>Ga0308391_1001209_pt1 | contig 10789 bp, 9 predicted proteins | sample Hotspr20Samplet1_FD_202363 | JGI IMG/M metagenome (GOLD analysis project Ga0308391, IMG submission 202363) | Hot spring phototrophic mat microbial communities from Octopus Spring, Yellowstone National Park, Wyoming, United States - 20050623_t1 ... | reverse complement strand
GCGGCGGAACCGTCGGCGGAACCGTCGGCGGCGGAACGGTCGGCGGCGGAACCGTCGGCGACGCCGTGGGCGGAACCGTCGGCGGCGGAACCGTCGGCGGAACCGTCGGCGACGCCGTGGGCGGAACCGTCGGCGGCGGAACCGTCGGCGACGCCGTGGGCGGAACGGTCGGCGGCGGAACCGTCGGCGGCGGAACGGTCGGCGGCGGAACCGTCGGCGGCGGAACCGTCGGCGGCGGAACCGTCGGCGGCGGAACCGTCGGCGGAACCGTCGGCGGCGGAACCGTCGGCGGAACCGTCGGCGACGCCGTGGGCGGAACGGTCGGCGGCGGAACCGTCGGCGACGCCGTGGGCGGAACCGTCGGCGGCGGAACCGTCGGCGGAACCGTCGGCGGCGGAACGGTCGGCGGCGGAACCGTCGGCGACGCCGTGGGCGGAACCGTCGGCGGCGGAACCGTCGGCGGAACCGTCGGCGACGCCGTGGGCGGAACGGTCGGCGGCGGAACCGTCGGCGACGCCGTGGGCGGAACGGTCGGCGGCGGAACCGTCGGCGGCGGAACCGTCGGCGGCGGAACCGTCGGCGGCGGAACCGTCGGCGGCGGAACCGTCGGCGGCGGAACCGTCGGCGGCGGAACCGTCGGCGGAACCGTCGGCGGAACCGTCGGATCGGTGCACTCGTCCGTCGTCTGCGCATGCACGATCCCCACGCCCGCCGCTCCGCTGCACATCCGCGACGCATCCGGCTGCAGATGCAGCGGGAGGGCCAACACGACGCCGATCAGCAGCGCGGCCAGCGGCACGGCGGCCATCGGCGCAATCCGGGCGGGGCGCATCATCCGGCGGCGCATCACATGCTTGCTCCTTTCAGGTCATCGTCATCCGTCACCGCCAGCATGCGGGACCGCCGCCGCGTTGTCGTCGCCGATCATCACCGATGGCGCCGCCGTCGCCGCGCCCGATCCGCCCGATCACCCGTCCGGCAGCAGCGTCGCCATCGGCGGGATGGGGATGGCCGTCCATGGCGTCGGCGCATCATCGGCGCGTTGCGGCGCCAGCGCCAGCAGCAGCGCCGGCGCATCGACGGCATCGGGCGGCAGCGGCGCCAGGAACGCGGTGATCGTGCGCTGATCGCCCGGCGCCAGCAGCGCCTCGTCCGGCGGCGGCAGCGGATAGCGATACCCGTCCAGGCTCACGATCAGGATCGGGATGGGAATCGGCGCGTCGGTCGGATTGCCGATCGTCGCCTGGACGCGCCGGGCACCGGGGCAGGGGGCGTCCTCGTCCGGCGGCGTGATCGCGGCATCGAGCAGGCGTCCGCCGCCGGGCAGCGGCGCATCCCCCCGGTCCCCCCCGCCGGCGGGGAGGTTCGGAGGGGTCGGAGGGGTCGGGAGGGGCGCCGGCGCCGGCGCGACCGGATCGGTCAGCGCCAGCGTGATCGGACGCCGACCGGGAAGGCGCAGCGCCAGGCGCAGCCCGCGCGCCTGCGCGTCCGCCAGCGGCATGCCGGGGTCGCCCAGCAGCAGCCAGGCGCGCGCCGTCGCGCCGGGCGGCAGGCGGCGCGGGTGCGGACCGACGCCGCGATCCCACGCCGCCATGCCGGACGTCGGCGGACAATCGGCGCGCAGCAGCCCGCGCGCCGCCGGGGACAGGATGACATCGCCGTGCGCGATCAGCGCGCGCTGCGCCCCCTCCGCATCCGCCAGCGCCGCCTGCACGACGTCGCCGCCGCCGCGCCCGGCGGCGGCGTCCGCCGCCGTCGCCAGGCGCCAGTGGAGCGTCGGGGGAGTCTCGACCCGCACCGCCAGGTCGAGCGCCCACACCGGCGGGTCGCCGCCCAGATCGCGCAGCGTCGCCTGCACGGTCACGCCATCGACCGTCGTCGCCTCCCCCAGGCGTCCGTCCGGCGTCGCCGCCCCCGGCGGCGGGACGGTCGTCACGGATGGACGGTCGCCGTCGGCGTCGACCGGCGGCGGAACCGTCGGTCCCGCCGGCGCCGGACCGACCGCGCCGCCCCCCGGCGGCGGGACGGTCGGCATGGGCGCCGGCGGCGGCGGGACGGTCGGCATGGGCGCCGGCGCGCCGCCGGGGGGCGCCGCCGTCGTCGGCGGCGGAACGGTCGGCAATGCCGCCAGCGTCGCCGCCAGCGCCGGATCGACCCCGCCGCCGACGGTGGCGGCGGGGGGCGGCGGCGCCGTCCCGCCGCATGCCGCGACGATCGGCGCCACGGCGAGGAGCGGCGCCAGCTGCCGCGCCGCCGTCCGGCAGATCGTCCGAATCGTCCGAGTCATCATGGTCATCGGCATCGTTCCTGCTCCTTTCGACGTTCCGGCGGGCGCTTGACAAGCGCCCGCATCTGTGGCATACTCCCGCCAGGTCTGTGCATGACGCAATCTTGGTGTGCGCCCCCCCGTCGGGGGGCGGTTACGGTTGGAGCGGCGTCGCACGGCGACGCCATGCGATGATCGCCGCCGGAGTCCGGCGGCAGGAGGATTCCCATGATGCCGGCTGCATCTGCTGCCGATTCGTCTTCGTCGCCCGGCGCGCTGCGCCAGGCCCCCCTTCCGCTCATCATCCCCCCTGATCCCGAGTCCGATCTCCCGATCGCGATCGCGGCGCTCGCCGCCGATGGCGCCGGCCTGCCGTCGCCGCTCCATCCGGCGGAGGAGGTCCGCTTGACATGGGACCTCTTCCTCGGACGCCAGGCGCAGGCGCGCCTCGCCGCCGCGCCGCGCATCCCGCCGGCGGCGCGGGCGCAGTTGCGCCGCCTTGCGGCATGGGGTCGCGCGGCGCAGGAGCGGCTGGTCGCGCACAACCTGCGCCTGGTCGTCCACCGGGCGCAGCGCTCCTGGGAGCGGCGCCGGCGCATGGGGCGCGCCGATGGCCTGACGCGCGACGACCTGATCCAGGCCGGCGCCATCGGGCTGATGGCCGCCGTCCGGCGGTTCGACCCACGGAAGGGCGTGCGCTTCTCCACCTATGCCGTGCCATGGATCGATCAGTCCATCCAGCGCGCCGGCGGCGGCGCATGCAGCATCCCGCTGCCGGCGTACCTCGCCGAGGAGTGGCGCCATGTCGCCGCCGCCCTCGACGAATCCGGCGGCGACATGGCGCGCGCCGCCGCACTGGCCGCGCAGCGCATCGCCGCGCGCGGCACGCCGTCGGCGCGCAAGCGCGCCGCCTCCCTCACCCCGGCCACGCTGCGCGCCGCCGCCGGCGCCCGCAGCGCGCCGGCGTCGCTCGACGCGCCGGCGTCCGCCGATCCCGACGCGTCCCCGCTCGGCGACCTGATCGCCGCGCCCGGCGCATCCCTCGCCGACTTCGCCGAGCGGCGCGTCATCGCCGATCAGGTGCGCCGTCTGGTCGCCGCGCTGCCGGACGACGAACGCGCCGCCGTCCTGCTGCGCTTTTTCTCGGGCGAACAACCTCCGTCGCAGGAGGAGCGCGCCGCCGCGCTTGGCGTCTCGGTGCGCCGCCTGCGCACCCTCGAACACGCCGCAATCGCCCGCCTGCGCGCCGCCGCCGCTGCGCTCGACCTGCACGAGACGATCGCCGCCTGACCGCGCCGCCGCCCCCCGCCGCGCTCCTCCGTCGCCGTCATTGACGCGCCGGATGCGCCGCTGCGCCACGATCCTCCTGCGATGATCGTCGCCCCGGCGCATCCGGCGCCGGGAGAAAGGAGGGAGGGTATGGACGACGAGAATATCATCTTTGTTATCGGCAACGGCGGATTTGACATCCGCCTGTCGCCGGACCTCCTCGACCGGCTGCGGGGCGAGGAGGATGACGCCGACGCCGGGGAGGAGTAGCGACTCCCCGGCGCCGGCGCGTAGGCGGCGCGCCCGCCCGATCCGTGCGCGGGTCGGGACGGGCGGCGCCGCCGTCTCATGCATGGCGCGCCGCCGCCGCCGCCGCGCGGCGCAGGGTCAGCGGCAATCCGACGCCGCCGGGAAAGCGCGCGGCCAGCACGGCGTCCAGCCCCAGGCGGCGCGCCTCCTCGAGCGACGCCAGGCGCAGCGCGCAGCGGGCGCCGAACGGCGCCAGCGCCGCCGCCGCCGCCGCCGGCGACGCAATCCAGAGACATGCCTCCGGCGGCGCATCCGGCGCCGTCCAGAGCGCCAGGCGCCGGGCGGCGTCATCCGGCGCCTGCGCGATGATCTGCGCCGCCTGGCGCAGATCGCCGACCCAGACCGCCGGCGGCGCGGCGTGATGCAGGGCCGGCGGCGGGGTGCGGCGCGGCGGGGCGGCGGGGCGCGCGCGGCGCGCCGGACGGCGCCGTCGTGCGCGGGCGGTCGTCGTGGTCGATGAAGCGGTCATCGGATCATCCTCCATCATGCGGGCATCTGACGCCGGACGGTCCGGCGTCGCCCCGATCATCGCGCCGCCGGGGCGGGGGGCGCATCCTGCGCCATGCGGGGAAGCGCCGCCGCCCACGCCGTCACCCCGGCGGGACCGACGGCGGGCGCGGCGTCGGGCACGAGGACCAGCGCGCCCCACGCGCCGTCCGGCACGCGCAGCCGCACGACCCCCGCCCCCTCGGTCTCCGGCGCAACCGTGGTCATGGTCGCGCCCTGCGCCAGCACGCCGGCGGCGCGCCAGCGTTGCGCGGTCACGTCGCCATGCAGCGTCACGCCGCCGCCCTGCGGCGGACTCAGCGGGTCGCGCCGCCAGGCGCCGTCGGCGGCGCGCCAGACCAGCGCCGGCGCCGCCAGCGCCAGCCCGTGACCGGGGCGATGGTCGCCCGACTCCAGCGTCACCGTCACGGTCACGACCTGCCCGCGCCAGGGGGTCAGGTCGAGGGTCGTCGGCGTCCAGGCGTCGGCGACCGCCCCCGGCGTCGTCGGGGGCGCGCCGCGCGGCCATGGCGCCGCCGCCGGCGCGTTCCGTCCGTCCGCCGCCGTGATGGTCAGCGCCACCGTCGCCGCCTGCGGGTCGCTGCGGTCCCACGCCTCCAGCTCGACGCGCGCCGCGTGCGCACGGGTCAGGTCGAACCGCCAGGCGGCGACGACGCGCGCATGGGTCGGCGCGCCGCTCCACCAGACCGGCGCGCCGTCGCTGCGCGGCGGCGGCCCGATGCGCACGACCTCGTCCGGCTGCGCGACGAGCAGCGCCGGTCCGACGACCGGCCCGATCAGGAGCGGCTGGCGCTGGTGGAGCAGGCGGCGGCGTCCGTCGGGCGGGGTCAGCATGATCGGTCCGACGGGGCGGGGCGGGGCGCAGGCGGGCGCATCGTCCGGCGGCGCATCCAGCGCGCCGAGCGCGGCGATCAGGAGCAGGTCGGCGCCCGACTCCAGTCCGACCGTGCGCGCCAGCGCATCGAGGTCGAGGGGCGGTCCGGCGTCCTGCCACGGGCGCGCGCCGCCGGCGCGCGCCTCGAGCAGCGCCAGCAGACAGGCCCCGACCTGCGCGGCATCGCCATACGCGGCGCGGTCGGCGACGCGCGCCGGCCAGGCGTCGATGGCGGCGCGCGTCGGGCGCATGCGCGCCGGCGTCCAATCGGCGACGTCGCCGGTCAGGTCGCTCATCAGCGCATGCACGATCCCCTCCTCGACGCCGCGCGGCAGCGGCCGCCGGGCCGACGCGCGCAGCAGCGCATGCGCCGCTTCATGGATGACCAGCGCGGCGAAGCGCGGGTCGGCGGGCGGGGTGCGCTGCGCGTCGATCCGGATGCGCCCGTCGATGCCGAGCATGCCGGCGGCGCCGCCGGGGAGCGGACCGGTCAGGTCCACGTGCAGCGGACGGGGAGGCGCGCGCAACCGCTGCGCCAGGCGGTCGATCAGGGCGGCCAGGCGCCGGACCCGGTCCGGCGTCGCCTGCGCGCAGACCGGCGGCGGGGCGCCGGCGCATGCGACGGTCAGCGGCGGCGCGGCGGCATCCGGCGCGTCCGGCGCGCCCCAGCCGTCCGGAACGACGGGATCATGCGGCGGAACGCCCGGCGCGCCCCGGCCGTCCGGAACGACGGGATCATGCGGCGGAACGCCCGGCGGCGGGTCCGCGTCGTCCGGCGGACGCGCCGTTCCCGGCGGCGGCGCGGGCGCCGCATGCCAGGGCGCGCCGCCCCAGCGCTGCGCCGCCGCCGGGCGTCCCCCGTCCGGCGGGTCCGGCGCCGCCGGCGCCGGACCCGCCGGCGTCGCCGGCGTCGCCAGCATCGCCAGCGTCGCCAGCGTCGCCAGCAGCGTCCGCGCCGCCGGGGAGGGGATCATGGCGCCGCCGCGCCGCGCCGGGCGCGCGGCGCCTCCCGCGCCGCCGGGCGGGACGGGGGCGTCCAGATCGCCCCGTCCTCCGGCAGGATGACCTCCATGCCGGCGGCGCGCAGGCGCTGCGCCAGCGCCGCGCGCGCCGCCGCGTCGCCGTGCACCAGCGCCGTCGTCTGCACCTGCGCCGCGCGCGCGTAGGCGACCAGCGCGTCGGCGTCGGCGTGGGCGCTCAGCGCGTAGCGCGCCGCATGACAGCGCACGCGCCGCATGCGCCCGTCCCACACGACGGTTCCCGCGCCCGCCGCCGCCGCCAGCAGCGCCGCGCCGGGGCTGGCAGGGGCGACATGGCCAACGAGGAAGATGCCGCTGCGCGGATCGTCGAGCAGCGCGTCGGCGTAGGCGGCGGCGGCGCCGCCGTGCAGCATGCCGCTGCCGGCGATGATCACCGCCGGCGGCCCCGCCAGCGCCGCGCGGCGCTGCGTCGCCGACCGCACCGCGCAGGTCGGCGGCGACCGAAACGGGTCGGCGGCGGCATCGCCCACCAGCGGCGCCAGCGCCGGATGGAGCGCATCCGGCTGCCGGGCGTAGACGGCGGCGATGCGCTGCGCCAGCCCGTCGAGATAAATCGGCGTCCCCGGCGGCAAATCGCCGCGCCGCGCGGCGGCGTGGAGAATACAAAGCGCTTCCTGCGCCCGTCCCAGCGCAAACGCCGGAATCAGCGCATGCCCGCCGCGCGCCAGGCACATCGCCACATCGTGCGCCAGGCGCCGCTCTTCGTCGACGCGATCCGCGCCGGCGCGGTCGCCATAGGTCGCTTCCAACGCCAGCAGCGCCGCGCCGATGAACGGCGGCGGCTGCGGCGCCGGCGCGGTGCGCTGCCGTGGCGCGCCGACATCGCCGCTCACGACGACCGCGCCCCACGGGGTGCGCACGCCGATGGCCAGCGCCCCGACGATGTGCCCGCTGGCGGTCGCGCGCAGCGCCGTGCGCGGCGCGCCCGGCACGACGGTCAGGATGCCGGCCTGGAGCGGACGTGCGCGCGCCAGCGCGCGCGTCATATCGCGCCGCGTCCAATACGGCGGCGGTCCCCCGGCGGCGTGCGCGCGCTCCATATGCGCCAGCGAATCGCCGAGCATGAGCGGCAGCAGGCGCAGCGTCGCCGCCGACGCATAGATCGGCGCATGCGGCGCCTGCGCCGCCAGGAGCGGCAACGCGCCGCAATGGTCTCCATGCGCATGCGTGATGACGATGGCCGCAACGGGCGCATCCGCCAGCAGATCAAGGCGGGGCGGACGGGGCGGCGCGTCCCCGTCCCCCGGCGTCATGCCGGCGTCCACCACCACCCACCCGTCGGGACCGCCGACGGCGATGGCGCTGGCGCCGATCGCGCCCGCCCCGCCCAGGAAGGCAACCCGCAGCATCGGACCGCCTCCCTCAGTCGCTCCAGCGCAGCGCCGCCAGAAACGCCCGCAGCGGCGCGTCGTCGTCGATCGGCGCCAGCTGGACGGCGCAGACGACGGTCTCCTCCGTCCGCCCGCAGGCGGCGCGGTCGGTCCAGGCGGTCATGCCGCGCGCATGCGTCGTCGTCTGCGCCGCCGGCGTCGCGGCGCGGCGCCAGTCGTCCAGCGCTGCGGCGGCGACATGCGGCGATTCGTAGCGGCGCACCGTCATTTCGATGACGGCAGCGCCGCTGCGATAGTGCGCCGTGGCCTCGTCGCGCCCGCCGCGCAGCGCCGCGCGGGTGAACGCGCCGACCTGCGCCGGCGGCAGGTCGGCGGCGGACCGGCGCAGGCGCGCCGGGTCCGGCATGGTCAGCGGCGCCGCGTCCGCCCCCGCCGCGTCCGGCGCGGCGGCGGGCGGCAGCGCCGCGCACCCGATCAGCAGCGTCGCCAGCAGCGTCGCCAGCAGCAGCGCCGGCAGCGTCGCCGGCGGCGCGCCGCCGCGCAGGAGCGCCGCGTCACGCGGCGCGGCGGCGTTGGATCGCGCCCTCATCATGAATCCTCCTCACCATCATCCTCCTCAATCCTCCGCGTCGTCGGTCAAGCATGCGGCGGCGCGCCGGAGCGCGGCGCGCGCCGCGCGCAGCATGCGCAGCCGCTGCGCATGCGCCTGCGCGGTCGCATGGGAATCCGGTCCGGGCGGCGGCGGCGGAATCCACTCCGCCAGCCGCTGCGCCGCCGCATCCAGCGCCGCCTGCGCGTGCAGCGGCGCCGCGTCGCCATCCGGGCGATCCGGGCGATCCGGGCGATCCGGGCAGGGCGGCGCGGCGGGCGCGCCGCCCTGCCCGGCGACGCGCCAGGCGGCCAGCGCCGCCGCCGCGCCCGGATCGCGCGCCAGCGCCTCCGGCAGCGCCAGCGCCTCCTCCAGATCGCGCACCTCCGGATCGTCCGCGAACGCCATGCGCAGCGCGGCGCAGGCGTTCCACAGCGCATCCGGCGCCTCCTGCGCCATGCGCAGGAGCGCGGCGTCGGCGGCGGACAACGGCGGCGGCGACGGCGGGGCGGGCGGCGACCCGCCGACCTCTCCGCCCCCCCCGGTGCGGGGGGGCGGGGACCGGCGGGGCGCCTGCAGCGCCCGCTGCACCGCATCCGGCGCCATGCGCAGCGCCGCGCCCAGGCGCGCCGCCGTCGCCTCCAGCGCCGCCGGGTCGTGCGCCGGCGCCGCCAGCGTCTGCTGCGCCAGGGCCAGCAGGCGGCGCTGCGCCGGCGCATCGACCGGCGGTTCGGCGCGCAGCAGCAGATCGCCGAGCGCCTGCGCCGCCTCCCGCGCCGCATCCACCGCGCGCGTCCAGGCGTCCGGGTCGGCGCGCAGCAGGTCGGACGGGTCGCACCCGTCCGGCAGCCAGACGATGCGCACCGCCTCCCACGCCATGCCGACGTTGTGCAGCGTCGCCAGCGCGCGCAGCATGCCGCGCGCGCCCCCGGCGTCGCCGTCGAACGCCAGCAGCAGCGCGCCGCCGCCCAGCAGCGCCCGCGCCATGCGCGCCTGCGCCGCGCTCAGGTTCGCCGTGAGCGCCGCCGCCGCCGGCGCGCCGTCCGCGCCGGCGTGCGCATGCAGCGCCAGCGCATCGAACGCCCCTTCCACCAGGATCAGCCGCCGCGTGCGCGCGCAGGCGTCGCGCGCCTGGTCGGCGCCGTAGAGCAGGGTCGCCGTCGGGGCGCCGGGGCCGGCCAGATACGCCGGCCGCTCCTGGTCGGTCCAGGCGCGTCCCATGGCGCTCACGACGCGTCCGTCGCGCAGCAGCGGCAGCATGACGCGCCGTGTGAAGCGGTCGCACACGCGGTCGCCCGCCCGCGTGCGCCGCGCCAGCCCCGCCGCTTCCAGGCGCGCCGCCGGCCACCCGCCGGCGCCGCCCAGCGCCTGCAGCAGGTCATCCGGCGCCGCGCCGGTCGCCCCCAGGCGAAACGCCGCCCAGACGCGCGGCGGGACGCCGCGCCGCGCCAGGTACGCCCGCGCCCCCGCTCCGTCGTCCTCATGCAGCCGCGCCGCCCAGTGCGCCGCCGCCGCCGCCCACAGGTCGGCATCGACGGGGTCGGACGGCGACGCGCGGACCGGCGCCGCGACGCCGACCTCCTGCGCCAGCCGCGCCAGCGCGTCGGCGAACGCCAGCCCGTCGCGGCGCATGACGAAATCGATGACGTCGCCGCCCGCGCCGCACCCGTAGCAGTGATACCGCCGTTGGTGCGGGTACACGAAGAGCGACGGGGTGCGGTCATCGTGAAAGGGACATCGCCCGGCGTAGGCGATCCCCGTGCGACGGAGCGGCGTCGTCGCGTTGATGATCGCCACGATGTCGGCGCGGTCCTTGACGGCGGCGACGGCCGCCGTCCACCATGGCTCGTCCATGGCTCGTCCATGCCTCCTCCCGGACGCCGCGCCGTCGGCGCATGCGGACGCGGCGTCCCGCTCCCGACGCCCCCGTCGGGCGCCGGACTCGCGCTCAGTGTACCACATCCGTCCGCCGCGCCGCGCTACGCTGGCGCTATGGACGACAACAAAAAACGGTCGCCGGACCAGCCGGTCCGGGCGGGGCGCGCGTCGTATGACGCCCGCCCCGCCCGCCCCGCCCGCCGTCGCCGCCTCCCGGCGGCGCCCGACGGCGACGGGGGGCGCCCGGACCGCCCTGCGGGGCGTCCGGCGCGCCGACCGGCCGGCTGCGGTCTCCGGGCCGCAGCCATGGGCTACGTCCTGTTCGGGGTCGTCCCGGCGCTGTGTAGCGCCGGGGCGACCTTCCTGGCGGGCCCGCATCCCCTCTGGGAGCGGGCCATCGCAGAAAGCGGCCTGGCGGCCGCCGTCCTCGTCGCCGTATTGGCGGCGGCGGCGGTCCGCCAGGTCAGCGCGGGCGAGCGCCCGTCCACTGCAGCGATGGCGCTGTGGTGGGCGGCGTTCGCCCATCTGCTCATCGCGTTCGTCACCGCCCTCGGGCGGTGACGCACGCGACGCCGGGACGCGGGCGTCAGGCGGGAGTCGCCCTCCCCCTGACGCCCGCGCGACTCATGCGGCGAATCATGCCGGGCGGACGGACGCGGATCATGCCAGGCGGACGGACGGGGAGGCGCGGGGGGGGGGGGGGGGGGCGGGCGGGCGCCCGGGCCC
>Ga0308391_1001207_pt1 | contig 10796 bp, 9 predicted proteins | sample Hotspr20Samplet1_FD_202363 | JGI IMG/M metagenome (GOLD analysis project Ga0308391, IMG submission 202363) | Hot spring phototrophic mat microbial communities from Octopus Spring, Yellowstone National Park, Wyoming, United States - 20050623_t1 ... | reverse complement strand
GTTCAGCCAAGGATAGCGGCCGAGATAGAAGGCCGTACCGTGCCACTCGTTGGTTCCGGACTTCAAAGTCAAGCTGATCAGGCCGCCCGCGCTATGGCCGGATTCGGCGTCCACGGGATTTTGCGACACCACGACTTCCTGCACCGCATCGATGTTCGGCGGATAGGTGTTCTTGTGGCCGATGCCGATCGGGCTGCCGTCGACCTGGAGATCGTTCTTGAGATTGGTGCCGCCGCCGAGGTCGACGCTGTTGGCGGCCCAGGAGTGAAACGGCATCATCTCGCCCCGCGTATTGACAGCCGACGGGGCCAGAAGGGTTAGCTTGAAGGGATTGCGGTCGATGCGCGGGATTTCTGCCGCCAGGCGAGCGTCGATCGTGAAATCTTTGGCTGCCGAGTTGAACTGGACGGCCACAGGGGACTCACTGACGGTAATGCTCTCCTGAACCGTTCCCGGCTGAAGTGTGACGTTGATGGTGACGTCGCCGCGCATCTGGACGGCGATGTTTTCCTGCACGAAGCGGTTAAAACCGGTGAGCTCGACGGTCAAGGTATAGGTGCCGGGATCCACCAGGTCGAACAGATAGAGCCCGGTTTCGTTGGTTTGGCGAACGGTCTTGACGCCCGTGTGGACGTTGAGCAGGGTGACGGTGGCGCCCGCCACCACCGCCTGCGTCTGGTCGGTCACCAGACCCGAGATCCGGGCGCGATAGCTTTGCGCTGTTAACAAACTGCCGGCAAGCAGCAGGACGGCCGACACCACGGCCAGTTGACGGCTCAGATTCGTGTTCATGGCGTTCCACCTTTTTCGATCGACAGCCGAGGCTGTCAGAAACACTTTTCTCCGTCTTGAATCCTACACCAGAGCGAATTCAGCGTCAATCCCACTCTTCTCTTCTATGAGCACGCGCGCGCCTCCTCAGGACAGCGCCGGGGCGATTCCCGAGCACTCGGGCGCAGCGACTCCGGCGGGGTTTAAGCGAGCACGCGGAATCGGCGCAGCGAGCCTGAACTACGGGCGGCCGCCCAGAAACTCCTCGTCGTCGAAGAAAACAGGGCGATAGCCGCGACGGTGCACGAACTCGATGGCGCGTTCGACACGTTCGGCGAAATCGGGCAGGTAGGCGCGGTAGTCCGGGTAGAAATACTGCTCGTGGATCATCAGCTCCATCACCTCCGCCTGATGGGGATCGGCCCCCACCTTCTCCAGGTAGGCCGGGATCTCCTCGAGCCGAACGTTGTTGATGACGATATCGTGGCGGATCAAGAGAACATCCAGCTTCGTATCTTTCCAGTAATCCCGCCGGGACAAATTGAGCGTCTCCTCGAGCGAAACATGATAATGCACGGCGGGAATGTCGCGTGTCAGATAGAAATACCCGGCCAGCCCGAGCACCCCCTCGCGCCGCAGCGCCGCCACGGCTGCGGCGGTGGCCTCGCCCCAATGGATGGTCGTGAACCGGCTGAGGACCTCCGGGCCGGCGAACCGCTCGATCTGGCTCGTCACCAGCCGGTAATCCTCCAGGATCTGCTCGGGCGATGCGTGTATGTACGGGCGGTCCGGATCGTTGGCGCGGGCATGAAAGGTGAGGCGCATCCAGGAGGCGTTCTGCCGCCATTCGCTCTTGAACTTCGCCGGCATCATCGACAGGTTGAAGCCGGGCATCTCGTAATAGATGTTGTGGTGGATCTTGGCGCCGAACTTCTGGTGCATCCGGCGCCAGAAAGCCAGGTACGGGTTATCGAAGATCGAGCGGTAGCGGTCGGCATTCAGGGCAATGTCTCGCAGGAACCGGATGTTGTCGTCGGTCGAAACGCGGTATCGGGGCACCGATTCGCGGTCCCAGAACACCTGAACGGCGTCCCGCGCGCCGGAGCCGTCTTCGGCGACGATCTCGTTCCGCTTCTTGTCGAGCATGACACGGCCGCGGAACCGCTCCCCGGTGAGCCGGGCCGGAGCGCCGTTCAACCGTACGCTCCGGCTTCCGGAAACGACGCCATCGACCTCGATGATCAGGCCGCGCGGCGTCACCTCGCCGTCGTGGCGATTGAGGATGTCGCCTTCGCGCGGCCAGGTGATCCGAAGCGCCTGCCGCGGCTCCCAGGGAAGAGGCTGCGAGCGCTCTTCCAGGCGGATGCGGAAGAGTTCGCCCGCGCCCGCCTCGGCCACATAGAGGGTGTTCCAGCCCGGACCGCCGAAGGCCAGGCTCACCGGGCGGCTGCCCGGCAGTCGATAGGAGGCGACCTCGCGGCCATTGTCGTCGAGAACGGAGACGGCGCCTCCCCCGTCGCGCGCCACATACAGGCGCCGCCGGGCATCCAAGGCCAGGCCTGCCGGTTCCCCGCTTCCGGAAAGGACGGCGAACTCCCGCGCCTTGTCTGCGCCAGGTTCGAGCACCCAGATTCTCTTGTTCGCCGCCGAGACGTAGACGCGGCCGGATTGGGCACACACCGCTATGCCACGGGCGCCCGGCAAGTCCCGGGCCATAGCTTGGACCTGGCCCGGGGGATTCAGCCGGTATAGAGTCGCGCGGGCCGAGTCGGTGAACCAGAGGTTGCCGCGAGCGTCGGCGGCCAGGCCCGCGGGCGAGCCCAACCAATCGGCAATCGCTGTCGATCGGCCCCACGGCGTCAGGCGGTAGATAACCCCTCGGCGGCGATCGGCCACGCACAGATCGCCGTCGGCAAGAAAGGCGAGGCTCGCGGGCTCGCCGCCAGTTTCGGATAGGCCATGGGTCCGGTTCGGTGCGACGACGCGCACGATGCGGCCGCCGGTATCGGCAAGCCCGGCGAACGGCACGCCTTGCTGGCCGATGGCCACCGCCTCCAGACCCGCCAGGCCACTGATCAACCGCTCCGGAACGGCCTGGCTTTCCGGGAGCTGCCCGGCATGCAGGCGGGCGGCCTCAAACACGATCGCCGCGATGATCAGAAAGAGAGAGAAAGGTTTCACTGGCGGTTTTGCCTCCCGCTGCCAGTATGAGGGCGGGGCTCGGCCAAGTCAATCGCCGCGGCACTGTATAATCCGCGTATGCGACGCCTTGCTTTCGCCCTGTTGCTGGCGCAGATGCTCGCGGCCCAGCCCGCCTATGACCTGCTGATCAAAGGCGGCCAGGTCATCGATCCGAAGAACGGCATCGACGGGATTCGGGATGTAGCGATCGCCGGAGGCAAGATCGCGCGGGTGGCCGAAGATATCCCTGCCTCCCAGGCGCGGCGCACCATCTCGGCTGGCGGCTTGTACGTGACACCGGGGCTCATCGACATCCACGTCCATGTCTACACGGGCACCGGCCAGCGGGCGCTGACCGGCGACCAGAGCGTCCATCCGGACGCCTTCTCGTTCCGCACCGGCGTCACGACGATGGTCGATGCGGGCACCGCCGGCTGGCGCAACTTCCCCGATTTCCGCCAGCGCATCATCGATCGCGTGCGCACTCGCGTGCTCGCGTTCTTGAACATCGGCGGCGTCGGCATGGCCGAGAAGGGCGAAAACGACGAACAGGACATGGACCCCGAGGCGGCGATCCAGATGGCCAAGGCCAACCGGGACATCATCGTCGGCTTCAAAGTGGCGCACTACGCCAAGGACGCCTGGCCGGACGTCGACAATGCCGTGAAGGCGGCCTCGGCCATGGACATGCCGGTGATGGTCGATTTCGGCTACACGGGACAGAAACGGACGCTTGAGGCGCTCATGCGCGAGAAGCTGCGCAAGGGGGACATCTACACGCATTGCTATGCCGGCCATCGCCAGGAGCTGCTGCCCGACAAGAAGCTCAACCCGGCGATGTGGGCGGGGCGCAAGCGCGGCGTTCTGTTCGACGTCGGCCACGGCGGCGGCAGTTTTTTCTGGAACATTGCCGTTCCGGCCATCGAACAGGGCTTCTTGCCGGACATCATCTCCACCGACCTGCACACCGGGAGCATGAACGCCGGTATGAAGGACATGGTGAACGTGATGTCGAAGATGCTTGTACTGGGCGCGCCGCTCAAAGAGGTCACCCGTATGTCGACCTGGGCCGCTGCCCAGGCGATCCGACGGCCTGAGCTCGGCCATCTCGATGTTGGGGCGGAGGCCGACGTCACCGTGCTGCGCCTGGAGCGGGGCAGCTTCGGCTACATCGATGCCGCCGGAGCGCGCCTGGCGGGCGACCAGCGGCTGGTGGCGGAATTGACCATTCGCGCCGGACGCGTCGTCTGGGACCTGAACGGTCTGGCCGCCGAGGACTGGCGGACGTTCCAGTACCGGCCTCGCGGCGCTCCGCCCAAGCCGCGACCTTGATCAGCGGCCGGCTGCCCACAGGATGGCGTTGCGGACCAGTTTCTGGTAGTCCGGGTGAAGATGGGCTTCGCGCCCGTGGCCCAACTGGATCACCACGACCCGGCTCTTCTCGTACGGGCCGATCCAGGCCACCGGGCCGTCGCTCGACTCCTCGTCCGTGCGCAGCAGCACCCGGATGCGCGGCGACAGCCACAGACCCTTGTAGGTCTCATCGAGAATATCCATCCGCTCGATGCCGCGCGTGACGGGATGGTCGAGGACGCGTTGGACCTTCAGGACGACATCGTGCTTCCAGGTGGTCCTGGCCCGCGTCGGGGTGGGCTTCCAGAGCCAGCGCGCCCCGACGACCTCCTCGCACCACCAATCCCAGTCGGCGTAGTCCACCAGCGCGTGGTGCAGCACGACGAGCCCCTTGCCCGATTCAAGAAAATCCTGTAGATTTTTGCGCTCGGCCTCGGCGATCTCCTGCACGGAATCGTAGAGCACGAGCACGTCATAGCGCGGGCGGAGATCCCCGCGGCGGTAAGGCATCGGATGCGGATCGACTTTGGCCGCGATCTCGGCGTGGCCTTCAAATAGGGTGTAGAACGACGGCGGGTAGTCGTGCCCGCCGGTGACGACGAGCACGCGGACCGGTCCGGCCGCCGGCGCGCACGCCGCGGCAAGCAGCAGCGCAAGCATTCGCCGTCTCATACGTCCCACTCCTTCTGCCAGGTCACCCTTCGGTTCTCCTTATAGGCGATGTTGGCGATGTGGCAGGCCATGGCCGAGTAATGGCCCTCGATCTCGTCACAGTTGGCTTTCTTGCGCGTGCGGACGCACTCCAGCCACCGGGCCACATGCAGATCGGGCGACGGACCGGAGCGGATCGCTTCGCCGGTCTTGTCGTGGCCCGCCGGGAGAAACACGTAGCCGTAGCGGAAGATGCGCAGCCGCCCGCCTTCACCCATGAAGATGATGTCGGCGGACTCTTTCTGAATCATGTCGGTCACATTGGCCTCGAAGGTGACGTTGATCTTGCCGGGATACTCGAGGATGGCGTTGAAATTGTCGGCGGTGTCGCGATCCTCGGGCTCGAGATAGATGCCGCCGATGGCCACGCAGGCGAGCGGCGCATGCAGGTTCAGATACCAATGCACGACGTCGACGTGGTGGACGAAGAGCCCGCCGACCTGGGCGTTGGTCGAGTAGTCCCAGTAGACGTGATGATTGAAATACCGCTTGGGGTTCCAGGGCACCTTAGGCAGGTCGCCCTGGCAGAGGTCCCAATCCAGGCCGGCGGGCTTGACCTCCATGCCGGGCGGCGGCGCCTGATTGCGGTAGGCGCGGTTGCCGTTCCAGATGGTGCGCACCATGGTCACCCGGCCGATGCGGCCGCTCGCGAAGAAGCGCTCCCTGGCCTCCTCAAAGTGCGGCATGCTGCGCTGCTGCGTACCGACCTGGATGATGCGCTTGTGCTCGCGCGCGGCGCGGACGACGTCGTGGCCCTCCATCGGGTGCAGCGTCATCGGCTTTTCGACGAAGACGTCTTTGCCCGCCCGGCAGCAGTCCACGGTGATCTTGGCGTGGACATGATCCCAGGTGGCCACGATGACCGCGTCGATATCGTTGCGATCGACCACGTAGCGATAGTCGGCGTACTTGTCCAGCTTCTTGCCGGTGAGCGCCTCGGCCTTGTCGCGTTGCACGTCGTAGACATCGCACAGCGCGACCCACTCGATGCCGCCGGCGTCGTTCGCCCGCTCGATTAGATAGCGGCCCGGCCGCCGGTGCCGATGACGCCCAGGCGGATGCGCTCGTTGGCTCCGAGCACGCGTGAGGCCGAGGCTGCGCTCCAGCCGGCGCCGAGAAAGCTGCGACGGGAGACTCCGGACATCGTTCTCTCCTTACGCCCGCCGATTATAACAGGCCGGCTCGCCGGCGCCGCAAGGAGCTGACATGCCGATGGGCGGATTCCTCGATCATGCCGCCGCTGAGGAAAAGAACGCTTGCCGCCGCGGCGGCTGCATCGCGGTGAACCCGTCGGGGATGGAAACTCACCTGTTAGAGCGAGGCCATTCGGTGAGGCTGCGCTACCGCATCATCACATTCGATCGGAAGTGCCGTCGGCAGCTTTGGGATGGCTAGCAGGGTACGAATCCACGGTCACTCGAACCACAACTCGGGTCCGCCGCAGACGTAGCGCCTTATCGATCCTTTTGGGTCAGCGCCGGAGCCGTGCCGCGGTCTGAGAAGCGACGCCTTTCTCGGATGCAGCGCACTGGCGTCCCTCGAGCAAACCCTCCCGGTTATGGTTTACAGGTGAATGCGGCCGTCGCCGTCACCGCGGGTCAGGTGAACCAATTCGGTTGAGACGGGCCGGTTCGACAGCTGCATAGCGAGGCCAGGAGAACAAGCAAACTGATAATTCGATGGGTACGGACGGAAGCCCGCCATGCCGAAGGCCGCTGTCCAGCGCCCGAGCGCCTGGTTGGTGATTACTAGATCGGCGCCCTCCCGCCCAAGAGCTTCGTCGACAAGTATGGCGACGGCCGGAAAGGCATCCGGCTTTGCCGCACAATCGAGGATCGTGGCCACGTATAGATCGCCAAAGTGGGGATGCCGGCGCATCGGCGTCAGCAAAGCGGCGGCCCAGCCGACTGTCCGGCGACCGGCAACGATGCGAAGAATTCGAAGCCGAGGCTCGGCGGGCGGGTAGAGCTCCCGCAGCATGGCCGCGTCGCGGCGCACGGCGAAACGGCATTGGTTCTTAAAGGCCGTCCAGATTTCGTCGGCCCAGTCGCCCCATCCATCCTCGCGAATCACGTCGAAGCCACTCGGTGCGGCGCACTTCCGACGCTGGGCAACGGCACCGAGCAACCGGCCGAGGCCGGTGACGGCAATCGCGCCGGCCCCGAGACGCTTCCAGGCGGGGCGCCGGAGCAAGGGTAGCAGTCGCAGAAAGCGGCCCACACGATGGACACGAAAGTAGAACGGGACCGCCTCGACACTCCAGCCGGCAGCGCGCAACAGGCGAGGCAACGGATTGGTCGGTTGGCCCATGCCCACGCAGAAGCAGAGAGGGTTGTGACGCAGGAATTGTTTCACCATCAGAGCGGGCAGAAGCAGGAAACGTTTATCGATGATGCTTTCGGCCAGCGGAGACTGGATGTTTGCGACGGTCGCGGCGACCCCGTTCAGCACGCAGGGATAGGAGGCGAGCAGGTAGCCACCCCGCACCTCCTCACCGTCCAAGGCGAGGTAGTGCCGGATTTCGATGAGGCCCTCGCGCGGCTCGGTTTCAAGCGGGAGGAGAAAAGGCGCGGCATCGAGCGCGCTCAGCAGACGGCGGTTAAATGCGGCGACCGCCTCGCGGTGCGCGGCTCTGTGAAGGACAAAGTCAATGGCCATAGGCTCACGTTGTGCCGCGGAACAGCTTTTCGAGAAGCCAGCGGCGTTCAAGGCGGCTGCGGCGGGCCGGATCGAGCCGGGTCAACCCGTAACGTTCTTCGAGGTATCCGAGCAAGGTGCCTACGGGAACAAACCAGCCGGGACGGCGTGCCAGACGACGCATGGTGGCGAGAAAGTCGGCATCGAGCCGGCCGCCTTCGACGAAGCCATGGCCGAAGTGGGTGTAGATGATGGCGGCGCCGCCCGAAGCCTCGAGCCGGTCCAGATTCCTCTCCGTGACTATGGCAAGGAACGCGCGGCGATCGTGCCCGTCGGAGGCGGCAAACCAGGCTCGAACAAAGGGGCGTGCCGGATCATAATACGGCATCCAAGGGCAGGCGGTCAGGGTGTCGAGCTCAGCGAACACAAAGTTGCGGCAGTAGCGGATTCGCGCCAGGCAGATGTCGCCCCAAAAGGTCGGATGGCCGGCAACGTGGCCGAAGTGGCGCGCACGCGTGCGGCCAAGCGTGACGAGCTGATAGACGTGGCGGTAGATTCCCGACAAGCGTGCAGGCCCCCAGTAGATCGCCTCCTCGTTGTAATGGTTTGCCATGGTAAGCGGATCGCGGCCGAAGTAATCGCGGAAGAGCTCAAGGCCTTCGATCGTTTCCTCCCGGAGCGAGGAGTGAAGCGTCGCATTGTGGAACGCAATTTCGAACCCCCTTGCCTGGAGTTCCTGACAGTGGCGGCGGAAGGAGGGGCTCGCACAGGTTTCCCCGGGCGAATTCGGCCTGCGGCGGGGGCCGAGCGGCCAAACGGCCTTGGTGGTGCGCAGACCGAGGTCATCGAGCAAGGCGTAAACCAGCCGACTGACGCCCTCATCCTGGCTGTCGGGGTCGTCGAAGATGGTGAAGGCGAAACGCTTGCCGCCGGGCCAAACTACTGGCATAAGAGTTCGCGGAGATGGGCTTCGATGGCGGCGAAACTGTCGAGGCGGCCTGCTCTGTTGAGGTCGAACGTGATCCCGAACTGCTCTTCGATGACGCTCAACAAAGTAAGAGTGGTCACCGAATCCCAGGCCTCGGTCGTTTCCGCGCGCGCTTCGGCGAGCGCCTGGCGTGGCAGCTCGGCGAACACGGCGGCGAAACACTCCAGCAGGCGTTCCCGCAGTTCACTCAGCGACAGTTTCGACATGATGGTAAAGCGCCGGGCGGCGCCGCTCGAACTCGGCTCGGCTCAAGACGACGTCGCCCTCCGGCAAGCGGCCCGTCATTTCCGCAAGAAAGGAGCGAAGGGGAGCATTCCGTGCCGTTGGCGCGAATTCGAATAGGATCTCAGCGGCCCCGGACTCCTCAAATAACCGGGCGAGCATCTGATGTTCGATCCGCCGGGAAAAGGCGCGGCAACTCATCACCCAGTTCTCGACACGGAAGCTTGCACCGATTTGGCGGCCGCTGACTACGGCGATCTTGCCTAATGGGCCATACTTGTCCTCATAGTGAACCACACAGAGCCGCACGTCCGGGTCCCGAAGATAGGCCGCCCATTCCGCTTCCGTGTACCGGCGGCCATTCAGGTTGAATTGGTTGGTCTTGTTGATGAGCTCCAGGGCGCGCGGATCGGACGGGTTGTGACTGTAGCGAAGGACCGCCTCCGCCTGCGCCAGAAACTCCTCGGTGGAGACGGCAGCGCCTGCGGCGTCGCGCCGGCGTTCCACGTTGCGGCGAATGCTCTCAGCCCGGAGAAGGTCTTCTTCGGAAACCGTCGGTTTGGCAAACAGGTCGCGGAGCCGGCCGATCAGCTCCCAAACAGCGCCGGGATCACCGGCAGGGAACCGCAGACACTGGATAGCGGGAAAGGCGCGCTGCACCTCATCGAGCTCCATCGGACTATCGTCGACGAACACCACCGCGTCGGCGCCGATGTTCCAGACCTCGAGGATTCGACCGACAGACTCGGACTTAGGATTCCAGTGGGCTTCGATCGGGAAAAGGAGCTGGCCGGGCAGCCGGAGGTCGGCACGGGCGAGGGCGCTCTCGATCGGGGCTGGCTCGCTCTTGCTGGCGGCGGCGAGCAAAACGCCGCGATCTGCCAAAGCGGCCAACATCTGCTGGTAGAGACCGTGTTCAAGCGCATGATTCTCTAGATCCCAGGCAACCGCCTCGGGACCGATCTCGCCCGCGATTCCGCTCCAAAGCGTGTTATCCAGGTCGGTAATAAGACCTTTCTTGGCCTGGTCGGGCGCCAGCAGTCGCGCCAACTGCTCGGCGAGCGCGGCAGCATGAGAGAGGGTATACGGGAAGCCGACGGCGATCTCCGAGCGGACGTCGAGTCGCTCCGAAAGCGGAGACAAGCTCGCAAGCTGCACCTCGCTGACAAGGTGGAGCCGGGCATTGCGGGTGACGGCGGCCGCAAAACGCGCGACGGCTTCGCGCAGGTTAACTTCGGCAGAACCGGCCCGCCAAGCGTAGGTTTCCGGGATCGGCGGAAGCGGCAACGTCGGCAGGCTGACCCCTACCGAGACGCCGTAGGAGGCGAGCCGCTCGAGCTCCCGCTCGATCACCACCAGGCGGCGGGGCGCCTCGCGGCAGATGTCCTCGATATCGGCGCGTTTCCAGCCTCCGAGTACACGCAGTCCGAGCCGGGGATCCAAATCCGGCCACTCGATGACGGCAACGGCAGCCTCGGAGGTCTCCTGCCGCGCCAGATTCCCCAGCAGGTCGCCGTAGATACCAGTGCTCACGGCCACATGGCGACCGGGCAGCCGCACCTTCAACTCCGCCTCAAGAAATGTCCTGAGATGCAACGGAGTGAAGCCGCAGGCCAAGCCGACACGGAACGGCGTCGCGCCGTGCGGCGGCGGCTGCTTGCAAATTCGGACAGCTTCGATCAGTCGCATCGCGTCTCCCCGGGCCGCGGGAGCCGGCCCCCGTCTAGTCAACGGCAGGGCTATGGGCGCGACTAGTGTTCTGTAACAAAAATATCTTGACAATGAGTCGGTTCTGTGACATACTAACTGCAGGTATGTGGAGACCGGCCGAACCCATTGCCCTGACCCCGAGCCGGCGTCGCCAGCTGGAGCAGATCGCCCGCCATCCGCGCACCACGCAGAAGGTGGCGCTGCGCGTGGCCATTATCCTCGG
>Ga0308391_1001202_pt1 | contig 10825 bp, 7 predicted proteins | sample Hotspr20Samplet1_FD_202363 | JGI IMG/M metagenome (GOLD analysis project Ga0308391, IMG submission 202363) | Hot spring phototrophic mat microbial communities from Octopus Spring, Yellowstone National Park, Wyoming, United States - 20050623_t1 ... | reverse complement strand
ACTCAGCAACACACACGCCGCTAACTGTGGCAAGGTGAATTTCTTCGGGCTGAACATATAGCGGGAACACCGCCTGTGCCTGAGCATAGATAATCCGTGCTACCTTAATGTGTTGACTCTCACGCAGTTTCGTCGTGCTTGTCTTTCCAGTTCTCATAACTCCCGATTATGCTAGGTTTTCAACTGAGCAACTCAACATGCTTCTTTAGCCAACGCCCAACCGACTGTTGGCTGACCTGCAGTATTCGCGCAGCTTTGCGCTGGCTACTCGCAGTGCGCTCTGGCATATCTGGGGGCTATGCGCTATCGACTTTGCATTTGGCGTGGTCTTGCGACCGCACTTTCTGCACTGATACTTCTGCGTGCCACTCAGATTTACTTGCGCATCTCCTCACTGCCGCAAAACTGGCATTTCACTCTTGGGTGGCTAACTGATCTCCTAGGCATGTCCCCTAATTTAGATCACTTCTACTGGACCACTCCCTCCGCTGGGAAACAACGCATTGGGGTCACGTAGAGTGAGCCACTACGAGCGCAAAGAAGCAAGTATAGACAAATAAGCAGAAAACCAAGAGCAAGGCCTGACGCCGGCTGCCAACCCCAGCGGTGGTTGCGCCGCAACGCGCTCGATGACGAGCGCAGCTGCTGCGTTTGACGGCGCAGCGTGCTGATCAATACTGCTTGCACTTCCAGCCCGCGCTTGTGGCGGGATTGCCCGGCCGTTGGAGGCGATGTCCAGGACGATGCTGCCCACCACGTAGCGCTCCAACAGGCGCTGTTCATCGGGCCGGCGCGAGGTAACTAGGTTCTCGATCGCCCTGCGCGGGGCATCGCCGGCCAGGTAACGGCGGGGCGAAGGTGCGGAACGGCTCCGTCTGCCCCAGGCGCAGCAGGGCGTAGGCCAGGGCGATCTTGCAGCCAGTGCCGTAGCGCCGGTCAAACTCCGGCTTTAGCGCCGCCGGAGCCCCTTGCAGCGCCAGCCGAAGCATCGGGTCCGACTCTGCCGCCAGCGAAGCCAGGGCATAGGCGATCAGCGCGACCACATCTTCATCGCTGACCAGGCGCAGGGACGAGATCAACGTCATCACCCCGCCGGCGCCATAAGCCTTGATCAGGCTGCGGTAGCACCAGAGCAGATGCACGCCGAACAATTGCAGTTCGTGATCGGCGGCGGCATTATTGCGGAACGCCAGGGTCTGCTGCAGCACCAGGTTGCGCAGCGCCTCCACGATGACGGCCGGCGCCAGCAGCAGAAACTGCCCGCCGTAGCGCTCGCGGTCGGTGCGGCTAATGGCGGCGTTGTGCGCGTCGTCATCGGGACGGGCGCGCTCAAAGTAGCGGCGCAGGGCGTCTATCAGTTGACGGGATTCCTGATCGTTCATAGCCATCTCCTTTCGTTAGGGAAAATCTTTGCAAAAGGCTGCGCGCCAGATCGGCGGGACGGGTCAGCCAGTCGGGGTCGTCGTAGGGGGATTTGCCGACGGCGTCGCACAGGTTGCGGGCAAGACCGCGCGCATAGTTTACCCTGATACTGAGTATTCCGGGTTGCGATAGGAGGCCTTCTATCAAGCGATGGACGTCTGAAGAAGCCCGCCTCCATGCACGATGCAATGCCTGAAACTGTTCCGCAGAAAGCGCCTCTTTTTCACGCGCCCATTCAGCGCTCAGTGCTACGGCGGTTCCCAACAATAAAAAGACATCGTTGGGCTCCAGGAAAAAATCCCGCATCCTGGCAATTTCCAGAGTACGTCGGATGTAGTGAACTATCCAGGAAGTGTTCAACAGACCAAGAACAGTTTGCCATGTGCGTGTGCTCAGCGGGCGCTGCCGGCCCAGAACAAGCAACGCCAGCGAGCGGGTCAGTATATCTGGCGACGTGTAGCCACTCTGCCAGATGATTTCTTGCTGCGTTGCATCCAGGATGGAGACGTTGCTCAGCCACTGCAAGATACATTGCTGAACCAACTGGTGGCGCTCCCCAGTTGGTGGGAGTGGCTCTTGCAATATTGCCAACATAGGAGGAATAGCTTCTGCATCCACCTCTCGTCTCACCATCAAGGGCAAGATTGTGCTCCAGATGAAATCTGGAGAAAATGTTCTCGATAAACCTTGTTGTGGTATGCGAGATGGAGCCAGCACCATCTCTCTCAATAAATTGACCACCGGAGGGGTAACTGGTAAAGAAGCCACAGCCTGCAAAAGTTCTTTGGCCAGTTCATCGGCTTCCCGAGAGAATTCAGGAAAGGCTCCAGGTGCATCACCATCTACTGACCAGGCAGAGGCAAGGTCAACAGCAAGTTCAAACAAATCGCGGAGCAGAGGAAAGAACAGTTCAGGATTGGAGACGTACTTCAATGCTCGCGCCAGTGCTATGCGGCGGTGCGCTCCCGCCCGCAGATCTCCTTCAGTATCCAGTGGCTTAAAGAACACGGACACCAGCCGTGGATGAGCTTTGACAAGCCTCCACTCTGGACAGCCGGCAACGCGCAGAACCTGAGCAAATTTTTCGGCATCAGGTGCCTGGATAATAGCGTTTAACCGCTCAATGCCTTTTTCATTTACTACATAATAGCCTCCCGCATGCAGGGTTTGAACAAGGTCCTCCACATTTGGTGTCCTGACAATTGCGCGCCGCAACCAACCAATGACTTTTTCATCCACGTGTGTCTGTTGCATCATATCGCCCACTAACTGCAAACATTTGGGCAAAGGAAGGTTGCTACGCAATCCATCGGCAGGGTCAACGAGCCAGCAAACGGCTAACCTGAGCGGTTCAGTGCGTTCCAGACGGTTTACTTCTCTGGCGAGAGCGCTCAGGAGAGCATATGCATATGAGCGTATGTCGTCAGGCTCATCTTCCTCTGCATATTGACATAGCAGGTCTAATCCCCGACGCAGAAATTCCAACCGCGCTCCGGCCAGCCAGCGTGCCCATTCTGACGATAACATTTCGCCACGTTCTATAGATAACCTCATTCTCTCCCAGAGTGCACTTTCCAGTTGCACAATTAGATTGTGATCGCGGTTTGCCAATCTCTGAGTTATCTTTAGTACGAGCTCCATTACCTGAGGATTCTCTTCACATGCTACCTGTTTAGCCAGCCATTCTGCGGCATTTACCTTCAGGGTATAAACACCCTCCAACACCTGTCGTAACCAATGCGCTTGCGGCTTGTGACGTACCTGTTCCAGCCAGATTTGCAACGCCTGGCGAGAAAAAGACGGACGCAATGCTTCTATCCTGCTTTCCCAGAAATCGTCGAATCTCTGAAAGCCTTCCTCCACCAGTAATTCTACGAGTGGCTTCAACCCGGTTGGCTGTTCCCAAAAAACTGGAAATATCTCCTCCAGCACGAGTCGAAATTCAGCATGATTGATCTCTGCCAACGAGCGCAATACACGCAATAAATCAGGAAGGTAGCGTGCATCAGATTTCGTCAGCATTGCCCAGCCAATGGCCAACGTGCCATAGCGAATATCGTGGTGAATTTTTGGAGTGTGAATGGGCGGTATAGAGGGACGGAAATGCCCCAAGATGGCAATGAGCACTGATGCAACAGCGATGAAAAATTTGCCTCGTCCCTCAATCCGCCCCAGGTGTCTCATAGCACGCTTGTATTCAGCAAGAGTGGCAAAAGAACGCTCGGACGGATAGCGATCGGTATCCTCCCATTCCTGCAACAGAGAGGCAAGCAGTTCACCTTGTTCTGGAGAAAGTCTCACTTTGTGCAGACAGCGAAACAGGTCGCGAATCTCGTATTCTGGGAATGATGGCAAGTCCCTCACCCACTGCGTTGACAGTGCGATCAAAGCATCCAGCTCCTCTGGCCAGAGCTTGCCCTCTTCTTTTGCAAGCAAATGCAAAAGAGTCAAACCAAATTCATATTGTGGATTTTGATCGCGGCGAGAAAGACCAAGCATCCAATCAAACGCAGCGACAACCAGATGCCCCCACAAATTTAAGCCCTGCCCCAGCAGAGTGGCGAGTTCACCATTGAGCGCTTTCAAAGCCCAAGAGAGTATCTCTTTGCGCGCAGCAGGCAGACGCGCCAGGACAGTCAAACGCTTCTCCAGGGCTACCTGAGCGTCTAGGGGCAAGGAGCGTGAGAAATACCGCGAGCCAGAAATGCCCTGGAAGCCGCCCAGCATGAAGCCTTCCTGAAGGCTGAAGAGGGTAATGCGGATCAACGTCAAAGCCAGATCCTTCAGGCGAGGGTCGGTATTGGGAATGACTTGCGCCAAGAGGTGCGCCAGTTTATCCAGGTACTGTTCACGCTCAATGCCTGCAGGCGGCAGATGGCGCGCAAAGGATTCAAGCAGGAAAATTTTGTCATCCGAAAATGACTCGCTCACCGACAAGCCTTACAAGCCGTAGTACAATGTCCAAATCATATCCCACTCTTCCAGGGCCATTGTAGCCGTCTGCAATCGTTCAACTTCAGCAAGTCTGCCGCGTTGCACAGCCTCCTTCAGCCACAGGGCAACGCCAAAGGTCTTGAAGCCAGCGTGAGCAAAAGTCCAGGTTCCTGTGATCTCGTTGCGCCAGATCAGGCCCGTACGCTTCCAGAAAGTGAGCGCCTCTTCTCGGTCCCGCTCAGAGAATGGCAAAGGAAGATCCAGCGATAGCTCAGGTGTTTTGGGAGCAAAGGTCTGCCAGGCAACATGCGCCAGAGCAAGGAGAGCGGCTTTCTCTTCCACAGCGCTTCCGCTTTTGTCTTGCTCCCAGCGGAAGGTCTGGCGCAAGAAGAAACGGTACAGGCCAGCCCATTGCTTGATGTCGCCAGCGCGAGCCAGGCCAGTTGCGAAATCAGGTTCGCGGCAAATGGATACGGTGAGCAGAGTAACGTAAAATGGGGTCAAGAAGGAACGCATCTTTGGCGCAGTGACCAGGTGCATGAGGTCTTCCAGCATCTGATCTATCCGCTCAGCATCGGTTTCCTGTTGGCGCAGCAAGACTTTCCCCAGGTGGTAAGCCAGTACCTCTGCGCCAGTTTCTCCGATTTCCTGCAACGCATATCGGGAGGAGAGTAGCAACGAATTCTGACGCAACGGATCGCTCTGCCAGCGCTGAGAGAGGGCTATCACGAATTTCTTCTGGCGTTCCTGCGCCTTCGCTGGTTGGTATTCGTCCAGGGCATCCACCAGAATCAGTGCCACTCCCTGCTCCAGCGCTGTTCGCAAGACTCGTTCAACCAGATAAGGATTGAGCAGGGGATGGTGATAGAATTGAGAGGCCGCACGAGAGCAAGCAGTGACCAGATCGGTCTCATCTTGCCAGTGTTCAGCCAGATCGGAGGCTGTCAGCAGGAAGGGAACCAGTTCTCCCAATCGCCAGTGTAAACGGTCAGATGGACGGCGGGCATAGAGCCAGGTCAGATATTGCAGGGTAGTCGTCTTCCCATCGCCAAGCATACCGAGCACAGCTACGGGGCGGGGATTTTGCAGTAACTCATCCACCGAGGGGACAGGATCACCTTCTCGCCAGGTGGCGCTAATTCTCAAACCACGGCGCAGACGGTGGAAGGAAGGATACAGATAGACTTCTTCCAGGGCAGTGCTGAAATCCAGACCATAGAGGGGAAAAGTCAATTTTTCGTAAATGGCGGCAATCTCTTGATAATACCGTTCCCGCGCCTGAGCGTCATCCAGTTGCAGGGCCTCCCACTGCCGGGCCAGATTGCCGCCGTCGGCCACGGTCACTGCATTGCCGTCTCCAGTGATGATGATGCTGTTAGAGACGCTGCCCTCAATACGTACCACCCGCTCAACACCCAGGCGGGCAAGGACAGCATTCAGCGCCTCCAACGCCTGGGTCTGGCGGGCCAGTTCGGTGCGCAGGTCGCGGAGGAGGTCTTCCTGTTGACCCTGGAAGCGGGAGGGGAGGGCTTTGAGCAGGTCGTAGGCGAAGGAGGCGAGGAGGTTGAGGAGGAAGTCGGCCATCATGGTCCATCTCCCTGTTGGTCGGTTTGTGCCATGCGGGCAATAGCCTGTAGTAGCGTACGACGAATTTCATCATCTTGTTCTTGTATGGCTAAATTTTGCAAAACATTCAAATGGGTGGGTTGAGCGAATTTTTCCAACCAATATGCAACTTCGCGACGGGTTCCCAACCATTCTGTTGTGTCAAAAAGCATATCTGTAAGAACAGCAATACTTTTGTCAATGTAACCCAATATTCCCAAAAATCGAGCAGCCTCAAAGCGAACAAAGCTATCAAGTTTTTTGTCTTGTGCGAGTTCTATCAGTTCATTTACTCTTTTTAGATGGAATAGGGAGTCAATAGCGCGTCGCCTTACCCAAGGTTTACCATGCCAAGGGTCAGAGTCGATATTTGGATCTTTTGCTAAGTTAACCCAGCAAAGAGACGCTTCATCAAAGCACCCGTGATTTTGTAAGCATTCAACAGCACGCACGCGAAAATCTCGACTAAGTGTATTAGTATGCGCCATTTGGATTAGCGTGTGCATAACTTTTCCAATCCCACTATGTTCAGCAATGTGTTCTGCCGCCTGCACCCTTATATCTTCGTAAGCATTATCATCGTTTACTAGTGTCTCAAAGATTTCTTGAGCTATTTTAGCGTCGCCAAGAAATTCCAGAATAAGGGCCATTCTAAAACGCAAATCGGAATCAAAGTAATCACTTTTACCGAATAATTCTATTATTTCTAGATTTCCAAATTCTGACAGGTGTATTGCTAGAAAAAGAATTTCTTCTCTGGCAAGGCCAAAATCGGTAGAAGAGAACTCATTTAATTTTCTTAATATTTTTGGAATAAAGAATGAACATTGACTGCTTTCTGTCGAGTCAAGTATCCATGCAACAATGGGTATACTCCCTGTACGCCCAAATAGCATTGATACAGACTCATCAAATAAGTAATCTATGTTGCCTCTGGCTTCTAGAATTACACTCCTACTAGCAAGATATTCACGAAAACTAGGGTGCACCCACTCGTATCGCTCTTCGCGCTTCAAAAACACGCCGCTGCGCCGCGCCATGACCCGCAAGAAGCGTTCGGCAACCGCAGGAGCGCGCGCTTTCAGGTTGAGTTGCTCATTCAAGTACTCCGCCACCACAGGAATCAATGACTTCTCGTCCGTCCAGTCGGGGTGGTCGGTCATCGCCAGAGCCAGGTGCGCCAGGGTGGGTTGGGCCAGGTCCAGTACGGCAGCGTCCAGTTCGTCGCGCAGGCCGCGCTCTCTGGCTTCGTCCAGCCAGATGTCCACAAATTCCTGGTACAACTGCGAACGACGTTCGGGCAGACTCTTGCGTTCCAGATAAACTTTGGCGGCGATGGTGACAAGCAGGGGGGTCTCGGTCAGCACGCTGCTGCGCACGGTCTCCAACGCTTGCAGCAAGGCAGGGGCGTCTTCTCCAAACCAGCGGCGGGCCAGTTCGGCGGTCTGAGCGGGGGTGAAAGGCGGGATTTCATAGACGCTGAGGCGGCTGGATTCCCATTCCTTTTCGATATAGGCCGAGGGACGGCTGGTGATAATGACGCGGGCGACATCGGGACGGGTGAGCAGGTCGCTGATCCACTGCCTGAGAGAGCGAGAACTGTCCGCGGGGACTTCGTCCAGGCCGTCCAGCAGGAAGAGCCAGGGAGTATCCAGTTGCTGCGGCCAGGCGTCCAGGAAGCCATCGGGCAGGGGGCGGGGGAGGCGGAGTTCGTTCTGCAGAGCCTGGTTCAGGCGTTCTTCCAGGGCGCCTTCGGCATGTGCCAGGGCGCGCAGGGGCAGGAGCAGGGGCAGATGAGGGCGATCCAGGCCGATGGCGTGCGGGGCGTCGTAGGCGCGCTCGGCCAGTTGACGCAACAGGGTGGACTTGCCTGCGCCTGGCTGGCCAAGAATCAGCAGGTGGGACGTTTGCGCCTGGCGCAGGACCTGCTCCACCGTGAGCGATGCTCCCTGCGCGGCAGGCTTGGGCGGCAATGTTTCTTTCTCCCGCTGCCGCGCCCGCAGGGGAACGTAGATCTCATCCAGGTTTTTCGGCGGGCGGATGTCGGTCAGGGTGAGGTAGGGCAGTTCGGCGCAGTAGCGGCGCAGAGCGCGGAAGTACGCTTGCAAGAAGGCGGCGTAGCGGTCGGAGGCGATGCGCTCCAGGACTTGTTGAAGCGCTTCACGCACTGATTCTGCTGTCGCACCCTTGAAAACGATGTTGTTGTCTACCGTGACGATGACGGTATCTTCCACACTGCCGCCAATGGCCACGGCGCGCTCGCCGGTGGCAAGAACAATCTGCCCCGCCTGCAGGGCGCGGCGCAGAGTTTCTAAGTCAGCGGTGTCGGTGATGCCTGCCCGCAAGCGTTCCAAAGCCTGTTTAAGGTCAGGGGGAAGTTCCATAGTCGGTCATATTGTTGATTTTGTTGCGGTCGCCAGTCACAATCACGCTACCGCTCACGCTGCCACCGATAGCCACAGAACGGTCGCCGCTGGCGATGACGGTCTGCCCGGCGGGGCCGGATTGCGGCAGCAGACGGGCGAGTTCCTGCGCCAGGGAGTCGTCTTCGGCCAGGGCGCGGGCGATTTCCTCACGCAACGCCTCACGCAGCGCCTGGTTATCGGGCAGGGCGGCGACGGTCTGCGCGACCTGCTCCACGTTCTTCTTGCGGCGCAGGCACTCCCACAGGGCTTTGGCGTGGTCGAGACTTTGTTCACCGGCTTTTTCGCCGAGTTTCTTGGCCGCCTCCTGCCCGGCGAGTTTGACGCCTTTGAGCAGGTAGGGCAGGTAGGGGGTGAGGAATTGCACGATTTGGGCAGAGAGTTGAGGATCCATTCAGACTCCTTTCTCAAAATGGTACTTGTTTAGCGTCTGGGGGTTATGAGGTGTCCCACACCGGGGGAGGGAACAGGGGAGGAAGCCGGGCCGGGGCCGTCAGGACCGATATCAGGTAGGTCAGCGTCTCTCGGCCCTGTTGCCTCAGGGTTTGAAGCAGGCTGGCCAACACCGCATGGGTTCGGGCCCCTCGAGGGGTCTTGTTACAGCCCCCCGTCTTGCGGACCAGGACCGCTGGTCGGAGGGCCCGCTCCGCCCGGTTGTTGGTCGCCTCCACCCCCTCGACGCGGAGGAACCGCAGGAGATGCCGCCGTTGCTTACGCAGCCGCCGGGCCAAACGCTCATGGTCCCGATCCGTGAACCGTCGCTTCTCGGCGATCCGGGCATCCAGCTTCGCCTCCCACTCCTGGAGTCGGGCCTCGAACTCCGCCGGCTCCAGCCTCCCCTTCTCCTCCCTCAAGGCCAGGGCCTCCCGCAAAAGCCCCGCCAACTCCCGAGGGAAGCGCACCGCCCCCCGCTTCTTCTCCCGCTGAAGCCGCCCCAACTCCCGCAGGAGATGAGCGAAACACTTCTGCTGAGACCAGTCGGCCAGCGCCCGATGGTCATAAGCCCGGAAACCGTCCGTTACCCACACGCCCGAAAACCCCGGCCCCAGGACCTCCACCACTACCTCATGGGACCGGCGCCGATCTATGGTGTAGACGGTCCCCCGCGGGCCGGTAAAAACCCACAACCAGGCCCCCTGCCCCCCGACCCGCCACCCCGTCTCATCGACGTGCACCGCCACCGAGTCCCGAAGGGCCTCCACCAGCTCCGGATAGACCGGCTCCGCCTTCTCCGCCAGCCGCTCATCGGCCTGGCACAGGCCCGAGGCCGTCACCTCCAGACCCCAGGCCACCTGGAACAGTTCCGCCACCTTCCGATAGGGAATCCCCAGCCGATGCTTCAGGTCCGCCGCCAACGCCCTCGCCCTCAGCCCGAGGCTGACCCCCGCCGCCCCCGTCGCCGACGACACCTGCCGGGGATGGCGCGACCGCACCCGCTTCCGGCATCGACGACAGTAGCCACTCTCCATCCGAAACCGCGGGATGACCGGCCGCACCTCCGGGATGTCCACCTGCACCTGCTCATGAGTGGCCCGGTCCTCCAGGGGTCCCCCACACCGCCGGACACGCCTCCAGCGGGACTTCGATCGTCTCCTGGATGGCCTCCTCGGGCGGCCAACTCCGGTAACGGAACGGCCCCCGCCCCGGACGACGGCCCGGTGGCTTCGGATCGGGCTTGGGCTTATCCCGGGAAAAGGGCGCCGCCGAACGCCGTCCCCGCCGCGCCTCGGCTTCCAGGGCGGCGATCCGCTTCCGGGCCTCCTCCAACTGCGCCCGGAGCCGTTCCAATTCGGCCAGAAGCTGTTGGCAATTCGGACAGGTGGACTGGGTGATCATGGCCCTTCTATGATACCCTATCCAGAGACGCTAAACAAATACCGGTAGGAGTTACGCAGTTGGCCGTGTCTTCCTTTCCGTGCCATCATGATAGCCGGTCGAACCCCACTCCGGCCAGAGGAGGCAAGGCCGATGAATCCACCCCAGTGTGATGACTTGGACTACATTCACTTCCTGATCGCGGTCCAGAAGGTTTTCACCTGCACGGAGGCGGCCCGATGTGCACCCGAAGGGGAGAGGGCCCCGGCCCACGATGCCTTCACCCGCCTGCTTCAACGACAGCCTCCCGACATGTGGCAGGAGGCGAAGGCCTTCGTGGACATGGGGAAGGGGCTTTTGGTCCTGGATGATACGACATTGGACAAGCCCTATGCCCAGAAGATGGATCTGGTGACCTATCATTGGAGTGGCAAGCATCAGCGGGTAGTCAAAGGGATCGCGCTTTTGACCTTGCTCTGGACGGAGGGGAAGGCCCTCATTCCCTGTGACTTTCTGACAAGCCCCAGGGCGGGAAGACCCAAAACGAGCACTTTCAAGAGATGCTGCGGAAAGCCCGGGAGCGGGGTTTTACGCCCGAGTATGTGTGGATGGATCGTTGGTATTCG
>Ga0308391_1001200_pt1 | contig 10836 bp, 4 predicted proteins | sample Hotspr20Samplet1_FD_202363 | JGI IMG/M metagenome (GOLD analysis project Ga0308391, IMG submission 202363) | Hot spring phototrophic mat microbial communities from Octopus Spring, Yellowstone National Park, Wyoming, United States - 20050623_t1 ... | reverse complement strand
TGCCAGGCGGTAGCCGTTGCCGGAGCCGCCGGCCAGGATGAGATCGCCGTTGGCGGTGAGCTCGAGCAGCGTGCTGTCGGCGAGGTTCGAGCCGGGGCCGTGGATCTTGAGGGGTGAGGCGGTGTTGTCCGGGGCGGCGATCACCGTAGGCCCGGCGGCAAGGCCGGCGTTCACATGCGGCATTTGCGAGGCCCAGGTGCGGGCGTAGCCCTTCTTGGGGTCGTTGCCCTGCTGCAGGCAGGCGCCCCAGAGGTGGATGTCGCCGGTGGTCCAGTCGTCGATCCGCCGGTTCGAGCGCCTCCCCCGCAGCCCGTGCTGCACCCCCTTGTCCCCGCCCTCCTTCAGCGCATACAACAGCCCCTTCACCTGCCGCGTGCTCAACCCCAGCTCCTCGGCTGCCTCGCGCTGCGTGATCAGCTTCCTCTGGGCTTTCTTTAACGTCACCAGACGGTCACGGTCGGCCGGCGTCATCAGTAGTTGTCCTTCCTGCATCCCCACAGCTTGGGGCTGTCAAGAGGACATTTCTACTTTGCTCAAAGGGGACATTATCACTTTGCTGCCACACGCTGGGCGTGTATGGGCGTGCATAGCTGCACAAGGCGGCCTCCGCTTTTAGGCGGTCCACCCGGCGCGGTTGGCAGGAACGCGCCGTCAGCGGGAGCGCTCCGGGTCCGAGCCGGCATCTGCGCCAGCACGGGGCCAGCACGTCGGGCGCCTGTAGGTCTTCCGGCGGCCGTCTGGCGATACCAACTGAACGTGTTTGCAACAAGTTAGCACGAGCCGCACGAGACTGCACTGGCGGTCAGCTGGTACGAATCCGTTAGCGCCGCCGCGACTGTTACTCCATTTACTCCATTAAGGACGGCGGCGAAAAACGGGCGCGAGGAATCAGTGGGTTAGGTGGCCAAGAATCAACGCCTTGAACGCATAAGTCTTTTGTTTACAAATGGCGTTCAATTTCCCAAGCTGGACGTCGCGGGTTCGAATCCCGTCTCCCGCTCCAAGCTCCCCTGCCGGTCTTTGCTCCTCGTCTCCGCACCGACCAGAGGCCGCAACAGCCCGGGTGTATCATAGGGGGAACAGTAGGAGGACCACCGATGCGCGCCTTTACCCGGCGAGGCTATTTGCAATCGTCTCTGGGAGTCTTGGCGGCCCGCTCCGGCCTGGCGGCCTCGCGCGAGCCAGGCGCCCGCGGCATGCAGCTTACCGAGGTGTTTGCGCCGGGGCAGCACGCCCGCATGAGGCTGGCCGTGCAAACGGGCCTCAACTATGCGATCGCCACCGTCGCCGGCCGGCTCTCCAAGATCCCGCGCAACCAATACCTGGACACGCTGGCAGCGATCCAGAACGAGTTCGCCGCCCATGGCCTCAAGATCGCCGGCGTCGAAAGCGACCCGGTGCCCACCGGGAAGATCAAGCTGGGGCTGGACGGGCGCGACGAGGAGATCAAAAACTACATCGCCGCCATTGAAGCCCTAGGCAAGTTGGGCATTCCGCTCATCTGCTGGAACTTCATGGCCGGTCTCGGCTGGTACCGCACGAACTTCGAGGTCAGGGAGCGCGGCGGCGCCTTGACGAGCGAGTTCCGTTACGAGGACGCGCAAAAGCAAGGGCTGACTCAGTGGGGTGAGGTCCCGGAGGAGAAAATCTGGGACAACGTCACCTATTTCCTCAAAGCGGTGATACCGGTGGCTGAAAAGGCCGGCGTGCGTATGGCGCTGCATCCGGACGATCCGCCGATTTCGCCCCTGCGCGGCATCGCGCGCATCGCGACCAGCGCCGCCAACTATCGCCGCATCCTGAACATCGTGCCCAGCCCGGTGCACGGCATCACCTTCTGCCAGGCTAACTTCAAAGCCATGGGGGAAGATATCTACTCATTGGCGGAGACCTTCTGCCGCGAGGGCAAAGTCTTTTTCGTTCACTATCGAGACATCGAAGGCCAAGGCCGGTACTTCCGGGAGACATTTCACGACAACGGCCCCACCGACATGGTGCGGATGCTTCAGATCTACCATGACTCCGGCTTCCGCGGCCCGATTCGTCCGGACCACGCGCCGACCATGGAGGGCGAATCCAACGACAACCCCGGCTACGCTATGATCGGCAAGGTTCTGGCGTTCGGCTACATGAAGGGCATCATGGAGGCGCGGGGCATCCCCTACGAGTGAGACCGCGAGGCGGCTCCGATCGAAGGCGAGCCCGCCACGTCAAGGGCATCTCAGACGAACGCTTGTTCGAAGCGCACCAGCTTCTGCTCAACGAGAAGGTCTTCGGCCGCCGGCGCCTCTCCGTCTAGGAATCGCTCCAGCTCGAAGCGGGCGCCCTCGCGGAGGACGCCGAGATAGAGCAGCGCGTCCGCCTGCGCCGCACGCCCGTCGGAGTCCCAGCGCAGGGCCTGAGCCGCCGCGATCAAGACCCGGGTGCCTAACGGCCGGAGGGCAGCGCCACCATAGACGCTGCGGAGCTTTTGGTGAAACGCTTGAGTCAGCTTTTCGCCGAAACCGGCCAGGGCGCGCACGGCCTCGGCCGGCTGCGCGGCTCGGCTGCGCCGAAACTCGGCCATCTTGAGCCCCGCCTCGCGCGCCGCCTCGATGATCTGCGCTTCGACCAAGAGCAGCCCCTCGAACAGCACTCGCTTGCCTTTCAGGGCGGAGGCGATCAGGCCGGCTGCCACCGCCGGATCAGGTCGATAATCGGAGGCGCGCTTCACGTACTCGGGTTCGGGCCGTTCTTGAAGCAAGCGGTGGATCTCCTCCAGGCGGCGCACCAGATTCGCCTGCGTGCGAGCATCGTTGGCTCGGCGCGCCTGCTCGTCGCGATCCGGCCAGTTCCAGTAGATGTCCGATTTCCCTTTCGTCGCCGGAGGAATTGAAGCCCAGACCAGCAGCGGCGCCACCACATCCACACCGGCGAGCCAGTTCTTGCGGTCGGCGAAGAAGCAGAACGGAACGATCTCCTTGAGAGCGCCCTGTATGGCGACCGACATCCTGAAGTAGGCCGCGTCCTTTTTCGACGCCGGGGCCTCCAGCCAAGCTTCGAGCGCGGCGCCGGGCACGCTGACTTCGAGCGCCACCAGCGTATCGCCGAACGTGTTCACGCCGTTGTGAGCCAGCCCTTCGATGTAGTCGTCCAGATTGCGCAAAAACGTGCTGAAGGAATGCGCCACGCCGCCGGAATCCGCCGCGCCGAACCGCCCGGGGAAGTGCTCCGACACCAGGGGCTCGAGCAGCCGCTCGAGCTCCGCCGTCTTCATGTCGTTGGCGGCTTGGCGCAGCGAATAGACCGCCCGCAGCGACTCGCGGCTGTAAAGGCGCACTGGGTTGCCTGCCTCCCCGGTCCAGGCGCCTGCCACCAGGAGCGAGCTTTCGCGGTTCAACTTGCCGCGAACGATGTCGCGCACCGTATCGGCAGATTCCACTTCGTAGACCAGCAGCCGCCCCAAGCCCTCCTCGGTCACCCGCAGCCTGGCCAGCGATCGGGCCAGCGCCAGGGCACGTTTTTCCGAATAGGGCAGCGAGATGGCCACCGCGCTCCTTCGGCGAATGCCGTGTGTCAGCTCGCTCGAGTGGAGTCTGACTCCCGGCGTGCGAGCAAGCAGCAGTTCGTTGAACTCCCCGTTGACCATTCGGCGAAACGCGGTGGGAGCCTCGGCCGCTCGAAAGTCGAAGCTGGCGTCGATGAGCGCCGAGCCCTCCTCGGCGCGTTCGTACGCGTAGGCGACGGACGCTTCCAACTTACGAGTCGCGGCCTGAAGCGCGGCCTGATGAAGCTGGCGGCGCCGGTCCGCGAGTTCGCCGAGGGCCGCCCGCAATTCCGCGAACCGCGCTGCGGTGAGATGCTCGTCTAGAAAGGACGCCAGCTTTGCCTGAAGCCACTCGTCCAGCCTGGTGAAGTCGTTGCTCACAAGTTCGCGTACGCTTTCAAGGTTCAGGCGTTGCTCGACGTAACGCTGAAGCCGTCTAAGCACGGCCTCCATGGCGGCGCCGTCCAGCAGCCGCGCGAGCGCAGAGGCGCCGCGGCGGATCTGAGCGAGAGCGGTTCGATCCCGGAGGGCGGCAAGCAGGCTCCGTCCCGCCAGTTCCTCGATCAGGCGACCCGCGGGCGAGCGAAAGAGTTCGGTCTGCGCGAGCAGACGGCCGAGCTCGGCCCGTAACTGCTCTTCCCTGGCGCTTGCCAGGCGCGATACGAACTCGCGTACCGGCGCCAGGTCGGCGCGCTCCTCGACCAGTCTCCAGACGACAGCCGAGACGCGCTGCGGAAGCGCATCCCAGACGGCGAGGAACTCAAGTAGCAGGCCCCGGGCGCGCTCGAACTCCGCCGTCGGATTGACTCCGGTCAGCTCTTCGACGAGCCTCTGAAGATAGCGGGAGCTGAGGGCGGCCAGCGCCCCGCCGACTCGCGCCTCCGGACTCGTCCATTCTTGGAGCGCCGCCAGATCCCGGACAATCTGGGCGCCGTGCAGTCCGAAGATTGCCGGCAGCAGGCCGTCAGCCGTGGCGGAAGCGGGCAGCTCAGCCTGCGCCGCTGCTTTCAGGTCGAAGGCGAACTTCCAACCGTTCAGTGCGAGCCGGTAGAGGCGCAGGCGGAGAACGGGTTCCTCCGTTTCGCGGCTGAGCAGGAGGGCGTAGCGGCCGGCAGCGGTGAAGGTGAGCGCCGCCTGAAGGGCGGCCTCGAGCCGCAACCCGATGTCACCGGTCAAGGCTCCCAGCCGGGTTGCGCGCACCCAGTGAAAGTCGTATCCCACTTCGGCGCCGAGCGTGGCGGCAATCGCTCCGTCAACCTCCGCCACGATCCAGGTGCCCGGCTCAAGCGCTTCCGCCGATGTCACCCCTGTCGGGATCACCCAGCCGTCTACCGCCGAGGCCAGCGCATCGCGTGAGCCGGCGGCGCGCCCCAGGCGGCGGATCACGGCGAAGACGCCCTCCTTGCGGCCATCAGCGCCAAATGTGACCCGCGTTCCGGCGCCCAGGGCGAGCGAACCCTTGACATAACCCGCCAGATCGTATCCCCACCGCAGCACCACATACCGGTGACCGCCGTCGTCGGGCAGTACGACAGCAGGCGCCAGGGTCTCCCCGGGTCTCAGGTCGCCGAGCGCCGCAGCGCCGCTTGAGTAGACGCCCAGACCGGCGAACGCGCTCCCGCTGCTTCGAAACGTGATCCGACCGGAGGGCGTTGGGAGGTCGATTTCACGGCCGCCGCCTGCCTCGAGCGACATCGAGCCGAGCCGGATGTCGCGATCGGGAAACGGCGAGTTCCGCAGCAGACATTCGAGCACCTCGCTATCCGGGACTGAGGCGACCCTCACCTCGAACGGAGCAGCGCCGGCCGGCAGGTTCTTTGCTTTGGTCACCGCGGCTCGGTCCGGATCAGGCATAGCGCCATTGTCGCTTACGCGGCGAGCTACAGTCGCAGGCGACGCAACCGGAGGGCGTTGCTGATCACGGAAACCGAGCTGAAGGTCATGGCCGCCGCGGCCAGCATCGGGCTGAGCAGGATTCCGAAGAACGGATACAGCACGCCCGCCGCCACCGGCACGCCGAGCGTGTTGTACAGGAAGGCGAAGACGAGATTCTGGCGGATGTTGCGCATGACGGCCCGGCTCAGCCGCCGCGCGCGCACGACGCCGTTCAACTCCCCTTTCACCAGCGTCACCGCCGCGCTCTCGATGGCGACGTCGGCCCCGGCGCCCATGGCGATGCCGACGTCGGCCTGCGCGAGCGCAGGCGCATCGTTCATGCCGTCTCCCGCCACCGCGACCACATGACCTTCCTGCTGAAGCCTCTTGACGAGGTTCGCCTTCTCGATCGGCGACAGCTCGGCCTCGAAGCGATCCAGTCCCAGCCGTCGCGCCACCGCGGCGGCGGTCCGCCGGCTGTCGCCGGTCACGAGAATCACCTCGAGCCCGTCACGCCGCAGGGCCGCAACGGCTTCAGGCGAGCGCGCTCGGATCGGGTCGGCGATGCCGGCAACGGCCACAGCCTGCCCGTTCGCGGCGACATAGACGACGGTCATGGCTTCGTCGCCAAGGCGGGCGGCTTCGTCGGCAAAGCCTTTGACGTCGATGCCCAGTTCGGCGAATAACGAGGCATTGCCCAGCGCCACCGCGACGCCGTCGATGGCGCCCGTCACCCCTTTTCCCGTCCGGGCGCGGAAACCCGTCACGGGCGACAGGGCGACTCCTGCCTGCCTCGCCGCTCCGAGGATGGCCGAGGCCAGGGGATGCTCGCTCGCCTGCTCGAGGCTCGCGGCCAGCCGCAGCACCTCCTCTACGCTGCGACCCGGTGCGGCGATGAGCTCCATCAGGCGGGGCCGGCCCTCGGTCACCGTACCGGTCTTGTCGACCAGCAGCGTGTCGACCTTTTCGAGCAACTCGAGCGCCTCGGCATTGCGTACAAGCACGCCGGCGAGCGCGCCGCGGCCCGTGCCGACCATCACCGACGTCGGCGTGGCCAGGCCAAGGGCGCACGGGCAGGCGATGATCAACACGGCAATAGCGTTCACCAGCGCGTGCGCCAGGCGCGGCGGCGGCCCGGCCACAGCCCAAACGAGGAAGGTGACTGCGGCGACGAGCACCACCGCCGGAACGAACCAGGCCGCCACGGCGTCGGCGAGCCGTTGCACCGGCGCCCGGCTCCGCTGCGCCTCACTCACCAGCCGGACGATCTGCGCAAGCAGCGTGTCCGCGCCGACTCGCTCCGCCGCCATGATGAAGCTTCCCGTGGTGTTCACCGTGCCGCCGGTCACCCGATCCCCCGGGCCTTTCTCCACCGGAATCGGTTCGCCTGTCACCATCGACTCGTCGATAGCGCTAGCCCCCTCCAACACGATTCCGTCCACGGGAATCTTTTCACCGGGCCGCACTCGCAGCCGTTCGCCCACCCGCAGCTCCTCGAGCGGCACGTCGCGCTCGAGATCGCCCTCGATGCGGCGCGCAGTCTTCGGCGCCAGATCAAGCAGGGCGCGGATGGCGTCGCCGGTCCGCTCCCGCGCCTTGAGTTCGAGCACCTGTCCCAGGAGAACCAAAGTCACGATGACCGCCGCCGCTTCGAAATAGACCGCCGGTTGGCCACCGGGTTCACGGAAGGCGGCCGGCAGCCGTTCGCCGAGGATCACTGCTGCGACGCTGTAACCGTAGGCCACGGCCGTGCCCATGCCGATCAGCGTGAACATGTTGGGTCGCCGGCGCAGCGCCCCCGACCAGCCGCGCTCGAAGAACGGCCTGGCGCCCCAAAGCACCACCGGCGTCGCCAGCACAAGCTGGAGCCACACCGCCCCGGGCACTCTCACCGCCGCCATCTCCGACATGGCAAGGATCGCCACGGGCAGGCTGAGCGCCAGGGAAAACCAGAATCGCCGCCTCATATCGGCCAGCTCCGGGCTTGGCGCGGGCTCGCGCGCGGCCATCTTCGGCTCGAGCGCCATTCCGCAGTCAGGACAACTGCCTGGGCCGGGCCGAATCACCTCCGGGTGCATCGGGCAGGTGTAGGCGCCGGCGGGCATCGGCTCCGGGGCGCGGCCCGGCTCCAGATACCGCAGCGGATCGGTGCGAAACCGCTCCAGGCAGTGGCGGCTGCAAAAGTAGTAGGTGACGCCCCGATGTTGGTGGGTGCCCGCAGGCCGCTCGCGATCGACCTCCATGCCGCAGACCGGGTCTTTCGCCGTGGTCTTGAGGATCGGGAATGGATTCATCGGGAAAAGTCCGCTTCGAGCTCATTCTCTCAACTTGCCCCACTCGGCCGGGTCTTGCGGCCGAGGCGCCGGTTAAAAACTAACCTCAATGCCGAGCCGTAGGAAGCGCGGCGGCTCGGTCGAGACCGGAAGCCGCAGCTTGAACTCCGGCCCGCTCATGTCGCGCTCGCGCGTGGCGTAGCCAACGTTCGGCAAGTTGAAGATGTCCGCCCAGAGAAGAAGGCCGCGTCGGCCGACGGAGACGCGGCGGCTCAGCCGTACATCCACAAGCAGGTTGTACTTCGTCCGATGGCCGCCCTCCGGGCTGCCGCGCGGCGTGGCCATCACGACCAGGGGCCCTTGTGAGAGGCCCTCCACCAGTAGCCGGCGACCGAAGGCAAGCCCGTCCCGGTAGCTGACGACCCAGCCGATCTCCAGAGCCCCGGCAGCGCGAGGCAGCCGCGCGCCGCCGCTCAAAGAGGCAAGGTAGGCGCGGTCGAAATAGACCCGTCCCGTGGCGTGGACCAGCGTGTTGGGGTCCGCCAGCAACGAGCCCACCACGCCCGGGTCGTTCTCCCACGGGGCATTGCCCGGGTTAGTCGTCGCGTAGCCTTTGACGGCGGCGAAATTGAGCCGCCACCAGTAAGGATTCCGTTTCAGGCCGAGCTCAGCCGCCAGCCCGGCCGACATGGAGCCGACTCGCGCATTCGTCAGCAAGAAACTGTCCTGCCCGAACGTCAACGGATCCTGTTCATAGACCACCAGTCTGCCGTCATCGAACGTTCCCAGGATGAAGTCCTCCCCGGGATCTTCGATGCTCACCGGCCGGTACGCCGCAAACGGCACGCCGGTGTTGATGGCAACCAGCCGCCGGCGATCATCGCGGCGAAACAGCCGCAAACGGCTTTCGAGCGCCCCCGGCAGTCTTGCGTGCGCGTCGACGCCGAACTCGTCGGTGTATGGGCGTCGAACCTGTGGATCGATTTGCGAGAACTCGCCGCCGAAGCGGCGCACGAGGAGGCCGTCGGCGGCTCGGTACTCGTGCCCCGAGAGGCTGTTCCGGTTGGCGTAGTCGAGATAACGCCCGGCCACGGGCTGCAAACTACGCCGGTAACGGCCGCCCAGGCTAAGCGTCGCGGCGGGCGACAGGCGAATGGCCAGCCAGGGTGCAGCGTCGTTCCACGCCAGAACGCCGGGCCGGCTGTCGAAGCGCCGTGCCGGGCGAAAGCGGCCCGGCGGACTCGACTGCTCCGGCAGGGAGCCGCGCGCCAGCTCAGAGACGACGCCTGCCGCAAGCGAAAGCCACCGGCTGGCTTCCCAGTAGCCGGAAAACGCCAACTTCAGATCGTCGAAACGACCCCGGCTGTCGAGCGGCGTATTGAAGTAAACGAAGGAAACGGGCGTCGAGCCGACAAACAGCCGGTGGCCGTCTCCGGGCACGATGAGGCGGTTCTGAAACGATGCGCGCTGCCACTCCGCCTCGGCCGAGAGTCGCGCCCGGCCTCCCCTCAAAGTGGGCTCGCGACGGATCAGAGCTCCTAGAGCCTGGCGCGAGCGAACCGCCCGGCTCGCCAGAGCCGGAGCGCCCTCCGGCCGGCCGGTGGCGAGATCGATTCGCGGCTCCTCTGGCGGCGGAGCGCTTGTGTTCAGCCTTGCCACGGCGCTGCCGTAACGCATCTCGAAGGCGGAGGTGGGCGCCGCCTCTCGCAGCCAGGCGGCTTGAATCGAGTCCATACGGTTGTTCTCGCCCTGGGTTGGGTGGAACTCGAACGGCGGCGCCATGCGCCGCGCCAGCAGCGCCTCGAAGGCCGCGGGCGCCGCGAAGCCGCCAAGATGAATCCGTGAACCGGTGTAGGCGGCCCGAAGGCGGTCTCGCCGTCCCAGGCGTAGCCTCGAGGCGGCCGTGGCCGTGAGCAGGCGCGTGTTCAAGCGTTCGAGCTCGGGCTCGCGCGGGATGCTCTGGCTTGCCCAGCGGCCCGTTGCCGAAACGAACAGGTCGGCATGGCCGCCGAGGCCGCCGGTGAGCTCCAGCCGGTCTTGCGTGAACCAGCGAAACCGCTCCGGGCGGAGAAAGCCGGCTCGCAGGGCCAAATCGGAAAGATTGCTGTCGCTCAAGGCACGGCCTGTCAGCTCGGCTCCGATGCGCCCGCGCCAGTCGGCCTCGCCCGCACGGGTCAGCACGCTCACCGACCCGCCGCCATCCAAGACGCGTTCGGCCGATCCCAGATCAACAAAAAAGATGGGCTTTCCCGGTTGGTATGGGTCGGCCAAGTCGAGCCGGTTCAGCCGGTATCGCGTTCTCGTCCAGGAGGCCGCTTCGGCGGCGTAGTAGGGCAGGCGCGCCGCGGTGAGTCCGCCGAAATCCGCCGGCTCGACGGCGCTCGCCGCGCCGAGCGGGCCGATCAGGCTCCACAGGCTCAAGCTCAACGGCAGGGCGCGCCAGTCTGCGAGCGAGTACTCGGTAGCCGGCTTATCCTCGGCCGCGAACGCGGCCAGCCATCCGGCCGCCGCCACCAGGATAATGCCTTTTGCACGGATCACAGCCGGCCAGTGAAGCCAGTGTAGCGCCGGCGAAGCCCTCGGGAGGAATGGGCGCTATAATCAAGCCAGAGGTGCCGCCATGACGCTCCGCATGCTGCTCGCCGGTGTCGGTGCGCTTGCGCTCCTGGAGGCGGCTGAGCCGCCGGCCATCGGACGCGCAGCTAACGACAAGATCGAAATACAGGCCGCCGTCTATAACGACAAGGCCGCCATCCGCACCCTGCTCGGCCAGGAGGTCCCCGAGGGCATCGTGGTCGTCGAGGTGCGCCTCACGCCGAAAGGCGCAACGCCGATCAAACTCTGGCGCGAGGACTTCACGCTGCGCTCGGACAAGGACGGGCAAAAATCCACCCCGTTCGATCCAAGTCAGATTGCGGGCGCGAGCGTCCTTACCCTGGTGCGGACCTACGACGCCGGAGGAGTTTTGGTCGAGGACCGGGGTCCGGTGTGGGGCGGCGTCGGCGGCAGCCGGCCACGCCGCATGCCCGGCCCCTCCGGCGGCATCGGCAACGCCGCGGGCCAGGAAAGCAGCCAGGCTCAGGTGAGCCAGTCCGGAGAGGATGCCGACAACCCCCTGCTCGCCGTACTCAAAGCGAAAGTCCTCAAGGAGGGCGAGCTTTC
>Ga0308391_1001193_pt1 | contig 10898 bp, 9 predicted proteins | sample Hotspr20Samplet1_FD_202363 | JGI IMG/M metagenome (GOLD analysis project Ga0308391, IMG submission 202363) | Hot spring phototrophic mat microbial communities from Octopus Spring, Yellowstone National Park, Wyoming, United States - 20050623_t1 ... | reverse complement strand
GGCGTCAAGATACTGCCGAGGAGAGCAGCAGCACCGTACGAGAGCACCGCGACCAGCAACGCCCGCAGCGTGCCGACCGCCAGTGTTTCTCGGAGCGCCATGAGCGTCGCGAAGAAAGTCCAGACAAAAGCCAGCGGCACGACGACCAGCTGGAGCGCGGGAACGACTCCGAAAACGAGCAAGAGACTCGGCGCCAGGGCGAAGCCGAGTGTCCGCACCAGCGCTCCCAACGTCGCCTCGGTCTCCGGCCCCGGCAACGCTTTCGTGCCGAAGAGGTAAGCCGCGACGACGAAGATCGTCCAGGATACTAAGGCAGAAGCAGCCACGATGCCGAAGGCGGTCAGACCACCGCCGGGTAACCCGACGACGCCAGCTGCCAGGACACAGAGCAGGACGAACAGGAGTGCCGGCACCGTGGCGGTCGGATCATCGCGGAGCTCCCGGTAGACCGTGGGGTCGAGCCGCAGCGCACCGATGATCCGCCTCAGCATGTCTTCCCCTCGTTCATCTCGACCACTCGCGCGGCCACCCGTACTCTTTCACGACCCAAGCGTACAGCGGCGGTACTTCCAGGAATTCGACACGCGCCCCGAGCGTCCGCGCCTCGATCAAGAACGCCTTGAGTCGATCGGGATCCCGATAGAGGCACTCCGGTGACGGCACCAGGATTACGTCGATCTCGCGCAGCCACATCGCCGTGCGCAGCGCCTTGAGACCCGGACGTTGCTCCGGAAACTCGGGGAGGATCTCGCTGAAAACGCGCGTCACGTGGTAGCACTCGCGCGCAGCCAGTTCGCGCAACCGCGCCTCCTGGTCTGCCAGCTCCGACTCCGGATGAGGGCGTCGTTTGGCCTCCTTGGGCTCGGTCGGGAGTCGCGTCGCCAGGAACAGCGCAGCCCGCTCGGCAGCCATGACTCACCTCCCCTCTAACTCGCCGGGGGACAGCGCAGCATTTCCGCTGTGCCTCAGCCGCGCTCGCCCTGGTACATGCCACGGTATCCCTCGCTGACAGGCCGCTCCAGCCGGTGCAGCACGAGTTGGGCGATGCGGGCACAGCGGCGCAGCCGAAAGCCTTTCGGATTGTAAACGACGAGCAGTGCTACCCCTTGCCCCGAGTATCCGGCATCCCAGACCGCGGTGTGCACCGCGACGCCACAGCGGAGCAGACTCGAGCGCGGGCGGGCATAGGCCATGCAGTCCGGTGGGAGCGTCACGGTTTCGGTGAAGCGCACGAGGTACGGGCCTGGCTCGAGCTGCCACCAGCCATCACGATCCGGCTCGACCACCTCCAGCTCCGGCAGGCGACGCTCTTCGTCGATCTCGCCGACCTGGCCAGCACTTGCGAAGCGCGCGACCGACCAGACAGTCAAATCGATCCCGTGCGGCTGAAGTTGCGCCTCGACCGCCGGAAGGTCGCGGAGCAAAGGTGGATCCGCCGCGAGCAGTGCTGCCAGTTGCTCCCGCATGAGGACGCCATCGCGCTCGCTCATTCAGCCTCCTCGTGCCTGCATGACTCGGTAGGGATGTCCGATTTGGACGATCGGGCGCTGGTGCTCGGGAAGCTGCGCCCAGGGATGGAGCGCACTCGGCTCTTGCCGGGGCACGATTCGTCCATCGACCATCGTCAGCGTATTGACGAGAAGCCGGTCGCCAGACCGCGCCTGCATCGCCACGTCGTAGAAAGTGAACGTCCCCTCGACCACCTGGAACAGGGCGATATCCGCTGGCGTCCCCTCAGCCAAGCTCCCCAGTTCCGGCCGGCCGATGATCTTGGCCGGTCGTACCGTCGCCCGCTCGATGACCTCCGCCAGCGAGAGTCCCAGCGCCAGGAACTTGGAGAGCGTGGTGGGGAGGTCGAACATCGGTCCCTGGATCGCCAGCTGGTGGATATCGCTCGAGATGACGTCCGGCACGATCCCCTCGGCCAGGAGCCGCTCGGCGACCTCGAAGCTGAACGAACCTGCACCATGCCCGATATCGAGGACCAGTCCGCGCTCGTGCAACTCGCGGATGCGGGGGTGAACCCGCCCATCCGGAGTGAGAATCCGCATGGTTCCACCAGTGAAACAGTGGGTCAGAATGTCACCGGGGCGCAAGAGCGCGGCTACCTCGTCGATCGACGGTGGGCCGTTCCCGATGTGCACCATGAGGGGAAGTCCGAGCTGGTCAGCGAGCTCTCGAGCCAGCTCGAGCGGTCGGATCCCGACACCGCGCGTGGTATTGGCATCGATGCGCGCCTTGACGCCGAGGATGACGTCGCGGTTCGCTCGGATGATCGTCGCAGCGAGCTCGAGGTCGCAATAGTCGAGATTGGCGAACTCCCACGTTGGGGCGACCAAGCCGATCGAGGAGAGATTCAAAAGTGCAAGAATCCGAACCCGGCTCGGCTCGACGACGTACCGGCGAAAACCAGGAAACGTGTAGGCTCCGGCACTTCCGACGTCCAGCCAGGTCGTCACTCCGGTCCGCGCAGCGATCGGATCGGCTTCGATTCCCCAGTAGGTCGCACCCCAGTAGACGTGCGTGTGGAGGTCGATGAGACCCGGCGTTACGATCTGACCCCGCGCATCGATCACTTGCTCGGCGATGGCATCCGCCAGCGAACGCGCCACGCGCACGATCCGTCCCTCGCGGATCCCGATGTCGAAACGGCCGAAGCGCTGGTTCGCCGGGTCGATCACCTCACCGCCGAGAATGAGCGTGTCGAAGCGCTCCCGTTCCGCTGGCCCCATCGCTCCATCCTCCCGCTTCCCGCTCGAGGGTCACTAGGCACGCTCGACCGGTCAATCCTCCCCCGAACCGGATCCCTTCGTCAATTCTGCCCCGCCTGGACGAGGGCACTCGCCCTACCGTCGAGCCTCAGTCGAGCGTGCACTCCGTGAACGCGGCGAGAGCCGACACAGACCGACAATCGCTGAGCTCACACCCTCACCCCACCACGAACACCGGTGATCGCCAACGCGATCCATCGCGTCCGCCGTTCAGGGAAGAGTAGCTCGCGCCGACAGCGCTGATCACGCTCATCCCGCAGAAGTCCGGACGCGCCGAAGACCGCACAGCGCGCTCCACCGAGATCCCCGCCGTCTCACGCACCAGATGGCGCGTCTCCGGCGGTGCACTCGCATGCTGCCTCCAGCAGTCGCGTCGGCTCTCCCGACAAGGCGCTCCGCAACCACGCGATCAGCTCCTCCACTCGCTCGCAATGCGTGCCGTACCAGTAGAACTGGTTGCAGCCGCTGCATCGCCAGAACTCCTGAGCACGCTGCCAGCTACGCGGTGGGACATGCGCCCGCGCCACCTCGCGATCGACCAACACGAGTAACCCGTTGCAGCGTGGGCAACGCACGAACGGGCGCAGACTGCCCACCAGGTCGAAACGCCGGACGACCTCGAGAAGCTGCTCCCGCGGATGGGCCGAGCGCAGCCAATACCCGTGCGTGACGGCTCGCCGCTTCAAGAGTTCCCGGTCGCGTGTCAGCACGATCCGTCGCTCCGGCTCCGCCCATGCCGCCAGCGTTGCGTCGTCTGCCTCGCGCTCGTACCGCGTATCGAAGCCGAGCAGGCGCAAGTAGGCAGCCAAGCGGCCGAGATGGACATCGCAGACGAAGCGCGGCTCGCGGAGCGGCCTGGGACGCAGGCGCTGCACCGACCCAATATCGATCGTTTCGAACACCGGATAGATCGCGACTCGGTCGCCGTCTTTCAGACGAACAGCCCAATCGGCGGGCTCGTCGTTGACGAGGACGAGATCGACCTCCGGCGGAGGGATGCCGAGCCCGGCGACGAGATCACGCACGGTCGCGCCCAACGGGAGCGGTACCTCGAACGAGCGCTGGCGCACCGCCGCCGGCAGGAAGTCGTTCAACTCAGCGTACGCTCGCACCACCACCGCGCCAGCTGACCAGCGCACGACGCCTGAACCCCGAGAAGCTCACCAAAGGAAGACCCCGCGACCGAGTCGCGGTCAGCAGGATCGCCCAGACCTGGCCCGCAGCCAGTGTAGCAGCGTTTCGCCTTGGAGGGCGCGGAGCGGTTGCTGCGAGCGCACGATACCCGGCACGCGCACGGCCCGCTTTCCGACCGAGCGGCAGCCAGAGGGTTCACCAGGCTTCCTCTTCGGGAGGGCACGTGTTCCGGCACCTGGCGACGAAGAAGGCAGCATCGGGGCAGGACCACGCGAGCGGGCGGTCCAGCAGCAGGCGCTGCCGCTCGCCTCCCTCCCGGCCCACCACCAAGCGCCGAGATAAGGGAGAGGATCGTGTCCGCTGGTGAAAAGCGACAAAAAGACAGAGCGAGGATGGAACCGATGACCCCCCTGAGCTCGCCTCGAGCCTCCCCCAGCGCCGTGACCGGACGGAGGAGCGGAAGATCTCGCGGATGCATTGGCCCGAGAGTCCGCGACGCATGCGAGACACCTGCACTTTCCTCCAGCTGAGCGAAAGGACCAGTAGTGAGCGAACTCGCGCACCGTCGGCGCGCTGAGCGTCTCCGCACGTCCGTACTGGGCCACCGGCTCACCGCTGCCCGCTCCGACCAGCTCTGTTGCAACGGAGCGCCCCCGCCCCCTGGACGCGGCGCGAGGTCGCTCTGTTCTCCGCTCGTCAGGATCGGCCGCCGCGAACGGTCATGCCTGCCCTCGGTGACCGACTCGTCGAAGTCGTCAGGGACCGACCGGTTGCCAGCTCTCACCTCTGCCGGTTCCTCGGTCCTTCGCCCCGCGAACGCTCGTTCCAAAGCCCAAAGGACTGACAGCCAGGAGCCCGCTGGGCACTGACGTCTCGGCCATCGCGCCTGCCCTACCCGCTCGGTGTTCGAGAACTCGAATCTCCCCGGCAGGCTGGGCAGCAGAAGCTCGCCACTCCGGGTCGGTGACGCACCGCGATTCTGGCCGCAAGCACGCTGTGCCGTGTCACCACCCGGAGCGGTGTCGAGCGTCGAAATGTCCCTCACGAGCAGCTGATCGCCGCACCGCCACCGCGCGCAGGATGGTAGACCACGCCATCAGTGCAGCGAGTGCACGAGTCAGCCCGTTAACTATCCTGTGCTGGAGACGCTCGACTGGAGATCGTAGTACTGCTTCAAATACTCTACCGCTGCATCGATGCTGGCCGGCAACCGCTCTGGCACGACGACCTCGATCGGCGCCCCGAGCACGAGTGCCCGCTCCTCGGCGAGCCAGCGTGCCTGGCGCCGGTTCAGGTCCGGCTCGTCCTTCGTCCGTTCCTGGTAGAGTCGCTCCTTCGCGATCTCCAGGGCAACCACCCGCGGATAGTGCACCTGCCAGAAAGCAGTTTCGCCGAACGCCTGGAGATACGCCTCGATCCGCGGGTCGTCACTGGTCGCTGCGAGGTCGCGATCCCGCTCCACGCGGGCCTGCACCGTTCGCTCGTCCGGCCACAGCCCTTGCCGCTGGGCTTCAGCTTCCAATGTCCGATCGACGATGAGGGCCGCCAGCGCGACCGTCGGCTTCCCGTACTCCTCGATCAGGCGCGCCTGCTGCTCGAGGAACGCTCGCTGCTCGTCGGTCACCGCCATCCGGGTTCCCACCTCACCCATCCAGGCGAGGTTGGCCGCCACCCAGTGCTCCATCTCGGTCAGCTCGGCCGCAGTGATCGGCTTGTCTGCCACCAACAGCACTGTTTCGCGGTCACCGTTTCGTGCGGCCTCTGCCGCCGACTCGACGCGGTCGATACCCGGGAACGGGGCAGTCAGCCCCGCGCTCCGCGCCAAGGCCACCGCGCCAACCAGCACGAGCAAACCGAGCAAAGCGATTGTTCCGATCCGGTACCGCATGACAACCTCCTACCAGAGCGTCCAGGTCCGGTCGCGGCTGACGCCCCCGTAACATCCAGCGGCGTCGCAGAGGAAGAACGCCCACGTTCCGCGATCCTGCGCACGCCTCGTGCTGTCGAAGCTACCGAGATATTGCGAGTTGGTGGTACAACCGCCGAACACCAGCCCCCCAGGAGGATAGATTGCGCCACAACCGGTCCTCGTCCAAGCGTAAGAAGGAACCGTCCTTCGGACTTGTCCATCGTGGATGAAGTAAAGAACCGTGCCTGGGGAGCGGATGTCGCTCGTCGGGTTCCGGACGTAGACGCTGCTTTCATGACGGGTCAGCACATTGACTCCAGGGAGCGGGTTCCAGTCTGTACGTCCTAGGTAGTTCCCCGAGTAGGACCACAACCCGCCTCTTGGCTTGATTCCACTCGCTGACCACTCGTAAAACAATTGTCCGTATGCCGCCTGCGCTGCCCCGACCACAAGGGTGAAGACGACGACCAAAACTCCGATGACGACCAGGGCACGCCTCACAGTCGACCTCCGTTATCCGTTACCTGCCATACCTGAACAGCGGTCATCACATCCTCTAAGATAGCAGAGAGAGATGTCAAGATCCCGATCGCTTCCGCGATGGGGCGCTCGCGACGCACCGCACATCGCAGCGACATACTGGAAAACGAGCTGTACTCGAAACTAGCAGCCGCGTCGTCGGAAGATCGGACGCCTTAGCCGTGCCGCCCACTGTCGTTTCGCGAGCAACCGGGCGACCGTTCATTCTCGGACGGATGGAATCCTGCTTTGCTGAGGTCGATCCATCACGGTATCCACGCCGCACGTTCTCCCGGCACGTATACGGGCATCGTGCTCAGCCGTGACCGATCCCCTCGACGTGGACGTGCGCGAAGAGCTCCGCGACCCGCTCCTCGTCGAGCGCCCCCGGCTGGAGTGTCTCCACGCTCGCCGAGCCAGCCGCGACGGCGAGCCGGACCGCCTCCACGAGCGGCAGACCACGCGCGATCCCCGCTGCGAAGCCAGCCGCGAAGGCGTCTCCTGCGCCGATCGGGTTGCGGGTGACCACAGGCGGCGCCGTTGCAAACCACAACTGGTCGCGCGTCGCGACCGCCGCACCGGCTGCTCCCGCTTTGACGATCGCCGCCTGCCGTACTGCCCGGGCGAGTTCCCTCGCGGCGGCGAGAGACCGTTCGCGGAGTTCGGCCGGATCGTCGGTGACGAGCTCGGCACTCGCTCGTCCCAGCGCGCCCTCGGCCTCGAAAACGTTGGGCGCTAGGATGTCCGGCTCGGCCGCGAGCACTGCGACGAGTGCTTCCCGCGCGGCGTCCACGATGATGGGCAAATGGCGCGAGCGGGCGAGCCCGACGCAGTCGGCGTACAGCGTCGACGGGAGGCCAGGCGGCAGCGATCTGATCGCCACGACGAGCGCGCTCTCGACGAGGTGCGATCCGAGCAGGTCGAGCAGTCCAGACGCCAGACTCGCCTCGAGTCGAGGACCTTCCTCATTGAAGACGGTTACCCGCCCGCTGTCCTCGAGCACGATCGTGTTGACCCGTGTCTCCGCCTCGATCCAGTAGGGGTGCACCCTGAGCCGCTCGTTGCCAGCGAGTTCTGCCACCAGACGGCCGATCCACCCCCGAGGAAACCCACTACGCACGCTTCGGACTCCAGCGCTGCAGCCGCACGAGCGAGATTCAGTCCCTTCCCGCCTGCCGAGGTGAGGATCGAGCGGAAGCGCATGACCGTGCCAGGTGCGAGCGACCCGATCCGATCAAAGCCGAGGTTCGGGCAAAGAACAGCGATCTTTCCCCCGCTCATCGGGCTGCTCATCCTTCCTGCAACGGACCAGCGACCGCATCGAAGGGGGCCGTGGTGCCTCGACAAGCTCGCACGACCGTCATGCAGCAACATCCCACCGATCCGATGGCGAGCACGGTAGACCCCATGCTCAGGACGACCAGTCGGAACACCAGAGACCGCCCATCGCCGATACTGTCTCGATCGGACAGCTTCTCGATGAGCAGAGAGCGTCGTACACTATGTCAGCGTGGTGGGAACGACGGGGAAGGGAGCCTCGAGCGATGACGACCGTGCTCGGGAAACCGCTCAAGCGACGCGATGCCGAGCCCAAGCTGCGCGGCGACGCGCGTTATACCGACGACCTGCACCTTCCCGGGCTTCTCCATGCCCGGCTCGTCACCAGTCCGTACGCACACGCCCGGATCCTCCGCATCGACTGCGACGCCGCACGCCGCACCCCGGGTGTCGTCGCCGTTTTCACTGGTCACGATCTCCTTCCCGAGGGCCCGGAACCGACCGAGCGAGCCCGGCATCTCTTGGCACGGGACAAGGTCATCTATGCCGGTCAGCCGGTCGCGATCGTCGTCGCCGAATCACCGTACGTGGCCGCCGATGCAGCGGCACTCGTCGAGGTCGAATACGACGAACTTCCAGCGGTCGTCGATCCACTGGCGGCCATGACACCCGAGGCCCCGGTGATCCGCCCCAAAGAACTCGAAGGCGAGTGGGCAGAAGCCGGCATGCATGCCACGGTATCGGGCGGCGAAGAACTCGATGTCCGGCGTCTGCCGGCCAACGTCACCAACGCCGTGCGCTTCCAGCGGGGCGACGTGATGCAGGGTTTCGCCAGCGCCGATGTCGTGATCGAGCGAACCTACCGGACACCATTCGTCCACCAGGCATACCTCGAGCCGCATGCCTCGGTGGCTGTGCCCCGACCCGATGGCGGCGTCACCATCTATACGACCACACAGGGTCAGTTCTATTGCCGCAACGTGACCGCGACCACGCTCGGTCTCCCCCACGAAATGGTGACGATCGTTCCGATGGAGGTCGGAGGCGGCTTCGGCGGCAAGACCGTTCTCCTCGAACCTCTGGTCGCAGCGCTCGCATTGCGGCTCGGCAGGCCGGTCAAGCTCGTCCTGACCCGAACCGAAGAGTTTCTGCTCGCCACACCGGCTCCCGCCGCGATCTTCGAGCTCCGGGCTGGTGCTTGCCGCGACGGCACGCTCACCGCGCTCCGCACCCGGGTCATCTTCGACTCGGGTGCTTACCCCGGCGCGCCAGTCACTATCGCGCTCCTTCTCTTGGGTGGAACCTACCGCTGGGAACATCTCGATCTCCTCGGCTACGAGGTTCTCACCAATAAGCCAGGGACGGGGGCCTATCGCGCACCAGGAGTTCCCCAGGCCACCTTTGCGCTCGAGCAGCTGATCGACGAACTCGCGCGGGCGATCGGGCAGGATCCCCTCGAGCTGCGTCTCCGCAACGCCGCGCGAACGGGTGATCTTCAGCCGAACGGTGTCCCCTGGCCTCCGATCGGGCTCGTCGACGTCCTCGAGCGGGCCCGGCAACACCCCCTCTGGCGTTCACGCCAGCGCCGCCCCAACGAAGGCTGGGGCATCGCGGTCGGTGGATGGCCGGGCGGTATCGAACCCTGTGCAGCGAACATTCGGCTGAATCACGACGGCACCTTCACCGTCACGCTCGGTGCCATCGACATTACCGGCACGCATACGGTTCTCGCCATGATCGCGGCAGAAGTGCTGGAACAGCCAGTCGAGCGAATCCGGGTCAAGCTCCTGCCGACCGACGGTGCTCCCTACGCGGGGATGAGCGGAGGGAGCAAGATCACCTACACGGTCGGACTCGCGGTGCAAGCAGCAGCTGAGGATGCCAAACGGCAGCTCTTGGAGATCGCTGCCAACGAACTCGAAGCTGCACCCGAGGACCTGGAACTCGTCGATGGCGCGATCCGCGTCCGCGGTATGCCCGATCGGCAGATCACGCTCCGCGAGATCGCACACCTGAGCATGGTCTTCGGTGGCAAATATGCACCCGTCTACGGCACCGGCCGGAGCGTCGTCCGCCAGCAGTCCCCCGGCTTCAACGCGCAAATCGCACACGTCGCGGTCGACCCGGACACCGGCGAGGTGGAGGTGCTCGATCTGGTCGCGATCCAGGACGTCGGGCGCGCACTCAACCCAGCACTCGTCGAGGAGCAGGTGCACGGTGGTGTCGGCCAAGGTATCGGGTGGGCTCTGCACGAGGCGATGCGCTGGAGCGAGAACGGCCAACCGCTCAACCCCTCCTTCCTCGATTACGATCTCCCCAAAGCGAGCCAGCTACCGCCGATCGCCGTCGAATTCGTCGAGGTTCCCTCGCCGATCGGTCCGTTCGGGGCGAAGGGAGTCGGTGAGCCGCCCGTCGTTCCGACCGCTGCAGCCATCGCCAACGCGATCGCTGATGCCATTGGCGTGCACCTGAGCGAGCTCCCCATCACGCCCGAGCGCGTGCTCGCTGCGCTGCGCGACAGAGCAGTGAGTTGAGCGAGTAAGGTATCCAATTGGAAAGCAGCTGAAGTCGATCCACGGCCGCGGATCGACTCCAGGCGGGTTCGCAGCGCGGACAGCGCAGCACGCGAGAGCATGTCGGCACCCAACTCGCGGACCAGGCAGGCGGCGCGAGTGTTCAGTTCACCCCTCGAGCGGGCAGTGGCCGCATCGGTGAGGAGGTCACCGCAGCCTCGCCGACGGCTGGAGCGCTCGCGGCTCGCGCCAGCCGGACGGCCCGCATCCTGAGCCTGGCAGCGGTCTCAGCGTCTCGCAGCGCTTGCCCACACTGTGCTCGTCTACTCTTGTGCTGGCCAGAGGGATGAACAAGCTCCCTCTTCACCTGAGGGAGCCCACCGAGCACCTGCTGTCGGCATCCGCTGATCGGCGAGGGGGTATCTGGTTGGCGAGGCAGTGCCTCGCTGGCTGAAGCCTGCCAGAGGCAGCATGCCTGAAGGACGATCCGAGTTGGTGCACGACCGAAGCGCGATCCAGCGTGGCACTCAGTCGAAGAACGATTCGGGGACCGCCACGTACGTCACGTCGGCGAGCGCCTCTTCGCCCTCCCGGGTGAGCCAGGTTCCCAACACGGCCGGGCGGACTGGCCGTCGGGCGACACGCTTCAGGAGCGCCGCCCGCTCACGAGCGCGGAGGATGTCCGAGATCCCTACACCCCAGGATATCTCGCAGACGACGTAGATCGGCTCGCCTCCGTCCGTCGCGTCGCGCCCCTCCAGCACGAGATCGACC
>Ga0308391_1001186_pt1 | contig 10933 bp, 7 predicted proteins | sample Hotspr20Samplet1_FD_202363 | JGI IMG/M metagenome (GOLD analysis project Ga0308391, IMG submission 202363) | Hot spring phototrophic mat microbial communities from Octopus Spring, Yellowstone National Park, Wyoming, United States - 20050623_t1 ... | reverse complement strand
GCAACCTTACCCTGTTGTTTGGCTTGCACCAAGCCATAGCCTGCGCCGAAGCGGGGGTGAAGCTGATCTCGCCCTTTGTAGGCCGCATCTTGGATTGGTATAAGAAACACACGGGCCGGGAGAGCTACCCTCCTGCCGAAGATCCGGGGGTGCAGTCGGTGACCCAGATTTACAACTACTTCCGCAAATACGATTTTCCGACGGAAGTGATGGGGGCCAGCTTCCGCAACATCGGGGAGATCATCGAGTTGGCCGGCTGCGATCTTCTCACCATCTCACCGGCGCTGCTGGCGGAGCTGCAAAACACCGAGGGTCACCTGGAGCGCAAGTTGGATCCAGAAAAAGCCAAGCAGATGGATATTCCCCGCCTGGTGATGGACAGAGCCACCTTCGACCAGATGCACCGGGAAAACCGCATGGCCTCAGAAAAGCTGGAAGAAGGGATCCAGGGCTTCTCCAAAGCGCTGGAGGTGCTGGAAAAACTGCTCACCGAGCGGCTGCAGAAGCTGGAGGGTGCCAAGGAAACCATTACCCACGCCGCCCAGGATGTCTTCCGCCTCTACGACCTGGATGGGGATGGCTTCATCACCCGCGAGGAGTGGATGGGGGCAGATCGCGTTTTCGATGCCCTGGATACCAACCAAGATGGCAAAATTACCCCTGAGGAAATGTTGGTCGGCCTAGGGGCGGCGGTCTATCTGAAGAATTAGCCGCTGGCAGCCGGCCTGGGAAAACCTCAAGGTCTATGGGCGAGAACTTTCGCCACATCGGAGACGGGGTGGCCGCCCTGGAAGCGCAAGCCCGCCTCTGGATTGCCCAGCGGCTGCAAGGGATCCCTTACGATCCGCCGCCGGGGCCAGCAGCCAGGCAGGTGCTGCATTGGATCGAGACGGATCTGCTGCCGCGCCTGCAGCAAACCCCCCAGGAGCTGGAGAACCTGCTGCATGGGCTAGGGGGCGGCTATGTGCCCAGCGGCCCTTCCGGCGCCCCCACCCGAGGCCGAGTGGACGTGTTGCCCACGGGGCGCAACTTTTACTCGGTGGACATTCGCGCCATCCCCACCCCCACCGCCTGGCAGGTCGGCTCACTGGCCGCCGAGCGGCTGGTGGAGCGCTACGTGCAAGAGCAGGGGGAATATCCCCGTCGCCTGGGCCTATCCGTTTGGGGCACTTCAACTCTAAGAACTGGCGGCGACGATTGGGCCGAGGCCCTGGCGCTCTTGGGGGTCAAACCCCGCTGGGATGGAGGACGGGTGGTGGACATCGAGATCCTGCCTGTAGCGGTTTTGGGCCGCCCCCGTGTGGATGTAACCTTGCGCATTTCTGGCTTCTTTCGCGATGCCTTTCCCAATCTGATTGCCCTGTTTGACCGGGCCGTGCAGGCCGTGGCTGACCTGGAGGAGCCAGAAGCCGACAATCCCCTGCGGGCCCACGTGCTGGCCGATACCCAGTACTGGCAGGAGCAAGGGATCCCAACGCAAGCAGCGGCGGAGCGGGCGCGGCTGCGCATCTTCGGTTCCAAGCCAGGGGCCTACGGGGCCGGCCTACAGGGGCTGATCGAGGCGCAAAACTGGGAAACAGAAGCGGATCTGGCCCGCGCCTACCTCAACTGGAGCAGCTACGCCTACCGGGCCGATGGCGAGGGAGAGCCGGCCCCCGAAGCCCTGCGGCGGCAATTGGCCCACCTGCAAATTGTGCTCCACAACCAAGACAACCGCGAGCACGACCTGCTGGACTCCGATGACTACTACCAGTTTCAAGGGGGGATGGTGGCGGCAGTGCGAACGCTCCAGGGCCGCAACCCGCGGATTTACTTCGGGGATCACGCCCGTCCCCACAACCCTAAGATCCGCACCCTGGCCGAAGAAATTGACCGCGTCTATCGCGCCCGCGTGATCAACCCCAAGTGGATTGCCGGCGTGATGCGCCACGGCTACAAGGGCGCCTTCGAGATGGCTGCCACCCTGGACTACCTCTTTGCCTACGACGTCACCACCCATGCTGTGCCGGATTTCATGTACGCCGGCCTGGCCCGCGCCTACCTATTGGATCCCCAAGTCCAGCAGTTCCTGCGATCCCGCAACCCCTGGGCGCTGCGGGACATGAGCGAGCGGCTGCTGGAAGCCCACCAGCGGGGCTACTGGCAAGAGCAGGCCCTGGAATTGCTGCCTCAGATCGAAGCCCTGATGCTGGAGATGGAAGCCTACCTGGAATCCCGCTCTCCCGTGGCGAGAGAAGGTTAAGTTCTGCTAAGATTTTTTCATCCAAACCAGTTGTGGAGGGATCCCAGGCCATGAGCAAATCTGAGCTGTTGCGAGAGATTCTGGGGCCACTGTTGGAGGACTACCGCTACTGGTTTGAGCGTTCTCGCCGCTTTTTGCAGGAAGAGACCCTGGAATTTATCAGCCCAGAAGAGCAGCAGTCCTTGCTGGAAGAGGTTTTGGCTGCCCAGGCGGAGCTACAGGTAGCCAAAGCGCTTTATCAGGCCTCTGATCAAGAGGTTGGCATCGACCCTGGGCTGATGGCAAAATGGCATCGCCTGCTTATGAAATGTGCCGAATTGGGCCGTCAATTTCGCCAGATTCACCCCTCCCCCGACCTGTAATGCTGCAGATTCTCTACCTCATCGCTTTTGTGGCCATTGCCTTTTTGGCCCTGCGCAACTTGGTTACCAATGTCATCACACTGGGCGTGGAAGAGCGCAAGGCCTCTCCTCGTCGTGCCCGCAAGCGGATCCCTCACCCAGAGCTGCTGGATGAAGATGGCAACCTCACCGAGGAGCCTCTACTGGTGATTCGCTCGGCCAGCTTGGAAGAAGCTCGCAGCCGTTTGGAAGATCTCTATTCCGGCTCGCCGGACGAAGATTAGGGGAGTTTCTTGGGCTTTCTCTCTTGGGCGTGGCTGCACTAGCCTGGGAAGGTACTGCGCGCCATTTGCCCGAGCGTCTGGTGGGCGAGTCAACGGAGATGGGATCCGACTTCAACGTGGAATCGGTGCTGGAGGCGGTGCTCGGCAAGCTGAAGGTTTTGGCGGAAACGGGACAAACCTTTGGTCAGCCGATCACTATTGGTGAGACGATTATTGTCCCTTACATGTCCTTGCATTTTGGCTTGGGTGGGGGAGGGGGTAACTTTGGAAAGACTGCTCCTGGCTGTCGCGGCAACGGCGGGGATCCGGCCAGTCTGTTCGGGGGAGCGGGGGGTGGGGTGCGCATCGAGCCAGTTGGCTTTCTGGTGATCCGAGGCGAGCGAGTGGAGCTGCTGACCACCGTCCAGAAGCCCGACCAGTGGAACCAACTCAGCGAGACTCTGGTGCCCCTGTTGCAGCAGTGGCTGCAAAATCGTGCCAGCAACTCCTGAAGGGACTAGCCGCGAATGGAGAGGCGGGATCCCTGGGGAGAGGGTTGTACCTCAATGCGGCGGGGGAAAGCATCCTGCAGGCTGGGGATGTGGGTAATCACCAAGATGCAGGCAAAGTCCGGGGCGATGGCGTTGATGGCAGCCAGCAGTTGGGCGCGCCCGGTGGCATCCTGGGATCCAAACCCCTCGTCGATGATTAAGGTTTGCAGGTCGGATCCCGAGCGCTGGGTGAGCAGGCGGGACAAGGCCAGGCGAATGGCGAAGTTGATGCGGAAGGCTTCTCCACCGGAGTAAGTCTCGTAGGGGCGGGTGCCGTGGGGATCGGCAATGAGAATGTCGAGGGTGTCATAGGGACTCCGTCCCGCTACGGAGGACAGCTTGGCCGGTGAGCAATAGCGTCGCCCGGAGCGCTGGGTAACCAATTGCAGGTGCAGGCGGTGTTGGGTAAGGCGGGCCAGGATCTGGTTAGCCTGGGCTTCCAGCTCGGGCAGGACATTTTCGACGATCAGGGCGGGGATGCCGTTGCGGCCGTAGGCATTGGCCAGCTCTTGGTACACCTGCTGCTGGCGGCGGGCCTGTTGCAGTTGCTGTTCCAGCTCGGCCTGTTCCGCCTGCTGTTGAACCGCCTGTTGTAGCCGTTGTTGGGCGGCCCCTATCTGAGACAGCACCTCATCCAGCCGCCGGCGGTGCTCCCGCAGGGTTTGGCGGATCCCTTCCAGCTGAGCAGGCAAAACCTCGGGATGCTCCGCCAGTTGTTGCTGAAGCCGTTCCAACTCTTGGGTGGCCTGGGCAAAGTGCTGGCGGCTTTCCTGTAGGCGTTGGGATAAGGCTTGGGTGCGGGCTGCCACCTCCGGCAGTTCCTGGCGGGCCACCTGTAGGGCTTGCAGGCGCACCGGCCAGAGTTGCGCTTGGGCCAGTTCGGCTTTCACCTGCTGGTGCAGGGATCCGTCGTAGCCCAGGTGGTTTAACGCCTGTTCCACCTGAGCCAACCGCTCCGCCAGGGGAGAATCCGATCCCACTGGCGGGACGGAGTCCTTGGATCCCACCTGTTGCAGGGTTTCCAGTTGTGCCTGTAGGGAGGCGATTTGCTCCCATAGGTGAGAGCGGCGCTCCTGGGCCTTGCGGAGTTCCTGAGAGCGGCCCAGTGCCCAGCGCCAGCGCTCCAGTTCTCCTCGTTGTAAGGCGTGCTCGCGCTCGTCATAGCCCAGTTGTTGCAGGGCCTGCTGGATCTGCTGGAGCTGTTGCCGAGCTTCTTGAGCGTAAGCTTCCCGGTCGAGGATTTCCCTCAACTCTGCCGCTTCTGCTTGCCAGAGCTGGATTTGCCGGCGGCGTTCCTGCTCGGCTTCCCACTGCTGTTGCAATCGCCCTTGCAGATGCAGGCGCTCATCCCAGGTGGCCAGTTCTTGGCTGAGACGGCGGTATTCTGCTTGCAAGAGTTCAATCTCCCGGTCGGCCACCGCCAGTTGTTCGCGGATAACAAACAGTTGGCCGGCAATTTCTTCTTGACGCTCGCGGTGTTTTTTCAGCACCACATCCCGCAGGCGCAGGCTGAGGGGACGGGCGCAGAGGGGGCAAGTCCAGTGGCGATGGCGCTGCGGAGCCATAAGGCTGGATCCCTGCGGCTCTGGTGTTGGCGTTGCGGGGGATGACTCGGCAGGTTGACCGGCGGAAGATAGGGCCAGGGATCCCTCCTCTTGTTCTGCTGCCTCCTCGACAAGGGCTGTCACTCTTGCCAAAGTGGGGGTGACCTGATCTCGTTCGCTGCGCGGAGCACTTTGAGCGGAAAACGCCTCTTGACCTTCATCCCAGCTGGTCACCAACAGGCGGCAGCGTTCTTCTTCCTGTTGCCACTGTTGCTGGAGAACCCGCTGGCGTTCCTGGAGCTTTTGCACGAACAGCCGCCGTTCTTGGACTTTTTCCAACACCCGCTGCTGGTAGAGACGCCGTCGCTCCAGCTCTGCCAAGGCGGCCTCTCCTTCGGCGATTTTCTGCTCCAGTTGCTGCTGCTGTTGGGCTAGAGTTTCCTGGCTTTGTAGTTGCTGGCTGAGAAGCTGAACGCGGGCTTGCAGGCGTTCCCGCTCGCGGCGGATTTGCTCTTGCCAATGCTGTTGCTGCTGGAGAAGGACGGCGGCTTGAGCTTGGGCTTGGTTCAGGGCCTGGAGACGCTCTTGAGCTTGCTGGTAGTGGCGCAGGCCGATTTCGATGCGTTCCTGTTCTGCCAGCAATTGGGCATCGGCTTGGGCCTGGGCTTGGCAGGTGGCCAACTCCTGTTGCAGCCGTTGCATCTTGCGCAGTTGCTGCTGTTGCTGCTCTGCTTGCTGGGCTTGCAGCTTTTGGCGTTCTTGGAGCAGATGCTGCTGTTGCTCGAAGAGGTGGTGGAGATGGCGATCTTGGGCCATCAGGGCTTGGTAGCGTTCGTAACCCGCCAGGATGTCTTCACTCTGGGCGATCAGCTCTTCCAACTGGAGCAGGTGCTGTCGCTGGGCACGCCACTGTTGCTCGGTGTGCTGTAGGTTGGTGCCGAGCTTTTGCAAGTGTTGGGTAAGGTGTTGGTGGCGCTCCTGCAGGATGCAGCGATGTTCGTAGAGGCGCTCTAGGGCTTGCAATTCCTGCTGTTGCTGGGCTAGGAGCTGCTGCAGATGAGTTTGCCGTTGTTGGAGTCGCTCCAGCTCGGCTTGGATTTGGCCAAGGTGGGCCTGTTGTTGGTTGAGCTGCTGCAGGCGCTCTTGGAGCAGATCCGCTTTGAGCTTGGCACTGCGCGCCTGTTCCCGGCAGCGGTCGGCCAGCAAATCGTACTGCCCCAACTTGAGCATGTCGGCCAAGATCTGCTTGCGCTCGCCGGGACGCTTCAGAGTGAAGGCATCTGCTTGTCCTTGTCGCAGATAGGCGGAGTGAATAAAGGTCTCGTAGTCGAGGCTGAGCTGACTTTGAATGGCCTGTTGGGTGGCGCGCATGCCGCGGCGGGTTAGGCTGCGCCAGCGAGGTTGGCCGTCGGTTTCTCCGGTTTGAATTTGCCACTCCAGGGATCCCTCGCCCGATAGATGACGGCTGCGCAGGACGCGGTAGGTTTGTCCTCGCGAGCGGTAGATCACCTCTACCCAGGCTTCGCTGGCCCCCTTGCGGATGAGATCGCTATCGTTGCTGGCCCGGCTTTGCCCCCAGAGGCCCCAGGTGAGGGCGTCGAGCAGGGCGGACTTGCCTGCCCCATTGGGGCCACAGATACAGGCGGTGTGGATCCCGCGCAGATCCAAAACGGCATGAGCATAACAGAGAAAATTGTGCAAGGTTAGGCGAACCGGGATCACGGAAAACTCTGAGGGGCTCTGGTTGCTGGAAAAAATGAGGTTGAGCCATTTGATCCAGAGTATCGCGTCAGCGGTGGGGAGCAACAATGAGGAGTGAGAAGTGAGGAGAGAGGAGTGAGGATACTGATACATTTACGCTGAACTCTCCTGAACATGGTTCAGGAAAGAAGCGATCGCATCCTGCCTATCTCTGTTCGCGTCAGCGGGACGGAGTCCAAACAGGAAGGCGGTATCCCGCAAAGCCCTGAGGAATACCCCCCGAGCGCTTTCCCCCTTCACTTCCCGGCAACCGTTGCGGTGGACTCAAGGATCAGGGGGAAACTTGGTCTACTATATCCCTCTCAATGACTTTTGCCAAACCGCCTAAAGCTCAGTAAATTCAGCAAAGTTCAGGGTTTTGGGGGTTAGAGGCATGCTCCCTTCTCACTACTCTCCGTTCTTTTCTCTTTTCTCTCTTGTCTCTCTTGAGAGGGGATCCGATTGCATTAGCCGCTGACACAGTTGGGCAATCTGGGTGGGGCTGGCCTCGTCCAGCCAGCGGTGAAAGGCTTGGGATTCCTGAAGGCGGCCCATCAGCAAGGTGGGGATCTGCTCCGGGCCGTCCAGTTCCGCCAGCCATTGCCGGGGAAAGCCAGTTACTGCAGCCAGATCCTCGGGATCCCGTTGGCCTGCCTGCCACTGTTGCATCAGCCAGTTGACTCGGGCGGGGATCTGCTCCCAGGGGGAGGCAGAAGCGGCCAGGATCAGGGTTCGGGGCTGTGCCTGTTGCAGCAGTTGGGCCAAGTCCGCCGGTAGCCAGGGCCAGCGGGCCAGCACCAGCTTTGCCCCTTTTGGTGGTGGAACAAGGTTCTCGGCCTCCTGCCCGTCGTAACAGATGGCCCCTTTCAGCGAATCCGGCAGGGGTTTCTGCCGAAAATCTTGGATCTGTAGGCGAGGGGCGGAAATGGTGGGTGCCTGCCACTCTCCCGCAGGGCGCACCGCCAGCACCTTGCCCTGCCAAGGCTGTTTGCCCCGGTCATCCGCTTCCAACTGGAGGGCGATGTCCAAAGCTTGGCATTTTTGCCAACGCTCCAGCTCTTCTCCGGCTTGCCAAAACCACAGGGTACGGGATCCCAGCTCAAACTTCAGGTGGCGACCATTCTGAGAAATCCCCAACTTAACGCTGCCGCAGCGAACATTCATCAGGGCTACGACGGGGTTGGGGTTGCCGTGCCCAAAGGGCTGCAGAAGCTGCAATTGCCGATACACCTCATCCAGCTCTGCCACCCCGTCCCGGCCCTGAGAGGCCAGAAGCTCCCAATCGATGACGATCTCCACTGCTAAGGTGCGAGCCTGGTGATCTGGGCTGACCCGCGCGGCCAGCTCCCGCTGCAACGCCAGTTGCACAGCGGCCAGGCAAGCCAGATCCACTTGGATCCCGGCTGCCATAGGGTGTCCGCCTCCCCCCAGCAACAGGGGGCGCACAGCCTCGATGGCCTCCACCAGGTTCACCCCTGGCAGGGAACGACCCGACCCATGGCCCAGCCCTGTGGCTTCGTCTTTGGCAATCAACACCGTCGGGCAGCGGTACTGCTCCACCAAGCGCGCCGCCGCGATCCCCAGAACCCCTGGGTTCCAGCCGGCTTCCGCCAGAACAATGGCTCCTTCCCGGGTCAGATCCAAGCTCTCTACCTGTTGGCTGGCCTCTTGGATCACTTGCTGGGTGAGCTGCCGGCGCTCTTCGTCAAGGGCAACAAACCGTTGCACCAGCGCCTGGGCCCGCTCTGGATCGGAGGTGGTCAGCAGCTCCACTGCTAAGCTGGCGTCTTCCAAGCGGCCAATGACGTTCAACTTGGGGGCGATGCGAAAAGCAATATCCTGGGTTGTCGGCGACCTCTGGAGCTGGCCGTTGCTAACCTGGGCCAGCAGAGCTCGCAACCCCGGGCGCTGCGTACTGGCCAGCACCGGCAGGCCCCGCTGCACCAAGTAGCGGCACTCCCGCTGCAACACCGCCACATCGGCCACGATTCCCACCGCCACCAGATCCAGGTGCTGCTCGACACCAGGGATCCCTAGGGCTTGGTAGAGCGCCTCCGCCAACTTGTAGGCCACTCCCACCCCCGGCAAGAAGCGCAGCGGATGTTCAGCCGGCAATCGCAAGGGGTTGACCACCGCATAGGCAGCGGGCAAGGGATCCGGCAGCATGTGGTGATCCGTCACGATCACGTCCACCCCCTGGGCTTGGGCCATGGCAATTTCGGCAGCATTGCCCACCCCGCAATCCACCGTCAGGATCACTTGGCAGCCCTGGGCCAGCACCTGCTGCAGCCGTTGAGGATTGAGGCCGTGCCCCTCGGTGCTGCGCAGCGGTATGGTGAACTGGACTCGGAAGCCCAAGGGTTGCAACGCCGAGAGGAGGAGACTGGTGCTGGTGACACCATCGCAGTCAAAGTCCCCCCAAATGCACAGGGTCTCTTCCCTTTCCCGTGCCTGCAGCAGCCGCGCCACCGCCCGCTCCAGATCCGGCAGGGATCCCGACGGTGTGGGGGAATAGTGTTCGGGATCCACGAAGGCCTGCGCCTGCTCCCAGGTGTGCAGACCCCGCAGAGCCATCACCTTGGCCGCATACTTGCCATATTCCCGGCTCAGTTGCGGATTGAACTGGGGGGGAGTGGGCAGCAGCTCCCAGCGGTATTCCATGCAAGCTCGACAGGGATAAAGGTTCCTAGGAGCCTATCAAAAACTGCCTGGGGAGAAAAGCAGCTTGGGATCCCCAAGAAGGCCTGGTGACCTGCTTATTGACAGCAGTGGGAAGCCACACAACAAGCGGAGGGGTGCTCGTGATTGTGGGTGGCACAGGCTTCGCTGCAGTAGAGTTGGCCTTCGTAGCGATAGCCTTGGCTGCTCTCGAAGCTGCAGTTGCAGTGTTCACAGGCACAACGGACAAGGGTGCTGGTGGACATGATTTTTTTCTCCTTCTTTTCTAGGGATCCTCTTGTCGAAGATCCGCGTCTCTACACCCTAGCGGTTGCTCGGCAACGATGCTGAAACAAGAATCAGAATCATTTTTGGCACTTCACCGATTACAGCCTATGAATTAGGATACAAGTATCCAAGAGAAAAGAGAGATATATACCAACCTATTTGTTAGATTTATCCCAAAGAGTTGTGGCAGCTTATCAGGCAGGCAAGACCTCCACTCGCCAGGTAGCGGAACAGTTCATGGTAACCCAAAGAACACTGCACCACTGGGTGCATCAGTATCAACAAACTCAGGATTTATCCCCCAAGAAAGTCGGCACAAAGCGAGTAGGTATTCTGGAACAACACCGGCAAGAAGTTATGACGGTCATTGAAAGGCGCCTGAACTATTATCCGTGGTAGTATCAAGAACTGCTACGAGAGCAACTGGATACTGATGTGAGTGCTGTTACGATAGACAACTTTTTAAAAAAGCGAGGAATGACGCTAAAAAAGAATTACCGCAGTGTAAAAATCAGAGAAGAGGAGGTGCAAAGGCAACAATTAGCCTATAGTTAAGAAGTCAAGAATATACCAGTGGAAGATATAGCTATTCTAGACCAGACAAGGGTGTGAGAGGCAATGGAACGGAGGGGTATCTCGGAGTTTACGCAGTCAAAGAGCTTACAGTTACCGTCAGAGATGTAAAGGGAAAAAACATAAGATTATTGAAGCTATTTCCTGGAGAGAGGCAGTAGGCTGTTGTGTTATCAAGGGTGGAATGCGGAAGAGCAATTTTCTGGAGTTTTTGCAAAGTGACTCATGTCCGGAACTGGATGCGCGGAAGGTGGTGATTAGAGTTCGGAAGTGGAGGGTTTGATTCAAGGAACAGGTGCGCGGATCATAGACCTGCCTGTGTATGCACCAGAGTTGAATCCGATTGAGAGGATGTGGTCGGTATTGAAGCCTTTTATCCGGCAGTTTTCCAGAGCCGGGAAGTATGGGATGGAGCAGATAGCAGAGACCTCTTGACTACTCATCAATCCATTCTGCTTCCGAAGTTGGTTTGCCAGGTGTTGCTACTGTGCCCCTTGATTCCTTAACAGGCTGTACTGCTCCATCCCTATGCACGAAGAGGGATGCCGCCGCCCTAATTACTGGGAAGAGACTCCCAGATACTTTGTCCCTCTAATGTCCCTCTAGTAAGAGCATGCCTCTAACCCCCAAAACCCTGAACTTTGCTGAATTTACTGAGCTTTAGGCGGTTTGGCAAAAGTCATTGAGAGGGATATAGTAGACCAAGTTTCCCCCTGATCCTTGAGTCCACCGC
>Ga0308391_1001185_pt1 | contig 10933 bp, 9 predicted proteins | sample Hotspr20Samplet1_FD_202363 | JGI IMG/M metagenome (GOLD analysis project Ga0308391, IMG submission 202363) | Hot spring phototrophic mat microbial communities from Octopus Spring, Yellowstone National Park, Wyoming, United States - 20050623_t1 ... | reverse complement strand
TGGCGCGGTTGTCTTCGTCGAAAAATTCTCCCTCAACGGCCTGCAAATGGGCGGATCCCAACTGCACAGGAGCGGCACCATTTTCTGGGGGGGACTCATATTCGGCCAGGCGAGCCTGTAAGCGCCAAAGAATGCCGCCGTCGGGCCTGGCTTGGGTGAGGGTGATGTCTTCGTAGATCAACTGGGGGGTGGAGATGGGCTCGGAAGGCGCATCGGGATCCCACTCCGGCCCGCCACAGCCCGCGCTCAGCAGGGCCAAAACGGCCAGGAAACGGAGGACAGACAAAGACCTGGACTGCATGGATCTTCTTCCTTGTGGGCGCTCTCCCCTACCCTAGCTTTCTTAGGACTCCGTCCCGCTGGCGCGATCAGCCGTATCCTTCCGCTGCGCTGAGCCGGATCCCGCTCTCGGCAAACCCGTGGCATTATCAGGGCAAAGTGTTTTTGGGGGCAAGCGTGACCCAACTGTTGCAACTTTTCATCTACGGCCTTGTCTTGGGCAGCATCTACGCCCTGGGAGCAATTGGGGTGTCGCTGACCTTTGGCATTTTGCGCTTTGCCAACTTTGCCCATGGGGATCTGATGACCCTGGGGGCCTACTTCGGCCTGACGTTGGTCGGGCTGGGTTGGCCGATTGGGGTCAGCCTGATCCCGGCAGCTTTGGCCACGGTACTTTGTGCAGTTGGGATCGACCAACTCATTTATCGCCGCCTGCGCCGGGAGGCACCAGTGATCTTGCTCATTTCTTCTTTTGGCACCGCCCTGATTCTGCGCAGCCTGGTGCAGATCATCTGGGGGCCCAACAATCAGGTGTACCGCAGCGGGATCCAGTTGCCGTGGCGGCTTGGGGAGCTGCGCATTAAGCCCGATTGGGCGGTAATCCTGGCGGGAACAGCCCTGTTGGTGGTGGCACTGCATCTCTTCTTACAACGCACGCGGGTGGGCAAAGCGATGCGGGCCATGGCCGACAATTTTGAGCTGGCCAAGATTACCGGCATTGATACAGAGCGGATCGTCCTCTGGACTTGGGCCATTGGCGCAGCCTTGGCCTGTGCAGCAGGTGTGTTCCTGGGCATGGATACCCGTCTGCACCCCACCATGGGCTGGCGGCTATTGCTGCCCATTTTTGCAGCGGCCATTCTCGGCGGCATTGGTCGCCCTTACGGGGCCATTGCTGGAGGGCTGGTGATCGGCCTGGCGGAAGAGTTTTCCACCTTGGTGATGAACCCTGCCTATAAAACCGGGGTGGCCTTCGCCATTTTGGTACTGCTGCTGATCTTCCGACCCACGGGATTGCTGGGATCCCCGGGTGGGGGGGAGGTCTGATGTTGAGCTACGGCATTTTCTTTTTGATTTTGGTGGGGATCTACGGCGTGCTGGTGCTGGGCCTCAATATCCAGTGGGGCTACGCCGGCATGTTCAACATCGGGGTGGGGGCTTTTTTTGCCGTGGGAGCCTATGCCAGCGCCATTGTCACCACACCCCCAAGCGCCGAGCATTTGGGCGGCTTCAATCTGCCCTTTTGGGTGGGTTTTGCCATAGCTGTGGCTGTCGCCGGGGCGATTGCCTTTTTGATCGGCTTGATTACCCTGAAGCTGCGTTCCGACTACCTGGCCATCGCTACCATCGGCATTGCCGAGATCATCAGCCAAATCCTGAGGAATGAGGGCTGGCTCACCAACGGTGTGCGGGGAATTACCCGCATTCCGCGACCCTTTCGCGGCTGGATCCCAGGTCAGGATACCCTTCTCTACTTGGGCTTGGTGCTGGTCATTTTGGCGGTGGTCTATTGGGCTGCGGAGCGGGCCTATCGCTCCCCTTGGGGGCGGGTGTTGCGGGCCATTCGCGAGGATGAACCGGCAACCCTGGCTGCCGGCAAAGATGTGCTCCAGTTTCGCCTGCAAGCGTTTGTGCTGGGATCCATGCTCATGGGGTTGGCGGGGGCCCTCTACGCCCATTTTGTCAATTTCATCAGCCCAGAAGCCTTTCAACCGGAGTTTGCCACCTTTATCGTTTGGGTAATGCTGATCGCGGGGGGCAGTGGCAACAATCGCGGCGCCTTGCTGGGAGCGCTGGTAATTTGGGGGGTGTGGTCGGGCAGCGAGTGGCTCACCAACCGTTTGCCGCCCCAGTGGGCCACCCGGGCTGGCCCTTTGCGCATTTTGTTGATCGGGATCCTGCTCCAGGTCATTCTTCTGACGCGCTCTCAAGGATTGTTGCCTGAACGTCCGCCCAAGCCCGTCTTGGGCACTTCTCCTTCGCCTAAGCAGAACCCCGCAGGATAGGATTGGGTCGGCTCCAGCTGTTGTTGACGTGTTTGAGATAACCCAGCCCTCTGTCGTCATGACTCCGCGTCCCAAGGAAACTGACCCTTCCTGGCCACCCTGCAACCCCGACACGACGGGCTGCCCCCCTGATGCCGGACAACCAGGGATCCGGACTACACCCATCCAAGAGGGCTATGCTCTGCCGGAGCAGTATTTCAACCGGGAGCTGAGCTGGATTGAATTCAATGCCCGGGTTTTGCACGAGGCCCTGGATGAGCGCACACCGCTGCTGGAGCGGCTGAAGTTTCTGGCCATCTTTGAGAGCAACCTGGACGAATTTTTCATGGTGCGGGTGGCGGTGATCCGTCGTCAGTTGGAAACGGGCGTGTTGGTGCTAACCCCGGATGGCCTTACACCGCAGCAGCAGTTGCAGCAGATCTCGAGCCACCTGCGCCCCCTGATTCGAAAATTGCACACTTGCTTCCGGCAGGAACTGGTGCCCAAGCTGGCGGAACAGGGCATTCACATCCGCGATTTTTCCGAGCTGGCCGAGTCGGAACGGCAGGAGCTGCGGGACTACTTTGAGAGGCGTTTGTTTCCAGTGCTCACCCCCTTGGCGGTGGATCCAGGCCATCCTTTTCCCTACATCTCCAACCTCAGCCTCAGCTTGGCGGTGGTGGTGCGGGATCCAGAGACTGGCAAGGAGCATTTTGCTCGCGTGAAGGTGCCCAATACCTTGCCCCGCTTTGTGCCGCTGCGGGATGGGGTGAGCTTTGTGCCGCTGGATCAGGTGATTGCCCACCATCTGGAAGCGCTGTTTGTCGGCATGCAGGTGCTGGAGTACTACCCCTTCCGCATCACCCGGGATGCCGATCTGGAAATCCAAGAGGACGAGGCCGACGATCTGCTGGCTGCCATTCAAGAAGAGCTGCGCAAGCGCCGCTTCGGCTCAGTGGTGCGCATGGAGATTGCCAGCCAAACTCCGGCAGCCATCCGACAACGGCTCAGCGAAGAGATGCGCCTCAACAGTGACTCGGTGTACGAAGTGGATGGCCTCTTGAGTATGGGGGGGGTGATGGCGTTTCTCAGCCTGGATCGGCCCGATTTGAAGGATCCCCCTTGGGGGCCGGTCACCCCGCCCCGCCTGCGCACTGCCTCGGTCAGCGATGAGCCGGTGGATATCTTTGCCGTCATCCGGGAAGGGGATCTGTTGGTGCATCACCCCTACGATTCTTTTGCCGCCAGCGTGGAGCGGTTTTTGGAGGAGGCCGCCAACGATCCGCAGGTGCTCACCATTAAGCAAACCCTCTACCGCACCTCCGGCGACTCGACGGTGGTGAAATCCCTCATTCAGGCCGCCGAAAACGGCAAGCAGGTGGCCGCTCTGGTGGAACTCAAAGCCCGTTTCGACGAAGAAAACAACATCCTCTGGGCCAAAAAGCTGGAGAAAGCCGGGGTCCACGTGGCCTACGGCCTGCCGGGGCTGAAAATCCACTGCAAACTGGCTTTGGTGGTGCGGGAAGAGGAGGGATCCCTGCGCCGCTACGTCCACATCGGTACCGGCAACTACAACCCCAAAACCGCCCGTATCTATACCGACCTAGGGCTGTTCACTTGCGATGAGACCCTCTGCAACGATGTTACGGAATTGTTCAACCTACTGACGGGCTACTCACGGCAACGGCAATTCCGCAAGCTCTTGGTGGCCCCCAGAACCCTACGCCAAGGCATGGAAGCCCTGATCCGCCGCGAGATGCGCCATGCCCAAGCGGGGGGCCAGGGGCGTATCATCGTCAAGATCAACTCTCTCACCGACCCGGAAATGATCCGGCTGCTCTACGAGGCCAGCCAAGCCGGGGTGGAGATCGACCTCATTGTGCGCGGCATGTGCTGCCTCAAGCCCGGGATCCCCGGCCTAAGCGAACGCATCCGCGTGATCAGCATCATCGGGCGCTTCCTGGAGCACTCCCGCATCTTCTACTTCTACAATGGCGGCCAGGAAGAATACTTCATTGGCAGCGCCGACTACATGACCCGCAACCTGGATCGACGCGTTGAGGTGGTTACCCCTGTGGAGGATCCCGCGTTGCAGCGGGAGCTCAAGGCGATCTTGGACATCTGCCTGACGGACAACCGGCAAGCCTGGGAGTTGCGCCCTGATGGCACCTACGTGCAGCGGCAACCCAAGCCAGGAGAGCCTGTGCGCTCCACCCACCAACGCCTGATGGAGCGGGCCGCCAGCCGCGTTTAGCCCTCACCCCCAACCCCTCTCCCTCTGGGAGAGGGGGGTTAGAAAACGGCTCAAGAGCGGGGTGCTTGGGCAGCTTCAGCCTCTTCTTTCCCCGCTGCGATAACTTGCTCTGTAGCCTGCAGCGAAGACTGCAAGCTCTCCAACTTCTCTCGGCTGGAGCGGTTCAGCCACGACTCAATTGCATTCACCAAGAGCTGATCCACAGAGAACCAGCCCCCCCCATTCACCGCAAAGGCCAGGAAGATCGCTGCGTAGATGGCGGATAGCTCCAAGTAGGGAACGCTGAAGCCGGCCACTTTGATGTGGTGGAACATGGCCACCGCCATCGTGGCGAACAAACCCAACGCTGCCCCTCGGGTCAACAAACCCAACGCCACCATCGGAGCTGCGATCAGCTCGGTATAGGCAGCCACATAAGCGAAGAAGATCGGGAAGGGCAACCCGATCACTTCTACATAAGCCGTCGCAAACCCTTCAATATCTGCCAGCTTGTCAAGGCCGTTGTGAATCATGAATAGCCCTGCCACCACCCGCAAAACGGTCCACGCCACTTGAGACCAGCGCGGAGTTACGCTGTCGTGACGCAAAGCTGAGGCGAGTAGCACGGGAAACTGCTGAGAGGGTGCCATAGGATAAAACCTGCGATGCAAAGATGAGCAAAGATTCTAACTTATTGTAACGATTCTAAATTTCTGTAACAAGGGTGGGACTCAGATCCCCAGTGGTCAAGGGATCCCATGCAAAAACAGGGATCCCATCCAGAAACAAGGCCTCCGGCCCGCTTTCGCGAAAGGCCTCCAGCCCGCTTTCGCGACCGGTCGGGTGGGTTTCCGGCGAGCTTTCACCCTCGCACACCACCTCTGCTCTTGGCCTGGGACTTTTCCGGCCTTGCTGAGACCTGTCAACCTCTGTAAATGGATCCCTCATAATGGGTTCATTTGCTGCCTGTGTCGATATGGTTGCCGAATCTGTCCTCGCCTCTGATGTCAGCTCCGCCAAATCCCAAGCCGGGAGAGAGGAGGGATCCCTGCCTGCCATTCGTTTGCGGAGGGTCAGCCGCAACTTTTCCGGGATCCAAGCGGTGGACGGGGTGGATTTGGAGGTGCAGCAGGGGGAGTTTTTTACGTTGTTGGGGCCGTCGGGTTCGGGCAAAACCACCTGTTTGCGGATGATCGCGGGCTTTGAGCGTCCGGATGAGGGGCAGATCGAATTGAACGGCCAGAATGTTTTGGGTCTGCCGCCCTACCGACGGCCTGTGAACACGGTGTTTCAGGACTATGCTCTCTTCCCCCACATGACGGTGGCGGAGAACGTTGGCTACAGCTTGATGATCCGCGGCATACCGCCGAAGGAGCGCCAAAAGCGAGTGCAAGAGGCGCTGGAGCTGGTACAACTGCCCGATCTGGGATCCCGTAAACCCAGCCAACTTTCAGGGGGGCAACGGCAACGGGTGGCCTTGGCGCGGGCTTTGGTTGGCCGACCGCAGGTGCTCTTGCTGGATGAACCTTTGGGGGCGCTGGATTTGAAGTTGCGCCAACAGATGCAGTTTGAACTCAAGGCCCTACAACACCGCCTTGGTCTCACCTTTTTGTACGTCACCCACGACCAAGAAGAGGCCGTAAACTACCCGACTCCGACCGCTAAGCGGTACGGAGCGGGCTTTCAGTAGCCCTGAGCCTGCTCTGCCCTACCAGAGAACAAAACAGGCCCGAACCTCTAGGCTGGTTTACGGCAGCCCCCAAAAGCGCAATCACATTCGCACCATTCAAATCCGCATCCCCTTCCCATCCACAGTGTCCACACTTAAACTTCTTTCCACTGCGGTAGGATTGCGCAGGGTCGGGATGAATGTGCAAACACCGGTGGCAGGTCTGCGACGTGTAGGCAGGCGGAACAAGAATCAGAGCAACCCCCGCACGCAGAGCCTTGTACTCCAAAAATTGACGGAGTTGATAAAACGCCCAACTATTTGCCCGCCTACGCTCTGTCTTGCTGCGTGGCTGTTGATTGACCCTTTCCCGAATCCCTGTCAAGTCTTCCAGAGCAAGAGCGCTATTTGTCGCCTTTGCCCTAGAGACAATAGCTTTGGAGATGCGATGATTGACCCACGTTTTTGCTACGCAACGCTGACGCGACTGAAAGCGTCTTTCCTTGCCAGACAGCCGTTGCAACAGTTCTCTGCATCTGCGCCGCGAACTGCGGGTGCCCTTACTGGCTTTGCGTTGAAGTACCGCCCTCAACCGCGAGTGATGGTCTCGGACTTTGTTCAACTGCTGTCCATTCCAGTTATCTCCTTCCGATGTATGAGCAATATCCGTCCTTCCCAAATCCACGCCCAGCACTCTATCCGTGCCTTGCGGTGGGCACGGTTCCGTTTCCACACAGATTTGAATGGAGTAGGAACCGTCTTTGCGCTTGACCAGAGTGGCAGATTTGGGATTGGAGCCTGCCAACTGTTCTCTCTGGTAACGGCCAATCGCTAGCTCAAAGCGCTCCCGACCCTCCACCGTGGTCAGCGACACCGTCCAGTCTTTCTCGCGGAACGAAAAGATACGTGCATCGTAGGTAGCGAAGCCCCCTTTGAACGCTTTGACGGGGCGGTTTTTCTGTTGGGCAACTTTACGGGCGCCGGCCAGCCGTCTGCAGACCTGCTGGTCGCGTAAGCGGGACGTAGTCCTTGCCAAGTTACTGGATAAGCCGAACCGGGCACGGATTTCGCGGTAGCACAGAGACTGGAGCTTAACGGCGTTGGCGACTTTCTCCGGCGTGTTCTGGTTGACCCAATTCAAGGCTTGGCCAAAAGCCTCCAAAGTCGCGTCCAATTTGGCGGCTTGCGACTGGGACACCTTGAGCTTGCAGGAGACGGTCAGGACTTGGGTCATGGTTCTATCATAACTTCCGCATTCCTCCCGACACTGACCCTACGGGTACAGTACGGGGCTCCTGCGATTTCTAGCTGAAGAAGGGATCCCCGATGGCCACTGCCGCTTGCGGGGACGGATTTGCGACACTGCTTATCTAGGGGCTTTCATTCGCTATCAGGTATGGGTGTCGGGCTGTGAGGTGAAACTTTTGGCTGTGCAACCCAACCCCGGCCTGAATTTGCAGCAGTTGCCGGAAGGGACGGAGGTGACTTTAAGTTGGGATCCCAGCCGGATGCACCGCATCCCCGAATAGGGCTCTCAATCCCGATCTCCTCTGGAGCTTGTCTATCCGGCGTCGGCGCTATCTTGCAGGCAGTTGACACTCCCGCCGACTGAAGTCGAGGGATTCTTACGTAGCCCAGAAACGGGCTCGCAACGGCGTTGTCAAAGGGAGAAAAACGGGCCATGATGCGCATTTCCATCCAGCCGGGGAGCGGGATCCCTGGCTCCGTACAGCTTTTTAATTTGCTCTGCTTTGCCATCGCCTGCGGGCAATTTCCTCCCGGCTACCGCCTGCCCAGCACCCGTCAATTGGCTATGCAAACAGGCCTGCATCGCAATACCATCCACAAGGTTTACCACCAACTCGAGGCTATGGGCCTGGTGGAAACCCGCGCTGGATCTGGCATTTACGTGAGCCGCTCCGCCCGCCAGGTGGTTAACTACTCTCGCGGCCTGGGGGAAAACCTGGATCGATCCCGACAGGTCCTGGAGCAGGTGCGCCAGGGCATCGACCAGCTGCTGCAGCAGGGGTTTTCTTTGGAGCAGGTGCGGGATCTGCTGCTAGCGGAGATCGATTGGCGATTGCGCTGCAGTGCCCAAGTGCTGGTGTGTGTGCCCAACCGGGATTTGGGTACAGGACAACTGATGGCCCAGCAAATCCAGCAGACTTTGGGCATCCGGGTCCAGTTGGTGCCCCTGGAGGAGCTGGCCACCGTTCTGGATCAGATCCATTCCGGCACTGTGGTGACGCTGCACTATTTTCTCAGCGCCGTCGAAGCCATTGCCCAGCCGCGAGGGGCCCGTGTTCTGACGGTGGAGGTGTCTGACTACGCCCGCGAAATTGCCCTGATCCGCCAATTGCCTTCCTACGCCTGTCTGGGGCTGGTGAGCATCAGCACTGCCCTGCTGGAGGTTGCCGAGGTGATTGTCTACAGTCTGCGGGGAGACCTGCTGGTGCTGACGGCAGTGATCTCGGATACGGAACGGGTGGGATCCCTAATCCGCCGCGCCCATACGCTGATTTGCGATGAGGCCAGCTACCCCACCCTGCGGGTCTTGGTGCGCCAAGCCCGAGCCGATCTAATCCGCACACCCAACCTAGTCTGCGCCACCCCCCACATCGGAGAAGCAGCCATGGCCGAGCTGCGACGGGAACTGGGTGGGATCCCTGGAGCCGGAGGAGATGGGGACGCAAGCAGTAGCAGTTTGCAAGGCAAAGAAACCCATTAAGCCTTGTTGCAGGTGAGCCATTTTGCGGATGACAGGCTGCCCGATATCGTGTTTAAGTGGAAATACGGTAAAAGCTTACTCACTTTGATTCATCGCTGATCAGTCTTTACACGCATGGTGATCCTCGACTACGCCTCCGCCGATCACGACTATGTGGCGGTTACACGGGAAGGTTTCTGGGAGGCCATCCGCTTCCAAGACCATTTTTACGTCTTCAACCGGGGCTTTTCTCAGCTGCAAGAGGCCATCGCCAGTTGCCGCTACGACATGGATCACGGATCCCTGATCAGCCTGGTGGTGGTGCGCCCTCGGAGCTATGAGGTGTGGTCGCAGGTGGGATCCGACATTCCCGTCTTGCCGAAGCAACTCTTGAGCCCCACAGCCAGGGACTCCGTCTCGCCGGCGCGCCAGTGCTCCGCACCCCTGTCACCAGCGCGGAAGCGTCGCATAGCAATGACGGCTCCATCGGGGCCCGAACGTCCTTTCTGGTCTTTCTGGGGCTGGGGATCCAAGGCTTATGTGGTGGATGGCGAGCCGGCTGCACCCCAGTCTTTGTTCCACCATAGCCCTCGGCCCTACAACGCGCTACAGGCTTGAGCCGGAATCGGTTGCGCCAGCGTCGTGCAGCAACAGTTTCAGGGAACAGGACGGCTCCACATGCAAATTGAGATCCGGCTCTTCCACCAGCAGGGGCACGCGCTCGGCCACTTCCAGGCCAAATCCTTTCAAGCCGCTGATGTGGCGAGAGGTGTTGCTGATCAGGCGCATTTTGCGCACCCCTACATCCCGTAGGATCTGGGCGCCGATGCCGTAATCGCGCAAGTCCATCGCCACCGGTGGCGCGGTTTCAGAAAGTCCCAGATCTTGCCGGGCGTAGGACTTGATTTGCTCGATGAGACTCAGCTCCTGCTCTTGCCGGCGCAGGTACACCAGTACCCCCTTGCCTTGGTGGTCGATCATCTTCAGGGCCGCTGTCAATTGGCGGCGACAATCGCAGCGCAGGGATCCCAGCGCATCCCCTAGGGGACACTCCACATGGACGCGCACCAGGACGGGCTCAGCGGCAAATTGGGTCGGATCCCCTTTCACCAGGGCCAGGTGCTCGACTTGGTTGAGGCTATCGCGGTAGCCGTAAACCCGAAACTGGCCAAACTCCGTTGGCAGGGTGGCGGCAGCCTCTCGGTGAACCAGTTGTTCGGTGCGCAAGCGGTACTCGATGAGGTGGGCGATGGTGATGATCTTCAAATCGTGCTGACGGGCATATTCGATCAACTGGGGCAGGCGGGCCATGGAGCCATCCGGGTTTTGGATCTCGCAAATCACCCCTGCCGGATACAGCCCGGCCAACATCGCCAGATCCACCGCTGCTTCCGTATGGCCAGCCCGTTTGAGTACTCCGCCCTCCCGTGCCCGCAGCGGAAAGACATGCCCAGGCCGGCGCAGATCTTCCGGTCGCGTGTGCGGGTGAATGGCCGCCTGAATGGTGCGAGAGCGATCGGCAGCGGAAATGCCGGTGGAAACTCCAGCCTCTGGCCCAGCATCAATGCTGACGGTGAAGGCAGTTTGGTTGCTGTCGGTGTTCTGCCCCACCATCAGCGGGATCTTCAGCTCATCGAGGCGGGATCCCTGCATGGCCAGGCAGATAAGGCCCCGCCCGTAGGTGGCCATGAAGTTGATAGCTTGGGGCGTGGCAAACTGGGCAGCACAGACCAGATCCCCTTCGTTTTCTCGGTTTTCGTCATCGACCACGATGACCATGCGACCACACTTGAGGTCTTCGAGGGCTTCGGGGATGGAGTGGAAGATCGTCTCTGTCTCGGCCTGCGGGATGGCGCTCATGGAAAAGGGGACGCAAAAAGGGAAAACCTGGCACAGCCGGCTCTGGGCACCGGATCTGCCGGATCTATGCTAGAGCAAACCGGGCAACAGCTAGGGATCCCAAGGCAGAGTCAGTACTTGGGAATCGAGGGATCGTAAGCCTCCGCCCAGGCGAGGATCCCCCCGCGCAGGTTTTTCCCTTGGATCCCGGCAGCTTGCAG
>Ga0308391_1001183_pt1 | contig 10961 bp, 10 predicted proteins | sample Hotspr20Samplet1_FD_202363 | JGI IMG/M metagenome (GOLD analysis project Ga0308391, IMG submission 202363) | Hot spring phototrophic mat microbial communities from Octopus Spring, Yellowstone National Park, Wyoming, United States - 20050623_t1 ... | reverse complement strand
CGGCGGGCGAGCATGCTGGGAAGCGCATACTTGCAGCACAAAAAGACTCCACGCACATTGACCGCGAAAACGTTCTCCCACTCGGCCAGATCAGTCTCGACGAGATCCTTCGTCGTGCCGATCCCGGCGTTGTTCACCAGAATGTCGAGGCGACCGAAGCGGTCGAGTGTCCGCTCCATGAGTGTGCGCACGCTCGCTTCGTCGCGCACATCGACGTGGTCGGGAACGATGCGTTCCGGTGCCCGCCGGGCTGTTTCCTCGGCTGCAGTGGCGTCCAGATCCGCTGCGATGACGAGTGCACCGGCGGAGGCGAACCGCTCGGCGATTGCTCGACCGATCCCGGAACCAGCACCGGTCACGAGGGCGACACGGTCGTGGAGTTGCATCGGTCTGCCTTCCTCCTGTTCATCCGCGCACGGCACCGAGCAGAAGACCGCGCGCGATGTACCGCTCGAGGACGAGTGCGAGCGCGATGACGGGCGCGATCATGAGCAGAATGAGGACCGACATGTACCACCACTGTGGACCGCGGGTCGCGTTCTGGGCTGCCACGAGCAAGGGTATCGTTTGCGCCTTGGCGCTGCTCAGGAAGAGGGCGAGCAGGTACTCGTTCCAGGCCAAGACGAAGATGAACAGAAATGTCGCGACGAGACCGGGTAGAGCGAGCGGCAGAACGATCCGCCAAAGGATCTGGTAGCGGTTAGCCCCGTCGATCGAGGCACTCTCTTCCAGTTCGATCGGGATCGTGTGGAAGTAGTCACGCAGTGGCCAGACGGCGATCGGGAGGTTCGCCGCGACATAGGACACGATGAGCGCCGTCCGCGTATCCAACATGCCGAGCCGCTGGAAGAGAATGTAAATCGGGATCACGATGGCAACCATTGGAAGCATCCGCTGCGAAATCATCCAGAAGGCGATGTCGGCATTGCCGAGCTGCGGACCAGCTGCACGCCGCAAGGCGGTTGCACGGGCGAGGACGAACGCTCCCAACGCACCGGCCACCGCCAGTGGCCACGGCAGTCCCAGTTGGATACCGATGCCAGCGAGAAGCGCGCCAGCGAGAAAGACGACGACGCTGGCCAGTCGGACGCGATAGGTGAAGCGACTCAGCCCGTAGGTCGCTGCGGCACCGAGGAGCAAGGTGAGGATGGAACTGGTTCCTCCGACGATAACCGTATTGAGATACGGACGAAGCGTATCGTTGCCGAGATCGACCAGGATGTAGTGCCAGGCATGCAGCGAAGGCTGGAAGTCAACGAACGGCAGATAGGTCGGTCCTTCGTTGACATGAACTGGAAGCTTGAAGGCGGTGATGGCCAAGCAGTAGAGCGGAAAGAGAACGACCGCTGCCCAGAGAGACAGAATGGCGTAGGACACGAGGGCGGCGAGGGGTCCAGGGCGAGTCGGGCTAGTCTGCCAGCGGAGTGCCATGACGATCCCCCTACAGCGCTTCGCTTACTCGGCGATGAAGCAGCCGCACGTACGCGATGCCGACAAAGGTGACGACGAAGAGGAGCGTATAGGCGACAGCAGCGGACGTGCCGTAGTCGAGCGATCGCCAGAGCACGTAGGTGTGCAGGGTGAGTGATTCCGTGGCGGTGCCTGGTCCCCCACCAGTCAAGACGTACGGCATATCGACGATCTTGAAGGCTTCGATGAGCCGGATGAGGATCACGGTGCTCGCCACCGGAGCGATTTGGGGAAGCGTGATATGCCAGAAGATCTGCCAGCGGTTGGCACCATCGACGATCGCCGCTTCGATCGGCTCGGGTGACTGGCTTTCCAGTGCTGCCAAGAGGACGATGAACATGAACGGCGTCCACTGCCAGAGATCACCGATCATGACGGCGATGCGTGCACCCCACGGGTCGTTGACCCAGCTGACGTTGGCGTAGCCGAGCCAGTTGGCGATCGGGGCGAACGGTCCCTTGCCAGTGTCGGTCAGCATGCGGAAGGTATAGGCGACTCCGACTGGCGTGAGCATCATGGGGAGGAGAAAGACGACGCGAAAGGTGCGTCGTCCTGGTAACTGCTGGGCGCAGAGCGCGGCGAGCAGCAGTCCGACCAGGAATTGCAACGCGACGCCGCCGAAGACGTAAACCCAGGTCACGACCAGCGTGCCGGGTCGTCCGCCACTGACCACCGTTCGGCTGATGAGCCACAGTGCGAGGAGCAAGCCGAGCGCGACCGTCCCGTGGCCGAGCAGGCGAGGGAAAGTGAGCGGGCCACTACGCAGCGCGCGTCCGAGCAAGAAGACGGTCAGGGTACCCGTGGCCAGGAAGAACAGCCAACCGGCCGTATCGAGCCTGGCTAACTGACCGAGGAATTGCTGCTGCTCGGAGCCCACGAAGAGCTTGCGATAATTGGCGAGCCCCCGGAAATGGATCTCGAATCCGCCAGAAACTGGTTGGAAGCGCGACAGCGAAAGATAGAGCGAGAACAGGAGTGGAAAGATGGAAAGGACAAGGATGACCAGTACGGCTGGAAGGACCAGTACTGCCCCCGCCTGCTGGTCGGCCCAGCTCACCACTCGCTCGCGGCTGAGGGGGATGCGGCGGGTCGGTGCCGCGACCGCATCCCCCGTTCGTGGTGGTAAGACACTCGGTCGAGTCTGCCGCACGAGTCACGTGATCCTTACGCATTCAGCGGATGCTCAAGCTGGCGCGATAGGCCTGCTTCTGCTTCTCGCGTCCGAGCTCATCGGTGATCTCGTTCCAGCCCTTGGTCAGTTCCTCCATGGCTTGCTTGGTCGTGAGCTCGCCGGCGAGATAGCGGGAGAGCACGGTATCGAGCACAACGCCCTGGTACCGCTGCGCGCCGGGGATACGGAGATCGAGTACCATGTTGGGGCTGTTGAGACTCGCCTTGATGGCTCCCAGATAGTTCTTGGCAGCCGCCTCGCTCATCCCGGCCTTGACCCAGAGATCGATGTTCTCGAACTGGGAAATGCGATACGGGTTGAATCCGGTCTTTCCGATCGTGACGTCGACGTTGGCTTGAGCCGGTTGGCTCATGTAGGACAGGAAGGCATAACCCGCGTCCTTCACCTTGGCCGGTGCGTTCTTGTTGATCGCGCCCGACCAGCCACCGAAGGCCGCATAGGGCGCGTGGTTCACCCCGTTGATCGCGTGCGGGCAGGTGTTCTGGTCGCAGGCGACCAGCTTGCCTGCCTTGCGATCGAGCACCTCCTTGGTGCCGGGCAGGATGACCGCACCGACCTTGTCCTTCACCTTGGACTGCTCGGGATCGATGGCGAGCGTGCTGATATCGCCCCAGTCGAGCGTGAGCGCGCAGCGCCCGGTGACGAAGGCAGCACGGCTGTCACCGACATCCCAGTTCAGTTCGTCCGGTGGCCCGTGCTTGCCGGTCTCCTTGTAAATCTCTAGCGCTCGCTCGAACGCTTCGTTCATGGTCAGCGGTTCCATGGTGTTGACATCGAAGAAGGCGCCCTGCTGCGTTCCCTGACTCTGCAGGAACGAAGCGGCGATCGACCAGAACATCCAGTAGCTCTGGGCTCCGCGGCGCTTGGCGATGCCGGAGCCGAAGTCGGGCACACCGTCGCCGTTCAGGTCCTTCCCGTGGAACTTCTGCGCGATAGCGAGATAGTCCTCCCAGGTCTCCGGTGGCTTGAGCCCTTCGGCCTCGAGCAAGTCCGTTCGGTAATAGACCATCTGGAAGTCGCCGTCCAGGGGGATCGTGTAAATCCGACCGCCGTACGTCGCGCTGAAGTTGCGGAAGAACGGCCCGATGTCGTTCCACTGCAAGGCTGGATCGGCTTCGATGCGAGGCGTCAGATCCTCGAGATAGCCGGGCTCGACGTAGTCGGCCATCCACTGTGGGGCGAAGACGACGACGTGATAACTATTGGTGCCGGTCGTGAAGTCGGTCAAGATCTTCTGGTAGAGGTCAGCGAAGGGAACCGTGATCACGTTGATCTTGGCGCCGGTGAGCTTTTGCAACTCGGGCGCGCGACGCTGCAGCGGCTCGGCGATCTGTGGCCCGGTGAAGGTGATCACATTGACCTCGACGCCCTCGAACTGCACGCCGGCGGCCGGGGTTCCGGCCGATGGAGCAGGGGTGGGTGTCGCCTCACCGCGGCGACAGGCAGCGAGCAGCGCGCTCCCTCATGCCACCAGCTTGGTGCCGAGAAAGTGCCGACGCGAGAGTTTCCTCGTCATGGTGCAACCCTCCTCCTCGAACTAGGAATTCCCATCCGATCGAGCACTGGATCATCGACCCCGCCGAAGCCGAGTTGTCGGGAAAGCTCGTCGGCCGCCGCTCGGGCTGCTCTGACCAGTTCCTCCACGCGCTCGACGCCGATACGGGTCACTGGTACCGAGATGCTCAGGGCGGCCACGACGACACCATGTGCGTCGCGGACCGGCGCACCGAAGCACCAAACGTCGGGAAGCGTCTCACCGCGATCGATGGCGAATCCCTGCGCGCGAACCTGAGCCAGCTCGGCGCGAAGCGCTTCCGGATCGGTGATGGTGCGCGGGGTAAGGGTGACCAGCGGCCCTTCGGCCAAAAGACACTCGAGTTCGTTCTCTGGTAGCCAGGCCAGAAGGCACTTCCCGAGGGACGTGGCGTGCGCGGGGAGGCGCGTCCCGACCTCCGAGGCCAAGCGAACCCGTTGGGTGCCTTCCTGCTTGCCGATGTACAGCACCTCGCGCCCCTGGAGGATGGCAAGCTGGATCGTCTCGCCGAGTTCGCGGGCCAGCGGACGCGCGACCTCCGTGAAGGCGCGGATCAAGTCGCTCTGACGAGCGTAGGCGCCAGCGAGTGCCAGGATGTGGGGGCCGAGCCGATACCGTTTACCGGGCTCCTCCCGGATCAGGAGACCGGCCTCGACCAACGTTGCGAGAACGGCATGCAGCGTGCTCTTCGGCTCGCCGATCGCCCGGGCCACCTCGCTGAGCGTCAACCCATCGCTGGCTCGCGCCACGGCGTCCAGGCTCGCCACCGCACGCCACACGGCTGGAGACTGTAGCGGCATCGTCACCACTTTCGTTCGGAATCTCGAAAGCTGTTCTGCTTTCCGAACTATCTCCATCCTACGGGTAATAGCGGTGGTTGTCAAGAGGGGAGTGTGCGTTTCGGTGATTCTCCTCACGGGAGATCGCGAGTCGTGCGAGCGAGTGCACGCGCACGTCGCAGCCGTGCAGGACCGGACCGCTCCGTCGGGACACTGTCGTGACACAGCGCGTGCCAGGATCGTGCTGGGGGCTGGGATGATCGGCAGACGTCGTATCTTGGCCATTGCGACCTTAGGGAGTCGCGGAATGGATGGAGATCGGCCGGCGCCGCGTATTTCCGATGGGGTGTGACGGCGAGTACCGACGGGAACGGTGGAGCGATCGCTGGGAAGCATCGAACGGGCCAGGCTCGGTGGGCCGAGTTTCTCCGGTGAGACTTTGGAGTACCACAGGAGCAGGAACCGTATTGCCTCGCGCCGTCTCGGGTCGGGCAGCACCTCTGGACGCCTGTCAGACAGGGTGGAGCTTACCGAGCACGGAGCGCTGACTGATCGATCGCGCCCTAGTGCGCTCACCGTCCGAAGCGAGTGTCCGGCTGGTACGAAGCCTGGTTTCCGTTGGGTCAAGCTCCACTGTGGCCAAACGCTGCTCGAGCCTGCGCTCGTTCCGAGCTACCCGCGGATCAAGAAATGCTGATGACCGATTGCATGAGCAGCGCGATCAGCAACATCCCTGCAACGAGGAAACTCGTGATCGCGCCGGCCAGGAACAGATAACTGCGCCGGCGGAGGCTGGTGGCAAGCTCTTCCTCAGAGCGGGCGCTGATCAGGAATTGACGCAAACGACTGCCCTCCGGGGGACGACCGATGCTGCCGTCGTCCTGCAGCACACCGAGGACGTACACCGGATACCCGACGAGCACCGCCTCTTCGATCTTCCGGTATCCCAGTGTCCGCCATTCGGCCGCGCGGACTTCGACTGACATCCCAGCGTTGCGCAGCGTCGCTCCCTCCCCATTCTCCACTGGCTGGAATCGGTCGAGGAGCTTGCGCCCGTCGATCTCCGCGCCGACGGGGTCGACAGCGACGCGACTGGTGCCGTCATCGACCTCGAAAGCGATGCGCTGCTCGTTTTGGGCAACGACCTCCGAGAGCCGACCGCCCATCTTGCTCCTGCCCTGCCGCTCCACGACTCGCTCGGTCACCGTGCGGTAGTACACGCAGGGTTGGCCAGTGTACTCGCTTCTCAGCGGTGTTGCGCAGTGCACGGTTCCGGTGATCTCGACCATCTCTCCGGGGATCCGCTCATGCAACTCAGCGATCGGGCAGGTCGCCACGAGACGCAGGAGCCGCAGCTGCTGACGCGTCCGGCGATACCCGATGAGGCAGACCAAGCCAATGCCGGCCGTTATGAGGAAGCAGAGCGTGACGAAGATCATCTGCCCTCCTTCGGGATTCTAGATCCACGTGAGCATATTGTGCTTGCTCTCTGGACAGATGACAACAGGCCGCAAGCCTCTCGGAACGTGTACTCGGTGAGCAGAACACTCGGCTGCTTCCTGTGCCGAGCAGGTAAGCGGCACCGCAAGGAGCTGTCGACGAGCGAGCCGATGTGGCGCTCCGGCCCTCGCCTACCGGGAAGACGAGGGAGCGTGCCAGGAAGAAATTCGTTGTGGGGTCGCAAGGATCCTCCGCTCTCGAGCGACCGGAGCTGCTGGTCGGCTGGGAGCTGCTTGGGGAGGGGTGCGCAGGGGTGGAGCCTAACCTGGAACAGCGAGGCTGGTACTGGGCGATGAACACGAGGTGGCAGGCACGCGCGGCGAGGCACGGACCAGCTGATGGGTGGACCTAAGGAGCGCCCCGATATCGGGCCGCGCTACCCGAATGGCCGAGTACGCGTTGGCTCTCCAGACGAAACAACTACCGACTGGCCTTGCGCTCGGCAGCCGGTCGAAGGGATCCGGGCCGATAGCATGAACTCGCGCGAGCGACAGTGCAGAAACGCCTGCTCCGCGTGGGAGCCGCGAACCGCTCATCCGTCTCTCGACGAGTACTCAGGTCGGCTGGCCGGTCAGCCGTTCGCGAACGCGTGCCACGCTTGCCTCGAGTCGATCCATTACCCACCGGAGCAGGCGGCGACGGAGTTCTCGCCCACTCGCGGGGGCGAAGAGCAAGCCGAGTGCGAGACCCCAGGTAAAGAATTTCGCGGCGATGCGCAAGCGGTCCAGCATCGCTCGCTAACTCTCCGTGCTGACCGTTACCTCGCTCGTCGCTGAATGCACTGCGCTGGCTGACTGCTCCCCTCCGGAGAACCGTGTCTCGAGCAATCCGCGCGCCGATGCGAGCCGCTCGCGCGCGAGCGCGGCGATCTGCTCGCCCTGGCTCCGGGCTTGCTGAGCCAGCTGGCTAGCTCGTTGGCGCCAGGCCACCGAACCGGCTCGGCGCTCCGAACTGGACAACCAGATAGCGAGCGCGCCGATCGCGGTACCGATGAGGAAACCGCTGAGGAAGCTGCGGATGAATCCTCGTCCCATGGCCAACCTCCCTCCCGGTCTCTCCTCTTCTGCCGACCGGACCGTGCAACAGCAGTGTAATCGGTCAACTGCGACGGGACAAGGGGGAAATCGACGTGATGGAGCCTGTGAGGCGCTGCGTCAGCGATCCGGAGCAGTGAGCTGGAATCATGCAAGTCTATTCTCGGAAAGGTGGGGAAGAAGGTCCGGTTCGCTCTGGTCGAGTGCTCGACTCCGACCGATCGGAACGAGGTGCTCGCTTTCGTTTCCGTCTCCGACAAAGCTCCGAGACGAGAGCGAGTGTTTTCGAGGAGTCCGACAGTATCGACGAAACCAGCATCTTCACTGGCGATTCCTCCAGCAGGCTGGAGGATGGATGAGTAAGGCTTTCGGAATGTAATTTAGTAATAAAGATTATGCTACCTTGGCTCGACGATGGAGCGCGGGGACGAGAGTCGAACGGAGGTTGGAATGCGTTCGGGGATAAGAATGACGCGGCGCTCGCTACTCGGCTTGGGATGTGCCGCGGCCAGCCGGATTCCGACAGCGTGTGCCGGGGCGACGACGAGATCGGTTCCGGGTTCGCCCGCGGGGACGGTGACGGAAGGATCTCCCCGGTCGATGGCGACGGCTACCCCGGCATCTTCAGTGACGAGTGAGCCGGTATGGGTCGGTCTGCTGGTTGCTTTGTCCGGCTCCTTCGCTTCCCTCGGGGAGCATTTGGTCCGCGGGCTCGAACTCGCACTCGATAAGGTCGGTGGGCAAGCCGGTGGGCGAGCGATCATCGTACAGGTCGAGGACAGTGCGGGGAATCCCGAACAAGCACTGGCGAAGGCGCGTCACCTCGTGGAGCGCGAACGTGTCCATATCCTCGCTGGCGTGACGCTGAGCAGCGAGGCCGGGGCACTCCGCGATTCCGTCGTTGCCGCTGGTATTCCGCTTCTCGTGAGGAATGCCGGGCTACCAGGCTTGACGCGTGATCCCAAACGGCGCAACCCGCTCATCTTCCGTGTCTTCTTCGCCAATGGGCAACACGAGGCTCCCTTCGGTCGCTACGCCGACGAGAAGCTCAGCGACCGCCGCGTTGTCCTGACCGGCTTGGACTACTCGGCCGGGCACGACAACCTCGGGGCATTTGGTCGCCATTTCCAGGCAGCAGGAGGGAGGATCGTCGGCGAGGTGTTTGCACCGGTCGACACGGCCGACAATGGTCCCTGCCTGTGACGGATCCGGCAACACGATGCTGATGCAGTTTTTGCTTTCTACTCCGGGGTCGATGCAGTGCGCTTCGTTCAGCAATATGCCGAGTTTGGCTTGCTGGAGCGGTCACCCCTCTTCGGTTCAGGTGAGACGGTCGACGAGAGCATCCTTGCGGAACAAGGTGAGGCCGGGCTGGGGTTCGTCAGTTCATCGCACGAGGCGGTACTGTACGACTCGCCTGAAAACCGCCAACTCGTCCAGCGGTGCCACGAGCGCTTCGGTGTCGGGGCGGACCAGTTCGTCTATCAGGGTTACCTGACCGGTCGCGTGATGACCGAGGCGCTCCGTGCGGTCGATGGAGCAGTTGAGCAACGGGGGCGATTCCTCGCTGCACTCCGAGCAGTCGAGTTCACTGGTTCAACCGGTCGGTTCCACTTCTACCCGGAATCCCAAGGTGCCGTGATCACCGTCTTCGTACGTCGTGTCGAGCGACTGCCGAACGGTGAGTTAGGCAACGTCGTGCTCGACCGAGTCCGCGACGTCGACGATGTCTGGTTCTGACGCGGGTGCGAGCGGTTCGTGGGGCAGCGACTCGGTTGCGGCGACACCGGTGATCCAGCTGTGCAGTGGCACCGTGACTTCCCCTGCCGGTCCGCACTCGTGCGCTTCTACTCTGTGGCGGCGGGTTACTCTCCCTGTGATCCGATCGAGGCGAGCATTGCGAGGGAGCGGGGGTGGAGCGTGCGCTGGCGATTAGGCGAATGCTGCTGTCTCCATGGGTCGATCGGATCTGTCGACCCAGGAGAGCCGGTACCGATTGCGGCCTAAGGGGTTCCGTCGCATACTTGAGGCGAATCGGCGCGCCGGCTCGATCGGCTTCGTTGTGCCGGCGCGTGATCGAGAGAGGATTGCTCCCATGGACCGTGCAACGATCCGGAGCCGTCTCGTCGAGATCGTCGGCTCGGATGGAGTGCTCGACGATCCCGAGGAACTCCTCGTGTACGAATACGACGCATCGGACGAAGTCTTTGCGGGGCATAATCGCCCGGATTTCGCAGTACTCCCGCGTACGGCGGAGCAGGTGAGTGCGGTCGTGCGCCTGGCGAACGAGTTCGGGATTCCGGTTGTCCCACGCGGCGCTGGCACCGGGCTCGCTGGTGGAGCGCTGGCTCTGCGGGGTGGGATCGTCGTGGTCGTCACCCGGATGAATCGGATTCTGGAAGTCAACGAGCAAGATGGCTATGCCATCGTCGAGCCGGGGGTCATCAACCTCGAACTCACGCAGGCATTACAGCCGCGAGGTTATTTCTTCGCTCCCGACCCAGCTTCCCAGCGTGCCTGCACGATCGGTGGGAACGTCGGGAACAACTCCGGTGGGCCGCATTGTCTCAAGTACGGAGTGACGACGAATCACATCCTCGGTTTGGAGGTCGTCCTGCCGGACGGCGAGCGGATCTGGACCGGTGGACCGGTTCCCGAGACGCCGGGCGTCGATCTGACCGGTGTGCTGGTCGGTTCCGAGGGGACCCTCGGCATCGTCACCAAGGTGATGGTGCGGCTGACGCGACTCCCCGAGGCAGTCAGCGTGCTGTTGGCGGCCTTCCCGGACATCGAGTCGGCCTCACATGCCACCTCGGCGATCATCGCAGCGGGGATGCTCCCGGCAGCACTGGAAATGATGGATCAACTGACGATCAAGGCGGTCGAGGATGCGTTTCATGCCGGCTACCCGCGTGAGGCGGGGGCGGTGCTGCTCGTCGAACTCGATGGCCTGCAGGAAATCGTCGCGGAGAATACCAGCCGGGTCGCAGAGCTCTGTCGCCAGCATGGGGCATGGGAGGTGCGAGTCGCCCGCACGAAGGAGGAGCGCGATCTCCTCTGGCTCGGACGCAAGTCGGCTTTTGGGGCGATGGGACGACTGGCACCCAACTATTATCTCGTCGATACAACCGTGCCGCGGACGAAATTGCCTGCGACCATGCGGCGAGTCGAGGAACTCAGTCGGGAATACCGGCTGTCGATCGCCAACGTCTTCCATGCGGGCGATGGGAACCTCCATCCGCTGGTACTGTTCGATCGGCAAAGACCAGGCGAGGTCGAACGCGTCCTGGAGTGCACGACCGAAATCCTGCGCTACTGTGTGGATGCCGGGGGGACATTGTCCGGCGAGCACGGGATCGGCTTCGAAAAGCGCGATTACATGACGCTGGTCTTCACGACCGAAGACTTGTGCGCGATGGCTGGCTTGAAGCGGAGCTTCGATCCGCGTGAAC
>Ga0308391_1001181_pt1 | contig 10978 bp, 4 predicted proteins | sample Hotspr20Samplet1_FD_202363 | JGI IMG/M metagenome (GOLD analysis project Ga0308391, IMG submission 202363) | Hot spring phototrophic mat microbial communities from Octopus Spring, Yellowstone National Park, Wyoming, United States - 20050623_t1 ... | reverse complement strand
CGCCGCGCCAGCAGGACCTGGTTTCGGGCCAGCGCCTCGGCGACGACCTGCCGCATCGCCATGGGCGACTGCGCAGACAACGGCGCGGCCACGAGCGCCATCAACCAAAGTCGGGCCAACACATCTCTATGGTAGAGCAAGGACTTTACCGGGCCTTCACGGATGCAGTCGCAAACAGGGCGAATACTCGGCGCGGGCGGGGCGGGGACCGCAGCGCATCCAGCTTACCGGAGCGCAGGTTCCCGCTACTGGCGCTGGAGCCGCACGGCGGTGTCGGTCGCCAGATTCTGCACCCGCAGGACGAGCTCACCCGCGGCGTTCGCGGTGACGGACTCGGTCCGCACCGACGAGCCGGTATATGTGTTGTACCAGGTTGCGCGGTAGGTGACACCGGGGGAGCCCATCGGAATTGTTACCGTGCCGCTTGCAGCCGGGATTGGGGCGCCATCCACGACCGCCCGCCAAGTGTGCCGCCGGTTGTCGATCCAAAGATGAGCCCGGCCCGCGGTGGTGTCCTTTTGTCCGAACGTTCGCAGATCCGGATTCGAGCTGCGAGCCGCCGCATCGACGTAACGCCCGTTGTTAAGCGGAATTCCCGCCATGAATCGGTTCCAGTTTCCGTAAAGCCTGTGCAGGCGATAGTCGAAGATATTGTCCGTATACCAATAGAGAGGATAGACGCCGCCGGGGCCGCAGCGGGCCCAGATCATCTTGTGCAGCCAGATGCCCTGCCGGTCACGGCGCAACCCCGGTTCTTCGCCGTCGGTATCCCTCGGAGCATTGATGCCCTGCTCGCCCCAAGTGGCAGGTTTGCCCCAGCGCATCGCCAGCGAGGCGCGATCGTATTCGGCGAAGAAGCGGGCCGAGTCGTTGGCTAGCTCCTCGCGCGGCTCGATCCAGCCGGCGCGGACGTAGACGTGGAAGTCGACGTTGGAGATGGGAGCGCTGAACGGAGCCTTCCAAGCCTCCTCGGCGAAGGTGGCCCAAGTAGAGGTGGTGGCCGGATGCGGATTGCCGTCCCGCGCGGCAAGCTCCGCCAAGCGGGCGGCGAGACGGAAATGCGGCGTCGGCCCGGGAGCCTCCTCGTTGACGAGCTCCCAGCTATGGATCGACCGGTAGGCGCCGAAGCGGGCAAACAGGTACCTCCACCACGCCTCGTGCAGCCAGCGGTTCGGGCTACCCGCCTCGTTATTGAAGTTACCCGGATTGCGGTCGGCCAGGCCGTCGGCTCCCAGGTGATTCAGCAGGAACTCCTGCTTCTCGCTGACCACCAGCCGGAGCGTGATGCCGAGCCTCGCCGCCTCCTGAAGGATAACATCCATGGCGGCGCTGCGCCGCGGATCGAAAGACAAGTGTGAGTTGAAGCGCGGGGTGAGCATGAGCTGCGGGCCCAGCGAGCCGCCGGCGAGGAGCTCGTGGAGCGCGATCTCATCGACAAAAGCTCGCCCTCCGGTCGTGTTCTCCAGGATGACGGCAAGGTTGGGCAGCAGGTCGGAGTTGGCGGTGAAGTCGGCGTAGGCCAAGTGCCACGGCGTGTCGCCGGCGACGTGCGGGACCAGCACGGGCAGGTCGGCCGTCTGGCCCGGCTCCGGCCAGCCGACGAATTTCAGGCACACGCCGAAGGGCTGACCGGCGCGCTGCGGGCCGGTGACGCCTTCGGTGCGCCAGCGTACCCGCACGCGATAGCGGCGGCCCGGAATGAGGCTCGGATGCGAGGCGGCGAATCCCTGGAACATCAGCGGATTGCGGCTGTCCAGCAACAGGGCGGCGAGCCCGTCGGCCCAAGCGCTTTCAAGCGACAGCCCGGTGGCGGGCACCGTCCCTTCGTACGGGAGCGTGCGTGAGGTCCAGGGCGCCCAGGCCGAACCCCAAATGTGTCCGGATATCCACCACCGGAACATCGTCTGGTTGCCCGAGCCCACCTGGTTCAGCTTTTCGATCAGGTCATAGGAATAGCGGTGCGTGTCGGAGCCGATGCCGCTGCCGCCTCCGAGAAACGGCGTGCCGTCGGCATACTCGAAATAGCGGGAGTCCCTCGCGGAGACGCGGACCGGTCCCCGGTTGAGAGAGTTCGAAGGTTGCGCCACCGTAAAGGAACGCACTGCGCTCCGCGCCGTTCCCCGCGCCTCGCGCACTTCGATGCGGTACTGCCAAGTGCCCGTCTGCGGCGGCGCGAAACGCACGGTCCAGATCGGTTCCCCGGTGGGGTACATCCATTCCTCGTTCGATTTCAAGGCGCGCTCGTAGCGCTGCTGAAGGAAGCCCGGGCGGCGCAGCACGGTGGTCCAATTGTCACGGGTGAAAAGCGCCTCCACGCTGATCCCGTCGACAAATTCCACGCCGCGCGGCGGCCGTGGATCGTAGGGGAACTGCGGATGCGTGGCCGCGCTGCCGGCGATGCGGAAGCGGATCTCAAACGGCTCCCACCGCTCGCGCGGCCCGTGCTCGGTGATGTCGGTGACGGCCAGGGCGGTCGTCGGCACATAGCGGAGGCGGCGCTCCGCCGTGACGATGCGGCGCGCGGCGTCACGCGCCTGGACCAGAATCCGGTTCCAGCCCGGACGCAGGGTGATCGTGGCGCTCCAGGCGGAGGAGGCCGGCGCCTGCGCCATCGTGTCGCGATCCGTGCTGAGCAGGATCTCCCCGACAGCCCGCGCCGCCTGGCCGCGCACGACGAGGTCCGGCGAGCTCACCGTGGCGCCCTCCGTCGGTTCGGTGATCGTGATGGAGGGGTAGCCGGGCGGCGTCGGCACGCTCCACGGCAACGTGCGCGTCACCAGGTTGCCGTCGTCGTCGGAGGCGCGAAAGACGGCGGTGAAGCGACCCGGCAGGCCGGCGCGGCGCGTGCCGGCAGGCCATTGCGAGCGGGCTCCGTCGCCAAAGTCCCAATTGAACCGCACCACCGCGCCGTCGGGATCGTCGCCGTCGACGCGGTATCGCAGCAGGGTCTCTCCATTCGCCTGTGAGACTTCGATGACCGGGGTCAGCTTCGGAGGCAGCCCGGCGCCGGTGACGGCATGCACCGCCAGCTCGTCGGCGTACACGCTCATGCGGAGCCCGGGCCCGCCGAAAAAGCCCACATGGATGCGGGTCTGCGACGTCGTGGGCGTGAACGAGAGAGCGTATTTTGTCCATCCGTTACCCGCTGACTCGAGCGTGATGTAGCCCGAATGCGCCAGCGTGGTCCAATCGTAGCTCTGCACCTCGAAGCGGAACCCACCCCAGTCGGTGCCGTTCTGGGCGGCGACGCGCGCCCAGCCGGTCAGCTTGTATTTCTGGCCGGGGGTGGTGTTGATCACTTGACTGATAGAACCGGTGGTCAACAGCACGGACCATTGGCCGCTGCGGCGGTCGGCTTGCGTCACCTGACCGCTGCCGCTCCAACCGTTGAGGTTGCCGGTTTCAAAGCCGCCGTTGGCGAGCAGGCCGGACGGCGGCGCGCCGCCACCCCCGCCCCCGCCGCCACCACCGCCGGGAGGTGCAGTGACAGTGATGCTGACCGGAGCGGACAAGGCGGAGGCGCCAAGGTTATCGACCGCACGGGCGGCGAGCGTGTAGCTGCCCGTCGTGGTGAAGGTCGCCCGGTAGGTGTACGGCGCAGTCGCCACCGTAGCGACCACCGCGCCGTTGACGAGAAACTGCACCCGCGCCACGCTGCCGTCGGGATCCGATGCCGTCGCCGTCAGATCGACCGTGGCGGGCGCGACGAAGCTCGCCCCGTTGGCCGGCGCCGTCAGCGCCACCGTCGGCGGCCGGTTCGCCGGGGGCGAGCCGTCGGGCGGGATCGGCGTCTCGCTGACGTAAAACTCATCTCCGCTCGCCTCCCAGCGGCCCCCGCCGCTGAAGTTCTCAAACGCCACGCGCGTGCGGTTAGACGTCGCGACAAAACTAAGATCGACGCGCTTCCACACGCCTTGCGGTGCGTTTTCGAGCGTCAGGGTCTCCACGGCCAGCTCGTTCCAGTCGTAGCTGGTGATCTGGACGCGCACGCCGCCCCACGCCGGGGCGGCGATCTGGCGGTCGATGCGAACGCGAGCCATCACGTAGTAGCGGCGCCCGCTGACCGTGGAGAAGACTTGCGTCAGCCTCCCGTCGCCCACCATGCGCGCGCCGAAACGACCGGTGTGCGCGCTGGCGGCATTGATTTCGAATCCCCACTCGTTGCCCCAGCCCTCGAAGTCGCCCGTTTCGAACCCGCCGTTGACGAGGAGGTTCGCGACTTGCGGCGGGGGCGTGCCGGAGCCGGGTGTGGTGACCGTCGCCGGCGCACTCCAGCCGGAGCGGTTGCCGGCGGCGTCGGCGGCGCGTACGCGATAGGTGTAGCTCGTCGAGGGACTCAGGCCCGTGTCGGTGAACTCCGTTGTCGGAACCGCGCCCGGCAACACGGAACCGTTGCGCTCGACCTCATAGCCGGCCACACCAACGTTATCGGTCGAAGGCTGCCAGCTCAGGCGGACTGAGCCGGCGCTGAGCGCCGTCGCCGTCAGCCCTTGGGGCACTGACGGCGGCATGGTATCCGCAGGCGGCGCCTGCACGGTGATTTGCACCACCGCTGACGTCGCGGAAGCACCTTGGTTGTCAAAGGCGCGCGCCGCAAGCTGATAGCTGCCCGCCGTGGTGAAGGTCGCCCGATAGGCGTAGGGTGGCGAAGCCACAGTGGCGACCACGGCACCGTTAATGAGAAATTCCACCTGCACCACGCTGCCATCGGGGTCCGCCGCCGTCGCTAAAACATCCACAGAGGCGGGCGCGACGAAGGTCGCCCCGTCAGCCGGCGCCGTGAGCGCCACCGTCGGAGGCTGGTTGGCAGGCGGGGCGCCGCCGCTCAGGGGTACCCAGGCTTTGACGCCGTAGGCTTGAATCGTCGCCACCAGGCGCTGCCAGTGACACAGATCGCCGACGGCGTACGGAACGTCGAGATAGGCCGACAACTGCTCGCCCGGTTCGTTATAGACGTAGGCGTGGATCATGAAGAGCGCCCACGGCACGTCGGGCGTCACCATGTGGTTTTCCCCGTAATGCGATGTCCATTTCTCCGTGGGAGGATATTCCCCGCGGTAAAGGTACCATTCCGGCCAGTGGGCCTCGATGGCGTTGGGCTCGCCCGGCTGGCCCTCGCGCGGATTGAAGCTGACCCGCCGGCGAACGTCTTCCAAGCTGTAGTCGGCGAGAAACCGGCCGATCTCCGGCGCAAAGAAGGTGCCGATGGCGTTCTGGTCGCGGTGCCAGTGGAAGGGCGGGAAGCTCCAGTCATGATGGTGCGGGCCAATGAACCGTCGATTAGCGGCGTCGAGGAATCGGCTGAAAGGATTGCCCGCCGCCAGCCCGGCGCGGATCTTGGCGAGAGCCGCTGCGTAGGTGGAATCGCCGGTAAGGCCGAAGCGCTCGAGCAGCCGTAACCAGCCGATCGCGCCGGCGATCTCGCCGTAGCGCGTCGGGGTGGCTGGAATCGCCTGGAAGAGGTTGCGCAGCCTTTGCCAGCGCGCACCCGAGGGTGGACGGGACGAGGAGATGAAGTCCCAGTCGCCGGTGGCGTCGGCGTAACGCCAAAGCATGTAAATCGTCTCCGCCGGAACGGCCGGCGGCGGCCACACGTTCGGCCGGAGCGGCTGCGGATCCGGCGGCATGGGCAAAAGGTAGAATTCGCGGCGCGGCGGGCGCAGTTCGCAGGCGCCCCAGCCGCCGCAGTGCTCGAAAGCGATTTCCGTCGGATCGGCGGCGCGCACCATCGATGCCAGGAACGCCCGCACGCGCCCTTGCGCGACCGGACCGAGATACGGGAGGGCTTCCGCCATCACGTATGCGGTCTCGCCGGGATTGCCCCAAAGCATGTAGCTGCCAACGACGCCGATCTCAAAGTAGGCCGGGCCCGGCCTGCCGCTGCGCTCGGCCAGATCGAGGAACCGCAGGATGTCCCGCTCGAGCTCGGCCTGAAGATTCGCCGCCGGGGCCCGCAAGTCGCGCACAGCCAGCCGTTCGAGCGCGTAACGGCGCGCGGCGGCCTCATCCACCGCCGCGGCAGGCGCCCAACTCAGCACGAAAAGCAACACAGGAAAATAAAGGCGTATCATGGCCAACTCCCGTAAATTCAACGCGGCACCCGGTAAGCTTTCAAACCCCGCGTATCACGCAGGATAACCTGTCCGTTGGCGATGACCGCCCCGATATGGGTCCCATATAGGCCGGCGGCGCCCGAGTCGTCCGAGCTGTAGTAGCGAATGTTAAAGGTGCGGTCCGTAGCCAGATCCACCCCTCCGACGGAAACCCAGTTGGAGACGACTACGGCATTGGGCGCAGCCGTCAGCACCTCGGCCTCGTCGGAGATCTTATGAAAGTCCTCCCAGGCCTCCATGCAGTAGGAGGGCGAAGCCATGCAGCGGAAGAAAAGAAATCCCAGGCGAAGCTCGATTGCGGCTCCGTCGGAATAGACCGCCGGATCGAAATTCAGGTTCAGGCGCACCAGATCCCCGTAAAGCCGAACGCCGATGCCGTCGAAACGCGCAAAGGCCGACCGTGCGGTGATCCAGGCGCGCCCGTTTACATCGTCGACGACGGGCGCCGCCGGAACATCGCCGCTGCCTCCCGTGTAAAGCACCGGCATCGGCTCGGCATACCGATCGGCGCCGTCGGCGGCGCGCAGGATCCAGAGGGATTGCCGGTGCGGATTGTCGCGCAGGCGGCGACTGATGGCGCGTTGTTCGGCGAGCCACTGCTGGGGAGAACCGAGAATCGTGGTCTGTCCGCCGGTGCCGCTGGTGGCGGTGAGGAACTGCTCATCGTCGAGCAGGAGCTGGGAGAACTGGTAGATCGGCGCCGTGCGGAAGATGACGACGCCTCCGGCCTGCGCGCTCGCCACCGGCCACATGCGCCCGAACGACTGCCCGTACAGGCGTCGGCGCCACAGCCTGGCGCCGCTTCTGCGGTCCAGCGCATAGGCGAACATGTTCTCCGCTCCGAAAAAGACGCGCTCGCCCAGCACCGCGGCGGAAACCAGAATCGGCGCCGGTTCCGCACCTGCGTCCAGCGCGCCTCCGACCTCGAACCGCCACTGCGCTTGGCCGGTCGCCAGATTCACGCTGTGAAACCAACCGCCCTTGTCGCCGATCAGCACGGCGCCGCCCGTCACCGCCGGGGAGGCCGCATAGCCTTTGCGGGCGTCGCGGTAGCTCCACACCGTCTGGCCGTTCGCCGCCGAGAGCGCCAGCAGCTCACCGGCCTGCGTCGGCACAATCACCTTGCCATCGGCGATGGCAAGCGTGGCCAGCACCGGCGCGCCCACTTGCCGCACCCAGCGAAGCGCGCCCGTTTGCGCGTCCAGAGCGAACACCCGCCCTTTCAGGGTGCCGATCGCCACGATTCCTGCGGCGGCAACCGGCTGGCCGGACAGCGGCTCCGGCGCGTCCCAGGCCCAGGCGGGCGTCCCGTAGCCGGGCGGGTTGCTGTTGGTGTGCCGCGACGTGTTCAAGGTCATCGCCGGCTGGAACCCGCTGCGCGCGGCGTCGCACTGCAACTGCGGCCAGTCCGCCGCCGGCGCGCCGCCGGCCGCCGCCAGCCACAAAGCGACCCCGCAGGCAGATTCTGGTAAATAAGACCTGATTCGTAAAATTTTCCTCATGGCGTTTCCTTCATCGATCCCGGCCTTCGAGGAAGTCATCGTCAGACCCGTTTTGCTTCCTCCTGAGCCCGGACACCGATTCCTCAACAAAATTCCACTGGCAGGATTACCCCAAACACGATTCTTCGCCACCTCTTTTCCAAACCTTTCCGGGTGCGTTCTCAGCCCCAAGGGAGCACCCGTACGGTGTCTTGCTTTGCAAACGACATGCCTGTTTCGGACCTACAATAGTCGCCGATACGTTACAAAACCATTAAAGAAGCGCTAGCTCTCGGCGAGTCGATTGGGACAGGGTGCTGACGGCGCATCTATGCCGCTCGTATGCGCCCGACGCGGGTGGCCTTGCCCGCCTGACTCCGATGATTGGCTCCGTCTCCCTGCAGAGCCCCCACGCCGGATGTTATTTTTGCTATTTTAGGTCTTTCATGACCACAACAAGTCCTGCCGACACAAAGCGCCTAAGTTCCTTCGAACGATATCTGACGCTCTGGGTGGCCCTCTGCATGGTGACCGGCGTCATGCTGGGCAAGCTGCTGCCGGATTCGGTGCAGTCGTTGCGCAGTCTCGAGTTCGGCGCCGGCAGTCAGATCAACGTGCCCATCGCCGTGCTGATCTGGCTGATGATCATCCCGATGATGATGAAGGTGGACTTCGCCGCCGTCCGCCACGTCGGCCGGCGTCCCCGGGGTCTGCTCATCACACTGTTCGTTAACTGGCTGGTGAAGCCCTTTTCGATGGCGATCTTTGCCTGGTTTTTCTTTCGCCTCGTTTTTTCGCCCTGGATCGCCGCCAGCGACGCCGACCAGTACATCGCGGGCTGCATTATTCTCGCCGCCGCGCCCTGCACGGCGATGGTCTTCGTTTGGAGCTACTTGAGCGACGGCGACCCGGCCTACACGCTGGTGCAGGTTTCCCTCAACGACCTGATCATGCTCGTGCTGTTCGCACCGATCGTGCGACTCCTCGTAAGCGGCGCCTCAAACCTCGAAGTTCCCTTCCGGGTGCTGTTGTACTCCGTCGTGGTCTTCATCGTCATTCCTCTGACGGCAGGCGTGTTGCTGCGCCGCAGGCTGATCCGGTGGCGTGGCCGCGCATGGTTCGAGCAGGAGCTCCTTCCTCGGTTTGCGCCGGTCAGCATGACCGCGCTATTGTTAACCCTGCTGCTGATCTTCGCCTTCCAGGCGGATAACATCACCGGTAAGTTCCTCCACGTCGCGCTGATTGCCGTACCGATTCTGATCCAGGTTTACTTCAATTCCTCGTTGACCTACGGCCTGATGCGGCTGTTCAAAGTGAACTACGAGGTGGCGGCGCCCGGCGCCCTCATCGGCGCCAGCAATTTCTTCGAACTGGCTGTCGCCACAGCGATCGCACTGTTCGGGCCCGACTCCGGCGCCGCGCTGGCCACCGTGGTCGGCGTGCTCATCGAGGTGCCCGTGATGCTGTCGGTCTGCGCCGTGTGCGTGCGAACGCGCCACTGGTTTCGCCCGGCTAGCGAAGCGGCAGAGCTCATTGGAGTTACACGCTAGTTTTCCGCGCTCTCGTCCCGGGGCGGTGCGATAATGGCTCTGCCATGCGTGAGGCTGCCCGCATCTTTGGGATCTTCTGGGATCCCGGTCGCGTTTTTGAGGACTTAGCGGCTCAGCCTCGCTGCTGGACGCCGATCCTCCTCGCCACCGTCGTCTCGCTCGCCTTCACCGCCGCTCTTTCGCGGCGCATTGGCTGGTAGCGCGTGCTGGAGCAGGAGATGCGCGCCAATCCTCGGCTCGAGCAGCTCACCGTCGAGCAGCAACGGGCCATCATCGTCCAGCAGGCCCGCTTCGTCGGCATCGTCAGCCACGCCGCCGCCGCGGTCGGCCCCGCGGCGAGTTACCTGCTCGTGGCGGCGGTGCTGCTGGGTGTGTTTCGCGGCTTCGGCGGCGTACAGATCCGCTTCCGGCAGGCGTTTTCGATCACCAGCTACGCGTTCCTCCCCATGGCGCTCGCCTCCGCGCTGGCCCTCGTCGCGATGCATCTGGCCGATCCCGACGCCTTCGACGTGCGGAATCCGTTGATGCTCAATGCCGGCTGGCTGGTTCGAGCCGAGGGCTCGCCGGCCTGGATGCGAACGCTCGCCGGATCGGTGGATCTGTTCTCGATCTGGGTGATGCTCCTGCCGGCCTTGGGCTTCTCGGTCCTCGCCGCCCAGCTTGCTTTCCGGCGTTCGCTCGGGCTTGTCGCGGGCGCCTGGCTGGTTTACGTCGGGCTCAAGACCGGCTGGAGCGCGCTGGTGGGCTGAGCCGCCAGGCCGCGCGCTTCGGCCTCATCCCCCGTATTCCTTCGCGCTCGCCGCCGTACCGAGAAGCACCTTCCGCTGGGGAACCGCCGCGCGGAGCATGGCAATCTCGTCGGCTCCGGATTCAAGCGGCAGCGCCACCTGGCCGCCCGCCGCCGAGCGGCACATCGCCATCATGATTTCAAAGCCCCGATAGGCGCTCTCGAACCGGCAGGGGTGCGGCTTGGCTTCGTCGTCGAGCCAGTCGGCGATCTGCTGAATATAAGGCGGCATATCGAGGTAATAGTTCATCGAACCGCCGCCCGAGACGGCGCCCTGACGAGTGACCGCGCGCCAGCCGCCGCCGGTCATCACCTCGGCGAAGCCGTCGGCGCCCTGCGCGCCGATGCGGCACTTGCGCCACCAGTAGTCGACTTCGGGCACGTCCGGCGTGCCCGCGCCGCACTCGATCACGCCGTGCACCCCGTTGGCGAAATGGATGAAGCCGGCGATGTAATCGGGCGAGGGATGGGCGTCGTCGAGCTTGCTCCGGCCGGCCGCCTGCGCCAGAACCCATTCGGCTTCCGCCTCGCCGTTGTACCAGCGCATGTAGTCGATCAGGTGCGAGAGCATGTGCATCATCCATCCGGTCGCCGTGCCGTAGACGGTGTGGATGCGCCCCAGCGCGCCGCTCGAGATCATCTCTTTGACCTTCCGGTAGTGCTCGCCGTACCGGTGCTGATGGCTGACGACGGCTTTCACGCCGGCGCCCTCGAGCATCCTGCGGATCTCGATTCCCTCGGCGCTGGTGAGCGCTATCGGCTTCTCCATGGCGATCAGGCGCGAGCCGGCCTCGACCCCGGCGCGAATCATCGCGAGGCGCACGTCGGGCAGGGTGCAAAAACAGAAGACGTCGGGGCGGAGCCGGCGCGCCAGCTCCGCCGCGTCGGCGCCGGTTTCCGTGACGCCGAGCCGGGCCGAGCCCTCCCGGAGCCTGCCCACGTCGATGTCGCACAGGCCCACCACCTCGAACCGGGGATTCGCTTGAAAGGCCAGGGCATGGTGCATGCCCCGCTTGCCCAGGCCGGCCACCACGACGCGATATTTCA
>Ga0308391_1001177_pt1 | contig 11018 bp, 14 predicted proteins | sample Hotspr20Samplet1_FD_202363 | JGI IMG/M metagenome (GOLD analysis project Ga0308391, IMG submission 202363) | Hot spring phototrophic mat microbial communities from Octopus Spring, Yellowstone National Park, Wyoming, United States - 20050623_t1 ... | reverse complement strand
CGCCAACGCCCCCTCGGCAAGTCCTGACTCTGAAGCGCCTGTCGAGAATGCTCCCCCGACACCAGCTTCCTCCCCCAACAAGCCGGCTATCTCCAGAGAAGAGATGGCTGAGTTGATGGAGCTGATCTATCAGATTGAGTCCTTGCGCCTGGATTTGGAGCGGTTGCGCACCTCGTCCTGAGTCCTGTGCGGTTCGATATCCTTACCCTTTTCCCCGAATTTTTTGAAACGCCGCTGCGCATTGGGCTGGTGGGCAAAGCCCTACAGCAGGGGATCGCCGAAGTCCACTGCACCAATCCACGCGACTTCGCCACCGATAAGCACCGCCGTGTCGATGATGAGCCCTACGGGGGTGGGGTGGGCATGGTGCTCAAGCCAGAGCCTTTCTTCGCTGCTGTCGCCTCCCTGCCCCGGTTGGATCCCTGCGAGATCATTCTGCTGACGCCCCAGGGGCAACCGCTAAACCAGGCGCTGCTGCAGGAGCTGGCCCAGAAGGCGCAGCTGATCCTGCTGTGTGGCCAGTACGAAGGCTTTGACGAACGCATCCGCCAATACCTGGCCACCCGCGAGGTGTCGCTGGGGGATTTTGTCCTGACCGGGGGGGAAATTCCGGCGCTGGCCCTGATCAACGGCGTGGTGCGGCTCTTGCCGGGCACCGTAGGCAAGGTAGACTCGTTAAAGAGGGAAAGCTTCGAGGCGGGGCTGCTGGACTATCCTCAGTACACCCGCCCGCCAGAGTTTCAGGGGTACAAGGTGCCGCCGGTACTCCTCTCAGGCGACCATCAAGCCATTGCCCGTTGGCGTCTGCAGCAGCAGTTGGTTCGAACCTGGCAAAGGCGGCCAGACCTGTTGGCCAAGCGCCCCTTGACCGCCGAAGAGCAGCAGTTGTTGGTAGAGGGGCTGGCGGAGCAGCACCCTCGTGTAAACGAAGCGGAGAAATAAATCATGCTCGGCAAGCTTCTCAACCGTCTCCTGAATCCATCGCCCGTCTGCTGGCGTGGGATCCCCTCGCCCCCAGTGCTGCTTCTGGTGGGAATGGCCTTGAGCTCGGTTCTGAGCGGTTCTGGGGTGGCCCTGGCCCAAAGCGGAAGTGTCAACGATGCCATTCGCCGCGACAGCAATCCCCCTCTGTTGGATGGCACCAGCATCAACGTCAACGATCTCTTCCGGGCTGCCGACTTCCTCTCCCGCCAGAATGCTGCTTCCCGCTGGGACGGCAAGGCCAGCGTTGATGCTGCTGTGGAGCAATTTAACCAATCCCGCCGCCGCTCCCTCCCGCTTTCTCCCGGTTCCTTGGCACCTGAGCCCACCCCCACTCCCTAAGGTTGGATCCCATTCCCGGTAAATCTGTTAGGATCGCAAAGCCGATCCCGTGCCTGCTGAAATGCGGTACACCGTTTTCGGGATCCATTAGGAGAACACCGCCGTGGTTAAGAGCACCCCCTCCAGCAAAACCGATACGGAGCAGCGTTTGGATCCCGCCAGCCGGGGTCACTCCAAAGACAGTTCCACCGCACCCAAAGGGATCCTGGGTTTTATTCAAGAGACCCGCACAGAATTAAGCAAGATTGTTTGGCCGAGCCGCCGGCAATTGATCGGCGAGTCGGTAGGGGTCTTACTGATTGTGTTGGCTTTTGCTTCCTTCATCTACCTGGTCGATCAAGTGTTTGCTTGGGTAGCCACTCAGCTGTTCTTGTGATGTTCTGTCCTGAGGGGCAAGAGAGTCATGTTCAAGGATGGCTACAGGGAGGATGTGAGGTGATGAGGCCAGAGCAGCAGCGAAAACGTCGTGGGGGCCGTGTGGAGCACTTTGAGCCTGCAGACGCGATCCCGGAACCAGACGAGGGGGAAGGTCAAGAGCGTCGCAACCTGCGCTGGTACGCCGTGCAGGTGGCCTCAGGCTGCGAGAACAAAGTGAAGAGCACCCTGATGCAACGGGCGGCTGCTTTGGATGTGGCGGATCAAATTGTCGAGGTGGTGATCCCGAAGCGGACGGGCTTCAAGCTGGATCGAACCGGCAAGCGCCAGGAGCAAGAGGAGAAGATTTTTCCCGGCTATGTCCTGGTGCGCATGGACATGAACGACGACACTTGGATGGTGGTGAAAACAACCCCCAACGTGATCAACTTTGTCGGCACCGAAGAAAAGCGGGCCTACGGTCGCGGTCGGGGGCATGTTACACCGCGTCCCCTCAGCCAAAGCGAAGTCCAGCGCATCTTCAGCAGCGTCGAGGTGGAGGAAGTGCCCCTCAAAATCGACATGGCCCCTGGGGATCGCATCGAGGTGCTATCCGGCCCCTTCCAGGGTTTCTACGGCGAGGTGGTGGAGGTCAGCCCAGAACGGGGCAAGCTCAAGGCGTTGATCTCGATTTTCGGGCGCGATACCCCGGTAGAATTAGAGTTTGGTCAAGTGCGAAAAGAGGTGTAACTGCGTTTCATGGCTAAGAAGTTGGTGGCCGTGGTCAAGTTGGCCATTCAGGCGGGCAAGGCCACCCCCGCTCCCCCCATTGGCCCAGCCTTGGGTCAACACGGGGTCAACATCATGGCCTTTTGTAAGGAGTACAACGCCAAGACGGCGGATCAGGCCGGGATGGTGGTGCCTGTTGAAATCTCCATCTTCGAGGATCGCAGCTTTACCTTCGTCCTCAAGACGCCGCCAGCTTCGGTGTTGATCAAGAAGGCTCTGGGCATTGAGTCTGGCTCCAGCGAGCCCCACAAAACCAAGGTGGGATCCCTGACCCGAGCTCAACTGCGCCAGATCGCCGAGCAGAAGCTGCCGGACTTGAATGCCCACGATGTGGAGGCGGCCATGAAAATTATTGCCGGAACTGCTCGCAGCATGGGGGTGACGGTGGTGGATTGATGGAGGGATCCCTTGCCCGGTCTGAGGTGTTCACGGTCTTGAAAAAGTTGTTCTAGCAAACCACTGTGGGGGAGAGAAGTTCTCGCCAGTACCCCGAGGAGAAACGATGGCTCGAAAGCTTTCCAAACGTATGCAGGCTTTGCGGGAGAAGGTGAAGCCCATTGCCTATGCTCCCGAAGCGGCTTTGGCCCTGATGAAAGAGACGGCCACCGCCAAATTTGAAGAGGCGGCAGAGGTTCACATCCGCCTGGGGATCGACCCCAAGTACGCCGACCAACAACTGCGCACCACCGTGGTCTTGCCCAGGGGCACCGGCCAAGAGATCCGGGTGGCGGTGATTGCCCGCGGCGAGAAAGTGGTGGAGGCCCAAAATGCAGGGGCGGATCGGGTTGGCTATGAAGACCTGATCGAGGAAATCAGCAAGGGCATGATGGATTTTGACCTTCTGATCGCCACCCCCGATGTGATGCCCCAGGTGGCTAAGCTGGGGCGGCTGTTGGGGCCGCGCGGCCTCATGCCTTCTCCCAAGGGGGGAACGGTAACCATGGATCTGGCCCAAGCGATTAAGGAGTTCAAGGCCGGCAAGCTGGAGTACCGGGCGGATCGCACCGGCATTGTGCATTTGATCTTCGGCAAGTGCAAGTTCCCCGTCGAAGCTCTGCTGGAGAACCTAAAGGCAGTGCAGGAGTCCATCGATCGCAACCGTCCCTCTGGAGCCAAGGGCAAGTATTGGCGAACCCTACATGTTTCTGCTACAATGGGCCCCTCGATTGAGGTTGATATCAATGCCCTGCGGGAGCTGAAGTTGGCGACCTAAGCCTGGCTTCGGCGCTGCGATGGGTTGAAAAGGGTTTGAGTGAGTGTAATTTGGAGGAGGATCCCGGCAGAACATCTTTCCCCAGTCGAATAGCAAGCCGAAGACAGCAGGTGCCCGCGGGCTTAATGTCCTGCCGAGGTTTGAGCGAAGTTCAAAGGGATCCCTTCTTGGATCGCTTTTGATGGTGCGCTTATCTCCATGCGTCTCGGCCACGGCTGGGGCGCATTCTGTTTGGCAGAACCCAGATTCACCACCCGTTAACCCTGGGTGACCATTGACAACAAAGGAGGTGAGCGCATGGGCAAGCAACCTTTAGCGAAGAAAGCGGAGATCGTCGATAAAGTCCGATCCCTGCTGCAGGCCAGCCAAATGGTGCTGGTGATCGACTACAAGGGGCTGACCGTTGCGGAGATGGACCAACTGCGGGCAGAGCTGCGCAAGTCGGATTCGGTTTGCATGGTTGTTAAGAATACCCTGATGCGGCGAGCCATCGCCGACCAAAAAGCTTGGGCAGGGATCATTCCCTTTTTGGCGGGGCCGACGGCCTTTATCTTGATTCGGGGCGATATTTCAGCCGCCCTGAAGGCGTATCAAGATTTTGCCAAGCAAACCAAGAAAACCGAGTTCCGCGGTGCTGGCATTGAAGGGCTATCCCTGACCTTGGAGCAGGCCAAGGCCATCGCCGAGCTACCGCCCAAGGAAGTGCTCATGGCCCAAGTGGCGGGCAGCCTCAAGTCGGTGGCCACCGGCCTGGCGGTCGGGCTCAATGCTGTGCCCACGCAAGTGGCGCGCGGTATCCACGAGATCCCAGCCTCTCTGGGGCGGGCCATCCGGGCCATTGCCGACAAGGAGGCCGCATAAAGGGCTTCAGTTCATCAGCCCAAACCTGTGTATCGATTCTGTTACCCCCAAGGAGAAACCATCATGTCTTCAGAGCGCGTTGCAAAGATTTTGGAAGAGTTGAAAGCCTTGAGCTTGCTGGAAGCTTCCGAGCTGGTGAAAGCCATCGAAGAAACCTTTGGCGTCAGTGCAGCAGCCCCAGCCGGCGGCATGGTCATGGCAGCTCCCGTGGCAGCAGCGGCGGCAGCTCCGGCGGCAGCCCCTGAGCCGGTGGAAGAGCAAACTGCCTTTGATGTCATCCTCGAGGCTGTGCCAGCCGACAAGAAGATCGCCATCCTCAAGGTGGTGCGCGAGTTGACCGGCTTGGGCCTGAAGGATGCCAAAGATCTCGTCGAGGCGGCTCCCAAGCCTGTCAAAGAAGGAGTTCCCAAGGAGGAAGCCAACGACATCAAGAAAAAGCTGGAAGAAGCCGGCGCTACCGTCAAGATCAAGTAGTTCAAGTTACGGGGAAAGCGCTTCTTTCTGGTCTAACGAGAAATCCAATCGAGACACTCAAACCCAAGAAGGGGGGCTGCTTCGGCCCCTCTTTTGGGATCACCCGGCCTGCTTCCATTGGCGTGAGTTCAGGATCCCTGCTCCGCCGCGCTTCCACCTCTCCGTGAGCTTTCAAGAGGGCAGCCAGCTTGCGACGCATGACGATGCTGGGTTTATCGGTAAACATGTGCTGCTCCGCCTTGATATCGAGGGGAACGTCATAGTCGGTGCTTTCCAGAACCCGTTGATCCTCAAGGGTCACCTGCCGATCGAAGGCGATGATACTCTCAGCACTCACCTCTGCTTCCGAATCGTTGCGTAAACAGAATTGCACCACCTGCGAGGTTTGGTCGTCGATGGGGGTAGCCGCTGTGAAAATGATGTGGATGAGGCCGTTGGGGTAGGTGATTTTGAGCTTGCGACCAAAAGGCATAAACCAGGTGCCCTCCAGGATACGCACGGTGCGATCCTCCGACATCCGCAAGTTTTGCTTCTGCAGGTCGCTGTTGAACACCGGCAAAACAGAGGTGGCCCGAAGGCCATATTCCAGTTCTTCAAGGCTGTCCAGATCTGGGGGTACAGGCTCGGAGATCACCCCAAAGCTCTGGTGATGGACGAAGTGGGGATGGGCATTGTCAAAGGAGTTTTCCATCAGGCGCAGGCCGGCGCATTTCCAGACCTCATAGAACTGATGAATTTGGCGAAACCGGGGATCCGCCACCTCTGAGATCTCGGGAATATCGGTCAAGGGATCCGCCAATGCCACCCAAACATAGCCATAGCGCTCTTGGCAGCGAAACCCCTCCACCTTGTAGGTAGGGGGGATGAAGTTGTCTGTAAGTTGGGGTACCTTCACACAGGTGCCAGAGCCGTCAAATTCCCAGCCGTGATAGGGGCAGCGGATGTGGCCATTGCAAACAACCCCTTTGGAAAGTTGGGCCGAGCGATGGCAGCAACGATCCAAGACGGCGCAAGGCTGCCCTGACTCATTGAGCCAAAGCACCAGAGGAGTCTTCAGCAGCGTGAAAGCTTGTGGGCCGGCTTCCAGAGCTGATACTGGGATCACAGGGTACCAAAACCGCCTCAGGACAGGTTGCTGGGTAACAAGCATAAACCCGCTCCACAAGCTCTAGTTCGGAGAATCATGAGCTGGCTTTTCGTGAGCCTAGGTGGCTCAAAGCACCGCCCCCCGTGAAAAAGATAGGCGTTGAAATGGCAGAAGTCCGTATAAGCCAACACAGCTTTGCCCTGCCACAGCGGTCGCGTTTGGACATCGACAACTCCCCCTCTATCCAGAGATGGGCTATTGATTGAGGGAAGTAGAAAAGTGTCAGTGGGCTTCTGTTGGCATGTGGCTGTGGGGAGAGGTGGAAAGGTGCAAAACGAATTGAACCCCAACCGAGATCTCCGTAACACAGGGATCCCGGCCCAACCTGCTGCAGAGCTCAGCTCTCTCGAACCAGAACCGGCTGCTGAGAGCCGGCCAAACCAACTGACGGATCCAGATCCTCGCCTCAGCCGTTCTCAACAAAAACGAGAGCAGGAACGCCGCTCCTTACCTTGGCGTCTGGGGCTGGCCAATGTGCTCTCGGCAGGGTTGCATTTCATCGCGTTGCATTTCATGGCGATGAGCTGGATAGGTTGGCGGCCTGGGATCCCGGAGGAGGAGATAATCTCCTTTCAGTGGGTGGAGATGGCGGATGAGCCGCCCCCAGAGCCGCAGTGGATTGCGCCCGTCTCCGCCCGTGAGTCCGGTGTCTCTGAACCTCGGGATCACGTATCGGTGCGGCAGTCGCAAGTGGCCAATCCAGGTGAATGGGTAGAGGTCACTTCTGCAACGGCACAGCCTCTGCTCGCCTCAGCCGCAGGGAGTCCTGTCCCTGAGATCCTTTCTCCGCCGACAAGGGAGCTTGAGGTGCCCCAGCCCGCCCGGAACTCTGCCTCTCCTCAGCAGCAGCCAAAGGCCAGGTTAGAAAATCTATCAGCGGGTTTAGCAGCTCTGGAGCAGGCAGTTGCCGATCACAATTGGGCGGAGGCGCTACATCTGACGGAAGAATGGCTGGATCACTGGCCTCTGTCCTCTCCACAGCGCCAGCAACTGCAGGACTATCGTCAGCATCTGCAAAGCCTACTGGCTACCTCCTCGGCAGCAGCAGTGGAGACCAAATCGGCTCAGATCTCTCCTGCTCAATCCCTCAAGCCTCAACCCGAAAGAGCAGCAAGTTCTCCTGAGGTTTTGCCACAACCCTACCTGTCGGCTCCAGCGGATCCGCATCCAACTTTGCCCTCTCCAGAGCCGATCGCAGCCCCGTTGGAAGAGCCTTCTCCCACCTTGCCCCCGACTTTTCCTACCGGATCCCACAACTCCGACTTCGGTCGCACCAGTGGGATCGAGTCCTCTCAGGCAGGCCCACCCAGCCTCAATGCCACCGCCGATCCGGATTGGGGAGACTACTTGGCTCAATTTCAAGAAAGGGTTCGCCAACACTGGATGGTACGGCGGGCATCCGGATCCTACGTAACAGTGGTGCAGGTGCGTCTGGATCGACAGGGATCCCTGCGGGAACTACGCCTGCAAACCCCCTCAGAAGATCCCCTATTGGATGCAGCCGTGCTCAGTGCCATCCAGCGCTCAGCCCCCTTTGCTCCTTTGCCCGAGAGCTATGTTGGCGAAGAAGTAAACTACCCGACCCTGACTGCTTCGCGGTACAGAGAGGGCTTTTGGTAGCCCTGCAGTTAGTAAACTAACCACGGACCTCTAGGATGGTTTACAGCACCCCCAATCGACCGTTACCAGTGCCTTAAACAACCGTTTCTGGTGTCCGCACCATTACTATAGCACAGAATATATCCGCCTTTCATTCCGACCCTCCTGCTGTTGCAGAGAGTGCGGGGCTTCCCTGCAGGCTGGCCCAACCCAGATTCCGAGAAACTAACGTCAGAACCTCAGGCAAGGCCACAAGCCCTGTTCAGAGGGGTTCAGATTTCCGAGTGTCGGCAGTAGCCTAGGCCATGGACTTGCGGCGGTTGCGCCGGACGGCCACCGCTTTGCGCTTGCGCTTTTCTAGGTTGGTTTCAAAGTGCCGATGGTTGCGCAAATCCCGCAAAATGCCCGCCTTAGAAACCTGACGCTTGAAGCGACGCAGCGCAGATTCGATCCCTTCGTTTTCGCCAATCGTCACTTGGGTCATAAGCAAGACATCTCCTCCGTCAATCAAATGGGTTTGGTTACAACAGGGATCCCTATCGTGACATACTCCCGACTCCGACTGCTGGCGGTACGGAGCGGGCTTCTCGCTTCATTGGGGAGCTAGTGCAAGAACCCTCCACGAGCAGACACGGGATGCCCCACCGCGTAGCTGTACCAGATTCCGGCAATGCCGTTTTGCACAGCCAGGTTGATTATAGAACAGGGGATGTCCGCCTTTCATTCCGACCCTCGTCCTACGGACAGAGGGCGGGGCTTCAAGGACTCCGTCCCGCTAGCGCGAACGGCGGCCTAGCTAAACGATCGCCACACCACTGCTTGCTGCCACAGTTCGTGTTCACTGCGCCCGGCTGCCAAAGTTGAGCCCCGCAACCACCTCACCTTCCCTCAAATTGACAACGAATGAAGCAGTTGTCCCGGTGGGGGGTGGAGGGGAGGGTGGTGCTGGAGTTGGGCTGGGGGCACTGCCGATTACCGATTGCACAAAACCGGCGAAGCTAGACACCCGCGTATACACCCCATAGAAATTGGGCTGGGCGCAGCCGATGCCAAAACTGGTGATTCCGGCCAGGGCAAAACCCGTGCCACTGGACACAATCAAAGGCCCACCACTATCGCCCTGACACGTATCGACTCCCCCCTGAGGAAAGCCGGCGCAGAGCATGGTATCTAAAATGGTGCCATTGTAGGATTGGGGCGCATTGCACACCGCATTGGAGACGATGGGAACGGTGGCCTGCTGCAAATCTCGGGGAAAGCCGCTGGGTTCCTCGTTGTCCAGAGCACGGGGGAAGGTAGCTCCCCAGCCGAGGATGGTGGCGGCAGTGCCAGGGGCCGTCAGGTTGGTTTGGTTGGGCTGCACCAGTGGCAGGGTGGCCAGAGCCACTGGCCGAGAAAGGCGCACCAGGGCAATGTCGTTCCCCCCAAGTTTCCCCACCTGGGGGTTGTAGCCGGGGTTGAGGACAATTTGCGCGGCGCGAATGCGTTGACCGGCGCCGATTTGTAGGCGGTTGGTACCCAACAGCAGATCCAGATTTTGGGCACTCACTACCTGCTTGCCTTGTTCGTCGAAAAAGCAATGGGCAGCGGTAACTACCCACTCCGGCGCGATCAGGGATCCGCCGCAAAACTGCGCTTGAAAAGGATCCGGCTCAGCCGCGTTCAGCAAGGCCACCATCCAGGGAAAGGCCCCTTCGGGAGCAGGACTGCCGCCCACAATCCGCTCCAGCCCCAAGCCTGAGCGCGGCGTGGTGAAGATTCGCCCTGGGGGCAAAAGGGCGGTGACGCGGTAGGTGCCAGGGGGCAAGTTGGAGAAGCGGAAGTTGCCGCCGCCGTCGCTGACGGTGCTGGGCTCCCCCGGGTCGAGGCGGCCATTGCCGTTTAAGTCCAAAAACGTGGCGATGCCCGGCAGCCCCGGCTCCCCCGGATCCCGCAGCCCATTGCCGTTGAGATCGTCGAAATGGGATCCCTCAATTCGTCCTGTGGGAGGAGCTGAGACTGGGGGAAGCGGGCGACTGGAACCCCCGCCGCCACAGGCGCTTATGCTCAGGGCCAGACACAACCCCAGCGGAATAGACCAAGAGCGAGCCAAGCCCAAGGAGGAATGGGATCGCGAGAGATGAGGCATGGTCAGATTCTCCAAAGCCAGCCGGTTATGCCAGCCAAGGATATCCTACCGGCGAAGCCTAAAGATTGCGCAACCGGGAGAACTTCTCCCCGCGGCCGGCTCTCCCGAGTTGCCCCAAGACCCCAATGCCCACTTTTGCCTCTTGCCGCCCGTGCACCTGGGCAGTAAAACCAGGGTGGGAGGGTGTGTGGCAGATGAATATCGCGGTCTTGGGGTTCAAAGGGGGCGTGGGCAAAACCACTACAGCGGTGCATTTGGCCCTCTACCTTCAGCAAAAACAAGGGGCAGCTCCTGCGGGTGGGTCGGGGATGGCACTGTTGATCGATGCCGATCCCAATCGCTCGGCCTCTCGCTGGGCAGAACGGGGATCATCCTTTCCTATCAAGGTATTGGCCGGGGATCCCACCACTCCCACGCCCACAGGCTTTCAGCACACGGTGATCGACACCCCTGCCCGTCCCACCTCGGAACAGTTACACGCTCTGGCGCAGCGGTGTGATCTGCTGCTTTTGCCCTGTTCCCCGGATGCCTTGGCTCTAGATGCCTTGATGCTGACCGCCAAGGCCCTAGACCGGTTGGGGGCAAAGCACTACAAGGTCTTGCTGACGCTGGTTCCCCCCTGGCCCAACCGAGATGGAGCGGAGGCCCGCAACTTTCTCAAGCAAGTCGGGATTCCTCTCTGCCACCATTCCATTCGCCGCACGGTGGCTTTTCAACGGGCTGCTCTGGAGGGGGTCTGTGTTCACGAGATCCCAGAGCCGAGAGCCAAACAAGCTTGGTCAGACTACGTTGCTGTGGGGGAGGAAATCTCGTCATGAGCAAGTTTGAGCGCCTTCTCGACCGGCAGCCAGAGGGGATCCCGGCCCGACCCGCCCCGAAAAAGCTGAGCGCCCAAGCCTACAAGATTCCAGAACCCAAGCCGACCCTCGAGCAACCGGAAGCAGGCGCCAAGCCCAACAGCTCTGAGTACGTCAAATTGACGGCCTACATCCCCAAAGAGACTCACCGAGCCGTGAAGCGCATCCTGTTGGAATCGGATCAAGATCTTTCGGAGCTGATCGAGGCGCTGCTCAGCCAGTGGCTGCGTTCTCAGTCGGGAAAGGTTTGAAACCAAAATCTGGGGAAGGGGG
>Ga0308391_1001172_pt1 | contig 11061 bp, 9 predicted proteins | sample Hotspr20Samplet1_FD_202363 | JGI IMG/M metagenome (GOLD analysis project Ga0308391, IMG submission 202363) | Hot spring phototrophic mat microbial communities from Octopus Spring, Yellowstone National Park, Wyoming, United States - 20050623_t1 ... | reverse complement strand
GTTGGACTCTCGCCCACGCCGAGCGTAGAGACGAGGACCATCCGGCTCATCGGTATCGTTCCGCCGGAAGTATGGAATCGTCTGGGTACGAAGGTGCTGCCGAAGCTCCGGGGAGGCTCCGATCTCAAGGTCGGCATCGACTTCTCCGTGACCGTCAGTCGCGATGTTGCGGGCAACCTGACGTCGGACCTCCGACAGATTCTGGATGATCTGGGGCTCATAGACAAGGTGCAGATCCGCGATGCTTGATGGATCGGGTGATAATTGTCGCTGAAAGCAAGATGTCCCCCGGTTCCACGAGTAGGGGAGCCTGCAAACGCTGTTACGCTGAGACTTTCGCGGAGCGCTGGCGCGGGATTCCAGGCCATCCCTACGAGCAGGGCTTCGACTTACGCCTGTGGCCCGACCGCCTTGAGATGCCTCTCGCGTGGAAGAAGCCGCGCATGATTTTCGTTAACAGCATGAGCGACCTCTTCCATGAGAACGTGCCTCTGGCGTTCATCCAAAGAGTGTTCAGCACCATGGAAAGAGCTTCGTGGCACACGTTCCAAATTCTCACCAAGCGGTCGGCAAGACTGGCCGAGCTCGCTCCCGATCTGAACTGGCCTCCGAACGTGTGGATGGGCGTGTCGATTGAGAGCGCGAGCTACCTGTGGCGAGCGGACCACCTGCGAAAGGTGCCGGCTGCTGTCAGGTTTCTGTCTTTGGAACCGCTGCTGGGCCCGCTGGGCGCTCTCAACCTTTCTGGCATCCACTGGGTCATCGTCGGTGGGGAGAGCGGGCCAGGTGCGCGGCCAATCGAGGCGGCCTGGGTCAGGGATATCCGCAAGCAATGCCGTCGGGAAGGCGTACCCTTTTTCTTCAAGCAATGGGGCGGCGTTCAGAAAAAGAAGAGTGGTCGGGTCCTCGATGGCCGAACGTGGGACGCGATGCCGAAGGGCCCTCTGCTCGAACTGGAAATGCGCTGATCCCGACGAGCTCCTGGAACTTGGCCTTCTGGTCGGCAAGGTCTTCCAACTTGGCAATAGGCCGCAACGCCCGCTCGGTGATCGCGGGCCGACATTGGAGGAGGGCCCGCCACGCAAGGCCCTTGCGGAGTAGCTCGACGATACGGGGCGTCCGGGGCGCGTTGGACGGCTCGGTCCTTGGGAGGGAGCGCACTGATGACGCGTTCGGCGGGCACCCGCCGCGTCGGATGCCAATGTTGTCGTTTTCGAAGGCCCCTTCGGGCCCAGGGCAATCTCGACGGTCTGTTGGCGGTAGGCGCCAAATGGGCGCCCGTGGGGCCCTCAACGGCGATGTGGACGATGCGGAACGAGATTTCAGGCTCGGCCCAGCCACGGCCACGTCGTGCCAGAAGTGCCCCTCTTCCACTCTGCCGAAGGCCGCTTCTCTGGTTCTCCGCGAGATCGATTGGGAGTCTCCTCTCGAAGTGTACGAGATCAACCCCGCGCTGACGCCGCCTTATCCACCGCGAGGTAGTACACTACCATAGCTACCAAGGCCAGCTCGAACGGCAGGTCGCGAACGCTGTGCCACCGGTCTCCCGGCGGCCCAAAACCCCTCTCGCTCAGAGGACGAGGTAGGAGCCAGGCAGGCCGGATTTGAGGGGCGCCGGGGTCCGCTGCACAAAAGGAAATCTTTTTGACCCCCGAAGGCGGCCGCTCCGGGACTAGCCACGAGCTTACCAGGCCGGCATGTCCAGTTCGGCGGCGCGATCCCACCCCCACGGCGCTACCGAGGGCTATTTGGGGCCTCTCAAGGCGCTGGCGTCGCTCTCCTGGTGCCTCACCCCTTCCGGCCCCTCGCCGGCCCGTTCTAGGGCTGGAAATGCCTGTCTTGAACAGCTCTGGGGCAAAGATTCGACGTCGGCCGGATTCCCGGTACAGCGCCAGCCAGCGGGGTACCTGGGCAAACCTGTCCTGCTCGGTCTCGGCTTTCACGGCCTTCGCAACTTTCGAGCACATCGTAGCACGAATGTACCCGCCGTGTACCCAACTTCGGCGGAAATAGCGTTTTCAGCAGTTCTCGCGATACGCAAAGTCAGTAACTTACGATCGGACAAGCCGGAGCGTGGGTTCGAATCCCACCCTCACCGCCAGCCTTTAGCGCCTTTCATACCGTCCCATATACTGAGCTTCGGCCAGGATGTGCCCCTGGAGCGCCCGATCCAGCTCCGCGCGTTTGGCGCCGGGCCGGAGACTGAGATCCGCCACATCCAGAGCGTAGAGCCGGAAGTAGTAGCGGTGCGGTCCGTGGCCTCGCGGAGGACAGGGGCCGCCATAGCCGCGCTTGCCGAAGTCGTTCGTTCCGTCGACGCCGATAAAGCCCGGCCGGACGGCCTCGGGCAGGGAACTGGTCGTAGCCGGAATGTTCCACAGCAGCCAGTGGTTCCAGGTGCCTACCGGGGCGTCCGGATCGTCCATGATCAGAGCGAAGCTCTGCGTGCCGGCCGGCGCGCCCTCCCAGGTGAGGGCGGGCGATGTGTCCTTACCCTCGCAGGTGTGCTCCTTGGGAATGACTTCCCCCTCGCGGAAGCCTGCCACGGTGAGTTTGAACGCCATGGCAACAGTCTAGCCGAGGCGGTCCTTGACGGCGAGGCCGGCGATGTGGGGCCCGACGATCGGCAGCGGCAGGGCGAAGCGCTCGTAGCGGACTTCGGCAAAGCCCGCCGATTCGATCGAGCGCCAGGTCTCGCGGTCGGGCCGGCAGCCGTCGGCAAGCAGGCTCCAGACAGGTCGAACCAGCCGCTGACGCCGCCGAGCTGCCGCTCCGGGCTCGGCGGCCACATGTTCCAGGAAGACGAAGCAGCCGCCGGGCTTCAACACCCGCAAAATCTCAGCCAGGACCCTCGCGGGATCTCGCACGGAGCACAGCACGAGGGTTGCGATGACGGCATCGGCGCTCGCGTCCCGGAACGGAAGCCTCTCCGCCTCGCCCTCGACGAAACTTCCCGGAATCCCGCATCGAGCGGCCGCTCGCGCAACATAGGGCTGCACGGCGGGCTTGAGGTCGAGGCCCACCCAGCGGACGCCGGCCCCCAGAAATTCAAAATTTGCGCCGGTGCCCGAGCCGATCTCGATCACCGTGCCCGCCAGAGGCGCCAGCAGGCTTTTCTTGCGCTCCCAAACAAGCGGGTTGTAACAGCGGCAGATGCGTTCCAACAGCGCCGCATACAAGCGGTCGTACCAGCACCCGCGCCGTCCCGGTGGCACAATACAAACATTGTCGCGCTGCGCTTCTTTAACCTCCGAGGATCAGGGATGGCAGGCGCGCCGCTCGCCTTCGCGGGCCTGATCGCGGCCGGACTGTTGTTGCAGTGGGCGCCCGGGCGCTGGGCATTCACCCTCGTTCAAGTCGGTTTGAGCATTCTTGCCGGTGTGTGGCTGGTGCGGTCCACCCTCCTTGCGGCGCCCTTGCGGCTGGATTGGCTGCTCGTTGCCCCGGCAGGGGCGGCGTTGTGGGGCGTGCTGCAAGTGGCGGCCGGCGCTTCGATCTATCCCTGGGCGACCGAGCAAGCGGCGTGGGACTGGTTCTACCGGTTCGTCGTATGCTTTCTGGCGCTTCAGTGGTTCCGCGCCGACGCCGACCGCGAGCGTACTCTGGCCGGGCTCATCTGGTTCGGATTCGCACTCGCGGTGCTCGCCACCGTCCAGCGGTTCACCGCGCCGGGAAAGGTTCTCTGGTTATTCGATACGGGCGAGCCGACGGCGATGGGGCCGTTCGTCTACTACAACCAGTACGCGGCGTTCATCGAGACCGTGCTGCCGCTGGCGCTCCTCGGGGCGCTCGATCGGCGGAGCCGCGCCTGGCTGTACGGCTTGATGGGGGCGGCGATGATCGCTTCCGTCGCTGCGGCAGGCTCCCGCGCCGGCGCGGCGCTCCTGGCCGCCGAGACGCTGATTGTACCGTGGCTCTGGAGGCGGCATACGGGCGCATCGTGGCGGCGCCTGGCGCCGGCCGCGGCGGCGTTGTTTCTAGCAATCGGTCTGGCGGCCGCGTTGGGGTGGGGGACGCTGCTCGAGAAGTTGCGGCGGCCCGATCCCTGGGGCGAGCGCCGGCATCTCACTCTCGCCTCCATCGAGATGGCTCGGGAGCGACCTGGGCTCGGCTTCGGGCTGGGCGCCTGGGCCGTCGCCTACCCCGCCTACGCCCGCTTCGACGACGGTCTGTTCGACAACCAGGCCCACAACGATTGGGCGCAGTGGGCCGCCGAGGGAGGCTTGCCGTTCCTGGCGCTGCTGCTCGGACTCGCCCTGACGGTGGGGCGGCGCGCTGCGGGATGCGCTCGGTGGGTGGGCCCGGCGGCGGTGTTGGCGCATGCGCTGGTGGATTACCCCTTCCAGCAGCGCCCGGCTTTCGGTTATTACTGGTTTGCCTTGACGGGGCTGCTCGCGGCCGGGCGTCGTCAGTAGGCGCCCTTGCCCGAGACAATCACCCCGACAGTGCGAACCAAAATGTAGAGTTCAAGCCAGAGCGACCAGTTGCGAATGTAATATGTGTCGAGCTCGCGCTGCGCGTCGAGATCGCCGTCCGAGCGCGCCGCCACTTGCCAGAGGCCGGTCAGCCCGGGGCGAACGCGGGCGCGCAAGGCGCGAAACTCGGGTTCGAAGCGCTCGAGATGGTAGGCCGGAAAGGGGCGGGGGCCGACGAGGCTCATCTCACCGCGCAGGACGTTCCAGAGCTGCGGCAGTTCATCCAGGCTGGTCCGCCGGAGCCAGCGGCCGATGCCTGGGATCACACGGGGATCACGCCGAAGCTTGCAATAGCGAAGCCATTCTTCGCGCGCCTCGGGCGACGTCTCCAGGTAGGCGGCTAGCATCCGTTCGCCGTCACAGTGCATCGTTCGCAACTTCGGCACGCGGATCACTGCGCCGCCTGCGCCCTCGCGCTCCTGCCAGTACAGCGCCGGCCCGGGCGAGACGCGGCGGATCCAAAGGGAGGCCGCCGCGATCACCGGCGCGGCGACGAGACCGAGTATCGCCGCCAGAGCGAGATCGAGCAGGCGCTTGAGGAACCGGGCGCCCGGATCGAGGAGGTTCTGGCGCAGCTCGAGGCCGAGAATGCCGCCCAAGTCCCGGGGCGCCACCCACAGGCTGGCCACGCCGAACAGATTCGGGATCAGGATGATGCGCGAGAATCCGCCGGCGTAGCGCTCCAGGATCTCGAGCAGCTTGCTGCGTTCAAGGCCGGGCATGGCGACGATGAGATGGCGAATTCGACACGATTCGGCCAGGGCGGGCGCGAGCGCAAGCGGCCCCAAGACCGGCACACCCAGGCATTCGCCGCGTTTGCCGGGATCGTCGTCGAGGCAGGCCACAGGCTTCAGGCCCAGCCCGGGCTCGGCCGCAAGCTTGCGCACAACCATGCGAGCGCTCGTGCCGGCGCCAAAGATTAGAACGGGGACGCCCCACCAAGGCCTGACGGCGCAGAGACGGCGCAAACCCGCGCGGCCGAGCGGCACAAAAAGCGCCGCAAGGAGCGCGGTGGCGAGGAAGGCTCCGCGGGAGTATTGATCGGCGCCCTTGGTGAGGAACGCCGCGGCGGTCAGCACCAGCGCGACCACGCCGGTGGCGTGCATCATCCGCCGGAGTTCCTCGACCGGGCCGGGGCCGGCGGCCGAGTATAGGCCGAAGGCGCCGTAGGCGGCGACGAACAGGCTTGTCAAGGCAAGCGGGTGAAAGAGGTTCGCGGCAGTGATGTCGGCATTGACGTGCCTCCATGCCAGGTAGCCGAGCTGGGCGGCTGCGATTACGGCCAGGGCGTCGATGGCGGCAAGAGCCAGCGAAGTTAGCCTTGGCCGCGCCCGGACGGCGACCGCGGTCCTCAGGCTGAGCGACGGCGCCAGCTCGAGGCGCGCCGGGATCGGTGTGGCGCTCATAGAGGCAACCGGATGCGGGTCGAGTCTTGAATTCGGACCATCCCGCTCGCGGCCGGCTTCTCCTCAGGCAAAACGATTACCCGTTCGGAGACCTCGCTTGTCGTGGGCGTCCGTCTGCGGCGTGAACGCAGTAGCTGGCCGGCGACCAACATGACAAACCGCAGATTGTTGATCAGGTAACGCCGCCAAAGCCGGCGCGGTTCGGTGCAGAGCCGGAACAGCCACTCTAGCCCGGCCCGCATCATCCAGTGTGGCGCTTGCGGCTTGGTGCCGGCGAGGAAATCGAAGGCGGCTCCGACGCCGAGCATCACCGCACGGATGCGGCCGCGGTGAGCGGCCATCCAGTACTCCTGTTTGGGCGTGCCGAGGCCGACGAACAGGATCCGCGCGCCGGACGCATTGACCGCCCGGGTAACGACCTCGTCCTCTTCGGCCGTGAGAGGCCGGAACGGAGGCGACAACGCGTAGGCGATCCGGAGTTCGGGAAAGCGCACTCGAACGGCGGCCGTCAGCCGGGCGAGCGTCTCAGGAGCCGCGCCGTAAAAGCCGACCGGAACGGCTGCCCGCTCAGCCGCGGCGAGCACGAGCAGAGTCGCATCCGGCCCGTAGACGCGTCGAACTTGGCGGCAGCCGAGCAGGCGCAGCGCCCAGACTACGCCCATGCCGTCGGGGACGACGAGGTCCGCCCCCCGCAGCACTTGCGCGAAGGCCGGCTCCCGGTGCGCCCGCGCCAGGTGATCGGCAGGAGAGAAACAAACATAGCGCCCCGTCGGCGCGTCTGTGGCCCACGCGAGGATGCGATCCGCCGCCGCCTCGGGGCCGAGCGCGGCTACCGGAACCCCGAGCAAGTGTCGCTGTAGCATGTCTGGGCGGCGATCGCCCGCCGAAAGATCTCCATCAGCAATTCGTAGTTGCGTTGCGCGGTGTACTTGGCCTCGTACTCGGCCCGCGCCGCCTGTCGCATGTGGGCCAGCTCTCCCGGATTGGACAGCGCCCAGTCGATCTTCGCCGCCAGATCTTCCGCGTCACCGGGCCGGAAAAGCCGTCCGGTGCGACCATCGGCGACGACTTCGGCCAGGCTGCCGAGTGAACTGGCGATGACCGGCAGTCCCGTGGCGAATGCCTCGATGACCGTACGCGGCAGCCCCTCATAGCAAAGCGAGGGAACGACGAGCAGCCGGGAGCTTTGCATTAGCCAGACAACCTCCGCCGCCGATCTCCAGCCGAGCAACTGAACGCCGTCCATCGCCCGGCAGGTGCGTTCCAAGTCCGGCCGGAGCGGGCCGTCGCCGACGATGACGAGCGGCGGCCCTGGCGCGAGCTGTTTCCATGCCTCCAACAGAACCCCGAGTCCCTTCTCCGGCGCCAGGCGGCCGACAAAGAGAATGCTCTCGCCGCCGCCGCCGGGACCGGGATCTTTCAGGAGGCAGGTCGGCTTGACGGTAATGCGGTTGGCGGGCAGACCATGCTCGATGAATCGATGCCGCGCGAACTCGGTCAAGGCTATATAGAGGGCGATTCGGCGTTGCCAGGTGCCCAATACGGCGTGTACCGCTGTGGTCGAGGCGACCGCCGCCGTGGCCGGCCGGCTTCCACGGTAGCAGGCGTGAGCGATGCCCGGCCAGGCCAGGGTGCGGCCTAAACAGCTCTCGCAAACGGTTCCGTTCCGCATCATCGTGGCGGCGGGACACAGTAACCGGAAGTTGTGCAGTGTTTGCACGATGGGCACACGCTCGACTCGGGCGGCGTAGTAGACCGATGGCGACAGTTGAGGAATGACGTTATGGACGATTGCCACCTCCGGGCGGAAGCGCCGGATCAGTTGCCGGGCGCGCCGGTAGGCTGCCGGATTCCAAACCGACATGAGGCCCGCAAGGACTGCTCCCGCCGCACTCAGGCCGGTATTGTCCGCTTCGAGCAAGGCCACTTGGTGACCGTGGACGGTGAGGAGTTCAACCTCCTCAGAAACGGAGCGGTCCTCGCCCCCCGGCAGCCGGTACCAGTTATGGACAATCAGAACCCGCATTTGGCGTGAACCCACGGCCTCGCCGTCAAGATCGAGTCTCCCAGCAGGCGGCCGTACGCCGGTCGCGCTCACCGGCGCCCTCAATTCCCGGTGCGGACCGCCACGCAGCCGGAGGAGACGACCGGCGCGTGCCTGCGAGCAAACTCTGCCCCACGCCAACCAGGCACCAGAACCAGATGCCCCCCTGCGGGCCTTCCAGATAGACGTCGGAGGCGCCGTTAATCGTCGCGGCCAACCAGTAGGTGAAGGTCCACAACAACAGTCGCGATCGCTCTGTCTCGCCGGCGAGTCGCGAGCGGCGGGCCGCCCCTAGCAGCCCCCAGCCATGGGCGAGCAGGAAGCCGACCCAGAGCACGAAGCCCGGCACGCCCGTGCGCGCCAGAATCGTCAAGTGCCCATTGTGAGGGCTGCGCAGGCTGCGATCGCGCGTCACCTGAAATCCGTCCTCGTCGGCCAGGTTGGGGCCGAATCCCTTGCCGGTCCAGAAGTAGGGCCCCTGAAAGGTGTAGTCGACGATCTTGCGCCACCACTCCAGCCGCCAGCGCCGTGTGCCCTCCATCCGGGGATTGTCGGAGCCGGCGACGCTCTTGAGATTCTCCAGGATCTGCTCGGGTCTCGCCTTCCGCTCGTAGCCCAAATCGATCTCCAGGTTAAGCAGCGCAAAGGCAGCGATCAGCGTCAAGCCCAAAGCCGCGGCCTTTCCCCACCGGCCCTGCCGCAGCCCGAGCGCCAGCCACAGCAAGGATACGGTGAGCCCCAACAACCCGCCGCGGTTTTGCGAGCCGTAGAAGAGGAAGCAGGACACCCACAACGTCCACAGTTGCCATTCGCGGCGCCAGGCTTCGGCCGGATTCGACGCGAATCTCTTGTGCAGCCGCAGGGCGAGGAACGCGGCGACGCCGGCGAGGTGCACTGCCACATCTCCGGATTTGACGATCACCCATGGCACGCCGGTCGGTCCGTCGGGGAACTGAAAGCCAGGCCGAAGTGCACGCAACAGGCCGATGGAAAAGTACCAGACCAGCAGCGGAGTCAGCAGCGCGGAGTACCATCGGGTGAGCGGCTGCATGGCGCCCAGACGCCACAAGGTGGCGGCCACGATCGCCGCGAAGGCGGCATATCCCCACTGCGCCGCGTCGCGCAGCGCGTCCAGGCCGTAGTCGAGGACCCCGGGTCCGGTGCGGACGGCGCACCAAGCCAGGAAGATGAGCAGGACGTAGCCGGAGGGATGCAGGCGGCGGCAAGCCCGCCAGGCCCGCAACGACAGCAGGGATGCCGCAACGAGGACGATCTCGCCCACATAGACCGGCGGAAAGCCTAGATAGGCGAAGCCGCGGCCGCAGAACGCATATCCGGTCAGCAACCCGCAGGTCAGCGCCAGAACGATGCGCGGCGGCGCCGTTCCCGGCATGAGGCCCATCACCGCCGCAAACAGGCCGCCGCCGGCGACAACGGCCAGTACCGGATGCCAGGTCGCCGCGGCTGAGACAGCCATTGACGCCGTGGCCAGAGCGGCTAGCCTGGCGGGCGTACGAACCGCGGCCGACTCGAGCTGCGCCGTCAACGTGAGCCTCCAGAGGCGGCGAAGTCGGCTCGCCGCAGGCGCCGCTGCTCGGAGCAAGATGCGGCTACGGCTTGCCGGTATACGCCGTCGAGCGCGTCTTCCTGCGCCAGCCAGCGAAAACGTTCAAGTGCCGTCGCTCGCGCTTGCGCGCCCATCGCCTCGCGCAGCGCCGGCTCGAGAGCCCAGCGCGCGAGCGTCCGCGCCATGGCTTCGATAATCCGCTCGGGCGTCTCGACCGACAGCACGACCCCGCCCCCGGAGCGAACGATTGCCGCGGCGCCTCCGGCGTCAAGACAGAGGACGGGCCGGCCCGCCGCCATCGCCTCGACGACGACGTAACCGAACGCGTCTCGCAAGCTCGGGTGGACCAGCACGTCGATCTGCTCGAACAAGGCGAACAGCTCATCGCGGCTTCGCCAGCCGAGAAAACGGACGGAGTCGGCTAAGCCGAGGCGCGCCGCCTGCCGCTCCAAGCGGGGTCGCTCCGGCCCCTCGCCGATAATCCAGAATTCGCTCTCGGGCGCTTGGGCTCGGAAGCGGGCGAACGCTTCGAGCGCCAGCGCGGCGCCCTTCGAGGCGAAGAGCCTTCCGATCGAGGCGATGCGAAAAGGCTCCTCTCGCCGGGGCGGGATGCGACTGAGTCGGGATGCCTCCGCTTCGGACAGCCCGCCGCAGGCGATCGGCTCCACTCGCGCGCCTTCAGGCCAGAGGCGAGCCGACCCGAGCGAAAGGATTGCCGCGGCGCGGCGCGCCACCAGCGGGTCGGTCACCAGCCAAAAGAGCCGCATGAGAGCGGCACGCACGAGTTCCGCCAGGCCGCCGCGCAGGCCCAACCCTCTGAGCAATCGCATGGGAACGACGTCACGTCGGCCGCCGTTCCACACCAGCGGAATCCCCAACCATCCCATCCATACCGGCGCCCAGGAGTTCTGATAGGTGACGTGGTGGACCAAGTCAAAGCCGATCCGCCGGTGGAGACGGCGCGCGTGGAAGAAGGCGCTCACTTGCCACAGCGCGTAGTAAAGGTAGCCGCGCCAGCGAATGCTGAAGAGCCGCGAAAGCGGCCAGGGAAGTTTCACGAAGATCCACTGGATGTCCGAGGGAGGCGAGCCCACGCTGCTGCCTTCGACCCAGGGGCGATTGTGCTCGTCGAGCAGCACCCATACCTGGTGGCGACGGGCGGCGAGCTCGGCGACGTTCCAACCGACCGCCGGTTCGGAACCCCTGCCGGGTGCGCAAGAGTAGGCTGAGATCAGGACCTTCAAAGCGTCTGGCGGGACACTGCGACCAGATTGCCGCCTGCTCGGGCGAGGGCGGGTACGAGCCGGCCCGCCTCGTCGACCCGGTAGAGCTCATAGCCGAGCGTGCCGAGCAAGTCGGCCGCGGCCGGCGAGTTCTTCTCGAAAATCACGACCGGCCTCCAAGTGCGAAGCGATCGCACGGCCCCGCGCAAGGCTTCGGCCCCGGCGCCCTCGACGTCCACTTTGAGCAGATCCAGTCGGCCCGGGTCGCATGCTTCCAGTACGTCATCGAGCCGGCCGAGGCGGACGATCTCCCATCCGGACGCTTCGCAGCGCGCCCGATCGAGCG
>Ga0308391_1001170_pt1 | contig 11068 bp, 9 predicted proteins | sample Hotspr20Samplet1_FD_202363 | JGI IMG/M metagenome (GOLD analysis project Ga0308391, IMG submission 202363) | Hot spring phototrophic mat microbial communities from Octopus Spring, Yellowstone National Park, Wyoming, United States - 20050623_t1 ... | reverse complement strand
GCATTGATCCGGCACTCAATTGCGTGCCGCGTTATTTTAATGTCTTCCTGGCGGAGCGTCAAGCGTTCGCCACTGGCAATCAGCAACTGCCAGCGCACCAGATCAACACCGGTAACCTGCTCGGTAACCGGATGCTCGACCTGAATGCGCGTATTCATCTCGATAAAGTAATAGTTTCCATCCTCGTCAAGCAGAAACTCCAGCGTGCCGGCATTGACATAGCCGATAGCGGTAATTCCGCGCACAGCATCGGCTCCCATGCGAGCCCGCAGTTCAGGGGTGACTGCCGGTGACGGGGCTTCTTCGACAATCTTTTGATGACGACGCTGCGCCGAACAGTCACGTTCGCCGAGGTGGATTGCGTTTCCGTACTGATCGGCCAGCACCTGAATCTCAACGTGTCGTACACGGGTAAGGTATTTTTCCAGCAAAAGCGCACCGTTACCAAAAGCTGCTTCTGCCTCGGCGCGAGCTGTGGAGAAAGCGCGTTGCAAATCGGCTTCATCGTAAGCAACTCGCATACCACGCCCACCACCACCACCGGAGGGTTTCAATAAGACCGGATAGCCGATCTGACGGGCAATATCGATTGCCTCTTCCAAAGATCGTACCTCGCCATCAGAACCGGGTACAGTTGGTACACCGGCTTTGCGCATCGTTTCGCGCCCAATAGCCTTATCGCCCATCAGACGGATCGGTTCCGGTGGGGGGCCAATGAAGGTCAACTTACAATCGGCACACATCTCGGCAAAGTACGGATTTTCGGAAAGGAATCCATAACCGGGATGAATAGCATCGCAGCCCGAGACAAGTGCAGCACTGATCAACACCGGCGCATTCAGGTACGATTTGGCGGGTGGGGGTGGCCCGATACACACCGCTTCATCGGCCAGGCGTACCGCCAACGAGTCACGGTCGGCAGTGCTATAGGCGGCTACCGTCCGAATACCCAATTCCTGACAGGCCCGAATAATGCGTACAGCAATTTCGCCACGGTTTGCTACTAATACTTTGCGAATCATCAGGACATCACCATTCCACCGTCGATAGTCAGCGTTTGTCCACTGATATATGCGCCAGCATTAGAGGCCAGGAAACAAACCAGCCCTGCAACCTCGGCCGGCTGGCCAAACCGACCGAGCGGGATCGTTGCCAGAATTGCTTTGCGGGTCTCTTCGTTGAGGGCGTCGGTCATTTCAGTCTCGATAAAGCCCGGAGCCACTGCATTAACCGTGATGCCACGGCTAGCCATCTCACGGGCAGTTGATTTGGTAAAACCGAGAATCCCGGCTTTGGCCGCAGCATAATTGGCCTGTCCAGCATTTCCGGTTAACCCAACGACCGACGTAATGTTGATGATTCGACCAAACCGTTGTTTGGTCATTGGCCGCAGCACTGCACGGGTACAGAGAAAGACACCGCGCAGATTAGTGGCGATGACCTCATCGAAATCGCTCTCCTTCATACGAAGGAGCAGAGTGTCGCGGGTGATACCGGCATTGTTAACGAGAATGTCGATGCGACCAAACCGCTCCAGGGTAGTTTTGACCAGATGTTCAACATCCTCGGGTTGGCTGACATCACCTTGGATGGCGATTGCGGTACCACCTGCGGCGGTAATGGTGGCCACGGTTGCTTCGGCTGCGGCTGCGTTTCCACGGTAATTGACGACAACGGCTGCACCACTTCCCGCCAACCGCTCAGCGATAGCCCGACCGATACCACGGCTGCCGCCGGTCACAATGGCTACACGCCCGCTCAAATCAAGCAGCATGACGTATTACCCCTCTGCTATCGCAAACAACGTCTTTCCATCGATAATCAGGACATTCCGTTTTCCACTTGCCGCCTTGATCGTATCAGGAGTGAATTCGGTTGACGTAATCACCAATCCTTTCGGAATACCAGATCGCTTCATATCCTGCAAAAGACTTTCGAGCGTGCCAGGACGAACCTTGTCGGCAACCGATAAGCGCAACAGGTAGGTCACCCCTTCGTAGCTCAATTCAAGGTCGAGATGTTTATCTTTATCGATAAAGCGATAATCCTTGAACTCAAACCCCTTCTTGCGGAAGAGGTTCAGAACGTAAGAACCAAATTGGGGCAGTGAGAGGCCTTGTAAATCTTCAAGTGTGCGGACTACGCCAGGACGTTCAAGGCGGCCACCGCGTTCGGCAATCTCGCGTTGCAACTGCCGGTTGCGCTCTTCAGCGCGACCTGACATCACGGTACCGAAGGCAGGAAAAGGGATCAATGCGAAGGCAGAGAAGATAAAGTAGATGGTTATCAAATCCATCAACGTTGCCGGTGCTGGCTGTTGCTCTGCATCGAGTTGGATCACCGGCATCGGAGCAATACCGGCTTCTCCGACCAGACCATACCCGATCATAATGGCCAGGCCGAAGAGGAAGGTTATCAACCCAAGGGCCAGACCGTTAGCCAGGTACTCGCCACGAACCTTTCGTCCCAGATAGATACCGGCCATCACCGGAACAACACCGGCCAGAATTTGCAAAATGTTGTTAGCCAAAAACAGCGAGCACCAGGCAATAGCGGTGATCAGACTGACTAACAGGACTTGTACCCATTCAATCGCACGGATTGAACGGGCAATACGCTGGAAAAAAGACATCTTAACAACGGGTTCTGACACCGGCTGAGGTGTCGTTTCAATGTTCATACCACCGAATCCTCTGTTGATTCAGGCGATGGGTGACCATTCCGATCACCATCGCGCTCAAGAAGCTCATCGACTGCTTCACGCAATTTGCCAAGATCGGAAAAGGATCGATAGACTGAAGCAAAGCGAATGTAGGCGACCTCATCAAGATTGCGCAGATGTTGCATCACCGCATCACCGATCACCTGTGAACTAATCTCTTGTTCTTCAGTTGACATAATCATTGTTTCGACATCGTTAACCAATTGCTCGATAGCGGCTGCCGAAACTGGGCGGCGGTAGCAGGCTGTGCGTACACCACGCGCAATCTTTTCACGGTCATACGGTTCGCGAGTGCCATCCTTTTTTACCACCATTAAGCTGACCGACTCGATACGCTCGTAGGTCGTAAAGCGACGACCACAGGCCCGACATCGGCGACGGCGGCGAATAACGTCGCCGTCATACAGCTTACGAGTGTCTATCACATCAGTTTCAGCGAAATGGCAAATCGGGCACCGCATAGGTTAGCCTACTGCTTGTTCTCTGTCTAGCAAGCATTATAGCATAGGCTTACCCTGCTCTGATCTGCACCTCGCGGTTAAAACTCCGCTTGAGCAATCCACTACGGCGCGAAGCCTCCCAGATTTCCACGTGTGCATCACCGTGAGCGATAACGTCGATAATGATCTCTTCGCCGATTTGCACACGCACATCGTGCACGATCTGACTCTTGCTCCGTTCGAGATACTCGGCAAGGCGGAGCATTGCGCTCAGACGGGCAATTCGGGTCTCATCATCGGCGGCGAGAATCATACGGTATGGGGTTAAGTCCTCCCATCCTTTCCGATGGTTCCGTACCAGACTGGCGATGATCACAATTTCGCGATGACTAAAGCCGAGCAGCGTCGCATTGTGGATCAAATACTCACCGTGTTTGTGGTGGTCGTAGTACCCGACACTGATCCCAATGTCGTGCAAGATTGCGGCATAACCGAGCAGTTCACGTTCCCATGCGCCGTAACCGTGTAATGGCGCCAGTTGATCAAAAAGCGATAAGCTGAGCTTTGCCACCCGTGCGCAATGTGCTGGCTCGTAGTGTGTCAGGCGAGCCAGGTTGAGGACGCTGAATTGACGTGGTTCGGGGAGTAACGGTTGCGGTTGATCGGCGAGAAAGTGCTGGTAGAAGATACCTTCGCGTACTCCCTGACCACTGACTAGCAGATACGGAAAGTTGCCCCGATCCATTAGGGTGGCAATAATCACAGCACCGGCCAGGGTCACATCGACCCGTTCCTCTTTCATACCCGGTATCTGCAACCGTTCGCGTCGATTACGGCGAGCAAGTTCTTCGATGATGCGATCTACAGATTCGCGACTCAGTACATAACCGTGCACACGCTCAAGCGGATAACCACGCTGTTTTTGGTCAATACGGGCTAGCTGACGCACCGTTCCACCCATCCCACCGAGGCGACCATTACCAAAATCGGGAAGCCAGTCAAGTGGGGCAAAGGCTTCGCGGGCTGCAGCGCGCAGGCGGCGCAGATCAGCACGACTGATGGGATCGCTCTGCACAAACTGCTCGGTAAAGCGAACGATCCCGGCCTGAACGGAGAACGTGCGCGTCAGAGCACGATCGGTCACTGCCATTACTTGGGTCGAACCGCCGCCAGTATCGAATAATGCGCCGTGATGCAAAGGAAGGGCATTGATAGCACCAAGATAGCCAAAATAGGCCTCCTCCTCTGCCGATATGATGCGTAAATCAAGTGGAGTCGACTCACGGAGGGCGGCCCAGAAATCGGCCTGATTAGCAGCTTCACGAATGGCGCTGGTACCAACTGCGATCACCTGATCAACGCCGGTCGAGACACAAAGCGAGTAGAACATGCGTAATGCTTCCACTGCCCGTCTGATTGGCGCTGGTTGCAACATACGTGCAGGGCCGATCCCTTCAGCCAGGCGAACAGTTTCGCTTACTTCATCGGTTAGTCGAAAGCAGTGTCCCGGCTCGTAAGCCATCACGATGAGGCGAGTCGTGTTGGAACCGAGATCGATCACGCCCAGTTTTTTCATAATGCTGTCCTGTCAGCAGGCATCGTTGCCGGAAGAGACGACAATTATACAGTTATGTTGGTAATAGTATACACGAAACGATTCTGTGCGGATCGTACCAAAACGACTCTCAATCTGCTGTCCATCATTTTTCAAATTCCGCGTAACTTTTTGGCCGCTCAAACGGTTTCTTTATCGAGCACCGTTTTGAGCACCAGGAAAACACGATGAATGGGAAACACTACCACCCGCTGCCCGTTGCGCTGCCACCCTCGCCCCTGCATCCTGCCCAGCGCTGTGCTACAATACCGGCAGACCCACCTACCACAGCAAGGAGGAACTGCGATGACCCATCCTACCGTCACCACACCGGCGCCGCCACCGGCCGACGACCCCTTCCGCTACGGCTGGCGCTACGTCCGTCGGCCTACCCCCGACGACCCCGACCACCTCGAACCGGTGCCGCTCACCCTCGAGGACGTGTTGCATCCCGAAGTGGGAGACTTCATCGTGCACAGTGACCGCCACGAAACCGACCGGATGTACCTCACCGCGGTGTTGCGCGCTCGGCTCGAAGCGCACGGGCGAGCTATCGTGCTGAGTGATGTGCGGGTGGCGTGGGACGTGCCCGACCTGCGGCCGCACGGGCCGGACGTGATGGTCATTCCAGGGCTGCGCGAGCGGCGCGACTGGAGCACGTTTGACGTGGCGGAGGAGGGGGTACGACCGGCGTTGATTATTGAAATTACGTCGCCGGAGACGCGGGAGAACGACGTGGTGCGGAAGGTGGCGCACTACGCACGGGCGGGGGTAGCGCAGTACGTGATTGTGGACAACCTCGGGCGGCGGGGGGAGCGGCAGCTCCGGTTGCTCGATTACCGGCTGGTAGGGGACACCTACCGGCTCCAGCCGCCCGATGCGCGGGGATGGGTGTATCTGGAGGTTGCCGGGCTGTGGCTAGGGGTGGAGGGCGACCACGTGGTTTGCTACACCGACGACGGCACGGCGTTTGGTGACTACGCGACGGTGGTGCAGCAGGCGGCAGAAGCCGAGGCACGAGCGCGACAGGAAGCGGCAGCACGGGCCGAGGCGGAAGAACAGGCCCGACGTGAAGCAGAAGCTCGCGCCGAGGCGGAAGAACAGGCCCGACGCGAAGCGGCAGCGCGGGCCGAGGCAGAAGAACAGGCTCGACGCGAAGCAGCAGCGCGGGCGGAAGCCGAAGCGCGAGCGCGAGCAGCGGAAGAACAGGCGCAACGGGAAGCAGCGGCGCGAGCCGAGCTTGAAGCCCGTCTGCGCCAGCTTGAAGTCGAGCTGCGGCGCTTGCAGGGTTTAGAAGAATGAAACAGCAACAGTCTTATTGTCGGGAAACCTATTGTCTCTGTGGGGCTTCCATACATGCTATGTGAAGCCCTGCGTGACAGCGTCGCTGAGGAAAGGAGGGTTTGATGTTTTGTAAATGGTGTTGGTCTTCAGGAAACTGGTAATATGTGTGATATAGTATACTAAACAAGTCATATTCGTTGTTGATTACGTTGGCAAGTTCCTATGAACGATCAAAGTTACTTCGGCAGAGTTGCCAGTTGGAAGCAGAAAGAAGGATACGGCTTTATCACTTCACCAAGTCATCAAGGTGACATCTTTTTTCATATTCGCGATACCTTCGACTGCAACTGGCAGCCTCAGCCAGGTGAAACGGTCAAATTTACTGTTCAGCTCGATGCTCAGGGGCGATTACGGGCAGTCAATGTACGAACACAGTGGGCAGCGCCACAGATCGCTGGATCGGTTTCTCGGTTTGATACGGTGTTGGCCTTGTTGGTCGTTGGCGCATTTGTAATCTTGCTGGGGCTTACAGTATTCGCAATGGTAATGCCATCATGGGTTATTGGGTGGTATCTGGCGTGTAGTGCAGTGACGCTGATGTTATACCGGGAAGATAAGCGGCGAGCACAATTTGGAGTTTGGCGTATCCGCGAACAGACTCTGCATGCATGGGAGCTGTTAGGGGGATGGCCTGGTGCGCTGCTTGCGCAGCAGATTTTTCGACATAAAATTAGTAAGTCTTCGTATGCCAGATATTTTTGGGGTATTGTAAGTTTGCATATTGGCGGGATTCTCTTGTATCTGGCAGTTACACTATTGGTCTGGTAACGGATATATCGGGATGCTGATCCTGATGTGGGAGGTTTTCAACCCTCATGTATTGATGTAATGAAGAGAGTGTGCGGCGGTAAGCCGGGTGAGTTGGGTAGGAACGCGCTAACCAGTGGGGTATAGGGTGATGCAAAATAGCAAATTGCGCGTCACAATGCCAGGAAACGTATCTTTATGCACGCCTCTTGTCAGTTCCTCAGCGATTGTTGGGATAGCAAGTGGTGGAAGAGACCAACTGGCGGGCAGGGTGGGATTCGAACCCACGACAGCGTTTCCGCTGTACGGCATTTCCAGTGCCGCGCACTAGACCAACTATGCGACCTGCCCTTGCGGTTGCGATATTACCACATTGTGTAACGCTGTGCAAGTATGATCTGCACCGGTTAGTGCTTTTCTGTGTTCTCAGCTTCGGGTTCCATTCGATGTCTTGACGCTTCAATAGTGTCATCACGAGCTTCTACGCAGCTACGGAGCTGTGGGTTCTTTTCCGCGCTGACGAAGGAGTGCTTCAACTTTTTCTCGGAATCGGTTAAAGTCAATCGGTTTAGTCTCAAAGTCATCACAACCAGCATCCAGTGAGCGTGTCCGATCTTCGGTGAGGGCGTAAGCAGTCAATGCCAGGATCGGAATATGCCTGGTAGCCGGTTGCGATTTGATACGGTGGGTGGCCTGCCATCCGTTGAGCACGGGTAATCCCATATCCATTACAATCAGATCAGGCTGCGCGCTACGGGCGAGGGCGACACCCTGAGCGCCATCGGCTGCCAGAATTGGTTCGTGCCCCATCAATTCTACTAATCGTGCGATCAGATCGCGATTATTAGCATCATCTTCTACGATAAGAATTTTTGCCATTGTTTACCCTGCCTTGTTACTGTTCTATGAGTAGAGACTTGTTTTGGGACAGTAGCCGTCGCAAATGATCGATCATTTGCTCCAGGTTTAATTCTGCTTTGCGTTGAATCATGCTCACACTGACTGCCAGTTGTTGTCGTTCATCAGCGGTTAGCTCATGGGCCGTCATCAAGATCACCGGAATATTCTTCCCGTGAGGATGGCTTCGTAACTGTTCAAGCAATTGTAGTCCATCCATACCGGGCAACATATAATCAAGCAATATCAGGGCCGGTGGTCGGCTTAGCGCAGCAGTAAGACCGGTTTCGCCATCGGAGGCGACCTCTACCGACCAGCCGACGGTTCGCAGGGTTTGGGCGAACAATTCGGCGAGTGCCGTATCATCTTCAACCAGCAAAATATGTGGTGTTGAAACTTCGGCTTTGGGTTGGTAGAAACGTCTAACAATGCTGATCAATCTGTTCGGCTCGACAGGCTTGACCAAATATTCGTCGACTGAGAGGGTCAGACCGTGCTGAGCCTGGTCATCAATCGTTAGCACAACGATTGGGATATGAGATAGCTCTGGGTTTTCACGCAGCCGCGCCAACACTTCGAGGCCGTGCAAATCGGGTAATTTTAGATCGAGGACGATCACCTCAGGGATGAGAGCGGCAGCCAGTTGCAGACCTTCAGTACCGGTCTCAGCAGTAACGATAGTCGCTTCAGTAGCCGGTATGAGTCGACGCAACATATCGCTCATTGTTGGATCATCGTCGATAATCAGTAAAACAGCATTTTTGGCCGTTACTGTCGAGGCGGTCCTGTCAGTCGTGATTGGTGCTGGGATTGCAGAAAGACTGGGCGCGTCCAGGTCTGATGTCGAAGAGATTGCATTAAGTTCGGCAGGGACTTCGATTGTAAATGTTGATCCGAATCCAACAGTGCTTTCGACCGTAATTCTGCCACCGATAAGCGCACATAAACGCTGACTCAAGGCCAGACCCAGGCCGGTGCCACCGTATTTTCGGGTGGGTGTATCATCAACCTGCGAAAACGCTTTGAACAGCTTATCTAGTTTATCAGCAGGGATGCCAATACCGGTATCAGAAACGGTAAAGCGGAACCACTTCTGCGCATTCTCATAATAGTGACTAACGGTTAGGGTTATCTCACCATTTTCAGTAAATTTTGCGGCATTACTTAACAGATTTATCAATGCCTGACGCACCTTGGTCGCATCACTGTTTAGAATACCAATATCTGGTGGACAATTGATCTGGAGGCGATTCCGATTCTTCTCGATTTGGGGCAGAACCGTATTTACGGCAGAGCGCACCAAATCTGCTACATCGGCATATTCGATGCTGACCGTCATTCGACCAGCTTCGATTCGGGAAATATCAAGAATATCGTTAATAAGGGCAAGGAGATGCGTACCGGCAGCACGAATACGTCCGACATCGTGTGCAACCGTATCATAGATACCCTGACCGATTAACTGTTCTAGGAGCTGGCTGTAGCCGATAATTGCGGTCAAGGGAGTACGCAACTCGTGGCTCATTGTGGCAAGAAAGGTACTTTTCGCTCGTGAAGCTGCTTCAGCAGCATCGCGTGCCCTTATCAGCTCTTGCTCGATCCGGCGACGTTGCTGAATCTCGGTTTTCAGGCTTTCTGTCTGGCGGGTAATTTCAAGATTACGGGCATGCAACTGGTGCATCATCGTGTTGAATGCACTGGCGACCTGAGCCAGTTCATGCTCAGGTGGTACGACCAGCGGTTGGGTGAGGTCACCTGTCCCGACTCGTTCGGCACCTTGTCGGAGTTCATTTAGAACGCGGAAGATGAAGCGATCGAGCAGATAATTTATGCTCAGCAGGATGAGCGCACCAAAAAGGAACAGACTGATGGTGACAACAATTCCGGCCCGTGTCGACAGTTCAGTGGCTTCATCTTCAGGTATTTCGGCCAGTAATCGCCAGGGTGTACCGGGAATATTCAGTGCAACGCCGAGAGTCTCTTGCTGAAAGCGATTGATGTAGAAACGCTGGTTCCCATCGGGAGGAAAGGTGCGAAATTCTGGACGTTCGCCAATGGTGGTGTTGGCCAGCACAATTTGTGGATCGGGATGGGCAATAATAGTACCAAGATCATCGACAATATAGGCATGCCCGGTACGGCCAAACCGGATTGTCGCTACAGTTTCCCACAACAAATTCATCCGTAACCGACCGGCGACGACTCCGCCATCACTCGCAGGCATCGACAGAATAATGTACGGTTCACTATTAGTGGTAATGAACAGCGGGCTAAGGTAATTGTTTCCCTTGCGCGCCTGTTGGAACCAGTTTGCGAGCAGAATGCTTGCCGGATTTGTTAGAAGCGGTTGATCACGGCTGGTCGACGCGATGACACGACCGGTTGCATCGACACGGACAATCTCGATCCAGGCGGGTATGCGGTTAAGAATTTCAGGGAGTAATTCAGGTGATTGCCGAATCTGTTGAACCGATAGTGCTCCCACCAGGTTGAGCGTATCTTCAACCCGCAGCAGAAAGTCATCGATTGTGCGCACTGCATACTGAGCTGCTTCGCGTTGGCGACCAGCCCATCCCTCTTGTTCAACCGTTTCAATATATCGGAAAACACCGTAAGCCGCTATCAACAATATTGATAGCATGCTCAGACTTAGAAAGAGCAATAATTTAGCCCGTAAACTGGTTTTAATCGATTGTTGCCAATGTTGTAAGACTTGCACAGACGACCTCGTTGGTGTGCACAGCGTGTTGGTCAATAGTGTGTTTAGCTTCTCCTTCTTCAATCATCGTTGCCGGCAGGCCGGTCTAGGAGCACGCTCATGGGTAATTGCCTGTTGCATAAGATTTGATTGAAAATCCTTGCGATTTCAGCAGGATGCTTATCGTATCGAGAGGAATCGGGCCAGAGCACAATCTTGTCCGTAAGTGCTGTTTCCCAGCGATCAGCCCGTCTTGTAATCGGTTTGTCAACCAGATCGGTACGTACCGGTAAGCCGGTAATACCCCATTGATACACGATTGATATATCAGGTCGTAGAAATCGATCCTGATATTACGTACATTAGGAATGAATGATAACCAGTTTTGATGTGATTGATGACGAACGATACTCTATCGAACACCCACCAACAGGATCACCAGCATTGCCGGAAAAAGTCGCACTGATGTTCTCCGGTAAAGCCGGTGCTTCTGTTCAGTATACCACTGAATGATTATCAACTGTTGCTTGCTCGCTCATGTTCGTGCTGATGTGTGCGCTGCGCAGTGAATGTTCCTTCCGTTGACACCGACATGAGGGCGTGTGGAGTGCTGCTCACTGCTCATC
>Ga0308391_1001155_pt1 | contig 11156 bp, 10 predicted proteins | sample Hotspr20Samplet1_FD_202363 | JGI IMG/M metagenome (GOLD analysis project Ga0308391, IMG submission 202363) | Hot spring phototrophic mat microbial communities from Octopus Spring, Yellowstone National Park, Wyoming, United States - 20050623_t1 ... | reverse complement strand
CGAAAAGAAATCTTTCGCCACGACCAGCTCAGCTTCGCTATCAAAGTATAAAACTCCTGCTCAGCTCGGATTTCCGACAAGAAGAGACTCATACCATTCTATCCACCGGGAAGCGAGCTGCGCTGGAAAAAAGAGAGGAGTAGGTGTAAGCTGAGCCCCCCGTAAAGACGCCAATAACTCCTCTACCCCCTGATAGGTGTAGAGTCCTGGCCCTTCCCACGGCAAAGCCCCCGGATAAAAAACCGGCCTCCCCCACCCCAACCCCAAAAGAGAGGGAATAGGAGCCGGCAAAATAACCGCCCAACAGCCCTCCAGTAAACTCTCCACATCCAACCACGAAAGCCCCAGATAAATACCCACCCGATGAGGATATTGACTGTGTAATCGCCGAAAGGAAGTACTCTCTTGGGCCCATCCCGTAAAAAGAACGGACCACCCCCGCTCTAAGAGGAAACTACCTATCCGGTGAGCCGCTTCTGAACTGCTTCTATTGAGGGGTAGTAGGAGGCGCTTCGCTTCAGCCCTATGGACCCGGGGCAGCCCACTATGCGGCCAGCGACATAATCCCTCCCCAGAACCAAAATCCACAACAGGTATACGAAACCGCTTTTTCCAACGCACAAGGAAGGAGGTAAGAGGTGCAGAGACCTTTACGATGACCCCGGGAATGAAGCCCTCTGCCTGCCAGTAAGACTCTACAAAATGTAAGATTTTTTTACTTTTCCAGGCGCCCCAAAATGTGATTGCGCGTCCTCGGCTATCCCATATTTCCATTTCGTAGGCGGGGGTGGTTTCGCTGCGGTAATACCGCAAAAGCCAGACGGGAAGCCGTTCCGAAATGGCTTCGCTCAGCAGATGCAAGGGTTCCTGCCAAAGCTCAAAAGCTATCCCTACGGGACCTTCTACCCAAAAAACCAGCCCCCTCATCCAGAAGCAGACGACGAAAGATAAGCTAAGGCATTCTGTCGGCGCTGTAGTAGGACCAATCCCTCCCAAATAGCGGCAGAGAGGCTCTCCAAAGACGCTTCGGCCGTCCCTACCTTATCGTATGCAACGCCATGGTCCGGCGCCGTCCGAATATAGGGTAACCCCGCCGTATACTGATACCCTTCCCAGCCCTCCAAAAGCTTGAAGGGGATTAGCCCCTGATCATGATACAATGCCACGATCCCATCCACCTGATAAAACTGCCGCGCCCCAAAAAAACCATCGGCCGGGTACGGCCCCCCTACCCAATGCTCCTGCGCTAAACGCGCTAAAAGCGGCTTAAGCCAGCTTTCCTCCTCCGTACCAATAAGGCCTCCATCCCCCGCATGCGGATTCAGACCCAACACCGCTATACGTGGCTTAGGAATACCAAAATCTACCCTCAGCGCCTCCATAAATCGGAAAATGGCCCGTTCCACCCTCTCTGGGTTTAGGATTTGGGCAACGCTGGCCAAAGGCACATGCTCCGTAACCACCGCCACCCGCAAAGTTTCTCCCACCATCACCATGAGAGGCTTGCCAGGATATACGTGCGCCAAGTACTCGGTATGCCCCCGATATGGAAACCGCTGGGCTTCATAAAAGGTCGCCTTATCCACGGGAAGCGTCACCAGAAGCATAAAAAAACCTTTTTGGGCATCCTCCACAGCCCGGGTAAACGAAAGCCGAGCGACAGCACCATTCTCAGGCGAAGAGGCCTTCAGACGAATCTCCCCATTTACAGGAATGTCTATGAGATTGAGCACTTCGGGCTTAGCCTCTTGGGGGGTTCGGATTAGGTGGTATTTGATGTGGGGAAAGCCCAGGAAGCTCCGCCACTGCTCAATTAGCCGGCGCGGGGCATATAATACAGGTATAAACTCACTTTTCCACGCCTCCCCCTGCAAAATCGTCAAAAGGAGCTGAGGCCCTATGCCTCCGGGTTCCCCAATCGTAAATCCTACAATAGGTTTCTCAGCCGAGGCGGTCTCCATACCGTTCAATGAAGTCTAAAAGCAGACGTACGCCTACCCCCGTGGCATACTTCACCTGATAGTGCTTAGGGAAGCCCCGGTCTGGTGGAAGCGGCTTATTATAGTAGGCGGTTCCTGCAATATCTAAGTGCGCCCAGGGATAACGTACGAAATACTCTAAAAACTTAGCGGCGGTGATGGCGCCGCCTTCGCGGCCGGCGGAGTTTTTAATGGCGGCAATGTCGCTTTTGATGAGGTGCCCATACTCGGGCCAGAGGGGAAACTCCACTAAACGTTCATAGGTACGGAATCCACTCTCTAATAGTCCATCTCGCACGAGGGGTCCTGCATTCGTGAAAAGGGCGGAGGCGTAGGGACCTACAGCCAGAGCTGCGGCCCCTGTGAGAGTGGCCACATCTACGACCAGAGCCGGGTTATATCGCCGAGCATGCACCAGCGCATCTGCAAGAATGAGGCGCCCTTCTGCATCTGTGTTCCGGATTTCCACGGGCGTCCCGTCAGAAATGTAGATGATATCGCTGGGTGTGTAGGCGTTTTCGCCGGGGCGGTTATCGGTGGCCGGTACTAAGGCTATCAGATGATACGGCAGCCCCAGCTCGGCCGCAGCAGCAACGACATTCGCCACAACAGCCCCGCCTGCCATATCTACCTTCATATAGTCCATGCTGTCAGGGGTAGGTTTGAGGCTGAGCCCCCCTGTATCAAAGACTAAGCCCTTTCCTACCAGAACAATGGGCTTTTTATTGTGGGCATGGGCAGGCTGGTATTCGGCAATGGTAAAGGTGGGCGGCAGCATACTCCCCTGATTCACAGCGAGGAGCCCCCCCATTTTCTCGGCCTGTATGCGGGCCTTATCCCAGATTTCCACGCGAAAGTTATAGGTCTTCCCCAAGGCTTGAATATGTTCGGCTAAGGCTACCGCTGTCATGACATTAGGCGGCTCATTGACCCAGTCTCGGGTTCTATTGACCACCCTACCGATAACCAGCCCTTTCTCTAAGGCCTGCTCAGCCACCCCTTCCGGCGCAAAAACCGCTATTTCCTCCAGGGTAGGAATGGGCTCCACCACATACTTTGTGAAGCGGTACAGACTCATGACAGCTAATTCTCCAAGGCTCTGGTAGGCATAAGTCCGATCTGGCAGCTGAGGCGGCTCTATCCAGCGCAGTTGAACTTTTTTCCAGCCTACTTCCTCCGCTTTACGGAGCGCATAATATACCCCCCGACGAAGCGTTTCCACCTCATCATCGGGAAGGACCACTTGCAAGCCTTCCCGAACCCCATCCCGATAAAAGGTAAGACGTCTCTCCATAGGTAGAAGCTCCGGAGAAAGGCCATGATTTTGGAGGATGGCTTTATGCTGCTCAGTGGCCGTGGACGAAGTAAGCCACAAGGCAGGCCAATCAGGCCTTATTTCCCGCACGAAGTACACCCTCATGGCGGCAAAGTTAGAGAAGCCGCCTCTATCACCCCTGCTGAAACAAGGACCGCGCCCTTGGCGGCCATATAAGACGACTTAGCGTTACCCAGAAGTCTCTCAACCTTAGGCTCGCCGGCGCCACCCAGAATCCCGCTAAAAAATTTTTCCACGCTTCTCCCCATGCCTCCGCACGCCACAAAAAGTACGCCGCATGAAAAAGATTGACCGCCTTTGTTAAAGCACTGTAAGATTCTAAAGACTTTATCGTACTGAATATGATCTCCACAGCCTTGAGTAAGTTATTTCTTAATCTATCCGACTGATGATAGCTTTGATTATCGTGTGTTCGCATAAAAACAGTGCATTCTTTGGATACATAAATCTTATCATGATGAAAATAGGCCACAAATACACCAAAAATATAATCTTCAACGAAATAAATATCTTTCATTTCAATGGGTATGTTTGAAGTAACTTGCTGATAGATATCTTTACTAACTATGATTTGAGAGGGACGAAAAATGATTCTCTTGAATAGGACCTCTGAAATATGTCCTGACCAATCTTCAATGACCTTATCTAAGATAACTTCGCCGTCTTTATTAATGTGGCTGCGTTGAGCATAAATAAGGCGAACATGGGGGTTTTCAGCCATGATGCGGGAGGCATTTTCAAGGTGATTGGGGGCCCACACATCGTCCGAGTCTAAAAAGGCGATCCACTCGGTTTGAGCGGCCTGTACTCCTACCATGCGGGCATACGCAGGACCGCTATTTTCGGAAAGGCGGAGGTAGTGCACTTTGGGATTTGCTCCATACCATTGCGCCATAAGCTGGGGCGTCTCATCCGTAGAAGCATCATCCACCACATAAACTCCCATAGGCGGCAAGGTCTGCGATAAGGCACTCTCAATAGCTTCTCTTAAGAACTTAGCACGGTTGTAAGTAGGAATGACTACAGATATATTCATCTGAGTAGGGCTCATATAGCTCCAAAAGTACTTATATCCTCAGCAGGATAAGGACACAATATATGTGCCAACAGAAGAGCTCCCTCCTCTATCTCCACCTCCCCATCCCTCAGAAACCACATACCGGGAAGAGACTATCTTTGCCCTCGCAAACCTGCATAGCTTTGAAATGAACACAGTCACTGCCTCTAACAGAGAAAAAACTATCCGAAATGTCTTTTTCAATCTGGCTTCGCAGGTCCTCATTTTAGGTACTTCTTTTATTACTACGCCCTATATTGTCAATAAACTTGGAGCGGACTCTTATGGTGTAGTCATTCTCCTCAGCACTATCCTTGGGTATCTGAGTTTTTTGGACCTGGGGTTAAGTTGGGCATTAATTCGTTACCTAACAGAATGCGCCTCAGTCCATGATTGGGAAAGATTTAGACGCATTCTGTGGTCTTCGCTTATTGTTTATGCATTTATAAGCCTTATTGTTGTAACATTATTCGGCTTAATACCTTCTCAATCGATCTTACACTTTATCAATATACCACCTCAGCTTCATAATACCTTTACGATAGCTTTTCTCGTAGGCATAGCAGCTTGGGTTATAGGCTTTCTTACCCCCCCTCCTCATGCCATTTTGTGGGCTTATCATAGGTTAGACATGACATCGTTTTTAATGTTGATAAGCGGAGCACTTCAGCCTATTCTTACTGTGACTGCATTATTTTTAGGATACGGCATAGTTGGGGCAAGCATCGCTACTCTACTAACCAATGTAACTGTTTTGATTACCACTATATGGATGTCTACCCGCTTGCATAGGAGCTGGGGTAAGCCTATCTGGGACCCTCAGAGCCTAAAACCGCTATTTCGGTATGGGGGCTGGCTGAACCTTGCGCAAGTAGTGATTCAAGTGGCAGGCTCCGTGGATAAGATCTTGATAGGAAGCTATCTCAGCCCAGCCTCGGTAGGTTATTACAGCATATCTATTTCTCTCCCACTCAAGCTGTGGATCATTCATGGCGCTTTTGTATCTTCTGCTTTTCCGCTCATAGTTAGTCTCAAAGCGCACTCTGCTTCCTCCGCCGAGGTATTTCACCTTGTAAGCCGCTTTGCTAGAAGTATTCTTCTACTTCTATCGCCTTTCGTTCTATTTTTTATCTTTTTTGGATATACATTCTTAAGCGCATGGATAAATGATATATATGCTCGCAATGGATTATTCTGCATTATATTAACATCTGTGTACTCCCTAATATCGGGATTTAGCGGTATTTTTCATGCCCTGCTGCGAGCATGGGAGCGAGCCGCTCTCAGTACTAAGGTGTACTTATTCGCCACTTTGGGGTACCTCCCCTTACTCTATGTACTTATCAGGTGGTTGGGGATCTCGGGTGGGGCTTTGGCTCTTGTGCTTTTCTCGGTAATAGAGCTTCTTCTGTTACTGAGATTTGTGCAAAAAATATTCAAAATAAAACTCTCATCATGGTATTCAATTCTATTAAATCGCCACTTCTTTATTCTTATGATAATAGGGGTTCTCTTAGCTCTCCTACAGCTTCTTGTGTCCTGGAACTCTTTCTGGAAGTTATCTATTTTAGGGGGTATTTTTCTACTTCTAAGTGGCTCTTATGTTTGGTTTGTGGGCCTTTCTAAATATGAACGCACCTCTATTCTACAAACTTTTCTCAAATCCTCCACATAGTTACTGAGCATGGCTCTGATGGAGATCGAAACATCTTATTAACTTTGAGGCATGCCTACTTATAGTAGTGAAGACCCGCGGATAGGATCGCGCATGCCTTCGTTTCGGCTGATGAGTGTATGTGGGGAGGTTTATGATTCGGAGCAGTTTCGGGGAAAGCCGCTGGTCGTGGTATTTTTATGCGGGCATTGTCCCTATGTGCAAGCTGTGGAAGGGCGATATCTGGCATTGGCCCGCGCATATATTCCGAAAGGCGTAAGCTGGATAGGAATTGCCGCTAATGACCCCTCTTTGCATCCTGAGGAAGACAGTCCCGAAGCGTTATGCCGGCGCTATCATGAGAAGGCCTATCCTTTCCCCATTCTTTTTGATGAAACGCAAGCCGTAGCGAAGGCCTTTCAGGCAGTGTGCACGCCCGAGTTTTTTGTATATGATGCACAGGGATCTCTATATTACCATGGAAGGCTGGACGATAACTGGAAGGACCCTAAACAGGTATCCCGCGAGGAGCTAAAAGAAGCCTTAGAGGCCCTTTTAGCGGGTAAGCCGGCTCCCTCTCCCCAACATCCCGCTATGGGATGTTCTATCAAATGGCGTACGCCAGCCGCTTGAAGTTCCAGAAGCTTTTAGTTTTCTTTTTACCTTTGCCGCATGGCTCGCAAACCCGACAAGCGTGTGTATGTGCGCCGCAATCGCGCACGCAAAAAAATTAATCGGCGGCGTGCATGGGCACCTATTTCCAGTCACAAAAATTACAGGCTTCAAGCGGCTAACTTAAAACTCATCAGCGAGCTGCAGGAGGCCCTCGCTACCTCTTGAAATGACCCCTATCCGAGTAGGGCTGGTAGGCGCTGGCTATATCGGGCAGCGTCATTTAAAACATCTTTCAGATCATCCCGGCGCTGAGGTTGTGGGGATTTATGATACGGATCCTGCCCGCCTTCAGGAGCTGAAGGAAAAAGGCTATGGTATTTTCTCTTCTTATACAGAGCTGATAGGGGCTTGTGAAGCTGTCTTTATCACCTCCCCCACTCCTACGCATTATGCGTATGCCGCGGAAGCCCTCCGTAAAGGAAAACATATATTCATTGAGAAACCTATCGTTACATCGCCAGAAGAGTTAGAAGACCTTCTCCGTTTAGCCGATGAGGCAGGAACGGTAACCATGGTCGGGCACATTGAGCGATTTAATCCTGCTTTTCAGGCGGTGATGTCTTGGGCTTCTGAGGTGCATATGGTGCATTTTGAGCGTTTGGCTCCCTTTACGGTGCGGGGAAGTGAGGTTTCGGTGGTATTAGACTTACTTATTCATGACTTAGACTTAGTCTGGGCCATGTGGCGGCGGATGCCTTCGCACTTCCAAGCTACGGGAAGCGTTTCTATTACAGAGCAACTGGATTCCGTGCAAGTGTGGCTCTCTTTCTCAGGCGGGCACAGCGCGTCTTTTTTGGTAAGTCGGCATAGTCCTATTCGGAGGCGACGGGCTACCCTTGTGGGGCTGAGACATTACTTTGAGGTGGACCTCCTTAATCGAGAGGCTCACGGCTGGGAACTCCTTCCGGAGGCTACTCCTCTGACGCTCCCTACACCTTCTTATATGGATGCCATGCAGGAAGAAATAGCACAGTTTTTGCATGCTATTCAGCGTGGAGCACCTTCTCCTATTCCCATAGAAGATGTACAACCTGTCATGGAATGGGCTTGGCACTTGGAGCGGCTGGCATGGCGGGCTCTGGGTGTCTCTTCTCCTTCTGAGCGCCTGTAAAAAAACGGCGGCTCCGCCTCCGACCTTTTTAGTTTATGAGCGGCCGGCTATTGTCATAGAGGGCGATACTCTGTTGGCAGATGGGGAAATAGATGCCTGGGTTTATCCTGGAGGGCGTTTTTTAGCCGTGGTAGAAGAAGCTCAGCGGCTTCCGCTAACGGTGCCAGCCCCTAATCCCATTTTGACCGCAGGCGGCATCCGCGTCAATGGCATTACGCTTACTCGCAAACCTTACCCTTTCTGGCAATATGATACCTTAAAGCATGATTTTGATCCAGAGGAAGTGCTCATACACCGTCCAATCTATACCTATCTCCCAGATACTTTGATAAACTTTTTTCAGAAGGAGGATTTTGAAACGCCGCAGCTGAGCTTTCGGTTTCCCAATGCAGGGGACCCCTTGGCAGCCTCTTTGAGGAGGACCTATAACGCGCCTCGGCGAGGCTTCTGGTGCGGTGAGATTGCCATGGCTCCTAACCAAATCTTTCAGGCCGAATCTACCCCATCCTTTGAATTTCCTAATAGCGAAGTATGGCTGGAAATTAGCGTTCGGGGTGATCGGAACTTAGGCATTGGCCTCACCCGAGAAAATAAGCAGACGGGGGCCCTCGTCTCTCGGGACGTTTACCTCCTGCTGCGGCCCCCGGACGAAGGATGGAAAACTTTTTATGTGGACCTCACGCCCTGGATGCGCGAAGGCAGCAGACTCTATCGCTTTCGGGTTTATCTCACCTCCATGGCCGACAGCGCTCAATCCAGCACCCTCTACATAGATGATGTGCGTATCTTATCTTTTCGGCCGTGATTAGAAGAGAGTTCTTAGGCATTGGATTTATTATAACGGATTTTCTTGTAAGTTACGGCATATGGATCGGATTCTACTTCCTGCGAAAGGATATTCTCTATCCGCAAAGTCCCTCCTTACCGCCTACTTTGTGGGAATACCTCTGGAGCCCCCTTATTGTAAGTTTGTACTGGGTAGTTCTTTTTCTTTTAGGCGGGCTTTACAAGGACCCCTTGCGTCAGTCGTTTCTCAAGCGCTTATGGCAACGGCTCTGGCTCTCCATATTAGGAAGTTTAGCCCTATTCTTTGTAGCTTTCATTGACGATCCCATCCCAAACTATAAGCTATACTATAAAACTCTGAGCTACTACATTTTACTTCAACTCGGATGTATCTTAGGGGGAGAAATTCTTCTACATGGTCTGATTCGCCTTGGGCTTCGGCGAAGAAGATTGAGATTTCCGACGATACTGATTGGCCAAGGGGAAAAAGCCTATAAAATATGGCAGGAATTCAAAAATAATCCTTTTGGCACAGGATATGACATAATTGGCTATCTAACGGTTGATGCAAGTAAGCCTAATCTTTTTGCGGGAAAATTGCGATATTTAGGAGAACTGGAGGGTTTGGAGGGGATTTTGCACCGGCGATCGCCCCATCATCTGATTTTAGCGGTGGAGGAGCGGGAAGGGGATATTCTTCGGTATGTACTGAGCGTCATTAATGGGCTTCCGATTGAGGTATATTTAGCCCCGGAGACCAAAGACTACATTGGCGGGACGGTTCGGCTGGAAAGCCCCCAAGATATTCCCCTTATCCGAGTAGGTGTAGAAACTTTATCGTCCTGGGAAGAGCTTTTGAAGAGGGGATTTGATATTGTGGTCTCGGTGGTTGCTCTTATTCTTTTAGCCCCTGTGTATGGGATTATCGCTATTTTGGTGCGGTTATCTTCTCCTGGGCCAATTATCTTTCGGCAGGAGCGGCTGGGGAAAAATATGGTGCCCTTTACGATCTACAAGTTTAGAACTATGTATGTGGATGCAGAAAAAGACGGTCCGGCCCTCAGTCGCGAAGGAGACCCTCGGATTACGCCGATTGGGCGCTGGCTCCGAAAAACTCGCTTAGACGAGATACCTCAATTCTGGAATGTGCTAAAAGGAGAAATGAGCTTAGTAGGCCCTCGCCCAGAAAGAGCGTATTATGTAAATCAGATTCTCAAAAAAGCCCCAGAATACCGACAGCTCTTCAAAATCAAGCCCGGCATTACCAGCTTAGGCATGGTCAAGTACGGCTATGCTTCCAGCGTGGAAGAAATGATAGAGCGCATGCGGTATGACCTCATATATTTAGCCAATCGGAGCTTCCTGCTGGACCTGAAGATTCTGCTCTATACCGTCCTTCGGGTGCTGCAGGCCCGAGGTAAATAAATTTTGTACCTTTGCGCCATGAAGAAAGGCATCCACCCGGAGTATCGCTTTGTCGTCTTCAAGGATGTAGCGGCAGATTTTGCATTTCTCACCCGCTCCTGCGCTAAAGGTAAAGAAACTATCGTGTGGGAGGATGGCAAAGAGTACCCTCTCATCAAACTGGAAATTTCCAGTAAATCGCATCCCTTCTTTACGGGGAAGCAGCGGTTTGTGGATACCGCTCGGCGGGTGGATAAGTTCATGGCCCGCTACGCCAAAGCTCAAAAAGACCAGAAAAAGTAGTTTTTTAGACCTATTCTGTGTAGGAATTTCTTAGCGCTGTAGTTAAGGAGGCTACCTACTCATACCGGAGAGCATCCACGGGATTTAAGCGGGCGGCTTCTTGAGCTGGACGATAACCCGCTATAAGACCCACCAAGCTGGTCAAACCTACAGCTATGCCTACCCACTTCCAGGGCATGACAAACTTTGCGCCTAAGAGGAGCGCGACGCCGTTCCCCATCAGAAGCCCGAACAATATGCCGGCACTTCCCCCCACCAGAGCAATCACAACGGCTTCACTGAGGAACTGCCAGGCAATACGTTGACGAGAAGCGCCTAAGGCCATCCGCAGGCCTATCTCCTGCGTGCGCTCCTTCACAATCACCAGCAGGATATTAGTAAAGCTGAGGGTCGCTCCTAAAAGGGTGATTAGACTGATGCCAATGGTAGCGGTGGTAAGGGTTTTCAAGAGGTCCAGCAGGAGATCGGCTACCTGTTCGCCCCGGAGGAAGCTAAAGCTATCCGCCATGCGCGGGGTGAGGCGCCGCATGGACCTGAGCACCCGACGAGCCTCCGCCATAGCCGCCTCCATCTCCGAAAGCCTCTCTACCCCTACATAAAAGTCCGCTCCCGGCGTTTTACTCATAAACCACGCCGTCGTCCAAGGAATAAAACACTCCTCATCTAAGTTGAACCCAAAGAGACTGCCTCGGCTGCGTAAAACGCCCACCACTGTAAAATAGCGCCCTCCGATCCGCACTTCTTTGCCTAAGGGGGACTCCTGAGGAAAAAGGAGATCAGCGATAGCAGAACCCAAGACAATCACGGATTGGCGCTGAGCGACTTCTGCGGGCGTAAAAAGACGCCCGGTG
>Ga0308391_1001147_pt1 | contig 11208 bp, 13 predicted proteins | sample Hotspr20Samplet1_FD_202363 | JGI IMG/M metagenome (GOLD analysis project Ga0308391, IMG submission 202363) | Hot spring phototrophic mat microbial communities from Octopus Spring, Yellowstone National Park, Wyoming, United States - 20050623_t1 ... | reverse complement strand
TCCGTTATCGTGCGGTGACAAGAAGTTGAAAAGCCGCCTCAGCCGTCACGCAACCCGAGCCGCCGCAGCAAGTTGTCGCTAGCTTGGTAGGCTTCGCTCACCCAGTCGACGATCTTTTCGGGCTCCGGAGAGTACTCGAGTTCGATGCTCACCACGCCGTCGAAGCCAGTTCGGCGCAGCGCCTCTAAATAAGGGGGAAAATCCACCACGCCGCGACCCGGGGGCAGGTCGCCGTGAACCTTGCCGTTGCAGTCCGACATGTGACAGTGGCCGATGCGGCCGGCTAGCGCCTGGAGCGCCCCCGGCGGTTCGCCGGCGAGCACCAGGTGGGAGATGTCGACATTGGCGCGCACGGCGGGGTGGTCGACCTCTTCAAGGAAACGCACCATCGCATCGATGCGGTTGAGCAGTGAGAGGCGGAACGGCTCGAGTTCGAGCACGATCTCCAGCTCGAGCCGCGCCGCGTAGTCGCCAAGCCTTCGCACAGCCTCTACCGCCCAGCGCCACTGATCCTCCGGACGGATCACCTCTTGCTGCCAGAGATATTCGCCGAGCACGAGCAACAGATTGCGGCCTTCCAGCTCATAGATCAGATCGAGGTGCCTCCGGCAGCGGAACAGATGAAAATTCCGCACCGAGGCGTTGAAATCCGCCAGGCCCAGCGCCACGCAGCAGAGGGAGACGACCGGCAGGCCGACCTCGCGCGCCGTAAGCCGAATCAGGCGCCGCTCGCGCGCGTCGATTTCAAGCGGGTCGGCGAGGATGTCGACCGTGTCGAAGCCGATCTCTTTGGTCTTGCGGATTCCCGCGGCCGTGCCGATCGGCGAGCCGAGCCATGCGGAGTTGATCAGTCCCAGCTTCATCGCCCTCCCTCGCGAAGAACCTCCTCCAAGCGCACGGCTCGGTGCTCGTCGAGCGAGCGATAGCAGGCCTCCACGAGCGCCAACGTGCGGAGATTGTCGCGGCCGCTTACAGCCGGTTCCCGGCCCGTGGCGAGCGCCTCGAGCAGCATACCCATCGTCCCCCGAAAGGCGTCCGGAAACCAAACCTCTCTCCAGGTCGGGCGGAACCAGACGCCGGGCCGGCGCGCCGTGGTGAAGCTGATCGTGCTCGGAGCCCGGTTAGGGTATTCCGGCCAGCCGATGGTCCCTTGCGCCAGACCCTCGGTCCCTTCGATCCGCCATTTGATGTAGAGGTCCGGGCCTCCGCCCTCGCGGGCCGGGCCGGCCCAGACGTCGTCCCAGGCGGCGGCGCGCAGCCCTCCGGAGTATTCCAAGATGTAGAGCACGATGCCGTCCCGATGCGGAAACTTCGTTCGCGGATCGGTGCGTGCGCTGGCATAGACGCTCGCGGGCTCGCCGAACCAGTAGCGGAAGGTGTCCAGGTGATGGACGCTCATGAGCAGCAGCGTCAGGCGCTCGATGCGCGCGGCCCAGGGCATCCAGTGGGGAATGGCGCGCATCTCGATGGTAGCGAGCACCGGCTCGCCCAGATCGCCGCACTCGAGCAAGGTCTTGGCGGCCCGCACGGACTGGTCGTAGCGCATGTTCTGATTGACCGCCAAGGTGACGCCCGCCTGTTCGCAAAGTCGGACCAGTTCCCGCGCCTCGACGTAGGAGGTCGCCAAAGGCTTCTGCGCCAGGATGCCGCGGATGTGCCCGGCCTGCCCAACGGCGGCGCGGATGATTTCCGGCTGCACGTCGGGCGGCACGGCGATGTCGATCACCTCGATCGAGGGATCGGCCAGCAGCTCCGAGTAGGTTTCGTAGACGACGGGAATGCCGTATTGCACCGCCGCCGCACGGCTCGAAGCCGGATTGGCGGAGGCGATGGCTGCCACCTGGTAGCCGGCGTCGCGATAAGCCGCCAAGTGCACGTCGCGCATGATAAAGCCTGCGCCGATGGCGCCGATCCGGAAGTCCCTCCGCGGCGGCGGAGGCGGCATATGCCCGAGCTCGAACTCGACTGCCATGCCGATGCCTTAGCGAAGCCGGTCGATTTCGCTTCCCGCCATCAGGTAGGCCCCGGTTCCCCAAGTGTAGGTGCCCACAGGGCGGCTACGGTAGTGCTCGGTGCCTTCGGGATCGGTCCCCGCCGAGGTGCCCGTCACCACGCCGTCCCGAACGTAACGCTCGTTGACCGCCGCCCAGGCGCGGCGCACCATCGGCACGTGCGTGGCGGCGAGAGCGCCAAGCCGAACCAGCTTCAGTGTGCCGTAGGTGAACATCATCGTCGCCGAAGCTTCCGGATAGCTCGAGGGATCGTTCAGGATCGTGTGCCACAGCCCGTCGGAATTCTGCGTGGCAGCCAGCCCGGCGAGCATCTTGGTTGCGATCTCTTTGAGCTTTTGGTAGTCGCGGTGGCGCCGGTCCATCCCTTCGAGCGTATCGGCAATCGACATGATCACCCAGCCGTTTCCCCGGGCCCACGGATCGGTGGTGCGCTTGCCGGTCTGCCAATCCCACATGTGATAGAACAGGCCCGTTTTCTCATCCTGGAGCCGACGAGCGTACAACACGATCTGGCGAGCGGCGTCGTCGATCCATGCGGACTTGCCTTCGAGCCGGCCGAGGCCGGTAAGCAGCGGACAGGCCATGTAGAGGGTGTCGACCCAAAGCTGGTGGCTGCCCTGCCAGTGGCCGAGCGCGCCCTCGGGGCTGCGTTCGGCCCGCTCGACGACGTACCGGTTCACGCGCCGGGCGATGTCCAGATACTCGGGCTGCTTGCTTGCCTGGTAGAGGTAGAAGATCGCCGTGCCCGGGCTCCAATGGCCGCAGTAGCCCGGCTTGGTCCCGATCTTCGGATCGCCCTTCTCGAGCAACTCCTCGAGATTTTGCCCGACGAAAAGTCGAGCCCAGCGCTCCATGTAGTCCAGGTAGCGCTTCTCGCCGGTTCGTTCGAAAACCTTCATGAGCCCGATCATCTGCACGCCTTCGCCCCAATTGAACGGATAGGACTCCGGCGGCGTCTCGATCAGGCGGTCGGCCACGCTCCGCCAGCGGTCAAGATAGGTAGGCTCGGCCGCGAGCAGCGGCGCCAGCGTCGCAAGTAGAAGAGGCAGCTTTCGTCGCATGGGAACCCAGTCTCCATCCAGACGCTTCTCGAAAGTATATCGCGGCTGGGAAGCGCGTTTCGGCCCGCGCTATACCATGGAGAGGCCGTTTCGAAACGGTGAGAATGGATGCAATCTTGGGAGGATCGATGAAGAAGAATCGCCGTACGATACTCAAGGTCGCCGCCGGCGCGCTGGCCGGTGCGGGCGCAAGCAAGGCTCAAGCGCGCCCAGTTAAAAAGGTTCACTACCGGGGTGAGAAGCCGAAGCAGACGCCGCTGTTTTCGAGCGCCGTCAGCTACGGCAACCTGTTGTTCATCGCGGGCAAGGGGGCACACTTCAAAGGCGACATCAGGGCCCACACCAAGCACGTGCTCGATGAGATCGAAAAGGAGTTGATCAACGCCGGTTCCTCGATGGAAAAGGTGCTCAAGTGCAACGTCTACCTCCACAGCCTGGACGACTATCAGGCCATGAACGAGGTCTTCCGGGGCCGCTTCGGGCCGGAGCCGCCGGTGCGCACCACGGTGGCCTGCGCCGGCGGCATACCCGGCGACTCGCTCGTCGAGATCGACGTCATCGCCTACATTTAGTGAATTCCTGATATCAGGGGCTTTGCCGCCACCAGACGAATGGGTAGCGCGTCCGGCAACGTCGCACCGGTTTGAACGCCGGACGCTTACTTTCGACGCCGGCCGCGACACGCCGCACAGATTCCGTACAGGATCAGTTCATGGCGCTCGACGGTGAAGCCCGATTCGGCGAGTCGCTCCACCGCCGGCAGGCACCCCTTCACTTCGAAGACCCGCCGGCAACGGTCGCACTGGAAATGATGGTGATGTTGCTTACCCGCCCTCTCGTAGAGGACCGCTCCGCCCGGCAGCGCCACCGGCGTTAACCATGCCTCCTCGAGGAGCGACTTGACGTTCCGATACACGGTGGCGATGCCCAGTCCGGCGACCTCCGCGCGAGCGAGCTCGAGGATTTCTCGCGGAGACAGGGGACGGTCTTGGGTCTCGAAGGCCCGGCGAATGGCGGCCTTTTGGCGAGTCTGGCGCGAGACGGGAACGGACATGGACACGAGAGCGGAGGACCGCTTTTGAGGATGATACAACAATCTCAAGACGGGCAAGCCTGACGGGGTTGGGCCTCTGGTCCACTCGCGCCGCGGGGCCCGGCCGAGTTGGCGGTTGCTCCTTTATTGCGAATGCTATATCATTAAGGCTATGGGCTGCTGCCAAAGCACGCCGCAAAGCGTGGGCGACCTGCTTCACGCCGCGCTGGCTCGCGCTCACTGGCGCGCGCCGGCTCCGGCCGCCAGCGCCGAGGATCCCAGCCAAAATCTTCGGGTGGAAATCTACCTGGAGACGGAGGGCGGATGCATCCGCCGCATCGATTATCGATGCTCCAGTTGCGCATCGTTGATCGCCTATTGCGAGGCCATGGTTCGCTTGGCCTGCGGCCGCGGCGTCGCTGAGGCGGCGAGGCTCGATGCGGCCGATCTGATCGGCTCCGTCGCCGGCGTGCCGGGCTATCGTCATGACCGTGCTCGTCTTGCTGCGGCAGCCTTTCGGCAAGCCCTCTCCAAACACCTACCTCACGGAGAAAGGAGTCCGTCTCGGTGAAAGTCGCTTACATTTTTGCCACCACCGGCCACACCGTGTCCTATAAACTCGGTCGCATGATCCTTCCACAACTCGAGGAGGATCGGCATGGCGCCGAGGTGGTCGGCATGTTCTTTTTCGAAGACAACAATTACATCCTCAGGAGGGGCGATCCGCTCGGAGAGCGGCTGGTGAAGGTGGCGCGCGAGAAGAACATCCTGCTCATGGGCTGCGATCAGTGTTGTTACGAGCGGGACATTGCAGACAAACTTTTCGAGGGTGTACGGATCGGGTGCTTCCCGGATCTGTACAAGGCGCTCGAGCAGTCGCCGCCCGACCAGGTGATCACGTTGTAGTCGGCGCAAGCGGCGATGCAAGCCCCGACGCCACCCTTGGCTCCCGATCTGGTCGCGAGGGGGATCGCCCTCTTGCATCAGCAGTGTTGGTGTTGGGGGGCGGACATCCGCCGCGCCGAGGGCAACCTCTTGCTGGCATACGGCTTCAAGCGGCGTCGGCCCCCGCAGCCGTCGAGCGGCAGCTCCCGCTACACGTTGGAGCTTGACGGCGCCGGAGTGCATCTGTGGGGTTTCGGTGCGGTGTGGCAGGAACAACGGGCCGCCGTCTTTATCGGCCGGTATGAGTTCTTGCCGACCCTGGTGCCTCCGGAGGCGCTTGGCGGGGACGTCTGGACCCGGGACCAGCTTCGATCGGCCCCGGTGCCGCCACCGGAATGGCCGAGGGCCTTGAGCGGCCTCGCTCGGTTCTGCCGGTTCAACGCCGACTACGAACGGTGGGTGCGGCACACGGTCGGCCTGGCCTGGCGCGAGCAGGTGCTGGCGGGCTGGAGCGAGCTTGTCGTGCCCGCCGCCGACTTTGCCGATTCCTGGGACGGTATGGCCCGCACCATCGAAAGCTGTTCCGAACGAGGGCCTCTCGCTCCCCGATAGCTTTAAAAGCTCGACTTCGGCGTATCCTCAGGAGCGCTCCGTGACCGAACACGAGCGGTACAGGCCGCGACGGCGGATGTAGTCGAGCACCTTCGGCGGCAACTCGGCCGGAGCGAGGCCGGCAGCCAGCTTCTCGCGGATCTCCGAGGAGGAGATGGGCAGGGCGAGCGTCTCCAGGCGATGAACCCTCGCCCCCGCCGGCACCTCGTAGTCGTGGCCCGGGCGCGTGACGACAATGAAGTCGACTGCGCCAATGAGATCCTGCCAGCGGTGCCAGGTGGTGATTTCGGCGAAGGCATCGGCCCCGATGAGAAAAAAGATCTGGTCTTCGGCCTTGAGTTGCCGGCGCAGCCGCTCCACGGTGTCGATCGAATAGCTCTTGGCGGAGCCCTCCTCGAGCCTCGAGGGGATCAGGCGCTCCTGGCCCTCGCAGGCCAGCTCCACCATCCGATAGCGGTCCTCATAGGGCGCCTCGGTGGCGCCCGATTTATGCGGCGGATTGGCCGCCGGCACGAGCAGCACCTGGTCGAGTTCGAAAGCGCGCGCCGCCTCAAGGGCAACGGTGAGATGAGCCCCGTGTATGGGATCGAAGGTGCCGCCAAAGATCGCCACTCGCAAAGGTAGTCAAGCCTCGGGAGGAACTTGCGTTTGGGTCTGTCTGTAAGTTACAAAGCAGTTTATTATAGCGGCCCGGCTCGCCGAACTCCGAGCGGGCCGTTTGTCAGCTCGAGCGAATTTTTAGACCGGACGGCAGGACACGGTCGCCGAGGCGCCGCATGCGGTCCCGCAGGATGGCTATCATCTCATCGCGGCGGCGCGCCTGGGCAGGCTCGAAAGCCAGGTTGCGCCGCTCGTAAGGATCCTGACCGAGATTGTACAGGTGAGTGACGCGTAGCTGGCGATCCACGACGACCTTGTCGAGCCCGCGCACCAGCATCCGCCATTCCGCCAGGGTTCCCAGCCGGCCGTGTACGTAAACCGACTCGGCGCGCGGTCCCTCCCCGACGAGGTGCGCCGACAGGTCGCGCCCCTGCATCCCTTCGACCGGCGCCAGTCCGGCTAACGCGAGCAAAGTGGGCGCCAGGTCGGTGCTGCTGGCGAACGTGTCCAGCCGCCGGCCGCCGCGGCCGGCGCGCGGATAACGAATCAGGAGCGGGATGCGAACGGCCTCTTCAAACGGCGCCTCGACCAGATCGAGACCATGGGAGCCCAGCATCTCGCCGTGATCGGAGGTGAAGACGACGACGGTGTCCTCGGCCGAGCCCGTCCGCTTCAGGGCATCCAAGAGCCGGCCCAGGCAAGCATCCAAGGCCGAGCAGAGTCCGTAATAACCAGCCAGCGCCTGACGCGCTTCGGCCGCGGCCCCGCCCGGGACGTTGGCCCGCAGACGCAATCGCGCCGGCTCGTACAGCTTATCGAAGGGTGCAGGAGGCGTGCGGGGAGGATGGGGCGGGCCCCAGGCGAGGACGAGAAAGAACGGCCGTCCGGCGTGCTCCCCGATGAAGTCGCAGGCCAGGCGGGTCTGGTAGTCCGGCTCGAAACCTTCGGCCCGCAGTGCCTCGGGGCTGTCGCGAAAGTAGACCCCGTCGAAGTAGCGATGCCCTCGGTTGTAGGCGGCCCAGAAGGAGAAGCCGCCGCGGCGCTCCCCGGGAGGGACGAAGCCGGGCTCTTCGGCGCCGTCCAGGCCCCACTTGCCGATATAGCCCGTCGCGTAGCCCGCCTCAGCAAACAGTTTGCCGATGGTGACCTCATCGGGCGGCAGGGGCTGGAGGTCGGCGTGCACGCCACAGGCGTGCGGGTACCGGCCGGTGAGCATGGCCGCGCGGGCGGGCGCACAGGCCGGGTTGGCGGTGTAGGCGCGGCTGAAGACGACCCCCGTCCGGGCGAGCTCCTCAAGATGCGGCGCCCGCAGATTCGGATCGCCGGCGGCTTCCAACGCCTGTCCGCGCCAGCCGTCGGCCACGATGAGCAGAATGGAAGGCCGACGCGGATGCTCCTGACCGGCCGCGAAACGCGCCGGCCAGCTCATGGCGCTCACTCGGGCCAGGAAGCTCCGGCGATCCATTCAGCGAAGAATTGCCTCCCGCCGGGCTCGAAACTCCGTGCCCGGCTTCCACTGCGGCCATTGTTCGGCCCGGGACACCTCGAAGCCGAGCAGCATCAGCAGTCGCGCATCCTCGACGGCGCCCGCCAGATCCCAATCGGCTTTGATTTCGTCGCTCGGCTTGTGATAGTCGCGCTCGGTAAACTCCTTGCGCTTCTGCTCCCCGTAGCCGGGAGGCTTGTCGAGGAAATCGGTCCCGGCATGGCTATAGAAGGCAGGTACGCCTTTCTTGGCGAATTCAAAGTGGTCGGCCCGATAGAAGAAGCCTTTCTCGGGTTCGGCATCCGGTCGGAGGACGCGCCCCTGGCGGCGCGCCAGCCCCTCGGCCAGTTCGTCGAGCGTCGTGTTGCCGAGGCCCACCACGACGAAGTCGCGCGTGCGGCCCCAAGGGTTCATGCCGTCGATGTTGATGTTGACCAATGTCTTCTCGAGCGGGCAGACCGGGTGCTCGGCCAGGTATTTCGCCCCGAGCAGCCCCTGCTCTTCGGCCGTGAGTGCGGCAAACAGCACCGTGCGCGAAGGTTTCGGCTCGAGCCGAGCGAAGGCGCGGGCGATCTCGATGAGGATCGCCACGCCCGAGGCGTTGTCGACGGCGCCGTTGAAGATCTGGTCGCCCTCAAGCGAGTTGTCGCGCCCGAGATGGTCCCAGTGGGCGGTGTACAAGACGCACTCTTCAGGCTTTTCGGCGCCCTCCAGCCGCGCGATGACGTTACGCGAGGCGAGCTGGCGAAGCGTATTCCGAATGCGGAAGGTGGCGCGGGCCGGCAGCCTCACGGGCCGGAAGTCGCTCCGCGCGGCTGCGCGCTTGAGGGCTTCGAAATCGAGTCCGGAGGCGCCGAGCAGCTCCTTTGTCTTTTCTAGCGTCAGCCAGCTCTGTACCGCCACGCGTTCGCCCCGCTCGCCGGCGACGGCGAAGTTCTCGCCTCCCCAACTGTTCTGTACGACGCCCCAGGGGTAGCCGGCAGGCTCGGTCTCGTGGACGATGATGGCTGCGGCGGCGCCTCTTTGGGCGGCGATCTCGTATTTGTAGGTCCAGCGGCCGTAGTAGGTCATCGTCCGACCTTTGAAGAGGCGCTCGTCGAGCCTGGCGGGATCGACCGGATCGGGCACGGCCGGATCATTAATGAGCATGAGCAGCGTTTTGCCTCGGACGTCGACGCCCTTGAAGTCGTCCCAGCCATACTCGGGCGCCACAGCCCCGTAGCCGACGAAAACGATCTCGGAGTCCTCGACGGCGGTGAGGGGCTCGAGCCGCGGCGCGACGGCCACGTAGTCATCCGGGTACTTCAGGGCGATCTTGCGCCCTGCCGCCACGAGTTCTGCGCTCGGCTCGCCCCGGTAGCCTACCAGCGGCACCGCCTGCGTCCAGGAGCCGCCGGACGCGCCGGGCTTGAGGCCCATCTCCTGAAACTGCTTGATCACGTAGTCGACGGTGAGATCCTCGCCTCGGGTGCCCGGCAGGCGGCCCTCGAACTCGTCGGAAGCGAGCACGCGGATATGGTCGAGTATCGCCTCGGCCGTGATCGACTCGGCGGCCGCCTCAGCGTCTCTGGCGAGCCTTCGGGAGCAGCCGACGAGCATGACGCCCGCCAGCAGGAGCGAAATCGGTTTCGTCATCAACGAGTATCGTATAACGGCGCTTTAACCTTCTTCAGGCTAGATCGAACAGCAGGAATTCCGAGCTTTCGTGGGGCTCGATGCGCAACTGTGTCTCCCCTTCGATCGCCGCTCCATCACCCTGGTGCAGCTCGACTCCATTCACTTTCAACCTGCCTCGCGCGACTTGGAGCCAGCCGTAGCGTTCCGGTCGCAGGCGGAATTCGCCTGCCTCCTCGACAATAGCGGCGTACAGGTCGACATCCTGGTGGATCTTTACGGCGCCGTCCCGCCCGTCTCGGGAGGCCACGAGCCGAAACCGGCCGAACTTCTCCGACGCCGCAAACCTGCGCTGCTCGTATCCCGGAGGCAGGCCCTTCCGCTCCGGGCGGATCCAGACCTGGAGCAGGTGCACCGGCTCCGAATCGGAGGGATTCGACTCGCTACGGGTAATGCCTGTGCCGGCCGTCATGCGTTGTACGTCGCCTGTGCGGATCACCGAGCCGTTGCCCATGCTGTCCCGGTGCTCGAGCGCCCCTTCGGGCACGTAAGTGAGGATCTCCATGTCGCGGTGCGGGTGCAGGGGAAAGCCCGCCCCCAAAGCGATGCGGTCCTCGTTCAACACGCGCAGCGAGCGGAAGCCCATGTAGCGCGGGTCGTAGTAGCGATCAAAAGAAAAGGTGTGATAGGTGTCCAGCCAGCCATAGTGAAAATGGCCGCGTTCTGTCGCTTTCCGAACGAAGATCATCGTGCCACCCCTTCCTGTTGCTTGCGATTACCTGAAGGCATCCGCGCGGGCTTTGCATCGTTCGCTCTGCGGCCCGATCATCGTGCGTTGCCCTGCGGAGGCCCCGCCTCCTCTTACGCCCGCACCATCGCCTCAAGCGCAACGCGCGGACAGATCGCTCCGCGAATATAGTCGATCAAGCCGGAAGCCAGCCTGCGGAGCTGCCGCTCGACCGCCGCATCCGACGGGCGACCTGCCGCGTCGAACGCCGTGTGCACCTGAGCCACCGACACGCTCCCCGGCAGCACGATCGCGCCCACGTGCAGGCACACACCCGCGAGAGATTCCAGCGATTTGACGGCTCCGATCCGGCCTTGCGCCACGCCCAGCAGCGCTACGGGTTTCCCGGCCAGGACGGAGGGAAACCCGAGGTTTTCGATCACGAGCTTGATCACGCTGGAAAACGAGCCGTGGTACTCCGGGGTAGCCAAGACCACTCCCGTAGCGGCTCGAACGCGCCCCCGCAGCGCCTGAACCGAAGCCGACCCTTCGTCCAGACCCGGCGGAGGAAGGTGAAGCGTACCCGGTTCGATCAAATCCACGGAGACGCCTTCTCGAGAGGCCAGCTCGTCCGCCACCACTCGCAATGCCTTAAAGGTGTAGCTCCCCGGACGGACCGAACCGCCGATTGCTGCAATGTGTATCTCGCCGCCTGACTGCCGGCCCACAAGCGTTTGATGTTCTCTCGTTGAGAGCGGTCGCATCCGCGACGGCCGATACCGCGACGCGCATCGGACCGGCGGAAGCGACCTGCTTCGGCGATGGGCTCCCGACCGGCGAGCCCAGGCCGTTTTCGATCTTCGAATCCCGGACAAATCCGGAAGCACCTCCGCCCTCTGCCGCACCCTTGCATTCCGTTTGCTGTGCGTGGGCTCGGCGGCCGGCATCTTGGTCTCCAAGGAGTGCAACCCGTGAGCGCCCCCCCTGCGCTCGGCGGCTTTCTCGGCGCCGTTCGTCCAACTCGCGCACCAGAATCCGGCCACCGTCGGAGGTGAGCTGCGATCCGCGGAAATCGATCTTCAAAGCAGGACGGAAGAAAAGCTGAAACGGCGGATTCTGTTTCTCACTTCTTGGGTTCGGTTCTCCGGAAGAGGTCAATCACACTGGAGCCCGCATGA
>Ga0308391_1001132_pt1 | contig 11260 bp, 13 predicted proteins | sample Hotspr20Samplet1_FD_202363 | JGI IMG/M metagenome (GOLD analysis project Ga0308391, IMG submission 202363) | Hot spring phototrophic mat microbial communities from Octopus Spring, Yellowstone National Park, Wyoming, United States - 20050623_t1 ... | reverse complement strand
GTCAGCGCGGCCGGAGAGCCCTCTCGTGGGGGAGTAGAAGAGCCGCTCGAGGTAGAGCTCGAAAGGTTCGGCAGCCGGATCGAGTGTCCTCTCGACCTGATCGAGGATGGAGTTCGCTGCCTCGAAACAGAGGCGCAGATCCTTAGGCGGAAGACCGTCTTTCGTCTCTTTGGCGGCGAGCAGCGTCTGGATCGTGCGCGTCCACTCGGCCCAGACAGCGGCTCGGTACTCGGCAGCGGCCAGCTGGCGGTCACCGGTGGAGGCGAAGGTCACCAGCGCGCCACGGTAGCCAGCGTGGATGGCGCGACCGCGGATGTCGCTCGGCTGCGGCTCGCGCTCGCGGAAGTCGCGCGGCAGGCCGAGGAAGCGCTCGAAGAACACTTGGAGCGGACACCGATAGAGTTGCTCGACCAGGCTGCCCGTCACCGTGTACTCCGGTGCGACGATGAACTTGAGGAGGATGACTTGTCGCCAGCCGCTCGCGGTGATGGCGGCGACCGCTCGGAGCACGTGCAAGCGGAGCGGTGTCGCGATGCTGCGTCGGGCACGTGCCTCGAGGACATGCGCGAGCACCGGGAAGTAGTGCGAGAACGGGTTGGGGTTTGGACAGCCCGGGTACCACTCATTGGTGTAGACAGTGCAGTAGCCCAGGGGACGACCGTCCTCGGTGGTCGCGTGCAGGACGAGCTTGCGCCGCTCGTCGCGGCGGGGAGCTGGTTTGACCAAGACGGGCACGTCGAGCCACTGTGGGATTCCAGGGTTGGCGGCGAGTTCTCGCCAGGCGCGGAGTGCGCAGTCGCTGGCCGATTCCACGTGGTCAGGCATCGGGCGACTCCTCGGCCGGGCTGGATTCTGGCACGTACAGGGCCAGCGCGAAACGATGCGTGGCCGCGGTGGCGTCCTCGCCCCACGCCTCGGTCAGGGCGGCAGTGATTGCCCGGTAGAGATCGCGCGGCCAGGCTTCGGCCGCCAGCTTGTGGAGTTCGGCTGCTTGCTCCTCGGGAGGGCCGAGGAGCAGCGCGAAGACGGCCTGCGCCCGCTGGAGCAAGGTCAGGAGGCCATCGTCCGCATGGCCGCTGGTAATGCCGGCCCGTTGGGCGAGACGAAGCAGCCAGGCGAGCGTGGTTTCCGCCCCCTCGTTCCGCAGCAGCGCCACACGAGCGCGGAACAGGGCCCAAACACACCAGGCCCGATCGTTGGTCGTGGCCTGCTTCCAGGCTTGGCCCAGGCGCTCGGCCTCCCGAGCATAGAACGCACGTTCGGCTTCTGGCAATTGGTCCAGCGTGGGCAGGAGTTCCTCGACGAGACGCACGCTCGGCAGCGCTTTTTCTCTGGCCTGGCCAGGCACGAGACGGAGGAGCTCTTCGACGAGCCGGTAGAGTGCCCAGCCGAGCGCGATGCGCTGCTGGTTATCAGCGAAACGAGCGAAACTCGCGGCGCGCGCGAGACTCATGGCAGCGCTGCGGAGATCCCAGGTGGCCAGCGCGCGATAGGCGGCAGCCAGTTCGTCGCGAGCCAGGTCTTCGGCCGGCGTGAGCAGTGCGCCGTCGAGCTGGAGGAGCGCACCGAGACGCTCGGCAGCCAGTGCAGCGATCGCACCCTCGCGCAGTGCTTCGGCCACGCGCCGGACGGGTCGTGGAGAAACGACGGGATCACCGCCGGCGAAGCGCTCGTCCTGCAGCTTCTCGACTCGCTGTTGGACCTGGTCGAGCAATGCCTCGCTCGCCTCGCGATCAGCGGTCACTGGCGGGATGGCAGCCGGCGGTTCTTCTGGAACTGGCCGAGTCGCCATGCGCGTTGTTCCCCGCTCGTGCACGCACTAGTCGTACCGCGATCGTAGCCGAGCGAGGGGGCTGTGTCCAGGGCTGCACGGGAGTGTGGAACTGCCGATGTGGCATCGGCTGATGGCGGCCGAGGACGAGCCGCTGAATGTGGGGGAAAATGACGCCGCGCTCGATCGAGGTGCGAGCTGTCTCGCCGGCGGCTGAGCGCGTTATACTGGAGCCTCAAGAGGCTATGGCCGAGCGAGCTGGATGAGGTGGCGCAGCCGGCCTCTGGCGGCTGGCGATGGATGGGGAGCGGACGGCACGCGGATCGGTCGTGCCGGCGACAGAGGGGAGACACGCATGGCTGAGCAACTCGTCCATCCAACTCCGATGCGGGGCGTCCCGCAGCCGCGGCGCGAGGACGTCCTGGGGCAACCACGGTTGCGCGTGCTCGACCATCCGTTAGTGACGGCGCTGCTCACGGTCGCGCGCGACGAGCGCACGCCGCCAGCCGAGTTCGAGCGAGTATTGCACGAGCTGACAGGGTTTCTTCTCTACGAAGCGCTGCGCGAGGAACCGCTGCAAACGTTCCGGGTCCCCTCGCCGACGGGCGAGGAAGCGGACGGGGGAGCGCTGCGGGCTGGACTGGCCGTGCTGGCGATCTTGCGGGCCGGACTCGGCATGCTCGCACCGGTGCGCCAGCTGGTCCCCGCTGCACCGATCTACCTGGTGGGAGCGCGACGCGACGAGGAAACGCTGCGCTCGACCATCTATTACAAGAAGCTTCCGGGGCGATTCGATGTCCTCCGCCATGTCGTCATCGTCGATCCGATGTTGGCGACCGGAGGTTCGGCCGTGGCGACGGTGGAGCTCCTCCGGCAGACCTACAGCGGGCCGATCTCATTTCTCGGGATCATCGGTGCGCCTTATGGTGTCCAGCACCTGCTTTCGGCCGATCCCGACGTGCGGATCTACCTGGCGGCACTCGACGACCGCCTCGACGATCGGGGATTCATCGTACCTGGTTTGGGCGATGCTGGAGACCGGCTGTTCGGGACGCAGTGAGCGGCCGAGCGCGTCGAGGCAACGGCGGGCGAGCGGTGGTGCTGATGCGGTGGTCCCCGATCCGGTCCCGGCTGCTCGCCTGGCTCCTGATCCCGGTTCTGCTCCTGGGCGGGTCGCCGCGCTCGCTGGACGGGGCGCAGGCGCACGAGACGACACGACCGGGGGCCGTGGAATGGGCGGTAGCGGTCGAACGGGCAACCTGCTCTATCGCTCGTCAGCCTCACCCGGAGCCTCTCTGCCTAGCTGATCTCCCCGCTCGACTGGAACCGATCGATCCGGATGGGCAGTGGTGGCGGCTCCGCTTCGATCAGCCGGCGACCGCTGCAAATTGGATCGTGCGTCTGATGGGACGGCCGGGAGTCACTGGGCTGGAGCCGGCGGTGCGTCTGTTCTACCAGTGGACACCAGCCGATCCGCTGGTCGCCCAGCAAGAGTGGTTGACGGTGGCCGGATTTCCGGCGGCCTGGGACGACACGATCGGCCGGGCGGAGGTGTCGGTCGCGGTGATCGATTCCGGGGTGGCAGCGCGTCATCCGGATCTGGCAGGAAAGCTGTTGCCGGGATACGACTACCTACGACGCGATCCTGATCCGGACGACGAGGTCGGGCATGGGACGGCGGTGGCGGGAGTCATCGCGGCTGCGGCTGATGGGCGCGGAATGGTGGGCGGTGCACCGGGTGTCAAGATCGTGCCGCTCAAGGTCGGCGATCAGATCGGTGCGAGTTCGCTCTTGATCGCGGAAGCGGTCTACGGAGCGATCGAGCGCGGCGTGCAGGTAATCAACCTGAGCCTGGGGGCGGATACGCCGAGCGCTGCGCTGGAACGCGCGATCGAGCAAGCGTACGCGCGAGGCATCGTGGTCGTCGCGGCGGCAGGAAACACGCCCGACAGTGTGACCTTCCCGGCCAGTTATCCTGAGGTGGTCGCGGTGGGCGGCGCGACGGCCGATGGCCGGCGCTTGGCCAGCTTTACCTCGCGGCTGACGCGGGTCGACCTGGTCGCGCCAGCTGAGAACGTGCTGACGACGAGTTGGGATGGGCAAGAGCCCGGATGGGACCGGCGGACGGGTACCTCCTTCGCGGCGCCGATGGTGAGCGCGGCAGCAGCGCTGGTTCGTTCCATCGCGCCGGACAGCAGCGTGGAGTGGGTGCGGCAGACTCTGCGCGAGACGGCGTCCCCGCTGGATCCGCCGGGCCAGCCAGGGGCTGGCAGCGGACTCCTCTCGGCCAGGGGTGCGGTCGAGCGCGCAGTGCTGCGGCGCTTCGCCCAGACGTGGCAGCGGGCGGATCTCCCGGTGGCAGCCGGACAGGCGCAGCGGTCGTGGCTTTGGGGGCCAGCTGCGTTCGCGGTGACGCGCGAGCCGTACGAGGAGACGCGAACGGGAACGCGCGCGGTGGCCTATTTCGACAAGGCGCGCCTGGAACTCACTGACCCCGATCGTTCTCCCGAGGATCCGTGGGCAGTGACCTCGGGGTTGCTCGCCCGCGAACTGATCAGCGGCATGGAACAAGTGGGAGACAGGCGGTTCGTCCCACGTTCGCCAGCCAGCATCCCGGTCGCTGGTGATCCGGACGATCGGCTCGGTCCGACGTACGCGACGCTCGCTGCCGTGCTGGCTCTGCCACCGCTCGAAGAAGGAGAGCTGATCACGCAGACGATCGATCGGAGCGGCCGAGTCGGGAACGAGCAGCGTCTCGCTGGCTACGGCGTACGGGCCGGACCGCTCGTGCCGGAAACAGGCCATCGCGTCGCTTCGGTCTTCTGGGAGTTCTTGCAGGGGCGGGATGTCGTCTATACCGGCGGCCGTTTCGAGACGGCTGACCTGTTTTGGCCGCCGTTTGCGATCACCGGCTTCCCGATCACGGAAGCGTACTGGGCACGGGTCACGGTGGGCGGAGTGGTACGGGACGTGCTGGTCCAGTGCTTCGAGCGCCGTTGCCTGACGTATACGCCGGAGAACCCTCCTGGCTGGCGCGTGGAGCTCGGCAACGTGGGGCAGCACTACTACCGCTGGCGGTACGGCGCACTACCGGACCAGCCGCCAGCCAGTGACCCTGCGGCGATGGCTCCGGTGGACGGTAGCGGACGCGGCTGAAGCGGCGTAGACTGTCCCCTGGCCGACCTGGCAGAGAGTCTGTCGGGTCGGCGGAGGGGAGTACGGGGACAGTGCGACCAGGCGCGAAGGCGCCAGTGGCTGGTGCTGCACTGCGCAGCGCTCCGAACTGGCAGCGAACACTCGGCGCACTCTGGCTCGCCCAAACGCTGACGATCATCGGGTTCAGCCTCCGGACGCCCTTCTTGCCGTTCTTCGTCGCCGAACTCGGCGCGAGGAACCTCGAAACGCAGGTCCTCTGGGCCGGAGCGATCAACGCTGGGGGCGCCGCGGTCATGGCGATCACCGCGCCGCTGTGGGGCGCTCTGGCCGACCGCTACGGGCGCAAGTTGATGGTGCTGCGCGCGATGGTCGCCGGCTCGCTCACGATCGGTCTGATGGCGCTGGCCACCAGCCCCTGGCAGCTCTTCGTCCTGCGGCTCGTCGAGGGCGGGTTCACCGGCACAGTCACTGCGTCGACGACGCTGGCTGCCTCGACCGTCCCCAGGGAGCGGCTCGGCTTCGGGCTGGGTCTCATGCAGATGGCAGTCTTCTCGGGTTCGGCCGTGGGCCCGCTGATCGGCGGGGTACTGGCGGACCAGATCAGCTACCGGGCGACGTTCGTTTTGGCCGGGAGCCTCCTCCTGGTCTCGGCGCTGCTCGTCGCGTTCCTGGTCGAAGAGCGTTTCGAGCCGCCGTCGCGACGGGCAGGCCACGGTGAGACAGGTGGCGAGACCTGGCGGCTGTTGCTGGCGCCGGCGCTGCTCGGAATCGTGGTCAGCCTGTTCGCCTTGCGGGCAGCTAGCATGGCGCTGCAGCCGATCGTCCCGCTCCTCGTCGCGCAGCTGGCACGCGGTTCCTCGGCGGTCAATTCCCTCGCCGGGCTGGCGATGGGGGTGAGCGGGATGACCAGCGCGGTCGCATCGGTCGGACTGGGCCGACTGAGCGACCGGATCGGCCAGCGACCGTTGCTGATCGCCAGCGGCGCGCTGGCGGCCGCCACCTTCCTCCCGCTGGGGCTGACGACTCAGGTGTGGCAGGTCATCGTGTTGCAGGCGCTCTTCGGCATCGCCTCTGGCGGCATGCTGCCGACCGCGAACGCCCTGGTCGCGCGACTCACGCCCGAAGGGCGGCGCGGGACCATTTACGGGTTCACGACAACAGCATCATCGCTGGGAGCCTTCGTCGGCCCGTTAGTGGGAACAGCGCTCGCGGCCGCGCTCGGGCTTCACGCACCTTTCCTCGTGATCGGTCTTGCGCTGGCGGTGACGGTCGCCTGGGTCGCGCGGACACTTTCGCCACTCGACCGAGCCGAGCAACGAGCTGTCCTCGAGTCCGGGCGCGACTGAGGGACGAGCGTCCCGTCGTTCCCACCAGGAAACCGACTCGGAAACTCCACGCAGGCGACGAGGAGTGACCCACGTCGACCACCCTGTGCTGTCGTGGATCGCTCCGCGCAGGCCGGCAGTCGGCCGAGAGCGATCGTATTATGTCCTCCCGCAGTTGCCGGAACGGCAGAGCAGGTGGTATCGTTCGGACAACCGACCGACTCTCTCGAAGGGACTGGCGATGGTGCGCACCCTGCTCGTCCCGGACGACGCGCTCGGCTGGCAGGACCTGGCTGCCCAGCTGGCCGGTTGCTCGGGAATCACAGCCGTCCAGCCGGCCGCTGATCCTGCCACCGCCACCCAGCTCGCTGTGACCTGGCGCCCCGACCTCGTCGTCCTCGTGGCCGGTCTCTTGCGCGAACCGCTCGACCCGGCGCTCGGAGAGCTGGTGCAGCGGGCTCCGAGCGTGCTTCTGGCGCGCGCACTCCCTGTCCAGCTCGTCGCGACGCTCCTGAACTCCGGGTTGCCGCTCCGGGGAGTCCTCACCTAGGACGACCTGGACCGGGCACTGCTGCCCGCGGTGGTCGCGCTCCTGACGCAGAGCCCGCTCCTGCTCGCCGGGCCGACAGCGGCAGCCCAGCTGGCTACGCTGTGGCGGGAACGAGTAGGTCGTCCGAGGCTGAGTCCGGCGGAGGAGCGGCTCCTGCCGCTCCTGGCCGAGTGGGATCTCACCTATGCAGCGATCGCCGGGCGGCTGGGCGTGGCACCGGCGACCGTCAAGGCGCGGGTGCGGCGGCTGGCTCACAAGCTCGGGGTCACGCCTGGGCGGGGCGCGGTGGTCGAGGCAGCTCGCCAGCGTGGCTTGCTCGCTCCCGGAGCGAGCCGAGCGGAGGGAGCGCTCGGCCGGATGACAGCGCTGTCATCCAAAGGTGACTGGTAAGCGCACCCGGGCTGGTGGTGACATGATGGATGACGGACGCCACCAGAACAGCGGGACGCGACATGCAGTGGGTGTTGGCCTACGACGCAGCCTGCGGGCGCTGCCACGCGCTGGCCGAGCTGGTGGCGGGCGGCTCCTGGCGCGGAGCCTGCGCGACCCGGAGGTGGCGGCCTGGCGGGAGCGGCTCTTGGGGGCCGGGGCGCCGTGGGAGCCGGTGCTCTTTGCGGTGGAGGGGCGGAAGCGGTCCGGGCACTGACCGGGCGGCGGCTGGTGCTCGAGCTTGTACGGCTGCTGGGGGTGCAGCGGGGGCTGGCACTGGCGAGGGGGCTGGGGGACCTGGCTTCGCCAGCGGGAGCGGGTCCGGTGCTGACGCGGCGGCGAGTACTCGGGCGGCTGGCTGGACTCGGCACCGCACTGGGGCTCCTGGTGAGCGGGAAGCTGGCGGTGCCGGGTGGGGTGCATGCCCAGGGAGGGGGGGAAGAGCGCCCGTGGTGGGCGGTGGAGCCGATAAAGACGAGCCTGCTCGATCCGGCAGCTGGGGAGAAACTCCTGGCGGAGGTCGTGGCCGGGCCTGACCTTCGGGCAGTACTCGGTGCGGCAGAGCTGGCCGAGGTGCAGGCAGCCGAGCACCGGCTGGCCGACGGGCGGACGCTGTGGGCCCTGGCAGGGGTGCTGCCCGGCAACGAGGTGGTGGTGGCGTACCGGGACGACGCAGGGCGAATTGAAGCGCTGCGCTACCGCGTGGTAGGGGAAGTCGCCGAGCTGCGGGCGGTGAGTGCGGGTGGGGCGGTGCAGTATCCGCTGGGCGCTGGTGGGGGTGACTTCAGCCCGGCGAGTTGCCCGCCGGGGACGTGGCCTTGCAGGGAGCGGCGGTGCTGCCGGGTCCACGTGGGTGCCGCGCTCGGGTGTTGCTGGAGTGCAGCCTGTGACTGGCCATGTTTGCGGAACCAACTCCTCTGCATCGCGTGCCTGCTGATCAGGTGTGCCTGGTGCGTGTCGCGCGCCTGCGTGTGGTGGTGCAATTGCTGTTGGAACGATCCACCGTGGGGGCCGTGAGCGGAGCGTCGCGACGGAGGGAATCAGGCTATGTGGGGCGAGTGGTACCCAGTCTTCTCGGCCATTTGCTATTTTGGCAGCCTCGGGCTCTTAGTGGTGGTTCACGTACCCTGGGTGGGGCGGCGGTACCAGCAATTCCGCAAACGCGACTGGGCGTTCGGGCTTTTGGTCGCGGGAATGGTGACGAGGAGCCTCTGGCGCGGCATCCAGGAGGGGCCGGTGTGGGATGTCCAACTGGCCGAGAGCCCGCTCTGGCTGCGCGGGGCGATTGCGCTGGCTGTTGTGGTTTTCTCGATCTATCTGGCCCGGTTGCGGATCCGGGAACTGCGCCAACCGGCGGGTGCTCGAGCAGGATAGCGGGCTGGTACGAGCAGAGCTGGGCCCGCTCGGTATGGGCTGCGGCCGGGGCGGTGCGGCGGGGGAGGCTGGTCGGGCGAGGACGGTGGGGTACCGGGCAGGGCAAGCAGCGGCTCGGTGACGGTAGAGCTGCTGCGGCTGGTGGCGGTCGAGCGGGTGAGAAGCGTCGGCCGGTGGGAGGGCTGGCTTGCAAGAGACCATGGACTGGCACGTCCTCGTGCCACTCGGTGGGTGGCCCTGTTGGTGAGCAGCGTCAGACCTGCTGTTTGTGTAGAGACTGGCTCGGGCAGCGGTGCTTGCAGGCAGGTGGAACGAGGAACCGCTCAGGGGTCGTGACGGTGCGGTCGCTGCGGTCGGGCAAGACGGAGCAATCGGGTGGAGGCGCCAGCTGGTCGCTGTCGGAGGCTGGACGGGCTTGCCCGTGTCTGAGGTGGTGGGAATGGGCGATATCGTCGTAGCGGACCGGGACCACGCGGAGCGCGTGGAGGCGCTGCGCTACCGCGTGGTAGGGGAAGTCGCCGAGCTGCGGGCGGTGAGTGCGGGTGGGGTGGTGCAGTATCCGGCGGGCGCTGATGGGTGTGACTTCGGGTTGGCCGGCTGCCCACCGGGTTACTTGCCCTGCCAGCGGTGTTGCATTGTTAATCTGCGCGAGATCGAAAATAGATGTGCGGGCTGTTGGGTCCCTTGCTTGTCCTGTGCGTTTTTCCGGACTGTTGAAGGGTGTACCCCGTGTCTCATTTGTCTGTTCGTCTTTTGTCCCTATGTGGTGTTCCAGGCGTGCCGCTTTTGCTGGACTTGCTGTCCCGAGTCACCACCTTGGGGGCCATAGGGGGTTGCGATGGGGCTTGGCTCGCTCCTCTCGATCATCGTCTGGGTCGTCTTTCTGGGCATGCTCGTCGTGCAGATGGTCCGTGCGCGGCGGATTTGGTGGGCTGTGGTCACCTCGGTCGTGTTGCTGTATTGGATTGTATGGTTCGGATGGAAGCTTGATTTCGGGCGGTCTCTTTTTCAGCTGCGAGGGTGGCTCGACTGGGTGGACTTGGGCTTGTACGCGACGGTGATGTTGGCAACACCCTTGTGGATGTTCGTGAACTGGATGCGGAGTCGGCGACGCGGTTCGGAAAGAGACCCAAGAGCTTGATCTTTGCCGGGGTCGGCGAGCGGTTGGTACGCTGTGTCTGAGTAGTGGTTGGCCACAGGGAAGACTGCCTAGGTCTGCGGGTGGGATCGGCTGAGCTGAGGGTGTCCCCGCAGTCGACCGGCGGCGGATGGTGCAACGGACGCGTTCGAGCGGGCTACCCTTGCGTTCACTTCGCTCCTGGCGGAGCGGTTCGGGGAGGCTGGTATTTCGATCGGCCTTGCCGCTTCGGCAATCTCGGTGGTCCTTCTTGTCTGCTCATCGTGTGTGCCAGCTGTGTATTCCGGTCCTGCGTGTGGTGGTGCGAGTGCTGTTGGAACGATCCACCCTGGGGGCCGTGAGCGGAATGTTGCAGTGGAGGAATCGGGACGATGTGGGAGCAGTGGTATCCGATCTACTCCGCCATCTGCTATTTCGGTAGCCTCGGGCTCCTGTCGCTGGTTCACGTGCGCTGGGTGGCACGGCGCTTTCGGCAGTTCCGCAGACTCGACTGGGCGTACGAGCTCGTCGTGACATGGCTGCTCGCGGTTGCCTGGTGGCACGGGATGCGGCAGGGGCCGGTCTGGGATACGGAGTTGCCGGGGAGTCCGCTCCGGGTGCGCGGGGCGCTCGCGCTGGCAGCGGTGGTGGTAGCGGTGGTAGCGGGGTGGCGGCTCGAACAGCGCTCCCGCGCGCCGGGGGTGGCCTAGATCACCTGGCGAGGGCTTGGCTCGTCCCGGTCGGGGCGGGGGAGGCGAGCGGGGAGCGTGGGTTGCCTAGACTGCGACGGGACTCGTGCGAGTTGCGGCGACGAGAAGCTGCTGACCGTCGACCGGGCTGCTGGGTGGGTCCGCCGGATGACCCGGGGGACGAGGCAGCAGAGGGGACGTCCGGTCCGGCGAGTTGCCTGCCGGGCTGGTAGCCCGGCCAGCGGTGCTGCCGGGTGAACCTCGGCAAGCTCTCGGAGTGTTGCGGCCGCGGATGCTTCGTACCGTGCGTGCAGTGCGGACTCCGCTACGGATGTGCCATATGCCTACTCGGCATCGCGCTTCTTTGCCCCTTCTGTCTGTTTTGGGCTTGCATCATGTGCACGGACTGTTGTCCAGAGGGCCTACCATGGGATCTCAAGCAGTAGGGGGTCGGGTATGCAGAGCCTCGACGTCGTCCTGAGCACGCTGGCGATCGTCCTCTTCGTGAGCCCCATCGCAATAGCGTTGTTCCTCATCGGTCTCGACCTACCCCGTCGCTGGAAAACCTTGCGGTGGCGGCCGTTCCGGCTCATCCTGGCCGCTCTGCTGCTCGGTGGTTTCGCGGTCGGCATGCACAGCCACGTGCAGGACGTCTGCGCCAACGGCCCCTCGTCCTCGAGCTGGTTCGTGATCGCGGTCGTCTGGTTCGGACTGGCCTCGATGCTGTGGGAGTGGCGGAAGGAGCGACTGGCAGGAAAGCTGGATGAGCAGCCTCCAACCGGTTCCCGTTCTGGGCTGGGATGATGTTCGTCACGTTCCGTTGAGCGGCGGAAGGTGCCTTCATCGAAT
>Ga0308391_1001130_pt1 | contig 11263 bp, 10 predicted proteins | sample Hotspr20Samplet1_FD_202363 | JGI IMG/M metagenome (GOLD analysis project Ga0308391, IMG submission 202363) | Hot spring phototrophic mat microbial communities from Octopus Spring, Yellowstone National Park, Wyoming, United States - 20050623_t1 ... | reverse complement strand
AGATCTTCCGCATTCCCGCGGGGGGGGAGCCTGTGTTGGTGCATCCCAAAGACGGCGTCTTTCCCGAGAAGGTCAACGAAGGCCGCGAGCCCATCGGCAAAGTGGATCGCAACATCGGCAAAAACAAGGAGCCGATTACCTACAAGTTCACCGGCGGGAAACCCTGGGACTAAGTCCAGCGGCCCTTGTCTTGTCGGATCCCCTGGTCAATTCAGGGGATCTTTATTTGTTCGCGGGCACCTGGTTCTGGAGCGGTTGCCGACGGCCCTCACCCCCAGCCCCTCTGCTGTTGCTTGTCCCTTTTGGGAAGAGTCGGGCTGCCCCTGGCGAAGAAAAGCCCCAGCCCACCCGGGGCTGGAGCCATACCCGAAAAAGCCCGGGATCCCTGAGGCAGGATCTGGGCCAACCTACTTGGCAATCGCCGCGAAGAACTCCTTGGATTTCACTGGGTCGGGGTGCATGGTTTTCTGGCCGGGCTGCCAGTTGGCCGGGCAAACTTCATCGGGGTGAGATTGCACGTATTGGATAGCTTGCAGGGTGCGCAAGGTTTCATCCACACTGCGGCCAAAGGCCAGGTTGTTAATGGTGGCGTGCTGGATGATCCCTTCTTTGTCGATGATGAACAGGCCGCGCAGCGCCACACCGGCCTCCGGATCCAGAACATTGTAGGCAGCGCTGATCTCCTTTTTCAGGTCAGAGACCAGAGGATACCTCAGCTCACCCACCCCTCCGGCTTTGCGGTCGGTCTGGATCCAGGCCAAGTGAGAGTATTCGCTATCCACTGAAACACCCAGGATCTCGGTATCCAGCTTGGCAAAGTCGTCATAGCGGTCGCTGAAGGCCGTGATCTCCGTTGGGCAGACAAAGGTGAAGTCCAAGGGGTAGAAGAACAACACCACATACTTCTTACCCCTGTAGTCGGAGAGCTTCACCGTCTTGAATTCCATGTCATAGACGGCGGTGGCGGAAAAATCGGGAGCGGGCTGCCCCACTCGCAGGCATCCTTCCTGAGACATAAATCAACGCTCCTTGCGGTAAAGTGCAAATGTAAACCAAACCTAACATACCATACTCATAATGAGTTTGTCTTAATCCGAGGGCTAGGGAGGGATCCCAACTGCTGGGATCCGGATAATCCCCATTTTTCCATGCTGATCGGTTCGGCTCTGCAAGGGATCCTGTTGTCATGAGGGTGGCGCTGGAGTTCCTCTATCACTTTTGTTGTGACCGCTGTCGGCGATGGTGGAGCCAGGCCGATGTGGAGCCCCAACCTGGGGATCGCCTGTATTGCCCCTATTGCGGCCATCAAAATTGTGTGGAGCGCATCGATACCTTTCGCAATGCTGCGCGGGGCAGTTGCCTGACCCGTCCCCCCGATGCCCCTTCTCCAGAGCCGCGTCCGCCCTCTGAAAAACTCGGGGATCGGCCTCAGGAGAAGCGATCCCCAATCTAGTTATCCTGGGCAAACCCAGTCCTCTTGCCCCTATGGGGCAGCCAGCCGCTAGAGCCTGTCAACCGTTCAACGCATCCGCCAGAGTTCCCCGTTGCGAAGATGACCACAGGTAGAGGTCAACCTCAGGCGAGGAAGAATCCACCAGATAGCGACAGAGGCGGCGCTCTTCCAGGATGGCGGTGGAGCAGCAGCAACTGTAGACTTCCAGATAGTCGTCCGGCTCCGCCTCAAAAATCGCCTGCTGGCCGGGAAAGAGGGTGCGCTCCCAGTGGCCGGGGATCGTGCGGATCACCTGAACCTGTCCGGAACGGTTGACAAAAGCGTATCTTTTCATTGCGTTTTTTTAATGGTGTTAAGAAAAACTTATTGCCCTTAAAATAGGCTACCATCCCTGATCCCCAAGCGGCAATAGTAAGCCGCCAAGACGGGGATCGCTCTTCCTGACTGGCTTTGGGGGATTTGTTCTCTCAGCTTATTGGGGTTGAGAGAATGGGATCCCGAGGAGAAGCCTGCCCTGGTAAACTGAGGGGAAGAGTCTGAAGATATCCTTAAGTTGGCCTTCACCATTCCGAGATCAGCAAGGGGGCACATCGTGGACAACAAGTTGGGGCTAGAGATCATCGAAGTCGTGGAGCAGGCTGCCATTGCCGCCGCCCGCTGGATGGGCAAAGGGGACAACAAGACCGCCGACCAGGTGGCTGTAGAGGCCATGCGGGAGAAACTCAACCAGATCCCTATGCGCGGTCGCATCGTCATCGGGGAAGGAACCCGCGATGAGGCCCCCATGCTCTACATCGGCGAAGAAGTGGGCATCTGTACCCGCCCGGATGCTGAGCAGTTCTGCCGTGTGGAAGAGCTGGTGGAGATCGATATTGCTGTGGATCCCTGCGAGGGCACCAACCTAGTGGCCAAAGGCCAAAACGGCTCTATGGCGGTGCTGGCCATCTCCGAGAAAGGCGGCCTTCTCCATGCCCCGGACATCTACATGCAAAAGCTGGCGGCTCCGCCCCAGGCCAAGGGCAAGGTGCACATCGACTATCCGCCAGAGAAAAATCTCAAGATCATCGCCGAAAGCCTGGATCGGGAGGTGTCGGATCTGACGGTGGTGGTCATGGATCGCAAGCGCCACCTCGATCTGATTCGCCAAATTCGAGAGGCGGGGGCGCGGGTGAAGCTGATTACCGATGGCGACATCTCGGCGGCTCTCTCGGCAGGCTTCAATGGCACCGGCATTCATGCCCTGATGGGGATCGGGGCTGCTCCTGAGGGAGTGATCTCGGCAGCTGCTCTGCGGTGCTTGGGCGCCCACTTCCAAGGTCGGCTGATCTACGATCCCGAGGTGGTTCAGGCAGGCACCTACTTGCCACCCGTGGAGGAAACGCGACGGGAACTCAAAGAAAAAGGCATTGAGGATCCCGACAAGGTGTGGGAGTGTGAGGAGCTGGCCAGTGGCAAGGAAGTCCTCTTTGCTGCCACCGGGATCACCGATGGTGACTTGATGCGCGGGGTGCGCTTCTTCGGGGGCGGGGCCCGCACCGAGACCTTGGTGATCTCCAGCCAATCCCGCACGGTGCGCTTTGTGGACACCATCCACATGAAAGACGGCCAACAGCCCCGCGGACTGCAACTGCGCTGAGGGATCCCTATCTAACATCCTCGCAGATCGGGGCGGCTTTCCCCTGGTGAAGGTCGCCCTTGCCTTTTTGGGAAAGTTACGAAATCTATCAAGCCCCAACCCGTGAAAACGTAATAACTCTTCAGCAAAATCCGGCAAAACCGGTTCGATACTGGTCTTAGGGTTTAGGTAGGCTGAGAAAAGTTACCTAAGCTTGCTGGAACCGAGTCAAGGGATCCCCTCGTATCGGTCACAGCTCTTGCTTTCTCTCTGAAACAATATTTGCTTTTGTTCAGAGTTTTTGTTTTTAATAACTTTTGTTGTTGCTGCACAGACGACGGAGAGGCATGTTTATCGCGGTTGTCGGTCTTAGCCATCGCACAGCTCCCGTAGAGATTCGGGAGCGCCTCAGCATCGCGGAGGCGGAGGTGGGAGAGACGATCCAGCAGCTTCGCACCCACCCCCACATTGAGGAGGCTGCGATCCTCAGCACCTGTAACCGGCTGGAGGTCTACATCGTCACCTCAGAAATGGAGAGTGGTGTCCGGCAGACGATGCAGTTCTTGGCTGAGCTGAAAGGGATCCCCTTGCCCCAACTGCGTCCGCACCTGTTTACCCTTCTTTACCAGGATGCGGTAACCCACCTGATGCGGGTGGCTGCCGGGCTAGATAGCTTGGTGCTGGGAGAAGGGCAGATCCTCTCGCAGGTGAAAAAAGCCCAGCAACTGGGCCAAGCCTGCAACGGCATGGATCGCATCCTCAATCGCCTTTTTAAGGCAGCCATTACCGCCGGCAAGCGCGTCCGTACCGAAACGGAGATCGGCACCGGCGCCATGTCCATCAGCTCGGCAGCGGTGGAGTTGGCTCTGCAAGAGCAGGGATCCCTCTCTCAGGGCAAAGTTACCGTGGTGGGGGCGGGGAGAATGGCCCGTCTGTTGGTGCAGCACCTGTTGGCCAAAGGGGCAGTCGATATCACGGTGGTCAACCGCTCCCTGGAGCGGGCCGAAGCCCTGGCCAAGCAATTCGAGCAGCCGATCCAGGTGTTGCCCTGGGAGTCGCTGCTGAGCAGCGTGGCCGAGTCCAACTTGGTCTTCACCAGCACCGGTGCCACCCAGCCGATCCTCACCTACCAGCAACTGGCAGGGGTGCTGCAGCCAGATCAGCCGCTGTTGTTGGTGGATATCTCTGTGCCCCGCAACATCGATCCCGACGTGGAAAAGCTGAAGGGGGTACAGGTGTTCAATGTGGATCACCTCTCCCGCATCGTGGAAGAAAACCGCGCCCAACGGCAAAAGCTGGCTCTGGCTGCCGAAGCCCTGGTGGAAGAAGAGGTGGATCAATTCATGGAGTGGTGGCGTTCTCTGGAGACGGTGCCCACCATTTCCAGCCTGCGCCACAAGGTGGAGTCCATCCGCGAGCAGGAGATGGAAAAAGCTCTCTCCCGCCTGGGCAAGGACTTTGCCGAGAAGCACCTGGAGGTGATCGACGCCTTGACCCGCGGCATCGTCAACAAGATCCTGCACGACCCGATGGTGCAACTGCGGGCCAAACGGGATATTGAGGCGCGGCGGGCAGCCATGCGGATCTTGCAGGAACTGTTCAACCTGGATCCGGTGGTGTTTCAAGCCCAGCAGGAGCGCTAGGGATCCCTTGGCGAAGAGCGCATGACTTGAAGAATTGTAACAGCTCTCCCATCTGGGGTGGAGGGCACCCCTTAGGATACAAAGCGTAAGCCACAGGATCTGGGATTATGTTCGGACAATACGAAGTTTTTGTGCAGTTGGCCCTGCTGGCCTTGATTGTCTTGGCAGGCCCGGCGGTCATCCTGCTGCTCTATCTGCGCGGCGCCGATATGTAGGGGATCCCTCTGGATATTGAGGCAGTCGGGATAACCCTTTGGGAGTGCTGGGGCTAAGCCCAAAGCCAGGAGTGTTTAGCAACGTAACGCTCCTTTGCGTTAGAGTTGTAAAGAAATCCCTAAGGCACTCCTGCTTGTAGGGCGACATCCTGCTGGTCAATGGTTAATATGTCACTCCCCATCCGCAACGTTGCCATCATCGCCCACGTCGACCACGGCAAAACTACCCTTGTGGATGCCCTGTTACGCCAGGCGGGCATCTTTCGGGAGGGGGAAGACATTCCCACCTGTGTGATGGACTCCAACACGCTGGAGCGGGAGCGGGGCATTACCATCTTGGCCAAAAACACAGCCGTCCGCTACGGCGAAACCTTGATCAACATCGTCGACACCCCTGGCCACGCCGATTTCGGGGGCGAGGTGGAGCGGGTGCTGGGGATGGTGGAGGGCTGCTTGTTGATCGTGGATGCCAACGAAGGCCCGATGCCGCAAACCCGCTTTGTGCTGCGCAAAGCCTTGGAGAAGGGCCTGCGCCCAATTGTGGTGGTCAACAAGATTGATCGGCCTCGCGCCGAGCCCTACAAAGCCGTCGACAAGGTGCTGGATTTGTTCTTGGAGCTGGGGGCAGACGAAGACCAGTGCGACTTCCCCTATCTATTTGCCTCTGGGTTGCGCGGCTTTGCCCTGGAAGAAGCCCATCTCAAAGACTTTCTGGAAGGGAAGTACAGCGGATCCCTGGATATGAAGCCTCTTTTCGAGGCCATTCTCAAGCATGTCCCACCTCCCATTGGGGATCCCGGCAAGCCCCTGCAGCTGCAGGTCACCACGCTGGAGTATTCGGAATACCTGGGCCGGATTGTGATCGGCAAGATCCACAACGGCACCATCCGCCTGGGGGATCCATTGGCAGTGGTGAAAGAGGATGGATCCATTGCCAAGGGCAAAGTAACCAAGCTGTTCGGCTTTCAGGGCCTGCAGCGCATCGAGCTGACGGAAGCTACCGCCGGCCATATTGTCGCCGTGGCGGGGTTTGCCGAGGCCAACATCGGCCATACCCTCACCTCTCCCGAGAATCCCCAGGCTTTGCCGCTCATCAAAGTGGACGAGCCCACATTGCAGGTGATGATCTGCGTCAACGACTCCCCCTTCGCCGGGCAAGAGGGTACTTTTGTAACTTCGCGGCAACTGCGGGAGCGCCTGATGCGGGAGCTGGAAACCAACGTGGCGCTGCGGGTGGAAGAAACCGACTCGCCGGATCGCTTTTTGGTGTCGGGGCGAGGCGAGCTGCACCTGGGCATCCTGCTAGAAACCATGCGGCGGGAAGGCTATGAGTTTCAGGTGGGGCAACCGAAGGTAATTTTCCGCGAGGTCAACGGCCAGCCCTATGAGCCCTATGAGTGTTTGGTGCTGGATGTGCCGGAAGCGACGGTGGGGGCCTGCATCGAGCGGCTGGGGCAACGGCGGGGAGAAATGCAGAACATGATGGTGGGATCCGATGGTCGGGCTCAGCTGGAGTTTGTCATTCCGGCGCGAGGGCTGATCGGCTTTCGGGGGGAGTTTATCCGCATCACCCGCGGCGAGGGGATCATGAGCCACAGCTTTTTGGAATACCGTCCCCTGACCTCTGAGATGGAAATGCGCCGCAACGGGGTGCTGATTGCTTTTGAAGAAGGGGTGGCCACTACCTATGCCCTCAAGAATGCGGAAGATCGAGGTGTATTCTTTATTACGCCAGGTACCCGCGTTTACAAGGGCATGATCGTGGGCGAGCACAACCGTCCCCAAGACTTGGAGCTGAACGTCTGCAAGACCAAGCAGCTGACCAACCACCGGGCTGCGGGCGGGGAGGAGCTGGTGCACTTGCAAGCGCCGGTGGAGATGACCCTGGAGCGGGCTTTGGAATACATCGGCGAGGATGAGCTGGTGGAGATCACGCCCCAGTCGGTGCGCCTGCGCAAGGCACAGTTAACGCCCTCTCGCCGCTAGTTTTCTCAGCCAACTGGAAGAGAGCCTCTGGCTCACCACCGCCGCAGGTAAGAGGCCAAGTTGGGGAAATAGAACGCCCCCCAAATCCCCAGCAGGATGACTCCCAAGCCGAACACAACCAGCCAAAGGCGCGGTCGGCTGTGCAGCTTATTGGATCCCACCTGGACGTAGGCCAGATCCACCCAAGCAGTATTGCCGCGGCGGAACCAGCCCACCACTTTGACGCGCCGGCCCACCAGGGCGCGGATCCGCTTCAGGCCGGAAAAGACATTGCCCACCGGCCCCAAAGGGGAAGTAAAGCGCACCGGGATCAGCCCTGTGGCCTCTTGCAGCTTCAGCTCTGCCCCCAGTTGATAGCCGGAGGGGCCCAGTCCCACCAACTCCCCCTCCAGCTCCACCCATTGTCCGCGGCGGGGATCCGCGTCGGGATCCGCCAGCAAGCTGAGCACATCCGTCGGCCTTGCCGGCAGGGATCCCCCGTACATCAACCCCGCTTTGGCCCACAAGCCCACCCCGTAGCCCACCACCGCTGCTGCCGCGATCACCTTGGGATCGAGACGGTTTTGCAGCAGCAAGTAGAGGATCAGCCCCACTAGCCAGCCAATGAGGATCCCGACCACTTCGGCTGCGTAGATGGCCAGATCTAGCCAAAACCGGCTTTGCAGGCGGGCCACATCCAATTTGGACCCGGATCCCAGGCTCAGCTCCGGCAGGAGGCGCAGCCGCTCTCCATATCCCGCCAAGACCTTGAAGCGGTGCCCCGGCAGCGGATGGCTGGAATTGACCTGCATCCAGCGGGCCCAAGGGTTGATTTGATCCCAAAGAAAGACTTGGCCAGCTTGGGAGGGATCCTGGAGGCGGGCGGCAGCACTGGCAGCGGCGATGGTTTTGAAGTCCAAAAAGCTGAACAGGCGGGTGCAGTGCAACAGCGAGGAAGGTCGGCGGTCGTTTTTGTGGGCCTCCTGCAGGCCAGCAGCCGATTTGAGCAGAGCAGCAATCAGCCCGTTCGGGTTGCCAGTCGCCTCTACAGCAAAATGGTCGGCATGGTAGGTGCCCAGGCGGGAGAGGAAAAACAGCGGGTAGGAGAGCACCGTGTAGATGAGGTAGAGCAGCGGGGCCACATGCCCGATGAGATCCCGCCGTTTGCTTCCCAGTTGGCTCACCTGCTCTAGGGCCAGGTAAACCAGTTGAATCGGGGATCCCAGCAGGGTCATGACCAGGATATCTCCATTAACAATTCGCCCCAGGGCCTGGGCGTAGACGGCGGCAATCTCATCCTCAGAAAGCTGCTGCAACAGGGCTTGGGTGACCACAATGCGGCAGCCATCAGAAAAAGTGCCGTAAACAAAGGCCAGCGGCCCAGCATCCGGGATCACCCCCAGTCGGGGCTGTTTTAGCTGGTTTTGGGCACAGATGCGCTGCAGCAGGCGCGCCGTTTCGGGGCTGTGGCGTTCGATTTCGCCAAGCCTGGCCCAACGCAACTTGTGCAGCCGTTGGTGGAGCTGATCCATCAGCCAGGGGGCAAAAAAGAGAAGGCCTACTCCAAAGTTGACCGCCAGGCTGCCGGCCACCAACCACCGCAGGCCATTGCGCAGCCAGGGCAGCAACCCCTGCAAAAACCAAAGCTGCCGCGGAAAACTCAGCCGGCCAAAATCCAGATGGCTGCCTACCAACACAAAGCTCAGCCACCAAAGGAAGACAATGCCCACCCCCAGGGATCCCCACTTGGCCCAATGCAGGGGGCCGGCCCGCTCCGGCAGGGGGATCTTCATACCCAGTTGGGCGGCCCGTTGACGGGTGGACAGGGATCCCGCTCCAGGAGACGGCTCCTCTGGGGGAGCAGAACGCGGTTCGACAGGTTTGGCGGACGGAGCAGCCAGGGACTCTGTTGCAGTGGGCAGGCGAAGCAAGATCTTCTTGGCCCAGCCTTGCGCCTGGGGGTTGGGGTGTTGCAGCAGCTCTAGGCAGAGGGACCGTGCCTTCTCCGTCTGGCCCAACTGGTGGTAGGCCCGCACCAGGTTCATTTGGGCTTCCAGGGCTTCGCCGTCAGATGAGTCTGCCGGGATCCCTAATGCTTTGTCCTGCTGACGGGATTGGGCCAGGTAGCCTTCAAAAAGTTGGATGGCCTCTTGAAGGCGGCCCTGCCGCAGGGCTTCCTTGCCCGCCTGGACGGCATCGGGGATCATCGGCTTGCTCCTTGCCTGGTAGGGTCTGCTTCTGGAGATCGGTTGGATCCATCTGCTCCCCCAGCTTACTCAGGGATCCAACCCCGAGAGACCGGATCCCCCCTAAAGGGGGTAGCAGAGCAAGCGCCGCCGCAAGCGATCCAGAGCCGTCTGGGCGCTCCACCAACGCACCCCCTCTCTGCCGCGCAGGCTGCCAAACCGGTACTCGTGTACTTCCACCTTCCCTTGCGGATCCGCCAAACCCAGATACACAAGACCGACTGGCTTGGTGGCGGTGCCTCCCTCTGGCCCGGCAATGCCGGTGATGCTCAAGGCCCAGTTGGAGCCCAGGACTTGCTTGGCCCCCAGCGCCATTTGGGCGGCCACCGCCTCGCTCACGGCCCCGTGCTGTCGCAGGGTTTCCGGATTCACCTGTAAAAGCTGCTCCTTGATGCGGTTGTCGTAGGCCACGATCCCCCCCACAAAATAGCGGGAGCTGCCCGGGATCCCGGTCACCAACTGCCCCAGCAGCCCGCCGGTGCAGGATTCTGCCACCGCCAGAGTTTGACCCCGTTGCAGCAACAGCTCCCCCACCACACCGGCCAAGGTGGCGTCATCGCTGCCGAAGTAGTCTTCTCCAGAAATCTGTAAAATCTGCTCCACCACCGGGGCGATCAAGGCTTGGGCCTCTTCACGACTGGGAGCACGTCCGGTAACCCGCAGGCGTACCTCCCCCTGGCTGGCGTAGGGAGCCACCGTAGGGTTTTCCCCCGCCAACAGGGATCCCAGCCGTTCGGCCAGCGTCGATTCGGGAATGCCCCAATAGCGCAGTACCCGGCTGTAGAACACCTCTTTTCCCCAGCCGATGGAGCGCAGATAAGGCACGGCGGTCTCCCGCCACATGTGTTGCATCTCCCGCGGCACCCCAGGGAAGGTGAGAATGTGCAGGTCGGGCCGGGGCTGCCAGATGAGGCCACAGGCGCTGCCAAGCGGGTTGGGCAACACCCTCGCTCCCCGGGGCAGAAAAGCCTGCTTGCGATTGCTCGGCGAGGGCACAAGGCCCCGCTGCCCGTACTTTTGCAGGATCTCTTCCCACACTTGGGGGTGCTCCACCATCTCCGCCCCAAAAAAGGAAGCCAGCGCCTCATGGGTGAGATCGTCCGGCGTCGGCCCCAAACCCCCGGTGATCAGAATCAAGCTGGAACGACCACAGGCCACCTCCAGCGCGTGGTGAATGCGGGCCTCGTTATCCCCCACCACCGTTTGGTAATAGTGGGGGATCCCCAGTTGCGCCAACTCGGCTGCCAAGTACTGGGCATTGGTATTGGTGATCTCTCCCAAAAGCAATTCTGTGCCGATGCAGAGGATCTCAGCCCCTTGGGGAATAGCAGTTTGCGGTGGGATCATGCTTGGCCTCGAGCTCAGCTCAGCCGCAAGAGAAGTATACAAGCAGGGAGGTCTCGGCCTCCCTGCGCGCCCCCAGATTTTGGGCTTGCAGTTGGCCATTCCAAATGGCGGTGAGACAACCGGCAAGTTTCCATCTCCGGCGCCGGCAAAAAGATTGGGGGACGAGATGTATCCGACAGCACAACAGCGACAGACGCTGCAGCAGTGGTTGGGAACAGCTCGGTTTGTTTATAACCGCACCCTAGATTTTCTGAAGTCTTTAGAAGGCGAGCGTCCACCTGGATGCAAGTAGCTACTCACCACATCTTGCCTTCTCTACCAGATCGGGCGAAGGCAGTCCCGTACCAAACCAGAAAGTGGCAGTCATTGTTTGCGTTGGCCCATTCAAGACTTGCGGGATGAGCGCCAAGGCGGCCAGGTTCTGGGTGGACAACTTTGACATTTATTCTTTGACATTTTCTTTGACATTATTTGACATTGTTTATTGTTTATTGTCTTGGTTTATTGTCTTGCTGCTCAAGTTTCAGACCTCCAAGATAGCGGTCAGAAAGCAGCGCCAGCTACATGCCAAGACGGTGCGCTTGCTACTGGTGGGCGCGTAGTGCGTTCCAGGAACGGCCAGAGGCTGTGGCTGAGCAGTACGGGAAACAAGCATTGACATCCTCCCCGGCCTGAAGGCCGGAGATTCCTACCACGCTACGCATGGATGGCTCCTTGCGCAGTCGTCTCGGCGGGTTCCTGCTTCCGACCGCCCGTGCAGTTCGATCCACAGGCCATCC
>Ga0308391_1001125_pt1 | contig 11300 bp, 14 predicted proteins | sample Hotspr20Samplet1_FD_202363 | JGI IMG/M metagenome (GOLD analysis project Ga0308391, IMG submission 202363) | Hot spring phototrophic mat microbial communities from Octopus Spring, Yellowstone National Park, Wyoming, United States - 20050623_t1 ... | reverse complement strand
CACCCGAACATGAAAGTTTAGCCTATTTACTGCCGTAGCAAGCAGGTTATGTATCTTGGCAAGCGTAGGTATAGACCGAAGCGCTTCTTCTGGACTAATAGAGGTTATCGGCTCGCCTATGACTGGATTTATAGTAGATAAGCTCGGATTTATTTTCTTTCTCGCCTCTCTGAGAGCTTTGAGCCAACCCCTAAGATTTCGTAGCCACTCCATCTATCAAAGGTAACGCCACTTCCTATCTATACGCATTGAAAGCTGTCTATACCTAACATTAGTTAGTCCTGAAGGAAGTGCGGGATTTATTGTTATTAGACCAGTAGAAGACGCAACGACAGAATAAACATTGCCATTAATTTCAATCTCCATGTTGGGCGCTATAACCTGAGAGGCAGTAATAGATACAGTTAGAAGCGTTGGCGAAGTAACGACGGCGTCCCTAAATCCTTCATATTGTAGCCATTCACCGAGGAAGTAACTATAATGACGAGCAATAGCAAAGAATGCGCCTGCCGCAAAGCGAGATCGGCCAGGCACATCTGATGTACGCTTTATTCCTGCACCCAAGATGCCTTGTTCAAGACGAAGAAACACCCAAGGAATAAATAGTTTGTGTAGCCCAAGCACACGAAGACCAAGATTAGGCGGATCGGAGGGTGAGTTATTTATGATGAACTCGTGCCCCTTGACGAATAAGTCTCTTGCTAGCTCCGCTTGTGCGTCGTCAATGGCAATAATTACATCGGCATCAAGATTGTCAGCATTGAATAACCTATAATCACCAGTAAAGTCGGAAGGCGTAATAAGCATTATATTACGCTTGTTACATAGTTTAGATTGTTCAGTGTATCGGCCGAGTAGAAGGTTCCTATATTACTTATAGCCACGCTGTCCCTCAAAGTAACTATTGGAGCAGCAAAATAGCCACCCTGATTATAGTAGTAATCACGAGGTATTACTGGCAAGAAGTAGCGTTCGGCCGTTATACGGCGATAGTTTTCATCCTCGTTCTCATCTACAACAACCTCATCATAATAACGCTCGTATATATAACGCCTACAAACAGAAGGAAAGCTACTTGGATATACAGATATAAACTGAAAAGCAGTCGAACTTTCGCCCGCAAAGGGCACAAGATTTAGACTACCAGATGCGATTTGATTTTCTGTATGGCTAGATATTAGGGATGACGATAACATGTTCTCGAAGACGGCAGCACCGAATGCACGAGGACTAAGAAGGACGTCGTATGAGTTTGTTGGTACTATACGCGATAAGAATGCCTTAGACAGGGCAAAAATCTCTCTAAATGTCTGCGGGGCAGTAGGAAGCAGGAGCAAAAAACTACCAAGATTAAATATCCGTACCCAAAACTGAGACTCTAATATGTCAAGCCGCCTTGTTAGTATGCCCTTGATGACTTCACTAATGTTTGTAGCCTGATATATTTCTACTGGCACAGTAGTCGTGGCGGCAATCCTAAGTACCCCAATGATTTCATCTTCTATACGAATATTTATTTCGGGCTTTGGGTCAGGGGCGTCGTTGGTAGCATAATTAAAAACCCCATTATCACCGATTAAGTTGGTTATATCAACGCCAACCTGAACTATCTCCTCCATCTCCCGAAGTGAAGAGACGACTATTGTCTCCATTTTTCGCATCGGGTGCAATGGGTGTATTGGGCTTATATTCCCAAATGGGTCTAAATCTCTGTTATATTGTCTTGTATATGCCCGCTGATTGAGCAAGCCCTGAATACTAAGGGAACTCATTCTTTTCGCCTCCTTTGCCTTTTGTCTTCTTTCACCTCTTTGTCCTCCCCAGCTTTCGCCGTCTCTTCTTTCTTACCATATAGCGCATTATTGAGCGGCGAGCCACTACGGATAGCCTCGTGTGATATGATTGCAGAGACAGCGAGGGGATAAAGTAATAGTGCCCTGTTACCAAGCCCATTCAGCAATTTGTTTAGAGCTTCAAGAACTTCTTTATCAAGTTGTTCATATTGAACCTCAACAACAGGCTGATAGCCATTAGATATTAGATTATTATACTCCTTAACGGAGAGGGGGGCAACTTCAAGCCGCCCCCCTTTGACCAGAAAGTAGCTTGGCAGCCTGCTATCTATGGCTTCCAATATCTCATGAAACAGCTCACGCATATTAAGGCGCTATCGCTTGCAGATCGGCTGTTGGGTTGGCAATCACAATCGCGGGAAGCGGAAGCTTGGTGGGAACGAAGCGATAGAAAACCTCAACAGTTACTCTATATAGGTTGCGCTCGTCGGCCGCATCTGCAATTCGGTTGTAATAGAGCTGAACATCATCAACAAGCTCAATAGTTAGCCCCTCGGTGTGAGTCAGGATTATCCGAGACCCGCTGTAATCCTTCCATATAGACGAGAGAGAAAGGCTTTCCACTGGCGACATGTCATAATATAAGTCAAATCCGGCCCCTTTTCTGTCTTGTACAATACCCCAGTGAATATTATATGGGACGAGCAGGATGTCTCCAAACTTGATATTCAGGAAGTGGTCGGCAAATGTGCGCTCAAACTGGTGCTGGGCGGCAGTGATAAGGTCATGCCAACGAGCACTGCCAGACGGGATGTTTAGCAGGCCAGCGAAAAGCGTTGGGTTGAAAGCAGTACCATTAGTGCCAAGATAGTTGATTAGGCGTTGATTAAGTGCGTCCTTCACATGCTCTACAAGGGCATCAATAATAAAGTTAGCTGCTCTCTCGCCAGCGTCAGCAAGTAAGATTTCTTGCGTTATCGTGTCAGTAACTGCAAGTTTGCTGAACGCATAATCATTCTGCGTAAAGGTGTAATTGCGTTGTGGCTTTGGCTCGCCTTCATTCACATCGCCTGCGCCTGTACCAGAGAAGGATGGCCGAATTCTTCGTACAGTAGTATTAGTACCAACAAAAGATTTGGCGAATCGATCCATAAAACGCTGACCACCCCGTATATCAGCCTCGGATGGCTGATAATAGTCAAATTCGGAAGTAATACCACGAGCCGTGCCAAGGGTAGAGTGCTTAAACACGGAGGAGGTAAAAATAGACTTGGCCGACATCGGGATTGCGCCCATTTTTTCTTGTTTCAACGCCACATTTAGCATGCGTGCTACATTGCCAAGTGCGTTTCGGGCAGCAAGCTGTTTTACGATGCTATCTTTATCTTCGGCGGCTTTCGCCTTAACGAAGCGCTCCAAATCTTCGGAGGCCGCCTCGATCTCTTTTATTCTTTCTTCTATCCCTTTCATTTCCGTATAAGGTTTGGAAGGTTCCTATAGGTTCGCTCAGTAATCGCCAGTAGCTTATCGGCCGCTTGCAGTACTCCAGCAATATCATTGGCCTGACTGCTAAGCGTAAGCTCAACTTGTTCTAGTTTCTTCTTGGCTTGCTCAAGCTCCATTACGACTTCCTCAGGCACTTGTCCAATCATCCCTTTTAGCTCTTTAATTTCCGCAGCAAGCGCCGCAATAGCGTCAAGCGCCTGCTGAACTTGCTCTCGTAAGGTATCAAACTCCTCACGAGTAATCTCTTGATGTTTCGCTATCATATCATACAAAGTTACCGAGTTTCTTTTTCCACCGCTACCACCGCACCCACACCCGCCATTACAGCAACGCTCCTTTTGTTTAGACTGCACCGAGGGCGAAAGACAGGTTAGTCCATCTTCGCTTGCCGCTATACAGGTATTAAATGCGGGGTTAGTTACAAGCGAGACCTCATAAATAACAATGTCGTTGAACTCAATGTACGACCCAAATGGCGCTGACTTAACCTCATAATCATCGCTAAACCAAGAAACCGAGAGAGCGCTCTTAGTTTTAGTTGTAGATAGGTCTATAATATCTGGGTCAGTAATCTCAAAGTCAATAAGAAGCGCATTATCTTTGATATAGTAAGACAATACGCGGCCGATGGGCTTATATTTATCTATTGTTGGGTATTCGTGCTCAATAAGAATGGCGTCTCCCGCCGCCCTAATGGTTGCATCCTGATCTACCATTGTCATATTGGCAGAAAGCTCACCAAACTTAAATAGAACGCCCACATATCGTCTTGGGACATCAGTATTCGTCTGTAACTTGATGTTACTTACGGCGTGTCGGGTATGTATCCTCATCATACAAAGGTAACTCGTATATTCCCTGCTCGGCCAACAATATGTCTATATCCATAATAGATAGGCGTTCACAATCCTCATCTTCCTCATTACAAGTTAAAAGGTTCATATTTACCTCTTTATTACGCTCTCTTACCTCTAAGTCGGCTATCTTCCTACACCAAAGAAAAACGCCACCAGACAAATAAGATAGTTTTACTCTATCAACGTCGCACTTAGTCATAGAGCGTTTAAGTCCCTCATACACATGAATAACATAATCAGCTGGGTCTACTTTATACTTAGCCACAACGGTTGCCAATGTATTAACAAAGTATCCAAGATTAGATGCTAAGATATGCATTACCCACCTATCATCGCCAGTAGCCTTAAATCTCTTTACTGCCTCCCTGAAATCAAGCGGCTTGCCTTTCTCGTATATTATATAGTCTTCCTTATGGTGCGTGAGATGAGCAAATGCATCTCTAACTCTATCCCTGTCTAATGAGGCCACATGGGGAAGCTTTCTACCTCTTCTCGGCATATCCCACAACAGAAAGCGCATCATCTAAACTTCTGACCACATGATACTCAAACCCTCTCTCCTCTATCATTCTCTGTACAACTATCTGCGACGGCGACTGCTTGCCATTATGTTTCTTTACCTCCATAAAGTAAATCCTATTATTGCCTATAACAATAAGGTCTGGAGCGCCAGGCAAAAGACCAGAGTATCTAAACCTGCCCCTCGTTGCCTGATTAGGGACATGAATAACCAAGAAGCCAAGCTGGCTCAGCGCCTTTACAATGGCCGCCTGTATCTCTGACTCACTCCTCTTGCACATTATATCTACATAGTATTTCTCTTAGTTTCGCACGCTCTTCCTCGGCGACAATCTCGTTTATTGCGATCTCTTTATTTATTCCCTCCTCTACCATAGACAAAACCTGACGGGCAGTGCTGATAGCATCGTAAAGTGAATTGCGGAACTCATTTCTGGCATCCCAAATATCCCAAGCTATCTTCCTTAGCCTTTCATCGGCATTGGCGAAAGCATAGATAAAGAAGCCCAAATCAAGAGCATATACCGCCTTATCATGGTCGTCGTAATCAGCACAATCTTTCTCGGCCATCACAAGGTCGTAAGCCTCTCGTAGTTTATGTGCGGCCTCCGTGAGATTGCCACTAGCCATTCTATCATAAGCCTCTCTAATCAGCATTCTTGTCTTGGATGCCAAATCGCCCCCACCAACAAAGGTGGCATCCATAACTTGCTTGGCCTCTCTTAATAGCGACCTTTTCTTTTCTGTATTCATAGGTTTATCAGTTTTGTTCTGATTGTTATCAGGCGAGTAATTGTTAATCACCTTGCCTTGTAATACAGACACAAACCGCTGCACTAATGGCTCCCCTGATACATTGTTTTCATTTGTATCCTCGCCTTCGCTCAAAGTTACTACATCCTCATTGACATTATTATTAGTTTCAACCTCGGTGTCTGGCATATTTTGTTGTATTGCTTCTTCCATTTTGTTATCTATCTGTGGCTCTGGCTCTGGGGAGGGCTTTGGAGGCTCGTTATTCTCAACGGGCACTATATAATACTGACGCTCTCGCTTGCGCAGCTTCTGTCTCTTAACAAGTTCATCAAGGGCCTTATATGTCTTGTCCCAAGAGCCATCTCTAAACTTGCCATCTTTCAATCCCCACATAGAAATAACAACCTGCCTTACATTTATTCGTCCGTCTTTGCCTGCGTGTTTCAGGCACGCCTGATAGTACTGATTTAGACGCTCCTCAACTCTTGCGTTATGTTCTGCTGGATTTGTATTAGGAGGAGGCACAGAGGGAAAATAACTAAATGAGCCATTAGGATGCTGCGATAATGTTAGCTCCCCAGAGCCAAACCTTCCCCTCCAAGCAAGTTTCATTACATCATCACGGCGATATAATCCAGCGACGACATCAACCGCACCAGCTATTGCGGACGTTCCTCTGGCATCTGTTATTGGATTACCAGTCGTTGCCTTGACTGTGTGATGAACAATAATAGCAGCGACACCACGCTCTCTTGCAACCTTAGCTATACGATATATACTATCGGCAAATGAGGCTTCGTTTTCGCTCTTACCCGTAGAAACGGACATGGCGCGCAGGGTATCAATGATTACCATAGACGGCTGGAATATGTCTATATGTTCCTCTAATAAAGCCGTACTATCTTCAACGACAGGCGCTGTCGTACCAATATATAAATCTTCATCCATCCCAAGCAGTCCACGACTTTTCACTCTATCTCTAACTATATCTTCACCATCTTCAAGTGCATAATAAATAACCCTACCTTTTTTAGTTGCCAGCCCAGCGAAGGCTTCGCCACGAGATACTGCAAGCGCTAAATCAAGAGACATCTGCGACTTGCCGAGCTTGGGTTCACCTATAAGTATAGTGGTCCCACCTGCTCGCAAGAGGCCCTCAATAATGAAGTCGGTCGGGGTGTCTTCATTCATTATTTCAGATAGCTTACGAGGTTGTAATGGACGAGACTCATCCGCTCTATAAAGAAGATGACGAACTGCCTCTACTATGTCCTGCCCCCTACCATGTTTATACGCATCCCGAATATCTTTATGTCCATAAAGAGGCTCTATAAGTCCCTCGGCCACTAAGTCCAAATCAATCGCCGCCAAGCCCGCCTGCCGAGCCGCAATCACCATCTTAGACGCCGCTTGCCTACCTGCGCTATCAGCATCCATCGCAACGACAATCCGTCTGGCTCCACGCCTGCGCAATGCAATCAAAACCGAAGTTGAAAGGCCTGTAGCCGCTCCCTTTGTTATCGCATAGGCCTCTAATCCAAGCGCACGAGCGACTATACAATCACTTTCACCCTCGGTGATTACTATATCTTCGCCTACCCTTTCAGGAGGTAATGGCCATAGGTCAGGAGTGTGTCCAGTACCCCTCCATATAGCTCCACGCTCTCCCTTTGTTCTTATTTTGACTTTATCTATGCCAGGGAAGCGGAATATAACCTCATTCTCAGTAAATGTAATAGGCAGCGAAGCAACCACATCGGGCTGGACGCCAAGGTAACTTATATACCAGCGTCTTGCGTCTTCTGTTATCTTCTCTTTCTCCATTTTTTCTTTTGTTTTAGGTGCTCTTCCGAGTAGCTCTGCGTATTCTGGATATTTAGCATGCAAGGCGTCGGTAACAACCTTAGGATCGCAATTCGCATGACACTTAAATGATAATACATTCCCATCAAACCAAACTGATAGGGAGTTATCCTTATCATCATGCACAGGGCATCGTGCCGACCACCTGTTGCTATCCATCCGCCTAACATTACTAAGCATAACTCGCAGTGCAGCCTCGGCGGAGTAGGGGTGGGTAGAAGCACCCACCCCATAGCCGTTTCTACGATCAGCCATTTTTATTCTGTTTTTGTTTTTTCTCTGCGATGATAGCGTCGTCAATCATACTTATCGCCATCCACTTCTTATGAATGTCCAGCTGTGAGAAACTGGGTGCTCCAAGATTATTGACTATGCCACTAATTAGTTTTTTCGCTTCCTCTTCGCCTACTATCTCGCTAAGCTCTTTATATTTGGCCTTTACCTCATTAGTAACCTCGGCCTCGCCTTCCGTCTCTTTTTTATTCTCTGGTGGTTGGACGTCGGCAAGCCGCTTAACTATTTCGGTAGAGCTTTTCTGCTGATTGTTAGGATTAGGTGAAGCCGCCTTTTCGGTAGGATTGGGCTTGCTCTGACTATTATTAGCTGGCGCAGGCGGCGGAGGTACAGGGGCTGACATTATAGACGACACCGAGGAAACGGGAATACGATTAGGATCGTCCAAATCATCTGGATCGTAGGTTTCAACAGTTGATAGCGGCGGCAACAAGTTTAGATGGGGGAACTTAATCGCAAGCGCCTCTTTTAGGATGGTCTTAGCGAACATTAGCTCCTTGTTCTTCCATCGGCTTGTTAGTTGAAGATTATCGTAGTAACGCTCCCATCTCCATTCTTCGCCATCTTTGTCTATGATTACAGCCACCATACCTACGGGTTTGCCATCGCTGTCTTTGATAGTTTCAAGTCGCCAAGACTTTACATACGGAGCATAGAGGGAGAGATAAACACGCCAGTGCAACAAGATTGACGGCATACCCTTTTCAGCCGCCATCAAATATACCATATTGGCAGGTATACTCATGCGCTCATCCTCAAACTTAAAAGTAAAGAGCGTGATGAGCTGGCTGACTAAGTACTCAATGTACTCAGGTGGGGCAAACCACCAAGGCGATGTTGATACGACGAAGACGGCGATTACCTTACCTTTTACGTCGTCTGCTACTTGCGCTTTTGATAGCGCTTCCCGCACGAAGCGGAGTCCTTCTTCTTTTGTCCCGATCTTGGTCATAACTATCTTCTTTTTGGTGTTTGTTTCAGTAGTTTGTAGAATGGGCATACGTGCTGAAATGAGCACTTGCCGCAGGCAAAGTTTGTCAGGCCAGAGGGCGGCCTGAAATCCCGCTCCATAGAGTAAGCAAAATATTCCAGCATCTCAGCCACAACCTCATTAGGCATCTTATCAACCTCAAACTCGGCCACCTCACCTTTCGGCCCCAGCATGATAAAGGAGGCCTTACTCTTATCTGACATGTACATATAAATCTGGGCTTGTATCTGATAGGTAGGTGGTAGCTCGTATTTCATCTTTGATACGGCTTTTAGGTCTATTATCTTATCTCCGACCACAGCGTCCATACGGCCAATCACTGCAATTTCCGTGCCAGGTATCTCCTTCATCAGCTTGACCTCAACGGCGTCAGCATGGAAGAGCCATTTTGGCACGGCGCAAAGCCTGTTAAGGAGTGTCTGCTTCTCTTTTACATCGATTGTGTGTCCCGTTGTCATTTCAGTGACAGCGACTGCCATATCGGCAGCTCTTTCTAACGGGACACCCTCCACCATATAGCCAAACGCTATGTGAAACGCATCGCCAGTGGCGACGGCAGGCAAATAAGGCTCAACTGGCTCGTAGCCTGCCGCCGCCAACTCAAAAGTAAATGGGCAGTATAAGAATTGCGCTATTTTAGATGCGCTGATATACTGCCTACTCATGATGCTCAGATTTTGTATCTTGTTCTTCTATATCTGTGTCTGTTATGTCTATATCTATGCCCCTGTAAAAGTCATCGCCTTCTTTTTTCATTGCCATTATGATGCCTGCCACTAAGCTAAACAGAAGTATTGGCACGCCGAAGGCTAAGCAATAAATGTGCCAATTGTCCCTAACGGGCACACAGGCAATCAGCAGGACTATTAGCGCCCAAATCCGAGAGAGGACAAAGTAGTCAAGCGCTACAAGCAGCATTAGCGCCATTTTTCTTATTTTGTCTTTCTTATTCTTCTCCATAGGCCTTAGCAAGCGTTTGGCTTAGTTTAGAGTTTTTGTTTGCAAGCGACTTCCTTAATATCTGCACCGCTCGCTGGGAAAAGTACGGCCACCATAATCCATCATAGTCGAGGGCAAAGGCTTCGTGGAGAGCCAACAAGACGTCCATGTCAATATGTCCATCTGACACTAATCTTGTCAGCCCCAACTCTGCCATCTTGACCTCGCCCTCTTTGTCAACGGGAAGTGGAGCTAATATACCAATACCACCATAAAAATAGGCAGGCAGACGAGGATGTACTTCTGCCAATGACTTCCTGAGCGCCTCTAATAAAGAGGGGTCTGCTTCATACCTTTTCGTCGTTTCGCTGACTTTTTTGTCTTTTCTCTTCATATATTTTAGTTTTTGGGTTTGTCGTCTTTGTTTTTGTTTTTAGGCTTCCACCTTAGCGCCTTCCTCTGTGCCTCCCACAAGTTGCCCTCAGCTACAAGCTCACCGAGGAGAGTGTAAATCCTTACATAAGGCCCGCGCCTTTCTGGGTCAAATACAACTATAAAGCGTTCATCAAGTACAGTGTAATGCGGGAAGCCATGAATAAACATCATTGGCCTGCCGTCATCAATCATTAACTCAACCCCATCATTATGAACGACAGCTATTATTGCAGGGGCATTCTCACTCTTGCCAAACTTTATTACTTCATACACATCCTCAACGCCCATCAACCACGACAAGTCGTAAAATAATATGTCAATCTTATCTTCGCGTGCCCTGGTAAATGCATAGGAACAAGTGGAGATAATATCAATGCCTGAATACTCATGCGGCGATTTCAGGATGCCCTTTTCTTTGATGACAAATGTGTCATCAAGAGTAGGCTCAGCATAGTAATCGCCAAACAACTTCAATGTTTGTTTCTTTGCCTTCGGCATAGCTAAATATACTTAGGTTTTAGATTTTTTCCCGCTGTGACTTTCAGGTCAGGCCACATACGCCAGAACATAAAGCAAATATCGTGCCAAGCTCACTGGCCTCGCAACCTGTTGCGAACTTCATCTCTGGCCTGCAAAGGCAACCCCTCAGCCAAGAGTTTGCCATCTAAATCATAGACCTGAGCATGTGGAATAACGCCATCGGGATGATAGACAATCAGAAACTCGTCATAAAGCGTAGTAATACGAGGGTATCCAGATACAAATAGTATATAATGACCCGTATCATCAAGTATCAGCGTCCCGCTGGCAACGAGAGAGGCAATTAGGTATCTATCTTCATTCTCTCCAACCGCACCGATGGGATGAGCATAGAAGGCTCCAAAATTCATCAGGCCATTGCTAAACACAATGTCGAGCTTCTCCTTATCTGTCCTACACAATGCGTAGGCATTTGGAGATAAGCTCCACACATACGCATACTCATGCGGTGAGATTACATCGCTACCCTTGTAAAGTTTCAGGGTCTTGCTCGCCGTCTCCTCGGCATAAATGTCGCCGAAGAGTTTCAGTTTGAAGGGCTTGTCCATGCCGTAAATGTATGCAAATATCGTGCCAACGCAAGCCACCCCCTCACCGACAGAGACAAAATAAAAAGCGCCCCGAAGGGCGCTGATATGAGACCCAAAAAGAAACCGACGGCGCTTCCAGTACATACAAAGATACCCAAAAGTACCTCTTTCCCTCTCTGCCAAAATGGCAGTCTTTGGATTTAGGCATTTAGAGGCTTTCTGAGGCGGGGATGGGTATGGAGTAGTATCATACCATTACTCGGCCGGTTACCCCGTC
>Ga0308391_1001122_pt1 | contig 11319 bp, 12 predicted proteins | sample Hotspr20Samplet1_FD_202363 | JGI IMG/M metagenome (GOLD analysis project Ga0308391, IMG submission 202363) | Hot spring phototrophic mat microbial communities from Octopus Spring, Yellowstone National Park, Wyoming, United States - 20050623_t1 ... | reverse complement strand
TGCTCCAGCGCCTCTCCGAGGGGGACAAGCACAGGGCCCCCCAGGCCGAGGAGGAGTTCGACTCCTTCTCGGAGGGGTGGCACTGGCAGGAGGAGCTGCGGCGGCGGGAAGCCGCCGACCGAGTGCTCCTACGCTCCCGTAAGCTGCGGCAGCTGCGGGAGCCCGTCCTCGTCCTCCTGCAGCGCGACAACGCGCTGCAGGAGAGGGCCTGGTCGGTCGCCCGGGCCTGGCTGGAGGACACAGTCCGCCAGCTCATTGCCCGAGGCGTCCGGCGGTTCCGGGTTCCCGGGACTGCTCGGGGCCGAGAGGCCGCCGAGATGATCCACCGGCTCGGCGGTGAGCCCGTCGTCTTCTCGCTGCCCCCGCGGCAGGGGGACGACGAACTGCAGGCCGCCTATGAGGCGGCCTTGCAGGGGGCTCGCGGGCTTGTCCTCGTTGCCGGGTCGGCGGAGATGGGGAGAACCCCCCTCTACCTGCTCGACCCGGCCCTCAGCGCGGCCACGAGGGTCGCGCCGCTCGCCCGGTGCCGGTGGGTCAACCACCGGCTCGAGTGGACCCGCAGGCCCGACCTGCGAGTCCCGTGGGTTCGTTTCGACGTGGCGGCCGCGGTCGCCACGCCACCCCCGGCGCCCGGATCTAACGGACCCGGGACCCCGTCACCCCCCGCCGCGGGTTAGACGGCGGCGCCTGGGCCTCCAGGCGAGACCGCAGGACCACGCGCGAACCAGATAAGGCGTGGTGGCTGCGGAGGAGGCCCGGCTGAAGTGGGATGCGTCCCGCGTTCAGTCGGAAGCTGGCGACGCGAGTCTGGCCGGAACCCCGCGCCGCCAGCGTGCCGCACAAATCGCCAATACCACCAGGAGGCCCCAAACATGCCCTTCATCGAAGAACTCCACAAGAAGTACCGCCACATCATCTACGGACCCGATAACCTGCTCAAGCCCCTCGCACGCCTCCAACACGACCTTGAACAATCTGGTCTGCCAAGGGAGGAACGCCTCCAGGCGCTGAGGCTCGCCGCCCTGTACTGGGCAGATCTCACCAACACGACTGCAGCCCTCGTCAGGCAGCCCGACCAGGACGGCGCTCAACCAGAGGACACGGACTACCAGGCCGGCACCCGCACCACCTCGTGCGCGGCCGCAGGCCGCGCGGCAATGGGCGACACGAAGCAGGAGGTGTTCCATGACCGCAGAAGTCGTCCACCTGCTGCAGCCCGTTGAGCCCCAGCCCGCCACGCAGCGCGAGCCCCAGGCCAGAAGGATCTGGGAAACCGGGCTCCTTGTCCAGCTCTCCGTGGACGTGTGGACCGGAACTTCCACGCTCGCCCCCGAAGACCTGGGTCTCCATGAAGTCCCGGAAATGTACAGCCTCGGCCGCAAGCTCCTGGTGCCCAAGCACCTGCTGCGGCCCATCCATGCAGCGGCCCAGCGTGCATACCGTGCCGTGGAGAGGTGGACCGTCCCGTTTCCCGCAGGCAACGCGCGCTTCGCACCCATCACAGCCCTGCCACGGCTCACCTCCGAGCTCGACTCCATCCGGGCCGACTTCGATGCGGCAGCCGACCGGTTCGTGCTCGCCTACACCGAGGTCTGGCACACCGTCATGTCCAAAGCCTACGAACACGCGGCCCGTGTCGCCTTCCAGGTCGCCCGGTCCACAGGAGCCGTCCCGGAAAGCCGGACCGAGGACGAGTTCGTCCAGGACTACCTGGAGCGCATCCGGCGCGCCTACCCCAGCCCGCAGGCCGTGCGTGCCAGGTTCTCCCTGAGCTACCAGATCTACCAGATCACTGCCCCTGAGACCGCCCAGATCCTCTCCAGCTCGGCACACCACGACTACGACACCCTGCGGGCCATCGCCGAGCAGGCCCGCCAGGCCTACAGGGAACACGTCGAAGCCTTCCTCCAGGAAGCCGTGGTCGAGCTGCGGGCAAGGGTCGCCGAGGCCTGCAGGGAGGCAGCCGAGACCATCTCCAGAAACCAGACGGTCACCGAACACACCCTCCAGTCCCTGCGCCGAATGGTCGAGGACTTCAGGCTCCTCAACTTCGTCGGCGACGCCCAGGTGGAGGTCCTCCTGAGAGACCTCAGCAACAGGTACCTGTCCGGGTCCGCCAGGGTGCTCCGTGAGACGAACGCCATCCCCGCCCTCCGCCAGGCCCTGGACACCATCGCCGCCGCAGCCCGGGACCAGTCCGGCATCAGCCAGGTCACCGGGAGGCTGAAGCGGCAGATCATCCTTGACACGTAGCACATTGACATGCGACACGGCCCCAGGTAGGATGTCCCTGCCCGGTCCTTCCTGGGCGGTGCTGCGGCACCGCCCAGGCGGCGGCCAGCAGCACCCTCCCCGACGGGAGGCCCGGAGTTCTGCGGAGCCCGGGCCTGGCCCGGGCGGAGGAGGGAGCGATGCTCGGCGTTACCAATCTGCCGCGGCGTCTGCCGCGGCCCCGGCTGGGCCAACCGGGATACGAATGGCTCGCAGAAGTCCTCGAAGAAGGGCGGCTACCACGGGTCGCCCGCTGGCTGGACCAGGTCCGCTGGCGGGCGGACTGGGGCACCGGCCCGCTGTACCGGGTGGCACAGGAGATGTACTTCCTGTGCGCCTGGGCAGCGGCTCTTCAGGCCCGAGGACTTGGACCACAGGAGGCGTGGTTCTCCACACGCCTCCAGGAGGCCACGTGGAAGTACCGCGTGTGCCTCCACCAGGGCCGTCCCACCCCCAGGGACCACGCCCGGTCCCTGCGTAGGATCGGCTTCCGCCGCTACCGGGCCGGGCTGCGCGTCTAGCCTGCGGGCTCGGCGCGCAGAACCCACCCGCCAGGGGCTTGTGGCGGGCGTCGGCAGCCACGACACGGCTGCTCTCGTTTTCCGGGATAGAATGTGTCCAGGAGGAGTGCCGGTGGAAGACGAGCTCAGGGAAATCCTCCTGAGGGAGGTCGAACGCCTCGAAAGCCTCCCCTCCCCGCCCAGCCGCCACGACATCTCAATGTACGTCGCCGAAATGATCCGCCAGAACCCTCTGGGCCCGTGGGTCATCAACCTCCCGGAAGAACTCGCTCACGAAATCCCCCTCATGGCCGTGGAGATTTTCGGGCACCGCTACTTCGAACTCTCAAGGGCCACCTTCAAGCTCCGCCACCCGCTCCTCTTCTGGGCGATCTACGCTCCACACGTGCCCGAGTGGTACAGGGACATCCTCAGGCATGAGCTCAGCCAGCACGGGCACCAGGAGCCCTTTGCCAGGACCGTCTACGAAGCAGCCCTCTGCATCGCTGAGGCTCTCCGCCGCGCCGGGTACACCTTCAGGATCAGACGCGACGGCAAGTGGGTCTTCTGCTACCCGCCCGTGCAGCCCGCCGCGGCAATCCCCCACTAACTCAATGACCTTCTGGAAGGAGATTCAAAAACCGGTCGCCAGGCACCTGGCTTTCGATCCAGACACGCCCCTGGACCGGCCCCCGGATGGGCTCGCGCGAGCTGTCGTCAGGGCCGCCCGCAGAATCATCTCAGAACGCACCAGGCCGGTCAGTTTCCGCACCTTCGTATCCCTGGCCTTTGACGACATCTGTCAGTACCTCCCGTACTCCATCCCCACCTGGGCCGCATGGCAACACCCCATTGCCTGGCTGAAATGGGCAATCATACGTAAGCACGCTCAGAGCCACACCCAGTTCGCAGAGTGGATTATTTGCGCTGTACGGGACTCCGGGCTGGCGGGCATCACCGTTGTCAACGAACACGTGCTCTTCCTCCCCAAAGCCAGCACCCCTGGCCGGCAGCACGGGGAACACGTCAGCTGAACGAGACACACATGAGCGGCACGTGCGCGCTCCGCGCGCGGGCCGGGGCCGGAAAGCAACACCAGAACCAGAGGTGGTCGGCATGCACGTTACACTGAACCCCAGGGAGGCATCCCGAGCGCTGCAGACCGCGGTCCGCCACACCCCTCGCAAGGGGATCATCGAACACCTCTCCGGCGCCCTCCTTACAGCCGAAGGCGACACCCTCACCATCAGGGCGACGGACCTGGAAACCGACGTCCGGATCCGCCTCCCCGCCGCGGTGGCCGCCTCCGGCACGTGCCTCGTGCCCGCCAGGCTGCTCCTGGAAATCATGTCCTCCGTGGACGGGGACGCCGCGTCCCTCAAAATCTCCAACAACGAGCTCCACATCGCCTCGGGGAAAGCCGGCTTCGCCATCGTCTGCATGGATCCCAAGGACTTCCCAGCCCCTCTCGCCCCGGAACCGGAGGTCTTCATCTCCCTCCCGGCTGAGACCCTCTCCTCCGCCATGTCCAGGGTCCTCCACGCCATGAGCCGTGATGAGACCAGGCCCATCCTCAGGGGAGTACGGCTGGCCCTGGCCGGCACGAACCTGCAGCTCGCCGCTACCGACGGGGCCAGGCTCGCCACGGTCAACATCCCTGTAGCCGCAGCAGACCCTGCCGATGCCCAGGCAGCAGCCACCCTGCCCGCTGACGCAGCATCCGCCATCGCCCACGACCTGCCCGCCGAAATGGCAACTCTGGCCCTGGGCAAAGAGACAGCAGCAGCCGAGTCAGGCAGCCTGACCCTGACCACCCGCCTGGTGCCCGGGGGCTACCCCGCCATCTCCCCCGTTATCCAGGAGGCAGCCAGGAACCCCATCGAGGTGAAAGTCCCGACCGACGAGCTCGCCAGAGCTGTGGAGCTGGCCCTCCTGACCGCCCGCGGGGAATCCAGGGTGGTCAGGATCCATGTGTCCCCCGCAGAGATGCTCGTGGAGTCCTCAACCGCAGAGGTCGGGCACGCCATGGTGCCCGTGCCAGGCGCCACCCTGCCAGAGACCCCACTGTCCGTGAACCTCAACGGCGCCTACCTCCTGGAGGCCCTCCGGGCCGTCCGCAGCCCCACCGTGGTCCTTCTGCTCAAGGACCCCCTCCCCCCTGTCCTCATCCGGAGCGGGGACGACCAGGACAGCTATATGGAAATCCTCGCACCCGTGCGGGTGTACTGAACCGCATTGACGAACTCACAAACGACGTATACCATTTGCCACAGAATGGGAGCCAGACTCGAAGCCCCCGCCGGGGCCGAAACCGCCCGGATCGCCGCAGCGGCCCTTGACAGGGCCATCCGGGCCCTGTCCGCCCAGGCCGAGCAGGCCAGGTCAAGGCCCATCCGCACCGCCTTCTGGCCCAGCGATCTGCTCACCTGCCGCCGCAGGACCGGGCTCGGATTCCTCGAAGTCGAGCGGGACCAGCCGGACCCCAGGGTCCTGGAAAGCCGGACCTGGGGCGAGCTTTACCACACGGAGTACTACCGCAGGCTCCAGGCCCTCGAGCCCTACGGGTTCAGACTGGTCGCCACAGAGCAGCCTGTCTCCATCACCATCCCAGGGGTCGACCTGCCTCTGAGAGGCCGCTACGACGCCCTCGTGGAGGCCTCGGGAGAGGCCCTGGCATCCTTCACGAACGGCCTCCTCCCACCGGGCCTCTCCCCCAAGGACCACATCAGGTTTCTGGTAGACATCAAGGCCGTCACGTCCTACGCGGCGAGGGAGGCCGCCGCCACCGGACGGCCCACCCTCCAGGACGCCGCCGAGATGACCTGCTACCTCCACCACACAGGGCTGCCCTTCGGCATTGTCATCTACCACGACAGACAGAGCTCCATCCGCGAACCACTGCCGGTCCTCTACGACCCGGACTTCTTCAGCACCATCCAGGACTGGATCCGCGACGTGTACTCGCACATCCGGGCCGGCAGGGTGCCCCCGAGGGACCACGACCCTGAAACCACCGACTTCCCGTGCGCCTACTGCCAGTTCCGCACTGCCTGCCTCAGAATCGGCCCCTCCGACGGCACCTCCCAGGCCCCGCCCCAGCAGCTCCTCCTCCACCAGCTCACGGACGAGGCGCAGCTCGCAGCCCGCGGCCGGGAACTGCTCGATCGCATCATCCAGACCGAGGCGCAGGCCAGGGAAGTTCTCAGTTCCACCATCCCGCTCCGGCAGGAGCTGGAGGCCATCGTCCGACGCATCGGACGCGTCGACACCGAGCTGGGATCCGCCAGCATCTCCACGTCCACGGAGTGGGACCTCGACACGCTCCGCGTCAGGCTCGCCGAGCTGGGCAAGCTGGAAGACGCCATGGAAATCTCCACCGCCAGGGTCCGCAAACTCATCGAGTCCGGACACCTGCCGGCGAGCCTCCTCAGCGACGCCCGCCGGACCACGGACGGCACCCTCCGCATCACACCGGCCCGCAGGAGGACCGAAGATGGCAACAGCGATCGCGGCAGCAACTAGGCCCAAGGCCCCGGCGGACTCGATCCAGGACGAGCAGCTCCGCTCCACCCTCGAAGAGGTCCGCAGACGGCTCCCGGTAGAACACGTCCTGGAGTCCGCCGGCATCCGGCTCCACCGCATGGGCCAGAACAGGTTCCGCGCCCTCTGCCCCTTCCACCAGGACCGCGACCCTAGCCTGGTCGTCTACTCCCAGGAAGGGCGCTGGCACTGCTTCGGTTGCGGCGCCAGAGGAGACGTGCTGGACCTGATCCGCGGCCTGGAGGGACACGAATCCTTCATGGACGCCCTCCGGGCTGCAGCCTCCAGGGCAGGGGTCCCATTCCCGGAAAAGGGCAGGCAGAAGCCCCACCACTCCATGTTTGACGTCGCAGCCGACCTCTACGCCGCCACCCTTCCCCCCTCCGCCCTGGAATACCTCCGGACAAGGGGCTTCCCGGAAGCCTTCGTCCGCATGAAGAAAATCGGCTACGCACCTGAAAAGCCCAGGGGGTTCCTCGCCTCGCACCTCAAGAGCCGGGGCATCGACCTCCGGGAGGCGGAATCTGCAGGCCTGGTCGTCCGGTCCTCCGCACAGTCCGTCCGGGACGCCTTCAGCGCCGCAGGCGGCGGCTACATCGTCCTGCCTGTCACCAGGGCAGGAAGGACCGTCGACCTGCAGGGGAGGGCCTTCCCCGAAGCCCCGGGCAAGCCCAAGTACTGCAACCTGCCCGGCGAGCGCAAGCACCTGTACGGTGAGGACAACCTCACCGGCCCCTGGGTCCTGCTCTGCGAAGGCATCCTCGACGCCATGAGCGCCGAGCTGGCTGGCCTGCCTGCCTGCGCGGTCTTCGGCACCAACGGCTTCAAGGACCGGTGGGTGGACAAGTTCCGGAGGTGCCGCAGGGTCTACGTGTGCTTCGACCGCGACGCCACCCGCAAGGCGGCGGAGATCGCATGCCTGTTCGGAACCCGCGGCCGCGTCATCGTCCTCCCCGACAGCTTCGGAGAGCACGGGGACCTCAACGATGTCCTGGTCGCCGCGGACAACCCTGCCATGCTCGCCAGCACCCTCCGCATGCTCATGAAGCAGGCCCCCACCGGCTACGAGGTCCGCATCGACGCCCTGGAGTCCGACGACCCCCACGACCTGTACCAGAACGCAGCAGGGCTCCTGGCAGAGATCCAGAGACTCAACCCCATCAGCGCCGCCATCCTCCTCCGGAAGGTGGCCGACAGGACCGGCCTGCCCATCGAAGTCGTCCGGGAAGCTGCCAGAGAAGCGGCGGCCCACGAGGCGGAGCTCACCAGCCATGCGGGCACTGCAGCAGGAGGCTAGCCACGGGTTCTCCCCCACCCGCCTCCGCCAGCTCGTGGAAGAGCTGGCAGCTCACCACCGCCGCACCCTCGCCCTGGTCCGGGAAATCTGCGTGGAGCTCGGCGTCGAGCCGAGCTGCGACCTCGAGCTCGCAGCCGCACTGCACGACGTGGGACGCCTTCCCCTCTGCACCGTCATCGACCCCGCAGCACCGCTATCGCCAGACGACAGGCCGTTGGTGGACGAGCACCCCCTCCTGACAGCCCAGATCCTGCACTCCGCAGGAATGTATACCGCAGCCCGCGTCGCCATGCTCCACCACGAACGCTGGGACGGCCAGGGGTACCCTCACGGCCTCGCAGGCACCAGGGTCCCCCTGCCAGCCAGGATCCTGGCTACCGCCGACACCCTGGCTGCCATGATCGAGCCCAGAGCCTACAGGCCCACGCCCGACCCGGTCCGCGAACTCCGCAGGGTCTCGGGCACCCAGCTCGACCCGGAGATCGCCGAAGCCGCCGTGAGGGTCGCCGAGCGCGTCCAGGACGACCCGGCAACCCTCATGCGGCTGCGCGCGATGCACGCCTCGGGAGGCGAGTAGCCCATGCCTTCCCACTCCGCAATCAGCATGCTCCTCGTCGCTGCTGCCCTGTACGCCCTGTTCATGGCCGTCAACAAGCTACTCAGGGCCGCCGCCGCCATCGCCGCAGCCGCCGTCATCGCAGGACACCTCACGAACCCGCAAGACCCCTTCTACCTCGCCAGGTCGCTGTGGGAGGCTTCCCAGCCGGCAATCGCCAGGATCGGGGAAGCCCTCCTGGCGGTGTGGAGGACCCTGTGGCAGGCAGTACCGCAGCACTGACGTCAGCCGAGAGCTGGGCCGTCCAGGCACTGTCCCCGGGAGGGGCTGTAAGCCGCGTCCTCAAGGGGTTCGAGCCCAGGCCCCAGCAGCTCGAAGCCGCCCGCGCCGTCGCACGCACCCTCCACCAGGGCGGCACCCTGCTCCTGGAACTCCCCACCGGAGGCGGCAAAAGCCTCAGCGCACTCGTCCCGCTCACGCTCCACCTCCAGAGCGGAGCCGCAGAGCGGGCCATCTACTCCACCGCCACCATCACCCTCCAGGAACAGCTCGTCCGCAAGGACGTGCCCACCGTCCAGCGCGCCCTCGGAGGCCCCACGGCAGCCGTCATGAAGGGCATGGGGAGGTACCTGTGCATCCTGAAGTGGGCCATGTACAGGGAGCGCCTCACCCTGCTGGGAGCCACCGAGGACGTCCGGAGGTTCGACGAATGGGCCCTCTCCACCAGGACCGGTGACCAGGCCGAGCTCTCCCACTGCCCCCCGTGGTGGCACGAAGTCGCCGCCGACCACTCCGATTGCCTCGGGCCCGCGTGCAGCGCAGCCTATGCCTGCTTCGCCCTCAAGGCCAGGCAGACCGCCAGAAGCGCCGAGCTCGCCATCACAAACCACCATTTGCTCCTCACCTACTCCAGGTTCCGGTCCTCCGCAGTCCCGGACGATGCCCCCATCGTCATCGACGAGGCGCACCGGCTCGCCGACATCGCCACCGAGATGCTCGGGGTCTCGTTCACCAGCAACAGCCTGCCGTCCATCGCGGCCAGAGCGCACGGGCTCGCCCCGTCAGGGAACGACCCCATCCACGCTGCCATCAACCGGATGCTCGCAGCCCACGAGCGGTTCGTCCGCGCCGTCCCCGTCAGGCCCGGACAGGAAGCCCAGCGCCTGCCCCCGCAGGCGGCGCGCGCCGCCGAGGAACTCCAGAGCCACGTCCTCGCCCTTGCCACCCTCATCCGGTCCAGATCGTGGGACGTCATCCGTGACCGGTCGGGGACCAGCGCCAACGACCGCGCGGCCATCGTCCTCCGCATGCTCGAAAACTACCTCACCAGCCTCCAGGCTGCCTGCACTCCCCCCGAGGGAACCACCAGCTGGGTCGAGCCCAGAGTTTCCAGGGGCCAGGTGCACCCGTCGTTCCACTGCGCGCCCATCAGCCCGGGCTCCATCCTCGGCCCTCGCCTGTTCTCCGGACAGGGGCCCCGTGTGCTCATGAGCGCCACCCTCTGCACCGCCGGCGGATTCCAGCACGTCCGCAGACAGCTGGGAATCGCCGCCGCGCAGGAACTGGCCCTCCCGCCCGTCTTCGACTACGCGCGCCAGATGCGGTACTACTTCCCGCACCCCCACCTCGACCCAAACGCGCGCGACTTCACGCAAAAGGTCTGCCGGGAGCTGGAGCTCCTCCTCAAGGCGTCCCGGGGACGCGCCCTCGTTTTGTTCACCAGCTACGCCCAGCTCCGTGAGGTCGCAGACCACCTCAGAAGCAGGATCCCCTACACCCTCATCGTCCAGGACGAGAACACCACCGCGTCCGCCGTGGAGGAGTTCAAGCAGGACGTCCACTCCGTCATGCTGGCCACCGCCAGGATGTGGGAGGGGATCGACGTCCAGGGACCAGCGCTCTCCCTCCTGGTCATCGTCCGCCTGCCCTTCGAGGTCCCCACCCACCCCCTCGCCAGGGCACGGTACGACGCAGCCAGAGAAGCCGGTGAGAACCCCTTCAGTTCCGTCGTCCTCCCCGAGGCCATCACCAGGATGCGCCAGGGAGTCGGACGCCTGATCAGGTCCACCGCCGACCGCGGGGTGGTCGCCATCCTGGACGGGCGTGTGCTCACCAGGCCATACGGCAAACGCTTCCTCGCTGCACTGCCTGCCGCACCCGTCCTGACCACCCGCGAAGAGGTCAGCAGGTTCCTCGGATAGCCATGCGCATCCCGTCCTGGTGGGCAGCAGCGTCCATCCTGGCAGCCACGGCATCCGCCGTGGCCACAAGAACGGCACCCACAAGCCTGGGGCCTCACGCCATGACAGCAGCTCTGTTCCTCGCCGCAGCCTCCGCCGCCTGCGCCGCAGCAGCATCCAGAAGACGTGACCTGCTCGCAAGCGCCGTGCCCTTCGCAGCCGCATCCGCCGTGGCCTGCGGCATCTCCGCAGGGGCCCTCCAATGGCCCCACTCCGAGGGCTCCTGGCTCTTCGCAGCAGCCTCCGCCTGGCTCGCTGCCCAGCTCGCACACCTGTCATCCGCTGCACGCCTGGGAGAAGGAGCCATCACCGGTGCTCAGAGCCTCCCCCTCGGAGTCATCGTGTTCGCACGGCACGCCACCTCCTGCGCCTGGCAGGACCTCTCCGGCACCGTCCGGACATGGACCGGCCCCCGGGGCCTCAGAGGGGCGTTCGCAGCGCTGTCCGTTCTGCTGCGGGAAACGCTGCTGTCGCGCAGGGGCCTGAAGCTGTGCAACGTCCGCAGGCTCCACGCCGCAGAACACATCGCCGTGCTGGCCGCGACGTCCAGGACACACAGGTTGCCCGTCAGTCCTGTCACACCCTTCTGCGGCGGAACGGTGGCGGCACTTGCCATCCCCGCATACCTGCTCGCCACCATGGCTTCTCCCCCAGAAGCCCACACTATGGCAATGCTGTGGGCCATGTGCGGGGCCTACGCAGTCCGCACCGCAGCCCTTGCCTCCCCCAGGATGAAGTGGGTGCTGACGCCCGGGCTGTGGCTGCAACGCCTCACAACCGCGCCTCCGCACGAACAGGAGCTCCGCATTGCAGCTGCCGCTGTGGAGGCAGTTTTCGCAGAGATACCGTCACATCCAGATTTGACAAACACCAGATCCCTCACCTAGACTCCAGAGCCGGAGGCGCACTCCTCCC
>Ga0308391_1001119_pt1 | contig 11342 bp, 7 predicted proteins | sample Hotspr20Samplet1_FD_202363 | JGI IMG/M metagenome (GOLD analysis project Ga0308391, IMG submission 202363) | Hot spring phototrophic mat microbial communities from Octopus Spring, Yellowstone National Park, Wyoming, United States - 20050623_t1 ... | reverse complement strand
CTCGCAGGAGGGGCCAAGGGGCTGTGGGCGCTGTCCAGTCGGGCTGGTAAAGGCGCAAAAAGCCCGTGAGGTTGCCCACCAAAAGAAGCGGGGCACTACCCGCCACGGGTAAGAGAGCTGGGCGAGCGAAGCCTAAGAGGGTGCTTAAGGTGTCCCGAACTTCTATCTGACCGAGGAAGTCCGTCACGAGTTGGAAATTACCGTTTTGGTTGGTGAAGAGGGAGAGGCGGCCGTTGCGGGTGCCGACGATGAGGTCGAGGTCGCCGTCGTTGTCTATATCGTAGAGGAGGGGGGCGGCTTCGCTGCTGGTGGTGAGGAAGGATTGGCTCAGAAGCTGGAAGGAGAGGGCGTTTGGATCGGTGGCTTCCCAGCGCCAGATGGTGCCGCTGCTATTTCCCATCAGGAGGTCTATGCGGCTGTTTTGGTCTATGTCGCCGGCGGTGAAGATGGGGGCGAGGAGGCCATGGTATTGAGGCAGGTTTAGCCAGTTGGAGTCGGCCAGGGTGAAGCCTTGGGCATTTCCGAGGAAGAGCCAAGCCTGAGGTATGGGCTCCGTGGGCTGGTAGGTCTGACGGCAGGAAAGGATCAGATCGGGATAGCCATCGCCATTGAGGTCGGCGAAGGTGGGGTGGGCGCCGGTGCCGATGTCTAACATGGTATTGTGGAGCCAGCCGATGATGGGCGGAGCCCAGGCCGGGGAATCCACGCGGCCGACATTGGGGTAGAGCCAGACGCTATGGCGGTCGGTGCCAGCTAGACCGTCATTATTGGCGACGAGGAGGTCGGGTTTGCCATCGCCTGTCCCATCTTCGTAGAAGGCGGCCGGGAAATCCGGCATAATAGCCGGGGCCGAAGGCGGATAAGGGGATTGGGCGGTAGCAGGGTCTATGTGCGCAATGGCGCGGGTACCTGTGTTATAGCCGGCAATGAGGAAGGGGGGGCCAAAGTCTCCTACTATGAGGTCTATAAGGGTATCGCCATTGAGCTGGATGGGGAGGAGGCTTCCTCCGCTGTGCTGTGGGCGTTGAGACCGCTGCCCCGGCCCACAATAGTAGATAGAGAAGGAAAACTGGTTGCTCGTGTAGTCATAGTTTTCGTATATATGTCCCCAGCAGCCCGAGGCAAGTTCTAAGATAAGGGTGTCGGGACGGCCCAGAAGTTCTATGGCTTTGTTGCGGTGCCATTCGATGAGAGTGCCCAGCACTTCATAGACGAAAAGATCTAAATCGCCATCGCCATCTATGTCCATGATGCCTGGCAGGTCAATGGAGCCGCTATACAGATAGGTAGTGTAGCTGTAGTAGGTGCTTTTGAGGGTGTCGTAAGCGAGCTGATAAGAGGGTGGGGAGCCGGAGGGGCTAACATTGCGCCAGACGCGAATGTTGGAGCCCGTGGGGGTGGCCGTGAAAAGATCCTTATCGCCGTCACCATCGTAGTCCCGTAGGAGCATCCAATGGTGCGGCCGAAGGAAGGGAGGGAAATAAAGGCTAAGCTCTGGGCGATACCGCCAGTGCAGCCCCTGTTTCTCAAAGACTAAAAGGCGATTATCCATGCGGTCAAAGACGACGAGCTCATCTTGGTTGTCGCCATTGAGGTCTATGGTAGAGAATTGCGGGGCATGGAGGCCGCCGCTCCAAGGATTGGAGAGCGTATCACCCGGTTTCCACACGACTTGTGGAGAAATGAGGGTAATCTGAGCGTAGAGAAGGGGTAAGGCAAGTAAGGGGAGACCCAGTCTCATATGGCAAAGATAGCTTACATTTGTCAGGTATGCGATGGTGGATATTCCTTGCTGGGCTTAGTTTATTGGGGGGGGGATTGTATGCCCAGCAGAAGAAAAAGGGTGGCGACCCGCAAAAAGCTCTCAAAAAGGAATGGAGAAAGAAAGCTCAGCAGTATGTAAAAAATCCGCTGGCCCTTAAGGCTCGGGAAGAGAGTTTTCAGCGTCAAATCCAGAATAAAGACCAGGAGATAGAGGAGCTTACTAAGCGCAATCGGGAGCTTCAGGAGCGGGTGGCGGAGTTAGAAAATCAGCTTCGGGCGAGGCAGTATAGCATAGATTCTCTGCAGAGCGAGATGGTTCGGCTGAAGGCGGCGTATGAGGCAGAGAAAAAGCAAGCGCGGTTGGATGTGATGCCGGGTTTAGTTTTTAAGGTGCAGATTGGGGCGTTTAGGCTATTTGATATGCGGAAGTATGCGCAGGATAATCCATTTTTTGAGGCGGAGGCGCTGGGGGATGTGAATCGCTATACGGTGGGGCGGTTTCGGGATTTAGCGCTGGCTGAAGCTTTTCAGAAGGATATTAGGCGTTTAGGTATTCGGGATGCTTGGATTGTGCCTTTTAAGGATGGGGTTCGGATCACGATGCGGGAGGCGAAGGAGCTTTTGAAGGCGCAGGGGGGGTTACCTGGGGCTAAGTGAGGAGGTAGAGGGTGTGGGGGATGTGGCTAGTGTGGATGCAGGTTCAGATATTTGCCGTGGGGGATGCGGGGGCTTTGACGGAGCGACAGGTTCGCTTCTACAAGCAGCACTGGCAAGCGGCCGCCACAGACCGGGACATTTTGGTATGGTTGGGGGATAACCTCTACCCGGCGGGCCTTACGGGAAGCCGGCGTAGTCGGCGGCGCTGGGCGCGGGTGGTGGAGGTGTCCCGGAGTTTCCCAGGAAAGGTTTACATTACCCCCGGCAATCATGATTGGAAGGCTGGTTTGAATGGACTGCTGCAGAGTGATCGGGATTTGCCGTATTGGCCCTCCCCGGGTACTATGGGCCCTGCTTGGGCACGGGTAGGACCTTATCTCCTCATCTTTTTGGACTCGGAGTTATATATTCAGGCAGGTGGTCAGGGATTGGCTTGGGCGCGGCTAGATTCTTTACTGGCCAATGTAGCTGATACCCTCTTGCCCGTGGTGATTCTCCATCATCCGCCGCTGACAGCGGGTTTGCATGGAGGGCACTTTCCGCTGGGCGCCCACCTGTTTCCCTTGCGAACCCTCAGTCGGTACCTGTATGTGCCCCTCCCGGGACTGGGCACTGTCTTTATCTGGCTCAGAAAAGCAGCCCGTCATCCGACCGATCAGGCCTATCCTGCTTATCGGGCCTTAGCCGATAGCCTACGCCATCGCGCTATCCGCAGTCACCGCCCTCTCGTGTTTCTCTCAGGGCATGATCATAATCTTCAAGTGCACCGGCAAGGGCAAGGAACCTTTATTGTGAGTGGGAGTGGGTGTAAGACTGAGCCCGTGGCCCGGCGGCGGGCCCTCTGGGCCAAAGCACAAGTAGGATACTGGATCGGACAAAAAGACCAGTGGGAAGCCTACGCCTTATCCCCACGGCCCAAACTTCTATACCGTCATACCCTTTCCCCATAAAGGGGTGTGAGGGCATCGGGCGCTGGGGATGGCTGGCTGGGAAGTCCGGGAGGTAGGTATGCCATAGGGCCTAAACCCCCATGCGGCTATTGGACTTTTCGTTGTAACTCTGGGAGACATGAGCAACTGCGTCCAAACCTGGGGGTTCCAATGTACTCATCTTTTAGAGAGGGGGCATCTTAGAGGGGACAGCCTAAGAGATTTGGAGGTTTGGAATTTTGCCGTAACTTTGTCTAAAAGGAGGCAGCTATGAATACCGTAAGAAACCTATTCGTCCTAACAGGGCTTGCTACGGCGCTTTGGGCGCAGCCAAACTTATTCTTCAATCAGGGGGCCTTAGTGCATGTCCAGTCTGGCGCCCTCCTATATGTGCAGGGCGGCTATGTAAACAACGACAATGCTGGAAACGACGGCGTTACCAACAACTACGGCACCATCCGGCTCGTCAATAACGCCGGCGGCTGGCGAGGCAATCTCACCATCGGTACGGGGGCCGAGTTCAACACCTACCCGGACTCCTGGGTATATTTACAGGGTAATTTCAGCAATAGTGGCGCCTACCGAGCCGGCACGGGGAATTATGGCGGTACCATCGAATTCAATGGCGAGGATGTGCAAAACTACGAGAATACCACCAATGCCACGGAATGGGCTCTGCATGATGTGCGCATAAACATAAATAATCCGCCCCTCAACATACTTCAAAGGCATGTGCTGATTACGAATAATACGGCCCCGAATAGAGACATGTTTATTAGAAACAGTCTAACCCTCTTGAGCGGGCGCATCCACACCGGCCCCCATGAGGTGCGCATGCAAAACACCTCTCCGACCGCTATCACCCGCCAGCTCGGTGCACCTGTGCAACCAGCCACCTTTGCTACCCTGGTTAACCCGCAAAACATAGACCAATACATTTATGGTACCCTTCGCTGGAATGTGGTGGCTAATCAGACCTATCCCTTCATCGTAGGGGGCGATCCGGGGGTAGATGCTAATCCTGATCGGGGCATCCAGCGAATAGACGTGCAGATTGCGGCAGGTGGTGGTGGGCATTATGTGCGGGTGCGGTTTGACCCCACGGTGCAGGCACCCTTTACAAATCCTACCTACTGCCGGCCAGGTGACCCGACCCCAAGCTATACCTATACCCCTCTCAACAATGGGCGGTGGGAGGTTATGCCTTTTGCCACTATAGACGGAACAACTCCCAGTGCTCATGCTGACCTAGCAGGAGTCACTATGCACAATCGCGTCGTGAGCAATGCCACATCCGACGGCTTGTGTCCAGCGGCGGGTACCGCACCTGATGATTATTGGCCTACCAGGCCCACCAACCAATGCTATGTAGGATATAATCAAAGAAGTGGAGCGGGCAACCAGCTCAACCCACCTGATAACTGCCAAGGCAGTAACACTGGCTTCCTGGTGACTCGTACGGGCTTCGTCCAGTACAATCTAAATGGCACTTACTACTACGCTACGGTCTGGACGGCAAACCATCCTCTTCCCTCGGATGAACTCCGTCTGAGTGCTGCGCCGGCGGGGCAGGCCATCCGCCTCACCTGGAATATCACCCACCCCGAAGCCGAATACATCTTAGGCTATGAGCTCTACCGCAAGACTGAAAATGGCACCTTTACCCGCATCGCCCAGATAGACAAACAAGGCCGCATGCAGTACATGCATGACGATGCCTATGTCGCACCCAATACCCGCTACTTCTATCAGGTCGGGCAGCATGATGTCTTTGGCCATGTGCGCTACTCTAATATTGTGGAGGCCATGCTCTCTTCCAGGGGGGATGCCTTCTCGGTCCAGCTCCAGCCTAATCCCATCACTTCGGAAGGAAGCCTAATGGTCAATATCCCCTCCGAAGGTATGGTGGCTTTCACCCTCTATGATGCCGCAGGCAAACTGGTAGCCCAGCACAGCTGGACGCTCGCCGCTGGTACCCACCAGCTTGACCTCGCCCCTATCCTCGCCCAAGTTGCCGCCGGCAACTACAATGCCCATGTAACCTTCGGAAGCGAAGTGAAAACGCTCCGCCTCATCAAGCTGGACCACACCCGCTAAATCCGACTCTCCTTACCTTTCGGGGCGGCAGGGGTTCTTCTCCTGTCGCCCCTCGCTTTTAGATCGGCTCTTCCCCTATCCGTGCAGAATATGTCCCACCCCGCCCTTACTGGTCAAACAGAAACCAGCCTATAGTGTTTCATCCCCTGAGGCCTTGCATCTCTACATGCCCTAACTTTTCGCATCTTTGCACAAATGGCACAGGCAGTAGACATCTACAATGGCATGATTTTACGATTGGAGGGGGAGTTGTATGAGGTGATTGAGTTTCAGCACGTCAAGCCCGGAAAAGGCAACCCCTATGTTTATACGAAGCTCAAAAATGTTATCACGGATCGGGTCTTTGAGCGAAACTTTCCTTCTAACATGCGCATAGAGCCGGTGCGGGTGGAGCGTCGGCCGTGCCAGTATCTCTATCGGGAGGGAGATGTGTATTACTTCATGGAGACGGAGAGCTATGAGCAGTTTCCTGTTCCGGCGGGGCAGATTCGGGGGGTGGAGTTCCTCACCGAAAATCAGGTTTGTGAGGCCCTGTGGGATGCGGATTCGGAGACGCTTTTATTTGTGGAGCTGCCGCAGTTTGTGGTGCTGGAGGTGGTAGAGGCGGAAAAGGCTATCAAGGGCGATAGCGTAACGAACATCATGAAGAATGCCATAGTAGCGTCTGGGGCGCGCATCAAGGTGCCGCTCTTTGTGGAAGCAGGGGAAAAAGTCAAGATTGACACTCGTAAGAGGGAATATGTAGAGCGTGTCAAAGGCTAAGGATTATGCAGATGAAGGATATACTGGATTTACTCCGTTTTCTTGGCAAGAGTGATTTTACAGAAGTTACGATTGAAGGTCCGGAGTGGAAGCTGACAGTGCGACGAGGTGGGGGGACGCCTGTGGTTGTTTCAGCGCCGACGATGACGCCCGCAGCTCCCGTGTCTATGCCCGTAAACGTACCTGTAGGTGGGGGGACTCCTACGGCGGCTCCTTCGCCAGAGCCCACCCCCGCCCCTCCCCAAGAGCCTCCTAAGAAAAACACGGTCTACATCCGATCGCCCATGGTGGGCACCTTTTACCGGGCCCCTGCACCAGATAAGCCCCCCTATGTACAAGTGGGAGACATCATCCAGAAAGGCCAAGTCGTGTGTATCATTGAGGCTATGAAGCTTTTCAACGAAATTCAATCGGAGGTGAGCGGAAAGATCGTGCGTATTCTGGTAGAAAACGCACAGCCTGTGGAGTACGACCAGCCCCTCTTTGAGGTAGAACCTATAGATTAGAGCAATGTTCAAGAAGATTCTGATTGCGAACCGCGGCGAGATTGCGCTGCGGATTATTCGGACCTGCAAGGAGATGGGGATATCCACGGTGGCGGTGTATTCTACGGCGGATCGGGAGAGTTTGCATGTGCGGTTTGCGGATGAGGCGGTGTGTATTGGCCCTCCTCCCAGCAAAGACAGCTACCTCAATATTCCCGCTCTGATGTCAGCGGTGGAGGTTACCGCCGCAGAAGCTGTACATCCGGGGTATGGGTTTTTATCGGAGAATGAGAAGTTTGCGCGCATTTGCGCGGATTACGGCGTTAAGTTTATTGGTCCTTCACCGGAGGCGATAGCGGCCATGGGGGATAAAGCCACGGCTAAGGCCACTGCCCGAAAAGCCGGGGTTCCGGTGGTGCCGGGCTCTGAGGGGGTACTTGCCAGCCTCTCCGAAGCCCAGAAAGTGGCAAAGGAGATAGGCTACCCCGTCCTCCTCAAGGCCACCGCCGGCGGCGGCGGAAAAGGCATGCGCATCGTATGGAAACCCGAAGACTTAGAAGATGCCTGGAATATCGCCCGTGCCGAAGCCCAAGCCGCCTTCGGTAACGACGGCCTCTACATGGAAAAGTACATCCAAAACCCCCGCCATATTGAAGTGCAGATCGTGGGGGACCAGTACGGCAATGTCTCCCACCTTTCAGAGCGGGATTGTACCATACAGCGGCGCCACCAAAAGCTCATTGAGGAGGCCCCCAGCCCCATCATCACCCCCGAACTGCGCGAAAAACTCGGCGAAGCCGCCGTCAAACTCGCCAAAGCCATCCACTACGAAAGCGCCGGCACGGTAGAATTCATCTTTGACCAGGATACGGGCGAATTCTACTTCATGGAAATGAACACCCGCATCCAGGTGGAGCACCCCGTGACCGAAGAAATCTTCTTCTTTGACCTTATCAAGGAGCAGATCAAGGTAGCGGCTGGCGTGCCCGTCTCGGGCCGGCATTACTTCCCAACCAACCGCTGGGCTATGGAAGTGCGCATCAACGCCGAAGACCCCTACCACAATTTCCGTCCCACCCCAGGTAAGATTGAACACTTTCACAAGCCCGGCGGCCACGGCGTGCGGGTAGATACCCACGTGTATGCGGGTTATCGCATCCCCCCCTACTACGACTCCATGATCGCCAAGCTCATCGTGGCGGACTTCTCCCGAGAGGAGGTGATTGATAAAATGCTGCGGGCCTTGGATGAGTTCATCATTGAAGGCCCGGGCCTCCAAACGACCATCCCCATCCTCAAGCAGATCCTCCGCACCGAGGCTTTCCGAAAGGGTACCTATAATACCCGCTTTCTGGAAAACTTTCAGTTCCGCTAAGCTACTCGTCGCCCAGGTCTTCGCAGTGCCAGAGGACGGAGCGGCGCACGAGAAGGGGCATGCCTTTTTGCTCTTCTTGGGCGGCCTTCCAAGCTTTTTCTACGAGACGGGCTTTGAGCTCGGCCTGCTTCTCCGCTCGGGCCTTATCTCTTTCCCGATCAAATAGTCGCCGCCCCCCCACAAAGGTCATCCGCACTTGGCTGTACACGCTCAGCGGCGTGGGTTTATCCCATAATACCACATCGGCTACATAGCCGGGCTTGACATAGCCTCGGTTGTGAGCAAGGCCGAGGGCTTGAGCGGGATAGACCGTTACCGTGCGCCAAGCCTCCATGCTATCTATGCCAAGCTCACGACCGCCGTAACGTAAGATTTTAGCCGCTTCTTGGTTGAGGCGCCGGCCCATTTCGGCATCGTCGGAGTTGATACAGACTTTGACGCCTTTACTGAGGAGAATGGCCGCATTATGGGGAATGGCCTCTATAACCTCCATCTTGTAGGCCCACCAGTCCGAAAAAGTGGAAGCAAAGGCACCATGAGCTTTGAGTTCGGGAGCCACCTTATAGCCCTCCAGAACATGCGTAAAAGTGCGTACGCGAAACCCCAGACTCTCTGCCAAGCGCATGAGCATAAGGATTTCGGACTGTACATAAGAGTGGCAGGTGATAAAGCGCTTGCCTGCCAGGATTTCGGCCAGGGCTTCTAAGCGCAGGTCTCGGCGAGGAGCTATGGGCTTAGGGCCTTTGCGGTGGATGGATAAAGCTTTTTGGTAGGCATCCCAAGCCGCTTGATAACGTTTCGCCTGCTCAAAGGCATCCTCTATAATCTCCTTTACGCCCATGCGGGTCTGGGGATAGCGAATGGTATAAGCTTCGCCCCAGTTAGACTGCTTGACATTTTCACCCAGAGCGAACTTATTGAAGGGGGGAGCCTCGGGAATAACGAATGAGTCGGCTGGCCAACCCCACCGCAGGTTTATGCAGGCGGACTGACCGCCGATTGGATTAGCGGAGCCATGGAGAAGCTGGACCGTAGTAACGCCGCCCGCTAAATGCCGAAAGATATTTACATCGGTCGGTTCTATGACATCTCGGATGCGCGCTTCGGCCGTAATAGCTTCGGTAGCCTCATTGACGCCGCCGCTAATGGCAATGTGCGAGTGTTCGTCTATGATGCCGGCGGTAAGGGCGCCCCCTTCTGCTTCAATGACAGCGGCTCCGGGCGGTGCTATTAGCCCCTTGCCCACCGCCCGAATGATGCCACCGGATATCAGCACATCGGTCTCAGGAAGCACACTATCTCCCGTCCATACCGTAGCCCGCCGAAAAAGCACCGTCTCTATGGGGGGAAGGCTATCATAGCCCCAAAAGCCACTGGGATAAGTCCGACGGCTAAGGAGGCTATCTTCTGACAAGGGGGGCGGGGCCTTTTTCTCGGGTGGGGCTTGGGCCTCCGCTACCCGCACCAGCGAAAAACCCTGACTCTCCCCCCGCAAAGGCACAAGCGTCAGTATCGCCGAGTCAGGATGCACCAAGTACAGCCGAAAACTGCCTTGGGCTACCTTTTCTGGAAAGCGCCCCTCGTACCAGCCAAAAGCCGTCTGATAAGAAACTTTCACCGCTACTGTATCGGTATCCCGCAAAAGCTTGGCCTCAAAAGGCGGATACTCTCCTGAAAAAGACCATTTCCAGGCTGCCAGCGGCTGCCCAGAAGGGGCTTGGATAATATAGGTCCCCGCTGGTAGGAGAGGGGGCACAGGCTGTATCTCGTACCTTTCGCCGGCCACCCAAGTCTCTAATAGTCGGGCGCCCTCCGTATGGAAGGTGTCCGAAAAGACTAAGAAGTTGGCGTAGGCGTGAGGGGCGAGGGAACCTAAGTCTTTGAGGCCCAGCCAGTCTGCATTGGCACGGGTCAAAAGATAGAGCAGGGTATCTGGCGAGACGCCTGCTCGTATGAGGGTGCGCAGGTGCTTCCAGAAGGTTTCTGGGTCGGGAGCGCCATGGCTGGTGAGGAGGACCTTATAGCCTGCTCGGAGCATCCATTTGAGGCGGAAGGGGGCGGTTTCCCACCGTTTGAGGGCTTGGAGGGGTAGGTCGGCGTAAAAGGTTGGACTATGGGCTGGCGGCAAGGTGGGAAGGGTTACCGGGAGGAGGTAAAAACCCTCTTTGGGCAAGAAAGGTATCCATTCCCATTCATAGCCTGTGGCTCGGAGGGCCCAACGCAGGGGGCCTCCTTGCTGCCATTCCCGCATAAGGTTCGCCACCCGAAAAGCATCCTCGGGCGCTTCAGCTACCCAGCACCAGCGCAAAGTATCTTTCCACAGCTCCATCAGCCGCTCCAAAGCCACATTGTAGCTCGCCTCGGGCGGACGCTGCCGATACCACAGATAATCATACACTACTTGTCGGCTCAGGGCTATAGCCCCCATGAGCGAACTGGGATAGTCCTGCGGCAGGTTGCCTTTCTCAAAGCCGCCATGGAGTACGGGAGGGCCTACGAGCTGTTTTTGGTCTTCTCGGCCTTGGTCTAAAAGCAAAAAGGTGGCACCAGTTCCTCTGAGGAGGCCCAGAGTTGGGGCCGTATGCACTGCCGCAAAGCCCATTTCCCGGAAGGCTGCGGCACGTTCCGCATCATAACGGAAAGCCGTATCGGCCGCGTAGTCGAGCCAAACTGCATCGTTGGGATAGGTGAGCGGAGGTCGAGTAGGCTGGTACTGGGGGCGGCCGCGGCTGCCTTCACTCTTCTGCACAAGGCCCCAGCTCGCCCAAGGCTCCACAAAAGCCGGATACACCCACGTCCGACGAGGATACCTCCGCACCGCATATCCCGCAGGAATCCGCACCCGTGTACTTTCTCCAATCGCTACAATCCGACCTTGCCGAATGAGAAACGTAGCAGGACTTATGACCTTCCCAGGCGAAAGCCAAACCGACACGCCCGTCAGCGCTAGCTGGTCACACCACGCCTCATAAAGCCCTTGCCCACGATACCATGATACCTTCTGCCCCCACAATATTCCTCCGGTTAGGAGGACCACCTGCAGTTTTACGGCTCGCACTCAACAAAGATGCACCAAAAGGATAGAGCATCAGCCTCTCAAACTGGGAGCCTCCGCTGCCTATGCTCAACTAATACCGATTTGAGCAATTTTGAATGCGTGGGGTAGTTTTGCGTGGCCGCCGCCCGCCGAAGGCGGGCGGCGGCCCCATGCTGAGGCGGGGGGCCCCCCCCCCGGGGGGGCGCCCCCCCAAAAAAAAAAAAAAAAGAAAAGAT
>Ga0308391_1001098_pt1 | contig 11469 bp, 12 predicted proteins | sample Hotspr20Samplet1_FD_202363 | JGI IMG/M metagenome (GOLD analysis project Ga0308391, IMG submission 202363) | Hot spring phototrophic mat microbial communities from Octopus Spring, Yellowstone National Park, Wyoming, United States - 20050623_t1 ... | reverse complement strand
ATGTGTAGGGTATTCGTGCGGCGGCGTGCCCGTAAAGGCATAGACACCGCAAAAACCACCCGATCGCCCTTCCCTAAATACCCTAAGTCTTTGAGGATTCGGAGCACATCCTGAATCGTCTCATAAGTACCCTCGTGGTGGCGGTAGTAAAAGGCACGTACCCCCCATAAAAGGCTGAGGCTGTTGAGGATTCGAGGATTGGGCGTGAAGATAAATATATCCGTGGAGGGGCGCCATCGGGCCAGTTCGTAAGCGGTGTATCCGGAATAAGTCAGTCCTACCAGAGCCTTAGCTGGTAGAGCCGAGGCTAAAGCGCAGGCTGTCCAGCAGACGGCATCGGAGTCAAAGGTGGGAGAGTCAGGGTGAGGACGCCCTTTGCGTTCGTAAATGCGCGGGTCCTGCTCCGCCTGCCTCAAGATGCGCTGCATGTATTCCACCGCTTTCACGGGAAAAGCCCCTACACTCGTTTCCCCACTGAGCATGACCGCGTCTGCCCCATCCAAGACTGCATTGGCGACATCGCCCACTTCTGCTCGCGTGGGCGTCGGATTCTGAATCATACTTTCCAACATTTGCGTAGCGACTACGGCGGGCTTACCTATGCGCGCGCAGGTTTCTATGATTTTCTTTTGCCAGAAAGGCACCTCCTCTATCGGTATCTCTACACCTAAATCCCCCCGAGCTATCATCACTCCGTCACTGGCCGCCACAATAGCCTCAATATTTTCTAAAGCTTCGGGCCGCTCAATCTTAGCCATCACCCGAATAGAGGCCCCAAATCGCCGCAAAAAAGCTTTCACCTCCAGAATATCTTCTACTTTTCGCACGAAGGAAAGGGCTACCCAGTCCACGGCCTCCTTGACGATCTCATGCAGGTCGGCCCAGTCTTTCTCCGAAAGGGTAGGAAGGGAAATGGGTCGTCCCGGGAGATTGATGCCTTTACGGCTGGCAATGCGATCCCCCGCTACGACTTCCAGCTCCACTTCCCCTACGCCATCGGTATGTAAAACCCGCAGCTGAACCCGCCCATCCTCCACCAGCACCATATCCCCCACCTGCACATCTTTGGCTAAGGTCTCATATTCTACAGGCACATACGGGGGACTCAGCTCCTGCACTCGGGTGCTAAAAATCGCTCGGTCCCCCGGGCGCACAGGCAGCTCCCCCGCTATCTTGCCTACCCGCATCTTCGGTCCCTGTAAGTCCGCCAAAACTCCCACGCGCGATCCTAAGGAAAGATTGAGCCGCCGTATCTCCCGAATGAAGTAGCGGTGCTTCTCCCAGTCTCCGTGAGAGAGGTTGAGCCGAAAGACATCCACCCCAGCTAAAATCAGCTCCTGCAGCACTACGGGATTCTCACAAGCTGGCCCTACCGTGGCCAGAATCTTCGTGCGATTATAAGTGAGCTTCCGAGTAGAGTCTTGCGCAGGGAATCTACTCATGAGGCGAAGGTAAGAAAGAAGCGCACGCCCTTAGCGCGCAGCGGCAAAGTACCCTTTCAGCCAGTCCAGAAAGGCTGAAACCCCTTCGCCCGTCTTTGCCGAAACCCAACCCCAGTAAAGCGGCTCAGGAAAAGCCTGCGGCAAGAGTTTCTTCTGACGCCATAGCGCACTCTGAGAAAGCGCATCTACCTTATTAGCCAGAATGATCACCGGAATCTCTTCCCTGAATAGCCAGCTAACCCAGGCTTGGTCCTGCCGCTGAGGGGGAAGGCGACTATCAATGATGACGCAGGTAAGAGGCCTTTCCCGCCGCAAAAACTGCCGAACTTCCTCCTGCCAAGCTCGACGCGTCGCTTGGGCTACCTGCGCGTACCCATACCCCGGTAAATCCGCCCAGACCCAGCCTTCCTGCGCCGGGTAAAGGTACACCTGCTGAGTACATCCGGGTTTCTGACTTACGCGAGCGACCCTCTTCCCTAAAAGCCGATTGAGCAGGGACGACTTCCCTACATTAGAACGCCCAGAGAGGGCCAATACAGGCTTTTCCTCAAGGGTGGGCCGCCGAAGCTCCATACCGCTCCCCCGCCCGAATATACCCACAAAACCGATTACCCGGCGGATAAGGCAAGCAAATGTAATCAGGATTATAAGCGCAATATGGAAAATAAGCCCGATTGAAATCTATGATGACAGAATCTCCTCGGACAAGGAGAGGCACATAACGCCCACCCTCATAAGTTTCGCCCACAGCAGCCGTAGAATCCCAAAAAGCTACGTAAGGATTTTTCCCATGGGCATCGCCATATACGGTAAGCACAGCGGGCCCCCGGCAGCTATCCAGCACCGGCAGGGCCACATATAAGCGGCCCACCACGGGCAAAAGCGCATTGGACATCGCCTCATACCGCCCCCGCAAACACCACTCCAGCTGAATAGGATAATAAGCTAAACCCCCAAACACCGCCCGCTTCTCCCTCGGAATCGGAGAATGCGGCGAGACCCGAAAGAGACTATCCTTTAGCCGACGATCTTGCTCAAGCACCGCTACATACAGGCTTTCCGAAGCGCACTCCATAGGCTCCGCCCTTAGGCTATTTCCCCTTTTCGGCCACCATAAAACCCCCACCACCACCAGCCCAATTATCACTAAAAGCCACCGCCCCGAAAGAAACGGCCGCATGCTCAATCCAGCCGAAGCTTTTCCATCAAACGCAAAAGCGGCTTCGTATAAAGCATCGTGTAAAAGTGTAAGTTTTTCACTCCATGGGCCATCAAATCCATCGCCTGATGGTACGCCCATTCTATGCCAATAGCTTGTACCTCGCTATCGTCTTTCGCATTTATGATGGCTTCCGCCAAGGGCTCGGGTATCGTAATATGAAAACTTCTCGGCAAATTATATAGATGCTCGCGCTTAGTCAGTATTTTGAGGCCGGGTATAATGGGTATGGTGATGCCTAACTCCCGTGCCCTTGCGACGAACTCATAATAATACGCATTGTCAAAGAACATTTGGGTGATGGCATAGCTGGCGCCAGCGTCTTGTTTGCGTTTGAGGTTGAGGAGATCAAAGTGGAGGTTGGGGGCTTGGTAGTGCTTTTCGGGGTAGGCGGCCACGCCAATGCAGAAGTTGGTAGGTTCGGCGTCGGTAAGTTCGTCTAAGTAGATGCCTCGGTTCATGTTGGTGATTTGCTCCACGAGGTCGACGGCGTAGAGGTTGACGGTGCGGTCGGGGCGGGGGGGGCGAGCGTATTTTTCTTCGCCTTGGAGGGCCAGCACATTTTGTACGCCGAGATAGTGCAGTTCTATGAGGGCATCTTCGGTTTCTTCTCGGGTAAAGCCATTACACAGCAGGTGGGGGACGGGTTCAATGCCGTACTTGTACTTAATGATGGCGGCTAAACCGAAAGTGCCCGGGCTGCGTCGGCGCACCCGCCGCCGATAGGTGCCGTTAGGCTGCTCCTGCCATAGCACTTCCGCCGCATGCGAAGTGATATTGATATACCGGGGCCGATGCGGCAAAAGACTTTCTACAGCCTGATGAAAAGCTTCTACCCGCCCCCCACGGCGCGGTGGAATAATCTCCACACTAATGAACGGCCCTGGCTCCCGTTCTATGATCTCACGGACATGCATCCCCCAAATTTCGCCAGATTTCCGTAAAGTACGCCATGGCCGCCTCTTCCAAAAATTCGTTTTCCTTTTCGGCGGTCTGATAGGGGAGCGGCGCCGTTAGCTCATACTGTGGCCATCCCTCGGCATCCACGGCTTGCCGCACGGCATAGCCTTTCCACTCCAAGAGCCGCCAAGCCCCCAACGCAATCAGGTCCTGCTTGACGACCTTCTCATCGCCTTGCGGCCAGTAGCCCAGCACATCCACTCCAATCATCAAAAGAAGCCCCTCCAACTTCGGTGCCACCCCATACCGCGCCTGAAAAAGCCGCTCAAATTCAACCCGCTCCATAAAGTCCTCCCTTCCCCCAATATCCTCTACCTACCCTCTAAAAACCTATGCGCCTTTACGCCTTCCCTCTCAGGCCTTTTCGTAAGTACCGAAGACGCGATCCCACAGGGTGGTCGTTACCCCAAAGCGCTTCTCCGGCGTGCGGTAATGATGTAGGTAATGATTTTGCCAGAGCCCCTTCAAAAGGGGATGCGGCGGCTGAGGATACTTATGAATCGCATAATGCGTATACTCATACAGCAGATACCCCAGGCCGAACCCCGCAAAAAATGGCCATACCCAGTTCCACCCTAAAACCAAGTAAAACAAAGCCCACAGAAGCACCGCTATCGGGAAGGTGACAAAAGGGGAGGCCGTTACAAAGCGCAGGTCATTAGGCACATCGTGGTGCGCTCCATGAATGAAATTATGCCAGCGGTGAATCCATGGTGAATCCTCTACATAATGCAGCACAAATCGGTGCAAAAGATACTCCATAAAAGTCCAAGTAAAAGCGCCGGCGATGAAGAGAATCCCCATCTGCCAGAGAGGAACCTGAAGCTTGACATGGGCATACCAGAGGGCCCCCGCGATGATAGTTCCATAAAAGGCCCAGGCTATATGCGTATTCGTTGCCCGATATCGGCTAAGCCACTCCCACGGCTGCCGAAAAAATAACTGCGGGTAGGTGAAGGCGTTTCTACGTGGTTTTCCTGCCATAATGCAAATATAAGACTTTTTGAGAAGTCGCAAGAGGCTACTCGGCGGGATACTCGTAGAAGCCCCGGCCGGTTTTTCGGCCTAAGAGGCCGGCGGCGACTTTTTGGGCTTGGAGCCAGGAGGGGCGAAACCGACTGGGCCGATAAAGCCCTTCCCATACGGCCTGCGTTACCGCGTGATTCACCTCTACCCCAATCAGGTCCATCAGCCGAAACGGTCCCATCCGAAAGCCTATCCCCTCCATGAGCCGGTCTATGGTTTCTACGGGTACGCCGCGCTCCGCCCACCGCAGCGCCTCCACATAATACGGCCGCGCCACCCGATTCACAATAAAGCCCGGCACATCCGGCGCTACAATCGGCTCCTTCCCTACCTCCCTCAAAATAGCCAGACCCCGCTCCACCACCTGCGAGGCGGTGAAGACGGTCGGTATCACCTCCACCAGCAGTAGACGCGTCGCCGGATTGAAAAAATGCCACCCCAAAAACCGCTCCCGATAGGGTAGCTCACGAGCCAGCTCATGTACCGATAAGGCCGAAGTATTCGTCGCTACAATCGTCTCAGGCCCTATCTGGGAGGCCAGCTCGGAAAAAACACCCTTTTTGAGCGCAAGGTTCTCGGGTACCGCCTCAAGGACATAGGCCGGCGGAGGCGTGTTAGGCCATTCTCCGCCGGCCCGCAGGTTGGGGTATTTCTCTTGGAGGGCTCTTAGCCTTTCCAAAGCAGCGGACTCTACCTCTCGCACATAAACCTCCCATCCCGCCCGCGCAAAGACTTCCGCTATCCCTCGCCCCATCGTCCCTCCACCAATCACCCACAGCATCCGACAAAAGTACGCCGGGGATAGCCTCACTCCGCCGGAAGAGAACAAAGCTGGTTTTTCCCCAACTCGTTGTTGGGAAACCTGCCAGATAAAACTAAATAGGGGCGGGACTAAATAACCCCACCCCTATTGAAGCAGGCCCTTGTCCTATTAGGAGCTTATTTGGATAGAAGCGATCTTTTGCGCACTTAATGTTTCAAGTACAAAATAAAAAAGGATGCCCTGCGGGCATCCTACTCAAAAAGGTGCTTTTTTGTTTGCTTTAGCGGTAACCTAACTTCTTGTTATTAGACAAAGAATTTATTAGATTATCCACCTTCTCATTGAGCATTTTTATTTCAGCACTTAGTTGGGCATTTGCCTGTTTGATTTGAGAGTTTTCTTCTTGCAGCTGTTGAATAATCTTTTGCAGTTCTTCTATGATTTTTTGCTGTTCCTTGATGGCCTCTACAAGGATAGGTGTAAGTTTAGAATAATCAACGGATTTATAGCCGTCTTTATCGGTAAGTACTACTTGGGGATAAAATTTTTCTATCTCTTGGGCAATAAAACCAACTTGCTCGCCTTCTGGAAAATGCTTGTCAGGATATTCATCTACTTTCCAGTAGTAAGTAACACCTTGCATTTTGAGTACATTATCAAGAGCATTTTGAATGGTTTTTATATTTGTCTTCCATCTTTGATCTGAGCAAAGTGCATTGCCATTGCAATACACAATTCCAGTAGCATAAATAGGACCTACAACATGCAATCTATAGGCTGGCGATGTTGTCCCGATACCGGCGTTGCCATTAATGGTGATATTTGCATTAGTATGAATATAACTTAAGGCTTGCAACCATCCATCAATATAAGCATTACCTACAACATGCAATTTATGTCCTGGCGATGTTGTCCCGATACCGACGTTGCCAGCAATGTAGGCACTTCCAGTAGCACGAATATCACCTACAACATGCAATTTATGTGTTGGCGATGTTGTCCCGATACCGACGTTGCCATCAATGTAGGCACTTCCAGTAGCACGAATATCACCTGCAACATGCAATCTATATGCTGGCGATGTTGTCCCGATACCGACGTCGCCATTACTGGTGATAATCATACGGTCATACAGTGTCATTGTTATTCCGTTCCATAGAGCAAACATAAAACGTAAATTATCAGCATTTGGGTTATCCCCCCAATAAATAACCGCATCCTTGCGGTCATTTCCTTCGTCTTTTAAGGCTAAACCTATGAAGTCAGTATTATCTAGCAGGTAAATCCCTCTGTCAGAACTCAAAGCAATCTTAGAAGTTCCAAAAGGAAAAATACCTGTATTTGGAGGGGTAATATTTGCACTGGGAAAAGAATTGTAAGGCTCAATAGTTAAGATTTCCGCAGGAGTTGTCGTCCCGATGCCGACATAACCACTACTGCGCACCAGGGTTATGCCTTTACTCGATTCATAGCTGCCTCCTGTTCGCGTGCTAATCTGGAAGTAGTCGTACCCTGCCGAGCTCCGACTGTGCAGGACAAACCCATTGGCTCCCGCCGCCTCCCCCAGAAAAATGTCGCCCGCGGCGACATGCAGACGAGTGATGGGCGTGGTCGTCCCGATACCGACATTCTGTGCCGCAAGCCATGTAGCGGCTAAAGCCGCTACCACCCAGTTTTGCCAGTTTTGACTAAGCGTTTTCATAAGCTCATGTGATTTAGGTTTGAGAACAAAGGTAAAAAAAAAGCGGACATGCTGTCAAGTGCCCTTAGACGCGCGCCCTTCGGTCGGTCCTTATGAGCTTCAGGAGGGTAGGCGTGTGGGTGAGCCCTCGCAGAGCCCTGCGCGGCAGAAAGGGTAAAAATCCCTCTCTCCGCAGCTCCCCTCGCCCCCACGCCCGATAAAACCCCCCATGCGCCCGAATAATGGCCCAAGTATGCCGGACCCGCCCAGAAAGAAGAAAATAAATACCCGCCACACCATCCAGCACCAATCGCCAAAAAATAAGCCACCGCTCAGCGGGATGCAGATTCTCTGCTAAAAGATATAGGTTATTTCGGAAGTTGTAGAAGGTCTTCTGGGGGTAACTCTGGGAGAGGGAAGCGGCGCCGACATGATACACGAGGCTTTGGGGTTCGTAGCCGATCGCATAGCCGGCCCTTTGGAGGCGCCAGCAGAGGTCTATCTCCTCCATATGCATGAAGTAGTGGCTTTTGAAGAGGAGGCCATGGAGCGCTTCCTGTACGGCGGCGGTGCGCACGACAAAGGCTGCCCCACTAGCCCAGAAGATAGGGATGGGGTCGTCGTACTGGCCTTCATCCCGCTCCATGGAAAAGCCCCGACGCCCCCGACAGGTAGGATACCCCCACGGGTCCAATAGCCCCCCGGCCCCCCCAGCATACTCAAAGTATTCCCGCTGATAGTAAGAGCGAATCTTGGGCTGGATAGCGGCCAGCTTCGGCTCAGCCTCCAAGCGCCTTATGAGCGGCGAGAGCCAGTCGGGGGTTACTTCTACATCGGTATTGAGAAGAGCGAGATAGGGTACCTCCGTGCCATGCTCCTCAAAAAACCGCTGATAGCCCCCCGCATAGCCCATATTCTCCTCGTAGCGCAAAAGCCGCAGCTGACCCGCTTGGATCGCTTCTGCATACCGCTCCTCTAAAAAAGGCCTCAGAGGAGAGGGACTTCCGTTGTCTATTACCCATACAGTGAAGTTCTCATACTTCGTTGCTAATACCGTCCGCAAAAACTGCGGCAAGTAAGTGCGGTCATCGTAGGCCAAGATCACGACATACACAGGCACCACTCAACGAAAGTAGCATAGAGAGAGGGCCCGATGCTCTGGTAACGAGCCTATCCCCGCTCATCTCCCTCCCTTACCTCTCCCCAACTCCCGTCTGATAGCATAAACCCCAACGAAAACTCAAGCCCTAAGCGAAGGCCGATACCCTCTTAGGGAGCGAGATAATACTATTTCCTGGCACAGACTTTCTTTTTAGGCGGTGCCTGCCCAAAATGTCCCTCTTACCATCCCCTCACTCCCTACACCCTCTCCCCCCTTCTCAAGAGGGGAGAGGGTCGGGGTGAGGGGGGATCGTACACCCATGTGCCGTGCCCCTTCGGCGCCCTCATCGTGACCTTATACCAAATTTTTAGCAAAGGGTTTCTGAATGGGAAGAGGAACATCAGGGGCGGGGGGGGGGGCCCCCCCCCGGGGGGGGGCCCCCCGCCGCCCAAAAAGAAAGTTTATAATGGGAAATGGTATAACTCAGATAAGGGGAAGTACAGCCCCGTCTGGAAAGGGGTGCGTATCTTTGAAGCATGGAGCCAGCGGAGGCAGGATATGGTTTGATTTACATTACAGCTGGGAGTGCGGAGGAGGCGGAAAGGTTAGCGCAGGTGGTTTTAGAAAAGCGCCTGGCCGCCTGTGCGAATATTTATGCACCGATTCGTTCTATCTACTGGTGGGAGGGGCGGCTGGAAAAAGCAGAAGAAGCCGTGCTCATCCTCAAAGCACCGAGAAAGCACTATAAAGCTATTGAGCGAGAAATCTTAGCCCATCACTCCTATCAGACGCCGGCGATTTTGGAGCTTCCGCTTGCGCAGGGGCTGCCAGCGTTTTTTCAATGGCTGGCCCAAGAAACCCAGCCTACCTCCTGAGCCTGTAAGGTCCACCCCCTAAATGTTGGCCGCAGGGACAAATAAAACCCCCCACAAAGAGGGGGCGATATGAACGCGCTCGATGGGCACCCGCCCATGCAAGAGTACAAAAGAGGCTAGAGGTTTCGCAAAAAGCATTTCTTAGCTCCTTATCAAGCCCGACCCCGCCTTAAACATCGCACCTTTTTTGACCCACTTATAGAACATGCTTATGGGGGTTATCTCAGGAAGGGACCTGGTTATGAAGTGGGCTTTCTTAGGGAGCTTAGTTGGGGTTTTTCAGGGGCAGGGGCTGTATTTCCCACCTATTACTGGCGATGCGTGGGATACGATTTCGCCGCGCACGCTGGGGTGGAATGAAACGCAGATAGATTCCCTGTACGCCTTTTTAGCCCAGCATCGCACGAAGGCGTTTATCCTACTAAAGGACGGCAAGATAGTCTTGGAGTGGTATTTTGGACGTTTTACTAAGGATAGTCTCTGGTACTGGGCTTCGGCGGGGAAGGGTTTGACAGCTTTTCTGGTGGGGCTGGCCCAGCAGGAGGGATTCTTACGGATTACGGATGCTACGGGGCGCTGGTTGGGGGCGGGCTGGACCCAAGCCCCCCCTGAGAAAGAAGCGCTTATCACTATTCGCCATCAGCTTACGATGACTACGGGCTTAGATGACCATGTACCGGACCCCTACTGCACGCAACCTTCCTGTTTGCTCTACAAGGCCGATGCGGGCACCCGCTGGGCTTACCACAATGCACCCTATACCCTTTTGCATGCCGTCTTAGAGGCCGCTACGGGAAGGCCCGTCAATCAGTACTTCTACCAGAAGGTCGCCACCCAGACCGGAATGCAAGGCGGCTTCGTCTCGTGGGGGTATAACCGCGTATTTGTCAGTAACGCTCGGAGCATGGCCCGCTTTGGGCTGCTCATCCTAAATAAGGGATGGTGGGACCAAACTCCCATCTTGACCGACACGCTCTACTACTGCGAGATGCTGAGCCCTTCCCAGAGCCTCAATCCTGCTTACGGCTATTTATGGTGGCTCAATGGTCAGAGCCGCTTCATGGTGCCGGGCCTGCAAACGGTCTTCGCGGGCCGGCTTTTCCCCAGTGCGCCGTCGGACATGGTGTCGGCCTTAGGAGCGAATGACCAAATCCTAAGTATCGTCCCCAGCGAGCGGCTGGTGGTAGTGCGATTAGGGGAGTCTGCGGACAGTTCTGAAGTGCCGATTTCCTTTCATGAGCGGCTCTGGCAACGGCTGCAAGCGGTAATGACACCTGCTGCTTTTCTTTCTGAGACAGAGCCGAAATACGCTCTACCCATTCAGCTATACCCAAATGCACCGAATCCTTTTACAGATGAGACCATAATTACCTTTGAGGTGCGCGAGCCTTGTCCCGTGAGCCTTAAGGTGTATAATATGTGGGGTGAGGAGTTGGCCACGCTAAAAGAAGGCGTGTATAGCCCGGGCCGATATGCGGTGGCTTACCGAACGGAGGGCTTACCAGCGGGGCTGTACTGGTGCCGCTTAGTGGCTGGGCCATATAAAATGCATAGGCCCTTAGTGAAGACGGGGATGCGGTAGAGCCACTGGGCATCTGGCAAGAGAGCCTGAGTCTTATGGGCTGGATCGTGTATCTTTTTTAGGGGAGAAGCTAAAAGCTGCGAATTTTTCGCACGATGCGGTTTTCCTCTAATACCACTTCTAAATAAACAGATTCTTAATCATGAAGGCAGGGCATTCAAAGCTGGACGGACCTAGCGCCACCTTACCAGCGATGAGACCTTCTCATCGGCTTCCCACCGTCATAGCACCTCCTCCACCGCCGCCTTCGTCGCTTCTATGTCCCTATACCTACGCCCCTCTACCCACCGCCGAACCTCCTCCAATACCCGCTCTGCAAGATTGAGCTCAGAAGAGTAGGGCAATGATATACCCGCCGCAGCCCCACCTCCTCCACCGCCTTCCCCTCGGGAAAAGCCGCATGGTCCCATACCACGCCCTGAGTACCTGCTGAATCGGCTTGGGCTGACCCCCCCCATCGCTTTCACTCGCTTAAATCGCTCCCCTCCCCGCAGCATCCACAGCACCTGCCATCTCTTAGCCATCCGAGCCTCTACCTCCTGCCTGTAAAGCTGGTAAAACCCTTCTGCCGGATGCTTCTAAGCTATCTTCAATGGCCGTGCCATACCTAATTAGCCTTGTGTGGGGACAAAGGTACAAAATTTAGGAAATAGTCTTACATCCCCCCACTCCCTCCACCCTCTCCCCCCTTCTCAAGGGGGGGAGAGGGTCGGGGTGAGGGGGGATCGTACACCCGTATGCCGTGCCCCTTCGGCGCCCTCCTCGTGACCTTATGCCCAATTTTTAGCAAAAGGTTTCTGAATGGGAAGGGGGACATGG
>Ga0308391_1001089_pt1 | contig 11503 bp, 6 predicted proteins | sample Hotspr20Samplet1_FD_202363 | JGI IMG/M metagenome (GOLD analysis project Ga0308391, IMG submission 202363) | Hot spring phototrophic mat microbial communities from Octopus Spring, Yellowstone National Park, Wyoming, United States - 20050623_t1 ... | reverse complement strand
CGGCCCGCTTTCCCCAACGTCGCCCTCAAGCTCTCCGGATCGCCGCGGTCGGCCGGCTGCACCGTCAGCGCCACCACCGCCCCCGTGTCCAGATCCATGGCGTGCTCGGCCTTGTAGGCCAGCTGCGTCCGCCCATCCTTCAGCTGGTGATCCGCGCCTCCGGATCGTGCGGATTCACCCACTCCCGGTTCGACAGCGACTTCTTCCGCCTGCGATCAAAACGCTGTTGCTGGGCCGGGCTCGGCTCCTCGACGCCCTCGGCCTGCATCAGCTACCGGACGTAGTCCTCATAGCCGGCGCCGTTGTCCCACCGCACGATCGATTTCAGCGCCGCGTTGGCCTCCAGCGTGGTCGCGTCGACCCCAGGTTCTTGCCGCTCAGCAAGCCTTCCCGCACCAATTGCTGCAACACCCAGCGGAACACCGCCTGGTGCCTGCCCAGGCTCAGCAGCCGCCGCGTCTTGGACAGCGTCGAGTGGTCCGGCGTCGGCTCCTCCAGGCTCAGCCCCAAGAACTCCCGCAGGCTGAGCGAGTCCGAGACCCGGTAGGCGATGCCCTCGAAGTAGCCCACCAGAAAGCAGCGGAAATAGACCCCCCGGGGCGATGGACGGACGGCCCATGGTCGGAGCGTAGTACTGGCGGCAGATCTGTTCGACATAGGCATCGAAGTGGGTCCGCTCCAAGATCTCGTTGACCCGGCGGTAGAAGGGGTGGGAGCCGTGAGGCCTCAGATGGCTGGTGTCGACCCAAACGGAGGATTGTTTGGGTTTGCGTCTGCCGAGCGCCAAACCCAATTGTCGGGCCAAATCATTTTCAGTTCAAGATGCTTTTTTTTGACTTTATCCACGGGCTGCTATGGCAGGACGAAATAGCAATGCTCACGAGGCCCCAAGGGAGTCGAAGTGGCCTACTCTCCACCAGGGGAGTTCGATATGCTCGGTCTTGCTGACGGTGCTGCGCCGATTCTGTTCGTCGCGCGCTTCCGCTGGCTTTGGGTCAGCTTCGCAGGTTCGTCTTCGGCTGCCCCGGGCTTTCGTGGTATCATTCGTCAATGAGGGACGTAATTACGGAGTTGTCTATGCGAGTGTCGCTCGTGTTCCTGTTGGCCCTCTCGGCCTTTCCGGCAACCCACAAAGATCCTCCGAACTGCTCCTCCCGGCCTTGCACCTACACCATCACCTGCGCAGCGCGTACCTGCACGGCGGCGGAAGTCCGCGAGGTGCAGGCGGCACTCGATGACGCCCACCGCGGCGATACAATCAAACTCCAAGCGGGCCGGATCTTCCCGAGCGCCCGAAGCCTCCAGATTACACGCCGTCCGGGCGATGCCGGCTACCTGACGATCACCACTACCGAGCTCGACAGGCTTCCCGCGCCCGATACAAGAATTACGCCAGCCTACGCCGACCTGCTGCCCACGATCGCTGTCTCGGCCCCGAACGCCTACGCGCTCGGTCTGGCGGGAAATGACCGGCCTGCCGAATACATTCAGCTTGTTGGGCTACGCTTCACCTCCCTGGTCAACACCCAGATCGCCGTGTTGATGATCGGCAATGAGGGCAACGAGTTTAACTGGCGGTTTGGCGAGCGCCCGATCTCGGCTGCCAACCAGCCTGACAACATTATCCTGGATCGATGCCTGTTTGACCAGGACTTCAGCGTCTTTATCCGGCGTCTGGTGCACGTGAACGCCCGCACGACCGTGATCAAGAATTCCTATCTGGACGGTGCTAGGGAGCTCAACTCTGACACCCAGTCCATCGCCGCCGGGCATGGCACCGGACCGCTGATACTCGAGAACTCCTACGTAGGCGGTGCGACCGAGAATCTCATGTTCGGCGGCACGGGCCCCATCTTTCCCGACGACGTCCTATCGGCCCAGATTCGCTATAACTACTTTCCAAAAGTGGAAGAGCGGATGCGCTTCGTCAAATGGCGGCCCGGCCTGGTCGTCTTCAAGGGGCGCATCATCCGTCCCTCCGCCGACCTTCCCAGCAATCCGACCTTTCAAGCTCGCAATTCCGGCATCACAGGCGACGTCGAACCCTCTTGGCCGCTGAATCAAGGGGAGACAGTGGTAGACAACGGCATCGTATGGGTACGCATTGGACAGGGCAACGCCCGGCCGGTGAGCAAGAACAACTTTGAAATCAAGAACGCCCGAAACGTCATTCTCGAATACAACGTTTTCGATACCCACTGGTTTGACACAAACCAGAACAATAACATCGTCTTTAAGCTGACCAATTGCCCGTGGAAAACTTCAGCCTGCGATTGCGTACCCGAATTCTCCGGAAAGGTTAACGTCAACGGTCGCTTGGTAACCTCGGCGGATGGCAAACCGCTGCCCAACATCCACCATCCGACCACACAGCGCAACGTCAACCCTATGCGGATCAGGATCGACGGCGTCGAGTACGAGATCGAATCCTTCGAGGCGGCTGACGACTACAGGCTCCTTCTCAAAACGGACGCCGGCAATCGCAACAACGTCGACTACACCTACGGACAACCCGGCTGTCAAGCGGCCTGGGACCGCGATGTCGTCTTCCGCCACAACATCGTGCGCAGCGGTCCGACAGGCATCAGCGTCGTTACATGGAACAACGGAGTTCTGAGCCGCATCGGGAATATCTCGATCACGAACAATCTGTTTGCAGATATGGACTGCCAGAAATGGAGTAACTATGCCGGCTCGTGCTCATTGAGCCTCCAGTCTTGGTACGTCTTCTTGGCGCAGCTTCCCCCGCAGGTCGAATTCTCGAACAACACCATCATCGGCCGGAACTCTACAACCGGTCTGCGAATCGATGGCCCCACCTCGAGCTTCTTTGGGGACACCAAAATCCTGAACAATATTTTTCCTCGCGGTACGCAAACCGGCATCTCCGGAGATGGCACCGCAGAGGGCAGTCACACGCTGGACGCCAAACTATGCAAGGGGCAACCTTGTCCGGCCTCTCAGTTCAACAAGAATATAATCGCCGGCGCCGACTTGAGGCAGTATCGAACTGGGGACACTTATAACCTCTGCCCTGAGCGTCGAGGTTGCAGCGTCAATTTCGATTACGACGATCCCCGATTTGGCAGGCTTTTCGAAGACTTCGCCCGCGGCATCTACCGCGTGCGACCCGGCCATTACGCCTGGCGTGGAGGTACGAACGGGCAGGATATCGGCGTCGACTGGGACCGCTTGCCCAGAATCGACAATCTGCGCGTCGTTCCGACCGACCGTCTGGCTCTGTTCACTTATGAGGTGACGGCTCCGATCGCGCACATCCCATGCGTCATCGAAGTAAGCACGGAACGTGATCTGTCGGTGCTCATCCCGGATCTCGACCCGCGGCGATTCCTGCGCCCCGATACCGACCAGCATCCTGACAGCGTGACTCGCCTCGGCCCGCAGAGAATGATTCGTATCGGCAAAAATGTTCCGCTGGAAGCCGGGCGCACCTACTGGTATCGACTCCAGTGCGGGGGGGATGCAGCTAACGGATCTTTTACCACCAAACCTGCACAGGGCCAGGCTCGTGCCGTCACTTTAACCCACACGCCCTCCGCCCCGGGCGTTGCCGCCATCCAGGTTGAGTTCGGGTACGCCTACGATGGCGGCGCCGATACCATCTCGAACTTGCAGCTTTCTCGCCCGGTCTCGTGTTCGGCAGAGGCTACGTGCCAGCTTTCCATTGAAGTCGACCCGTCTCAAGTTCTTTTCTACCGGACGATCGAGCTCGACGCCGAAGGTCGGCAGTTGCGGCGAACCCCGGTCTTAGTGACCGCTGACGCAACAGCCGTATTCCCGGAACCGAGATTCAACCTGAACTCCATCGCCAACAGCGCCAGCGGCGCCAACGCGGGCGTGGCGCCGTGTGAGATCATTGCGATTTTTGGCAGCCGGCTCGGCCCTGACCAGTTGGCGCTGCCAGAAAATGGACCGGTTGCGGAGACGCTCGCCGGCGTGCGGCTGCTGTTCGACCGCAAAGCTGCGCCGCTCCTCTATGTCTCCGACCGGCAAATCGGCGCGATCTCTCCGGCGAGAATTGCCGGCCAACCGCTGACTGAAGTGCAGGTGGAGTATGCCGGCAGACGTTCGCATGTCGTTGCCGTGCCCGTGCTGACGACCCGCCCCGGTATCTTCACCGTCGACTTCACCGGCCGCGGCCAGGCGCGAGCCGTGAACCACGAGGATAACACCCTGAACAGCCCGGAGAATCCGGCGCGCCGCGGCTCCTATGTTTCCCTATTCGGAACCTCGGGCGGCCCGCTGTCGCCTCCGTGCGAAGAGGGACGCATAGCCGACGGACGTCAGCCTTTGCAGCTTCCCGTCGCCGTCGCCATCGGGGGCGTGCCTGCCGAGGTTACTTATGCAGGCTCGTCTCAAGGCTCTGTCATGGGCCTTTTGCAAATCGACTTCAAAATCCCTGAGTCCGCGCCCCACGGCGACGCTGTGCCCCTCTGGGTTGCAATCGGCGACGTGGCGGCGCCCGAAGGCGCCACCCTTGCCGTGCGCTAAATCCTTCCCAGCCCGATACAGGACTCCGGTCTTCATCCCACGTTCCGGACCTTTTTCTTCTCTATTCGCTGCCACCGGGTACGAGACCACTGGGCGCATAAATCACTGCACCGGCATCCGCAGGGTGAAGTTCACCATCCTCACCTCACCGGTGAAATTGTCCGCTGCGTCGGTTGGATCGCGGCTCACTCGGATAGCGAGCATTGAAGCCGGTGTGCAGGAGGGCAGGATGAGTGGCGACCATGAGACGACGTTCAGCGTGTCAATCGTCGGGGGTATAGTTAGGCTCCGCTTCTGAAGCGTCCCATAGCTTGGCGTGACATAATTGCTGCCGGTTGCCCCACACGCCACTTCAATGCCGAGCACCGCCCCGCTGCCCGTTCCGGATCCCCGCGTCCAGGTCAACTCCGCGGTTACATCGCCGCCCGTCCAGTCCGACGGCATCCTTGTATTTAGCACCGCATAGACCGGAGCCGAGCCGTCCGGGAAAACCAAGTAGCCGTAGGTGTGAGGGGCCGTTCCACCTACACCTCTGGTCGCCCCCCCAGGGCTCGGAGTGCTCCAGCCATTGGCCAACTGCATGGTACCAGTCTGGTTCTGTACCGGTACATAATCCCTCTCGCGGAAGTAGGTGGTCGAGGATCCACCGCCTTGGACCGGGCTCCAAGTCCCGCTCGCCGTGCACAGGTACAAATTCTGGCCGGGCGATGCGTCGCTCTTGAAAAATGCCTGCCCCACCGTGCAGGATTCTGGCAAGGTGGTCCCCACCTGGAAGGGTTTGGTGACCGCGGCCTGCGAGGCGTCTTGCACGCTACCGGCCGCCGCAACGCGTCCGTGATCCGGCCTCTGACCGAGCACCGTCACGCAACAACAAAGCGCCCATGTCACAACTCTTCGCATTCTGCTCTCCACCTCCAAGAAAAAATCCTCGCTCTTCCTGATCCCCTCAGAACCTCTGCGGAGCGGTCTCAGCGCGTCGTCGCCTCCCCTTCCCAGTAGGCGCCGCCGCAGTGAAGCCGGAGAAAGTAGGTCCTCCCGCTTTCAAGCGGCACGCGCGTGCCGATTGTAACCGACCTGGCGATCCCGTTCGCCGGCGAGTCCAGATCCGGGCGAAGGTGCGCTGTCGCATCCAGATCAGCGATCCGTCCCCCCTCGATGTCCGCCGTCGTACTCGCCTCCACTACGCATGGCACATGCCGGATCGCCGAGCTCACTCTGTAGTCAAGGCGGATTGACGTCTCCGTCGCTGTAACATCCACTCCAATGCCCCCTGTCGACAGCTTTGTCACGATCGGAAGTGCCTCCCAATCGGCGCCCATCTGCCTGGCGTAAACCCCGCCCTTTTGAGCATAGTGACCCGTGCGTATCTTGTAATTGCGATCAGCGTAGTTCTCAAACAGCCGTCCGTAGATCGCATCAACGAAATCGAAGTCCACCGCACAGCTTGACGCGGAAGGGCACAGATTATAGGTGCCTGCCGGATAGCCGCTCGTCGAAGATCCCACGAGAATGTTGCCACCCCATTTGTCTCTCGAGCATCCCCCCTCGCAGATCTTGCCGGACACGACAGCAGCGCCCGTTTGCGCCGGCGTGAGACCCTGTAACATCTGATCTACGCCGCGCGGGATCACGTTGTTCGCCATCCTGGTGTCTCCCGCGATCGGGAAATAGTAATCGCTCCGGCAGGAAGCCGTCGTTCGATTCTGCCCTCGACAGCGATAATCCCCCTCCCACGTCATACCCCACGGCAGATTCGCCGTGTCCACTATCGTGTTGTTGGAGAAGTCCACACCGTACGGTATCTGTGCGAAAAGCACGGCTGTCCTAGACATGTTGCAGCCTGCCCCCGCCATGCAGTACTTGTCCCGGTCGATATCGTACATCAAGTTATTTCGAACCCGAATGTTGCCTACTCGATCAAAGCGGGCGTTGTTAAGCGAAGAAATCTGGAAGGCCTGAGGACCTTTTCGGACAACGTTATACTCGAATGCGATGTTCTGCAAATACGCCCCTTTGCAAATTCCGCTCCAGCCCGCATCTCTATACTCAAACGGCACATTCGTCATAACACCTGCGCTCGTCGTCAGGTATACTCGATTGGGATTCGATAAATCAAAACTTCGTATTCGGTACGTAGTCCCGTTTATCAGGATGTCTCCGGAGGTACCGTCCGCATTACTTCCCCACCATAGATAAGGCAGCGGATCTGTGGACGTTACTACGTCACCATTGACATCGCAAGTTCCGGCATAGTACGGCTTGCAGTCGACCGGCCATCCGCTTCTGTTGGCGACCTTGAAAACGATTAGTTGGTACTGCGCCTGCGTCCAGTAGCCCTCAAAGGTGTTGTGGTGGATCTTGAGGTCCTTGGCATTCTTGATCTCGAACACGTTCTTCGAGCTCGGTGTACCACTGACTTGCACCCACTCAATGCCGTTGTCATAGGTTGTAAAGACACTGCCGCTCCTGCCCGAGTTCGTCGCACGGTAGGTGAGTCCGTTAGCTCGGACCGTAACGCTCTTGAAATAGTTCGTATTCGGCTGCCAGTCCAGATACGGGACACGTTCCCGGTGGTTGATCAACACATTGTAGGCTATCTCTCCCGAATTCGTATTCCACGGTTCCACGTCTACGTCCGGATCGGTACCGCCCAGCATGATGTTCTCGCCCATATTTTCTGCAATGTAGTTGTTCAGGATTCGCACTTCTCCCCAGACGCGACCGATGTTTTGAGTCTCTGCTCCCGGCTGTTTGATCGAGCCCTGGATGTAGGAGTTCATTATCCACACCCGGTGACCGCGCGTCCCGATCAACTGCCCCGCCGTGGTCAGCCACTGCGAATTCTCCACGATGCAACGGTCGATGACAATGTCCGTCGGGTCTTCAATCCAGGGTTGGGTGGTGTTGTATCCAATGTGAATCAAGGGTTGGTTGCCGCCTTGTGTGTCGAAGCGAATTCCAACGAGCCGAATGAACCTCGCCGGAGGATTGCTCGGCGGAAACCGAAGTGCGCTTGGCGCGCTCGGCGCGTTGCGAATCGTGGGCATCACGCCCCGGTAGTGAGGCGTGATTCGGGTGCCTGGCAACGGCAGCCGCTCGGCGAGAGTGGTCGTTATCGTGAGCCATCCGCTTCCAGGGCGGCCTCGGATGCTGAAGTTGCTGCTGGTTCCCGTCCAGGTTCGTCCTGCTTGAAGACGGATCGTGTCCCCCAAGTGGGCCTCATCGAGAACCGTCTGCAGCTCTGCCGATTCCGCACTGGTACAGATCGCTGAAGTGCAGGTCAGCGTATAGGTGCACGGCCGGCTCGCGCAGCCCGCCGGCGAGCGCTCGATGGCGCCAAACGCCGCGCTTGCGGCCCACATCAAAGTCAATGTCCGTCTCATTGAATCCCCCTGATCAGGTCATAGCTGCCCGCCCCGGTCTGGGTGACGAGCGCGATCCCGAGCGCCACCGGCGGCCTAGAAGCCCCGGCGTCCGCGCACTTGCCCGCCTGCGAGGAACTTACGGTGACCCAATTGCCCGCGGTGACGCCGCTTTCGAAATCGCACGTCAGGAAGCCCTGGATAGCAATTCGTGCATTGCCCGTCTGTCCGCACCCCTCCATGCAAATCCCGATCGCCCGGCCGGCGTTGCTCACTTCGCACTGTTCGGCGGTCCCGTTCGAGGCAAGACAAACGGTTCGGTAGAGCGATGTACCGGTCGCCGTGTTGTTGGGAAGGTAGATCGAGGCGTAGGCTAGATTCACCTTGTTCAGACCTGACAGATCGTATGTGGCGGCAGCGTCAAAGTTAGTCCCGCCGCCTCCGCCCGGAATCGAACAGGTCGTACGGTTGTTTGCCGGATCGTCCGAACAGGTCACTCCCGGACCGGAGAGATTAAGCGCGGGCCGCTGCGGCAAGGCAACGCCCTCATCTTGGATTGTGGCGTAACCGCCGGCCGTCCCGCAGCTTCCCCATGTGGCGTCTCCTTTGAGGCACTTGCCTGCGTCGCCCGGTCCCGGAGCCGGAACCGCCCCGCTCAGTCCGCCTGCCCCAGTATCGCCCTGCATCAAGGGAAGCCAGGTTCGGTTCAAAACTCCTAAGGGTCCCGCCTTTGGGATCCCATAAGGCTGCGCCGCTTCCGTCGCGATCTCGTCCGAGCCGCCGTGCCGGTGCTCCGAGCCGTGATTTGCGGGCGCAAAGCCCGTGTGCCCCGAGCTGGCGTAATCCAGATTCTGAAGCCGCGAATGGTCCATCGTCCCGCCTCCGCCGTGCGTCACCACGGTTCCCTCGAGAGTCGTGATCAGGATCCGACCCGACGTCGGCGTCGCCCATTGCACGGTCACATCCCCGGTAAACCGGTGGATCAGCACCTCGGCCGGATCGGCTCGCCGCCACGAGCTTCCTTCCCCCACCTGAACAAACACCTCGATTTCCGTGCCTAATCCATGCGTCGCCCCGTCCACCATCCACACCGCAAGCGGCGTGTCGAATTGCCGGACGTAGGGGGGCTTGGCCCCGCCCAACGGCGACCAGCTCACACCGTCGCTGACGCAGGCCGTATAGACGCTTCCACCCCCCACACTGCAATCGCCCTTATTCACCGCATCCGAAACAATGAACATTCGACCGGCATGGGACGCCGCCGCGGGCAGGCCGGCCACAGGGACGACGCTTGGATCGCCCGTCGTCACCCGCCAAACTCCCTCTGCCGTACACAAGTAGAGGTTTCGACCCGCCTGTGCGTCACTCTTGAAGAACGCCTGGCCGGGCGTGCAGCTCGCCGGCAGCGTCGTCCCGACGGCAAAGGGCCGAGTCGCCACCGCATCGGCAAAGTCGACGTTTCTGCCCTGCGTGCGCAGGTCGATCCGCGTCTGGGCGACCACGACCCCGGCCGCGGTGAGGGCCAGGACGGTTCCCCGCCACAATCCGGTTGCCAACATGACGATATTGTTTCCTTGAGTGTTGCTTTTATTGTTACCAGGGAAGAAGCCCCTTTACTCCCCAGTGTATCGCAACGCAAGTAACAATACCGAGCTAATGACAACAAAACAAACGAGATTTTCTCGGTGAATGCTGCAATTCACACAAAAATAGGCCTGCAAGGACTCTCTTCTCCCCCACCCTATCCGCCCGGAGCGCAGGCGGCTGCCAGCTCCGCGTTGACGCTAGACCCGCCTTTGCCGTACGCTCATAAAAGGGGGGACGGCAAATTGGTCCGTTAGCGAGGCGAGCCGGCCGCAAGTGGAAGCTCAAACCTTGAAACCAGCAGACATCACTCAGCAGGGCCCCTCCCCAGGCAGTCTGCCCTACCGGCTCACCCCGGCCCCGCCTCCGAGCCTGTTCCAGAAGATCGCCTTCGCAACCCTGATCATCTTCCTGCCTGTCTCGTTCAGCCGCGTCAACGAGTTCATTCCCATCCCTTACGCCGTCCGGGCTCCTCTGGCAATTTGCTTCGCCGCCGCCTTCCTGAGCGGCGGCGTCTTTCGCGCAATGCTCTCCCGCCCCGGGGTCCTTTTGTTGGCGTTTACCTTCTGGCTTTGCGTCTCGCTGCCGTTCAGCGTCTGGAAGGGCGGTAGTTTCGCCCTGCTCACGGAGCGCTGGGTCATCTCCCTGCTCGTCTTTCTGGTCATCGCGGGAGCCATCAACAGCTTCGCGCAGTGCCGCAAGGCGATGTATGCGATGGCGGCCGCGGCAGCGCTGATTATGCTCCTCAGCTTCCTATTCGGCGGCGGCGAACGACTCTCCTTGGCCTGGGGAACCCTCGGAAATCCAAACGATTTTGCCGCATTCCTTCTCCTCGGAACGCCTTTTTGTATTTACGTCTTTTTCGATCAGGCCCGCCTGACGTTGAAATTGCTTGCTTTGGCAAGCGTCGCCGGCATCCTGGTTCTCGCCCTTCGCTCGGGTTCACGAGCCGGCCTCGTCACGATGCTCGCCATGGCCGCCGTTATGTTCTGGAAGCTCTCGCTTGCCAACAAGATCAAGCTCATGATGATCGTCCTGTTCACCGCCCCTCTGATCGTTCCCTTCGTCCCACGCGCCACCTGGCAACGTCTCACCACCTTTGGGCAAGCCGAGTCCGAGCAGCTCCTTGAGAACCCTGATCTCGGTGCCGCAACCGCTTCCTACTGGGCCCGGCGCAAACTCGCTCTCGACGCTTTGGAACTTACCCTCCGCAATCCCCTACTCGGGGTCGGTCCAGGTCAGTTCGCGCCCGCCGCAGCCGGCATGGCCGCCTCCCGCGGGGAATTCGCTCTTTGGCGCGAGACGCACAATACTTACCTGCAAGTCTCGAGCGAGTGCGGCCTGCCGGCTCTGGCGCTCTTCCTCGCTCTTCTCGGCTACTGCTTTCGATCGATGTCCGCCGTCCGCCGCATGGCATCCCGTTCCCCATCTCTTCTGCCTGTATCCACCATGGCGAGCGCTATCTACTTCGCCGTATCGATCTATGCCTTCATTGGGCTGTTCGGCAGCTACGCATACACGATGCTGCTTCCCGCCTACGCCGCTTTCGCTGAGGCCGTCGCGCGAACCGCCGTCCCTTTGCTGCAAGCTGTGTCGCCGCTTCCGGCATCGCACTCCGCCGTGACCCCGGCTTTGAGGCCTGCCCCGGCTTTCTGGCCTCGCCGCCTCATCAATTCCTGACCATGTGCGGCATCGCAGGCTTCCTCAAGACTGACTCCGCGCCTGCACCGGCAACCCTGGCCCGGATGACCGATCTTCTTCGTCACCGGGGACCTGACGACTTCGGCTTCTTTGAGGACGCCACCATCGCACTTGGTCATCGCCGTTTGGGCATCATTGACCTCGCCGGCGGCCACCAGCCGATGGCTAACGAGGACGGCTCCGTCTGGCTCATCTACAACGGCGAGATCTTTAACCACCGTGACCTCCGCGCACCACTGGAACACGCCGGCCACAGGTTTCGGACCCGATCCGACACCGAGGTTATCCTTCACAGCTTCGAGACCTTCGGCCCGGACTGTGTCCGACACCTCCGCGGCATGTTT
>Ga0308391_1001085_pt1 | contig 11538 bp, 10 predicted proteins | sample Hotspr20Samplet1_FD_202363 | JGI IMG/M metagenome (GOLD analysis project Ga0308391, IMG submission 202363) | Hot spring phototrophic mat microbial communities from Octopus Spring, Yellowstone National Park, Wyoming, United States - 20050623_t1 ... | reverse complement strand
GGTCGCCATCGTCGCTGCGATGCGCAAGCTGCTGACTATTCTCGGCGCAATATTGCGTCAGCAAAAGCCCTGGGATCCGGCTGTGCATACGAGCGCCCCTTGACAAGCAACACAGTTACTCCGTGCTCGCACCGCGTTCACTCCATGAGGGGCTGGCGGAAGGAGCGGCGCGGGCGTTTGCCCGAACGCTGACAGCGCAGCAGCGCGCGCCGCTCGCCGAGACCGATCTGGCTGCGATCGTGGAGGCGACGGACGGACACCCGCTGCTGATCGAACGCCTGACCGCGCTGAGCCGCCGCCGCGACCGGGATGCGCTGCTGCGCGAAGTGCGCGAGCGGCGCGGCGACGTCACGGCGCAGTTGGAACGGGTGTACGCCTGGCACGCTGCGCGGGTGGACGCCGCCGGGGAGCGGCTGTGGGCGACTCTGCCGCTCCTCCCCACCGGGCAGGTGCCGGAGGCGGTGCTGCGAGCGGCGGTCGGCGCTGGCGGGATCGCCAACCTGCGTGAGGCGGCGGGGGTGATCGCGTTCGACCCGGAGCGGCAGGCGTGGCGCTGGCACGCCACCGCCGCCGCCTACGCCGCGCGCCACTGGTCGCCGGACGAAGCCGCCCGCCGCGACCGGCTGGCGGGGCTGATGGACGCCTGGCGCGTCTGGCTGGCCAACGTCGAGCCAGGCGACGCCGAACGCCGGTTGACGGCGGAACGAGCGAACCTGGAGTTGCTGACGGAGAAGGCGCGCAGCGTTCCGGTGGAGACCGCCCGCGCCTCCTGGAGGCGCTGGACGCAGCGCTGTCCGCGCCCGACCGCACGCTGGCGCTGCGCGATCCAGGCGCCGCTCTACCGCGCGCTGGTCGACCTGGCGCGGGACGATAGCGAACGGGCAGGGGCGTTGAACAACCTCGGCGTTGCGCTTAGATGTAATGTTACAATATGTTAGCGCACCTCTGGAGGGTGCTTCGAGAGAACTGTGCAGGTGATCGATGCATTATCACCCGAAGGCGGCCTTGACCAGCGTGCAACGCGCCCGCGTCCAACAACTGCATCGTGCTGGGATGAGTCAATCCGCGTCGGCCCGTCAATTTGGCGGGCATCGCCGCACGATCCAGCGCTGGATTGCCCGTCCGGACACCGCTGATCGCACCGGCGGGCCGCGCACCCATGGGCGGCGCGTCGTGCCCGATGGCTATCGTGACGCCGGGATCGCGGAACGGCAGGCGCATCCCCGGCACGGACCCACACGCAGTGCGCAGGATCTGCGGCCGCGTTTTCCCATCGCCAACACCGCGACGGTCTGGCGCATCCTGCATGCCGCCGGGTTGACCCAACGCCCGCCAAAAAAACGGCGGCGTCGCCTGATTCCGGTCGGACGCCATCGGGTCCAACTGGATATGCAGGAGGTGCCGGCGATTCGCGGGAGCCGCGGACGGAAGGACACGATCCGTCTGATTCAGCTGCGAACCCGAATGAAGTCCGCGGAAATCCACCCCACGGCCGCCAGCCGCCGGAGTGCTGGGGTGCTGCGCCGGGCGATGGGACGATTGCCCCCGTTGCATCTGGTAGGAACGGATACTGCGGAATGGTTCCATCAGCAGGAGTGCTCCTGTTCCGACCATCGTCGGTCTGGGCATTGGTGATGGGAGATGTATGCCAACCATCACCGGCCACATCAAGGGCGCGATGGCGCCACACCGTTGGCGATCTTCCGTCGGTGCTATCCGACTCCACGCCGCTGCCATGGGTGCGCTAACATAATGAAGCAGTACACTTAGAGCCTATCTGAATAACCCGGTGGCACGCAAGGCGATCACACCACAGGCGAAGTGGAGGAAGGCAAGATATTAGGATGGCAATCACACAACAGCCGGGAGAAAGCAATGATTCGTCTCTTACTGGTTGATGATCACCCGATCGTACTCGAAGGACTGCGCTCGATCTTCGAGTCATCCGACGACTGCCAGGTGATCGGGGAGCTTACCGGGAGTGTTGATCTTCACACCCGGATACTGGTGCGCGCCGCTGAACTGGATCTTGTCCTGCTCGACGCGCGTATGCCGGATTTCGACCCGATCGCCACGGTGCGCGCGCTGGCGGCAACGCATCCGCCACTGAAGATTCTGATTCTCTCATCATATGATAGCCCGGAATATGTCCACGGCTTGATCAATGCTGGCGCGCAGGGCTACATTCTCAAAGATGAACCGCGCGAGATACTCCTTTCGGCAGTTCGCATCGTAGCCGCTGGCGACATGTACATCAGCCCCAGGGTCGCGCGCGTCTACGTGCAGCGGCAGCGCCGCTATAACGAGGCGCGCGATCGGTTGATCGAGTTGACCGATCGCGAACGAGAGGTGCTCAGGCTGGTTGGTGCGGGCTACGACAACGAGCAGATCGGTAACGAGTTGACGATCAGCTATGACACGGTAAAGAATCACCTGCGCAATATCTATGCCAAGCTTGGTGTCACAAACCGGTATCAAGCCATCGTTTTCGCGTTTCGCAGCGGGTTGATCAGTCTGGAGTGACCGATACGCCGGTGTGGGCGCAAGGCAAGGGGACGATCGTGTTCCAGGGCAGCGTTCCAGGAAACGATCGTCCCCTTCTGCTTTTTTCATGCCGCGGCCCCAAGCGTCAGGACGGCCTGGAAGATAAGAGCGAGCAGGCCATAGACCAGGAGCGCATCAACCAGGCGCGCGGCCGAGAGCCGCGCCAGATAGGTAAGCGCGACGCCAACCAGGATCAGGTGCCAGGCGAAGAAGAGATCACACTGCCAGAGTGCCTGCTGCATCAAAGGTGCAGGCTGGCCGAATTGTTCGATCAGTCCAGACACTCCCAGGTGCATTCGATCGATGCCCAGGAGATCAGCCGCGCGGTAGATCGCCAGGCGCAGGCCAAGCGGCAACCAGAGCCACGGTGCAAGGCGCAGCGCTACGGCCAGGGTGATGGGAGCAGCCCCCCAGCGACTTACCCCTGCCAGCAATACACCATGCACCGCCCACGTGATGGCAAACGCCAGGACGAGCGTGGCCGCAGCTGCCAGCCAGACCAGCATAACTGGCGGGCTGCCGGCGCCTGTCGCGGCAATGGTCAGCATCATGTCAGGCAGCAAACTTGCGGCTGTAGCCAGAGCAAGACCGACAGCCAGCGTCAGAGGCGTCATACAGGCGCCGCACCGTGCCAGTACGCCGACTGTCCTACAGGGCCGGAAAAGTAACCCGGCAGGGCTGGCGCGTTCGTGATGTGAAGCAAACATCATCTTCCATCCTGTCTTTCTATGAGAAGACTTGCCAGAGATAGATCACGATCTCAACCGCACACAGGAGCACGAGCAACAACTTCCACAAGCGTAGCCCGGTCAACCGGATGAACGCGAGATTACCAGTTAGCCAACCCGCGGAACGGATGAGATCCGGGATCTGCACCCCGAACCATTGGACGATCGTGCCCAGCAGGCCGATCCCGAAGCCGAGCCAGAGCAGGAGCCAGAACGTGTAATAGCGCCAGCCGGAGCTGAATCGCCACACACCAAGCAGGTCATGACCCGATGGACGCGCCGAAGGTTCAAAACGCGGGTAGAGCGGCTGGAGATACGGCGCCGCGCCATTGATGCTCTCAAAACCCCAGGCTAGATCGCGCCCGCCGACCGACATTCTGAACGCAGTTGTCGGCGCCTCCCGATTGCGATAAGGCGGTTCCAGTACAATGTCAGGTTCGATCGAAAACGCCAGGCGGTCCGCGGGAAGACTGCCAAAGTTCTGTACACCCTGCATGATCAGCTCCAGTTCAGCCAGCCATGGGAGGGGCGCCCCACTCTGGTAGCGGCTCGTATCAACCGGCAGCCAGCCGATTCCTTCGATAAAAACCTCGTTCCAGGCATGGGCCTGCAGATGGCCATAGGCAAAACTGCCGTAAAGCACGCGGCATGGGATGCCAAGCGAACGGCACCAGGCCGCATAGAGCAGCGAGTACTGCCCGCAGTCGCCGCGCCGCTCACGCCGCATCGCTTCGCTGCCGCGCGCCGCTGGCGGCCACTGGTAACGATAATGGCGCGCGAGATGGCGATGCAACCGATACGCCTGCTCCAGAGGCGTTTGCGCATCGCCAACGATCCGTTGTGCCTCAGCAGCCACATCGTCTGAGAGCACCACCTGTGGCGACGAGCGCAAATAGACCGCACGTTCAGCCGGGTCTAGCGTGGCCGCGGACGGCGAACCGCTTCTGTTGTACACGACCTGGTAGAGCCGCGCCTGCACCGTACCCGCCAGGGTTTCGCCGGGATCGAGCCTGAGATACGCGATCCGGTTCAGCCCTAGATGATCGGTCGTGATATGCGACAAGGCCGGTTGCCACGACCAGCGAATCTCACGCTGGGTAGGCAATTCTGGCGGCAAAGCAAGCCACAGTTCAACCGGTTCGCGCTGGGTGTTGGTGTAACGGTAGTGAAGTGTGGCGCTTCTGGCTGCGACATAGTGCAATGCCTGCGACACACCGGGTGTGTCGCAGGGCAACCGGTTCACGGTTGATCTGCGATTCATCAATACCCCTCCTGTGAGTCGGAGCGCGGCAGAGACGTTCTGGTGCGCGACGGCACGATGCAGGCGCCGGTAGCACAATCCTCCGGTTCGATCGTGCGGCGGGAAGCGAACCAGTCGTAGAGCGGTTGGGCGACGCCTATCCGGCAGGCAAACCAGATCAGCGGCGCCAGGGGCCAGGTTGCCGGTAGCCGGGTTGCGATAACGAACCCTGCCTCGGCGCCTTCATACAGGCGTCCGTGCACAAGGGCCTGTATGCGCTGCGCAGCGCGCGCCGGGTCGAGGCTGAAGCGCTCGACAACAGCAGGATCGCGAAACGAACGAAGCTCGATCAAACCAAAGAGATCCAGCCAGCGAATCCAGCGCATACTGCTACGGCACAGGGGGCACCAGCCATCAAAGAAGAGGCGCATACGCAACCCCGCGAGCCGTGGGCTGCGCCCCACCCGCCGCAGGCGTCGCAGCAGACGCCATCCGAGCCGGCGGCGCAAGGTTGTCATATATCGCAGGGCGCTGCGATATTCACGATCGGTGATCAGCATCAACTCGACAGCAATCATGAAGAGCGAGAAGGTGATCAGGCCCATCATCGCGGCGATTCCGAGATGGAACATGCACCCGGCGGCCAGCGCTATGAGCCGCGTGTAGCGATTGAGCCAGAACAGAAATGGAAACGATACCTGAAACGCGACAGTCAGGTAGGTTAATGCGACCATCAGGGGGACATTCAGGTAAATCAATTCGGCATATCCAGGCCAGCCGAACTCGCCGGTGCGCAGCACATAGTACAGTGCTGTACCACTCTGCCACATCTCGCCCTGGACCTTTGCCAGGCCGGAAACGCGGTAGCGGGCGCTTCAATCGGCGAAGCGGCAGCACGCAGGCTGAAACTGAAGAACACGGCGATAGCGACCAGCGACAGAACCAACTTGCGAGCCATAAATGGGTTTCCTCCTTACTACAACTGACTTGCTACGTGAGCATGTGACCGAGGCCTCCAGGTCAACTGCTCACCGCAACTATACCGGGTTGTGCCCCGTGCCACATCACCAGCGGTACCTATGACGGATCACCCGGCAGTGTCATGTTTTGAGGTACGTTCTGGAGAAGGGAATATTCCCTGATGATACGTATCCTATCCATCCCTGGAAAAGCGGGAAGAAATCCGATACGCTCGTGATGGTTCTACGCCCCTCCTGGCGATGTCCTATCTGGTGCACCGTATGGCTGCTGCGTCACTGGAGCCAGTACACTCGCTAGCTGAGCGCGAACAACCCGATCGGTGGCGACCGCTGTACAGAGGGTTGCTCGCGTTTCTCACGCTTGCGATCCCGCTTGCTCTGCCAGCGGTTTTCTTGCATCTGCTTCAGACGCAACCATACACGGGAATACAACTCAACCCGTTCGACCGGGTGCTGCGTGTGGAGGCTGGTAGTCCCGGCGCAGCGGCCGGCCTTCGCCCCGGCGATCAACTCCAGTCCGAGAATGACTACCCGGTTTCCAGTCTGCTGACACAAGCGCGGCCAGGCGAACGGTTCGATGTGGTGGTACTGCGCGCAGGTGAGCAGATGCCACTGACGTTGTGGCCCACAGTAACACCGCCAGCACAATGGTGGGTGATCGGCTGGCCGCTCATCTCCGCGTTGATTTACTGGGCAACGGCGTTGCGGTTGCTTCTTAGTATACGACCTCTAAACCACAACGTTCGCCGTTTTGCGCTCTTTGCCTATCTTTCTGCGGCATTATTGATTGTTGGGCGCCTCGCGTCATCCCATCCGTTCGTGACTATCATGTTCCTGATGCTGGAAGTCGGGGTGAGTCTGAGCCTGGTGCGTTTTCACACCGATTTCCCACGCCGGGCAAGCAGTGAACGCCTGCAGCGACTGGTTCGGTTCCAGCAACGTGGTGGTTTCGGGCTGATCGGATTGCTTCTGTTGAGCATCGTGGTTACCGCAGCGCAACCTGGCGCGGCGCTCCTTGCCACCCTCGGCAGCCTCGTGCTCGCTTTCGATCTTGCCTCGCTCGTGCTCGCCAGCACGCTATGGATCCATGTCTACATCTTCGGCAACTTCCAGCTGGCGCGCAGCCGTATCCGGCTGGTAGCTGTCGCTTCACTCATCGTGTTTGCCAGCCAGCTTGTGCTCCTGATGACCATCTTCCTGCCCTCCACCTCCGGCGCCGAATTGATCAACCTGATCATCACTCGCGGGGCGCTCGTCGTCCAGGTCCTCGTTCCACTGGCCTATGGCGTGGCCATTCGACGCGATGATTTCCATGCGATCGACAAGGCGATCAACCGCGCCTTTGTGTACAGCCTGGCACTGGCGGTATTGATCGGTCTGCACCTGGCGGCGGTATTCGTGCTGATGGTATTGATCGGGCAGCAGGCTGGCGAGTCTCTCATCATCCACTCCTTGCTTGGTGCACTGCTGGCCGTCTTCTTTGCGCCCATCCGTGATCGTATGGATCGCGCCATGAATCGCGTGTTTTATGGGTTGTCTGTGAGTCACTGGAAAGCCGCGGAGCGCATTGGACAGGCGCTTATGCGCTCAAAAACCGAAGAGGAAGTCACCGAACGGCTCGTGCATGAGGGAGCCAGCCTGTTCGATGCGCTCGGAGCAACATTGATTCTCTATCGCGAGAAGGTTGGCTGGCAATGCGCCGTGTCTCGAGGTGCAGTGCACACACCTGATCAGGTCAGGGCACTGGGAATCATTGCGGCACATTTATCGCGACCGGAAGTGCTGCGGGCACATCAACTTCATCGGCTAGCGCCAGGCGCCGCGCTCGACGCGCGCGACCTGCCGCAGGATGGCATCGGCGCTGTGTTTGTGCATGCCAACGAAACACTGGGCGTACTGTGGCTGAGTGCCAAGAGCTCCGGCGACAATTACACGATGCACGACGTTCGCCTGCTGGAGCAGTTGATCGCCCCCGGAGCGCTGGCGCTTGCCCATACGCGCCTCAATGCCGCCCTCAAGAAGCGAACAGTCGAGTTGCAGTATCTGTACAACGAAGTCGTACGCCTCGATGAGCTTGTACGGCAGGAACTGGCGCGCGATCTCCACGATCATATCATCCAGTTGATTTACGGCGAATTGTATCGCCTCCAATCCCATCGCGCACGCTACACCGGCGCCATCGGCGACGATCTACGCCACGTGGAACGAACCCTTGAGCAACTCTTGCGTGGCCTGCGCCAGATCTGCCAGGGTTTGCGCCCTCATGTGCTGGAGGAACTGGGGTTATCGGCTGCACTACGTGAACTGGCTGATCATCAGCAAGAGGTACTTGGACCCTCATGCGCACTCACTGTCCATGTCGTTGATCTCGATCAGCGACTTGCGCCAGAGATTGAAAACGGCCTCTATGCGATTGCGCGCAGCGCGCTCGTGAACGCAGCGCGCCATAGTCAGGCCGGGCAGATCGAACTGCGCCTCGAGCAGCATGAAGGCGACATCTGGTTGACGGTGAGCGATAACGGCGTTGGGTTCGTGATGCCAGCTGATAGCACCGAGTTGCTCCGCAAAGGCTCATTCGGACTGGTCAGCATGCACGAGCGCGCCGCAATGATTGGCGCTGAACTGGCGATCACCGCCACACCGGGCGTTGGCACACGGGTGCGCGTGCACTGGCCACGCAGTCAGGAACAGCCCGCAGGAACGGGGCACACCGGTCATATCAACCTTCCTGCCTGCTAGCGAACATCCCATGAGTCGCTGGCCAATGTGCATGGGGATGATGTATGCTGAAAGCGTTGGTCAACAATCGAAACCTGCGCCAGCCCACGTACATGGGGATGGCGTCTCCCAGGACATCCTCGTTTCCTGCTCTGGATCATTGCCTACAACCGCAACACCTGAACGGCCGGTGCCGCTTGTTGGCGTAGTGATGAATCTGCTACAATGCTCCTGCGATGGAAATCATACGCGCCGAATTGCAGACGTACCGCAACACTGCCACGGACGATGCTCGCAGCCTGGCGTGACGCGTCTCCCTGGCCTTGACGGTCGGATCTGTGTCGGGTGGCACGCCGATTGACGGTTTTGACCTGGGCAATTCGCCAGCAGCGTTATGCGGGATCAACCTGACCAGACGCGCTGTGGTATGATGCACCGCCAGTGGCGTGCGTAGCGTCGCCGCCGTCCGCCCCGACCTGGCCGCCAGCCTGCACAACCTCGGCATTCGGCTCGCCGCCCTGGGGCGCTATGACAAGGCGCTGGCGGCGACCCAGGAATCCGTCGCCATCCGCCGCGCCCTCGCCGACGCCTGCCCCGCCGCCTTCCTGCCCGACCTCGCCCGCAGTCTGAACCACCTCGGGGCTTGCTTTGCGGCGCTGGATCGGCACGATGCGGCGCTGGACGCCTATGAAGAAGCCGTGCGCACGCTGCTCCCCGCCTTCAAGCGCCTGCCGGCGGCGTTCGCGGATCAGATAGTGTACAGCGTGCGGGGGTATGTGACGGCGTGCGCACGCCTGGGGCGCGCGCCGGACGCGGCGTTGCTGGCGGCGGCGCGGCAGTCGCCGGAGTCGCGCCGCCAGCGATGATCGCCGTTCCCTGCGCGGCGCAGCGCGCCCGAACCGAATCGGCACCGTCATTGCCGTGCTATGGAGACGCATGCGCGCCTGGTTGCGCCGGAGGAACCGGTGCCCTGCGCGCCGGTCGTTGCCATGCAGAACGGCGGCGTCGGCAAGACGACTGCGATGCCGGGCACGGTCGCGCCTGGTTGACGATGTGAACCAGGCGATGCAGATTGGCGCGTCCTGGTTCATCTGATGAACCAGGCGATGCGTTGCAGGCGGGCTTTGCTCTGGATAGCCGATAGCCGATAACCGATAGCCGATGGTCGATAGGGGTCACCGTTGGAGTTCGCGCGACGCGGCAGTCACAGACGGTGGTCAACGTATCTGAGAACTGCTCTAATTTTCAACCTTCCTCAGAGCGGGTGAACTGCGACAGTGCTGTCGGACATCCTTTGCCGTACCTGTTCACACCTGGGGTGACACCCTGGGAGCGCGGGCGTCCCGCCCGCGTCGCGTCTCTGAGGGCAGGATGCCCTCGCTCCAGGAGAAATGTGAGCGTTTACCCTTTACCTCAACTCCTTCAGACAGCGTGCGCGTTTTCAGCCGGGCGGCAGTTTCGGTCATCGCTGGTCGGGAGCGGGCGGGGACGCCCGCGCACCCGGCAGGAACGTGGTGCAATCCTGCGGCAGGTCGCTACAGAGCGAGTGGGCGACGGCGCTGCCGTTGTCCCCGCTGGCGCCAGCGCCCGCAGCGCGGGGGGTTGCCGAACGTGCGCGTCTGATAGATAATGCATAGCAGATCGATGTGAGAGGAGCATGCGCAATGCGCGAGATCGTCGAAGTTGATGCACAGGGATCAATTCAGTTGCCCCGCGCCCTGCTGGACGCAGTGAAGCCGCACACCCGCTTCGTGCTTGAAGTACAGGGGGAGACGATCATCCTGCGCCGGATCACACCGTTCTGGCTGACCGCAACCCCGCAGGAGCGGGCTGAAGCTGCGCGACAATGGGCCGGGCTTGAGCGTCCGTCCGCGCCGCCTATCCCAGACGAAGCTTTGCACCGTGACCGGTTGTACGACTGATGAGCGTGTACCTCCTCGATACAAACATCTGGCTACGCGCCGTACAGCGCGAATCGCCCCATCACGCGCTCGCCGTCGATTCCCTGGCGGCGTTGCTTGCGCGTGGCGATGAAATTGTCGTTGTTGCGCCTGCCGATGTGCTGACGGAGTAACTGTTCACACCTGGGGTGACACCCTGGGAGCGCGGGCGTCCCGCCCGCGTCGCGTCTCTGAGGGCAAGATGCCCTCGCTCCCAGGAGAAATGTGAACACGTATGCCTGTGCCTCCGTCCATCAAGGGGGTGTGACACCTTCCGCCCCGCCCTCGCTATGACCCTGAACTCCCTGGAATAGAACACGGATTGGCACGGATGTATTGACCACCATCCGCGTCCATCCGTGCCATCCGTGCCTATCCATGGTTACTTCTACGGTGCGCATCTACGCAATCACCAACTCCTTCGGGAAGGGCGTCAGGCTCTCGAAGCGCCCGTCCGGTGTGCAGTAGCAGGTATCCTCGATCCGCACGCCAAACCCCCGGCTCGGATAGTACAGCCCCGGTTCGACCGTAAAGACCGCGCCGGGTTCGATGGTGTCGCCCCGATCGACCAGCGATGAGAAACTCAGGTCTTCGTGGATCTCCAACCCCAGCCCATGACCGAGTGAATGAATGTACCCTTCCTCAATCGGATAGGTGCGGCGGATCGTGTCGTGACCACGCTCTTCGAAGTAGGCGCACACCATATCCTGGTACGTTCTGGTCGGTGCGCCTGCCTCAAATGCGTTCATTGCCATTGTAAATGCGCCGAGTACCTCGTCGTAAGCCTGCTGGAGTTCCGGCGGGGCATACCCGATCGCAAAGGTGCGAGTCATATCGTGGAAGTACCCCCCGCCCGCTTCGCGTGGGAAGATGTCGATGACAATCGCCTGCCCCGGACGCAGGGGCATGGCATCGTCGCCACGCGCATGCGGTAGACCGGCGTCGCGTCCCTGGGCGATGATCATGCCGGCGGGCGCTTCCAATCCAAGCGCCGCCATCTCGCGCAGCATCAACCGCCGCACATCGCCGATCGTCAGCGGCGCGCCGTCGGCGCCGCGCACGCAGTCGTCGTCGATCCGCCCTGCCCTGATGAAATCGACTGCCGCCTGCAACACTGCGCACGTCTTGCGCCCGACGGCGCGCATGCGCTCGATTTCATCCACATCTTTGGTCAACCGCGCCATCGAAATAACGTCCCGGTCGAGTTCGGCGACGATCTCCAGGTCGTCGAGTTGCTGTGCCAGGCGTGTCATAAGCGCGAAGAAGGGACCTGCCCTGACCGTCCCGTAAATGCCGACCCGCCCTCGGACACCGAGATCAGCAAAGATACGGCGGCGCTGCTCCACCCGCGCCTCCAGGCGGTCGGGAAACTGCTGGAGAATCTCGCG
>Ga0308391_1001084_pt1 | contig 11540 bp, 10 predicted proteins | sample Hotspr20Samplet1_FD_202363 | JGI IMG/M metagenome (GOLD analysis project Ga0308391, IMG submission 202363) | Hot spring phototrophic mat microbial communities from Octopus Spring, Yellowstone National Park, Wyoming, United States - 20050623_t1 ... | reverse complement strand
CCCCCTTGAATACCAGGGAAAAGTGCCGAATCTAAGAGGGCGCTCATCTTTTTGGGGGTTCCTTTGGGCGTGGTTTCCCCAAAGGGATTGTCAAAGTCCTTTCCCATCATGATGACTCCTCCTCGGGGTCCCCGAAGGGTCTTATGGGTGGTGCTGGTTACTACATGGCAGTAGGGAAGGGGATCATTCAGCAGTTTCGCAGCAATCAGCCCCGCCGGATGTGCAATATCCGCCACTAAGAACGCCCCTACCTCATCCGCAATAGCTCGCAGCGCCGCATAATCCCAGTCCCGGGGATAACTACTCGCCCCACATAGGATCACCTTGGGCCGAAAACTTCGGGCTTTCTCCCGAATCTCGTCATAATCTAAAAGATATGTATCAGGCCGAACTCCATAATGCAAAACCTGATAGAGTTTTCCCGAAGAGTTGAGGGGACTGCCGTGAGTGAGGTGGCCCCCATGGGCTAACTCAAAGCTCAGGAGCTTCTCGCCGGGTTTCAGTAAAGCTAAGAGGACGGCGGCGTTAGCTTGGGCACCGCTGTGGGGCTGAACATTGACCCACTCCGCCCCAAATAAGGCTTTTAGCCGCTCCTGCGCTATCCGCTCTACCTCATCTACATACGCGCAGCCCCCATAGTACCTTTTGCCGGGCAATCCCTCCGCATACTTATTATTTAACACGGAACCCAGGGCCGCTAATACCGCCACACTAGGGTAGTTTTCCGAAGCAATGAGTTCTAAGCCCTCGGCTTGGCGGCGCCGTTCTGCTTCTATCCAGTCAAACACAGGGTCTCGCATCAGCCAAATATAACACTAGAGCCGCATAAGGAATGGCCGTAGGCTTTGGGTGCTCTGGGGCCTTCGGGTTTCTTTTGGGTAAGTTGTACTTTTGGCGCCATATGACATTCCCACGGCCTGCAAACGAACCCGTGCTTGCGTATGCGCCAGGCTCACCCGAAAGAACCGCCCTCACTGAGGCTTTGAACAAAGCTTATCAGAGCCATAAGGATGTGCGCAGTTATGTGGGTGGCGAGTGGGTAGGCGGGGAACCTGCGCCTATAGTGCCTCCCCATCGCCATAAGCAGGTCATTGGTACACGCTATAAGGCTGACCGACGGGACGTAGAAAAAGCTATTGAAGCGGCGCTAAAAGCCCATCGGGAGTGGAGACGCTGGCCCTTTGAACAGCGAGCCGAAATCTTTCTCAAGGCCGCTGACCTCCTCTCCCAAAAATACCGCGCCACCGCTAATGCCGCCTGCATGATCGCACAATCTAAAACCATCTTCCAATCCGAAATAGATATCATCGCGGAGCTGGCAGACTTTTGGCGCTTCAATGTGCATTATGCAGACTGGCTCATGAGCTGGCAGCCCACCAGCCCGGCTTACACTCGGAATCGTCTGGACTATCGCCCCCTGGAAGGGTTTGTCGTAGCCATTACCCCCTTCAACTTTGCTTCTATTGGGGGCAACCTCCCCACAGCCCCCGCCCTCATGGGCAATGTAGTGCTCTGGAAACCCGCCGAAACCCAAGTCTACTCCGCCCATGTCATCTTAGAGATTCTCTTGGAAGCCGGCTTACCCGAGGGAGTCATCAACTTCTTGGTGGTGGATGGCCCCACCCTTTCCGAAGTGGCGATGCGGCACCCCGCTTTCGCAGGATTACATTTTACGGGCTCCACCGCGACCCTCAATCACCTGTGGCGACTCATTGCCGAAAACCTCCCCCACTACCGAAACTACCCCCGCATCGTCGCCGAAACCGGCGGAAAAGACTTTGTGTGGGTGCATTCCAGTGCGGACCCTCAGGGCGTCGCCGTGGCCTTAGCCCGAGGCGCTTACGAATACCAAGGACAAAAATGCTCCGCCGCCTCCCGAGCCTACCTCCCCAAAAGCCTCGCCGACGACATTCTCAATCGCCTCATCTCGATGATGAAGGATTTTCGCATGGGACCCCCAGAAGACTTCCGAAACTTCATCACCGCTGTCATAGACAAAAAATCTTTTGACAAAATCGTCTCTTATATTGAGCTGGGCAAAAACGATCCCCATGTCGCTCTCCTCGCCGGAGGCGGATACGACGACTCTGAAGGGTACTTTATTGAGCCCACACTTTTTCTGACCACCCAACCTCAGCACCGCCTCTTAGAAGAAGAAATCTTCGGGCCTGTGCTCACGGTATATGTATATCCCGACCAGGAGTGGGAGAGCAGCTTAGACTTAGTGGATAGCACCTCACCCTATGGGCTGACGGGCGCTATCTGGGCTCAAGACCGACACGTCATCGCCCTCGCCACAGAACGCTTACGTTACGCCGCAGGTAACCTCTACATCAACGACAAACCCACAGGGGCCGTAGTGGACCAGCAGCCTTTTGGGGGAGCCCGAGCCTCCGGCACCAACGATAAAGCCGGCTCCCCCTGGAACCTCATCCGCTGGGTCAGCCCCCGAGCCATCAAAGAAAACTTCCTGCCCCCCCTCGACTATCGCTACCCCTTCATGCAGGAGTAAAACCCATCTGGTAGAAACCAACCTGCAGACGAATTCACCTTACTCGCCTCGCCCTGTGTGTATAATTGCCGATCATGCAAACAAAGGCGGTTCTACGGCTCCTACTGAGCCTGCTGGATCGGTTCAATTTAGAAAGGGACAAAGACGATCCCCGGGCTATCCTCTCAGCCATAGAGCGAGATGTGAGCTTTCGGGGGATCAACCTATGGGTCTTGATTGCGGCAGTTGTCATAGCGTCTGTCGGGCTGAATGTCAATTCCACGGCAGTTATTATTGGGGCTATGCTGATTTCTCCTCTCATGGGCCCCATAGTAGGAATCGGCGTTAGCTTAGCAACCTATAATCTGCCTTTACTGAATAAGTCGCTGCGTAACTTCCTGGTAGCCGTTTTCTTTAGTATCTTTACCTCAGCGTTGTATTTTTGGGTTAGTCCGCTCAAGGAAGCGGGATCGGAGCTGATTGCTCGCACTAGTCCTTCGGTTTGGGATGTGGTCATAGCGTTTTTTGGGGGTCTGGCGGGTATTATTGCGGCCACGAGCCGGGAAAAGAAAATAACGGTCATTGCGGGGGTGGCCATTGCGACGGCGCTCATGCCCCCGCTTTGCACAGTGGGGTATGGGCTAGCCAGTCTTCAACCCCCATTCATCGCAGGAGCTTTCTATCTTTTCTCTATCAATGCGGTCTTTATCAGCGCAGCAGCTTATCTGATAGCCCAACTGCTCCGATTTCCCAAGGTAGAGATAGCCAATGCTCAGCTGCGGCTCCGCATCCGCCGATTGGCTCTCCTCGTCGTCATTGGCACTTTTTTGCCCAGTCTTTACCTCTCTTGGCGATTGGTCCAAAAAGCCATCCAAGAGGAGCGGCTCCGCCTCTTCCTTCAGCAGGAACTCAGATATGCTCAAACTAGCCTGATCAGCTACAAGCTCGCCTCCGAGGATAACAAGACCATCTTAGAGATCGTCCTCATAGGCGAAGGGCTTTCCGAAAAAGACCAGGAACGCCTGCGCCGTGCCCTATCTAACTACAAACTCCCTATAGACAGCATTCAGATCATTCAGGGCGCCACCTCCCCCACATCCCGTAAGACCCCCACCCCAGCAGAAGCCCTCTATCAGCGCCTCTACACCGAGATTCAGCATCTGACCGACAGCCTACGACTCCTCAAAGAGCATTTGCGCACCTATCAGATGCAAGACACCCTCCCCCAGACTCTCCTCCGGGAAATCCGTATCTTCTTTCCCACTATTGAAGGCATAGGAATAACGAAACTCACCCCTTCCGACACCTCCCGCAAACCTCTTTATGTGGTATGCATCCAACACCAAGGTGCCCTTCCCAAAAGCCATATCCAAGCCTGGTTAGAACAGCGCATGGGCGTACCTGTGCAAATATGTTCCCTATCTGACTAACAACCACGCCAAAATCCCGCACTGACTACCCCTCCAGAAAGGTATGGATTTTGCTCAGGAATAAGCCGTGTACTTAGAGACGGTTCTTTTCCATTCTCTTCGAGGAAGTGCTGTAAAATTGCCAAGCGAGTATGAAGACCCATAGCACGTATTCGGCGGTGGGGCCTGAGTTTTTTTTGAGGGATGTGTGGGCGGTGGCTCAGGGGCTTTTAGGAAAAATCCTGGTTACTCGTCATGCCGAAGGGGAGACGGCGGTCCGCATCACCGAAGTAGAGGCTTATGCAGGCGTTACCGATCGCGCCTGCCATGCCTACAATGGTCGCCGCACACGCCGCAACGAACCGATGTATCAGGTCGGCGGTACGCTGTACATCTACCTCAACTATGGGCTTCATCGCCTGCTGAATATAGTTACAGGTCCTGAAGGCGATCCTTGTGCCGTTTTGATTCGTTCGGGGGAGCCGCTTTGGGGGCAATCTCTGATGGCGGAGCGCCGCCGACTCCGTCCTACCGACCCCCGCCTCACTACAGGACCGGGCAACCTCACGCAGGCCCTTGCTATCCCCCTCTCATGGAGCGGCCTACACCTCCTCGCCCACCCCTACATTCAAATCTTAGACGATGGATACACCCCCCCTCTCCTCCTTCAGGGGCCTCGCATCGGCATAGACTATGCAGGCCCCGACGCCCTCCACCTCTGGCGCTATTGGATCGGAGATAACCCCTTCGTATCTCATTCAAGAAAAAAACCTAACTTTGTCCATAAACTATGAGACTCTGCGCCAAATAGTATGGCTCCCTGCCGGCATAATAGCGACCCTTTATAGCCAAGAGCTCTATATCCTCAACGAAACCGTCTATATCTCCAATCAAGATACGGTAGCTGTCATCGGGGCTCCGCCAGGCGACCTCCACGTGGATGGTACGGGCATCATTGAAAATGACGGAGGAGTCGTTTGGCTCACGGTGGACTGGATCAATACCAGTGCAGGCGATGGTTTCGTAACCCCCGCAATGGCTGGCTTTATCTCGTAGGAGGATATCAGCGGCTCTTCGGCCCCACCCCTACTTATACCATTTCCTATTATAAACTTTCTTTTTGGGCGGCGGGGGGGCGCCGCGGGGGGGGGGGGGGCCCCCCCCCCCCGCCATCCCCTCTTCACATTAAGAAAGCCTTGGCCTCAAAATGGTATTACTACAACAGCCTCGCCCTCTTCAATAACCGCAACGACCTCAAAGAAATGATCGGAGCCAAGGGATACTGTTATCTACTAACTGCCCCTAAGGCTCACCTGCACCGCTTGATGATGTAAGGGCGCTCTCAAACGGGAGCGCCCTTTGCTTTTTGGAGGGCGGCGGCTATCGCCCAGAAGTCTGCCGCCACCAGACTCGCCCCCCCCACCAAACCCCCATCTACATCTGGCTGCGTAAATAAGCTCTCAGCATTGGAAGACTTGATACTCCCACCATATAAAATGGGGATTTTATCAGCGGAGGCGCCATTCTCCCGTAGCCAGCCCCGAATAAAAGCATGGGCTTCCTGAGCTTGCTGGGGCGTGGCATTTAGCCCCGTGCCAATAGCCCACACAGGCTCGTAAGCAATAATGAGATTTTCCCAAATGACCTCTATACCCGTCAATGCTTCCCGTAGCTGCGTCTCCAAAATAGATAGCGTTTCCCCAGCTTCGCGCTGGGGTCGGGTTTCTCCTATGCAGTAGATGACTTTCAACCTCCGCCCCTGCGCATCTTGAATCTTTTGCCGCAGAAGCTCCCCTCTTTCCTCAAAGTACTGCCGCCGTTCGGAATGCCCCACAATCACATGCGTACATCCTACGGCTTTGAGCTGAGCCATAGAAACCTCCCCCGTATAAGCCCCAAACTCGCCCGGGTATCCATTTTGCGCGCCCACTTGATACGAGGTGCCTGATAAAAGCTGAATCGCCATCGGTAAATAAAGATAGGAAGGGCACACCACTACAGGAAATGGCCAAGCCCCTGCCTCCACCTCCAATTGCCTAAGCTCTCTCAGAAGCGCCTCTGCCTGCTGAGGATACAAGTGCATTTTCCAGTTTGCTGCTAAGAGGGCCCGCATCTTTATGGAATGAGTAAAAGGAGGGGGGAAGGAAGCTGGTCAGCTGGCAAGAAGAGGACCTCCCCTTGTCGGGCCCGGACTTTCTCAATGATCAGGTCTACGCCATCTTGGGTGAGGAGCCCGCGCTTATTTCCGAGGAGGTTTTTGGCCGGGAAAGCATAACCCTCTGCCACAAAAAGTATCGGCCGTCCTGTATAGTGCGTGTCTTCTAAAAGCTCCCAGATTTCTTGGGGGGTTTGGGGGTCGGAATATTCCAGGAAGGGTTTATACGCCTGTAGAAGGAGCGCGCGCTGGTGTTCGGTATGCTGGCGAATATGCTGAATAAGCTGTTCCGGAGGGATAAGCTCGTAAATGCCGCTGATTTTGGTAAGGCCCTCGGAGAGGCCTGTCTTATCGGCCACGGCCTGAACTAAGCGATCATCCCCTGCGAGGATAATAGGATATCCTTCCGCCGTGGCATAATGCGACAGGATGGCAGCTAGCTCATCCTCGTACTTGACCAAGGCCATCTGGAAAGCGGCCCGAGCCATCTCCCCAAACATCTGCTGATAGTGGGGGTCTACCCCCGAAGAGTTACCCTGCAGCTGTTGACGCGCCTTTTGGAGCTGCTTAAGCGCCTCCCCCAAAGAAGAAGGGAGCTCCACCGAAAAAAGGCGTTCCTCAATACACTCATAAAAACGCGCCACATTCTCAGATACCACCGCTATAAAATAATACGGCACCCGATAAAAGGCATAAACAGCTCGGGCGACATCCAGTTTTTTAGAAACCTCTATGGACTCCTCAAATAAAAACGGAACAAATAACGCCTCCGCTATCGTAGGCGTTATGGCAATTATCCAGGTGCCTTGCGTGTGCTTTATTTCGGAGACGATGCCCAGGACATGATCCAGGTTGGTGCGAAAGCTCTCCGCCTCTTTAATATCAATCCCTTTGGAGAGGGCTTTTTCCGCTTTTTCCTGGATTTTCCCTAGCTTTTTAGGGTCGGGGGGGAAAGCGGTTTCATCGGGGATGGGAAGATACGCCGTAATCGCCACCGAAAAGGAGCCAGTCTGAGCCAGCTGCCGCAAACGAGTAAACCTCAGACTCTCCATAGCCCGCCAGAATGTGCTACTTTTATGCGCACCTTTGTCATGGTATGCAAAGTAAAGGGTTTTGGCTTTTTTTAGGGGTGGTTGGGATTCTAACCGGACTTAGCGGTTGGCTCTTACCGCATTGGAGCGGGGTGCTCTATGTGATGGTGGTAGTAGGGTATTTTTGGGAGGTTTCGGGCGGGTGGAGTGTGATGGGAGGGGTTGTGAGCGGACTTGTATGGCTGGGCCTTAGCCTCGTGAAAGGCACCGCTAATGAGGGGCTCCTCAGTCATAAGGTAGCGGCCCTCTTTGGGGTAGGGGAGCCAGTGGTTTACCTACTTACGGGGCTGATAGGCTTTTTATTAGGCTGGGCAGGTCTCTTTGGGGGGCGTCTGCTTCGGCAGGTCCTTCCGCAGCTAAGTTCATCCTCATCCCGACGGCGCCGTGCCCGATAAGCGCCTTTCCTATCTTATTTTGGGCGGTCTGATTGTAGGCTTGGGGACCGGCCTCGCCGTAAAAGCTCTGGGGCTTCCTACTCAAGCTCTGCTAAGCGGGGCCCGCTTTGTTGGGGAACTGTTTATACGGGGGCTCTTCATGCTTATACTACCCTTAGTCGTCCCCATGGTCATCACAGGTATTCACAAACTCACAGAGACGGAAGCTCTGGGCAAAATCGGCTTACATGCGGTGCTGGCTATTCTGGGTCTAACAGCAGTGGCCGCTACGCTCGGCCTTACGACCGTTCTGGTGATTCAGCCCGGGCAAAACTTCCCCGCCTCCACCCTCGCTCGTCTTACTGCTTCGGAGCATTCCCCCGCCAAACCCCCCCTCTCATGGTCCCAGATTCTCCTTTCGCTTTTACCTAAAAACCCCTTGCACGAAATGGCTATGGTCTTTACGTCTTCGCAGGCTGGGGGGCTTATTTCGGTGGTGAGCTTTTCTATTCTTTTTGGGATTGCGATGGCCCGGCTTAGTGCAGAAGTCTCTCAACCTCTTTATCGGGCACTGGAGGCGCTTTTTCAGGCCAGTCAGTGGCTTTTGTGGCGCATTTTATGGTGGCTGGGGCCTATTGGGGTGGCCAGTCTGACTTTCTCGGCGGCCCTTTCGCTGGGGCCAGACATCTTTTCTCTCTTCGGCCAGTATGTCGGCGTCGTAGTTCTGGGACTGGGCATTCAAATGTTTGTGGTCTATCCTATCTTTTTGTATTTTTTGGCGAGGCGTTCCCCTTGGCGTACCTTTTCTCTGTCTGCGCCTGCGCTTTTGATGGCGTTTTCTTCGGCCAGTAGCAATGCGACTTTGCCCGTAACGTTGAGGGTAGCGACGGAGCGATTAGGGGTGGCTCCCGCTATTGCCCGCTTTATTACGACCCTCGGCGCCACGGTCAACCAGAATGGGACAGCGCTTTATGAGGGCGTTACTATCTTATTTCTTATGCAGGTGTATGGGCAGAGTCCGAGTTTTAGCGAGGGGGTGCTGGTGGTTTTCATGGCTATGCTCATAGCGATTGGGGCGGCGGGGGTGCCCGGAGGGTCTTTGCCGCTTTTAGCGGGGTTACTTCCGACCTTTGGAGTCCCTGCCTCTGCTATCTGGCTGATTTATGGGGTAGACCGCATCTTAGATATGATGCGCACCACGCTCAATGTGTATGGCGACTTAGTGATTGCATCTTACCTTCACAGGATATATGCAGGTACTCACGACTCGCGAAGCGCTACTTAATTGGCGGAAGAAAGCCCAGGGGCAAGTGGGGTTTGTGCCTACGATGGGGGCCTTACATGAGGGGCACCTCTCCCTTGTTCGTCAGAGCCTAAGCGAGAATGACTGGACCGTCGTCAGCATCTTCGTCAATCCTCGCCAGTTTGGGCCTAAGGAAGATTTTGAAAAGTACCCGCGTACCCCAGAAACCGATATTCGCCTGCTTCAGAATCTGGGGGTTTCTGCGGTATTTATGCCGCCTGAGTCGGACATGTATTCGCCGGAGGATGAATTTCACATCAGTGCTACGCGCCTTAGTCGGCTCTGGTGCGGGGGGTATCGGGTGGGGCATTTTGACGGGGTAGCGCTGGTCCTGACTAAGCTCTTTCACTTAGTGATGCCCACGCGGGCGTATTTCGGAGAGAAAGACTTCCAGCAAGTACGTATCGTAGAAAAGATGGTGGAGGAACTTTTTTTCCCGATTCAGATCGTTCGGCACCCCACGGTGCGGGAGCCGGACGGTTTAGCGATGAGCTCACGCAATGCCTATCTTTCTCCTCGGGGTCGGGCACAAGCCGTAGCCCTGTACAAGGCGCTTCAGTACCTTCAGGCGCTGGCAGCCCAGCATAGCCAGACGGCATTTCTTATAGAAGAGACCCTCCGCTATCTCAAAGAAAACTACCCCGAAGTAGAAGTGGAGTATTTAGCGGTCGTGGATGAACATTCCTTGGAGTCTATTGAGCACCTGAGTCAATCAGCTCATCCGCGAGCTCTGATAGCGGCTTATGTAGAGGGGGTGCGTCTCATTGATAATCTCCCTTTATCACCTGTGCCCGCAAGTGGCGGCGTGTAGGGCTTAGGATTTCTATCCAGACTTGTACATAGGGATAGGGCACGGGCCAAGGGAGCTTTTCGGCCCACTCCACAAAGACCAAGGTGCCTGTTTCCAGAGCTTCATATACGGCTTCCCAGCGCGCATAATCGTCCTCTCTAAACCGATACAAGTCTATGTGATAGAGGCCATCTCCGTAGGCATTGATGTAGGTGAAGGTGGGGCTTTGCACCTTAGGGCCTATCCAGTGGTGTACCAAGGTGGTTTTGCCTGCGCCCATGGGACCTTGTAGAAGCCATCGGGAAAAGTTCTTTCCCCAGGTTTTTAGCTCGCTTACCAGCTCATCTATCTCTTCTAGGCTGTAGATTTTTTCCCAGGTCATTTCTTAGGGAGCAGGCGCACAAAAGGAACGATGATTTCGGCGAGGCTTACCCCCCCGTGTTGGTAGGAGTCTCGGTAGAGGCGCACATATTCGTTGTAGTTGGTCGGGTAGACCAGGAAATTGTCTTCGCATGCAAAGAGATAGGTGGCGCTGGCGCTGGCGCGGGGGAGTTTGGCTTCTTCGGGCTTGCGGATATGGAAGAGGCCTCTGGCATCTTTGTCGTAGTTGAGGTTGCGGCCTTGTTTGTAGCGGAGGTTGGTGGTTGTCTCCCGATCGCCTAATACTCGCACAGGTTTGCGCACCTGTACAATACCGTGGTCGGTAGTTACGAATACCCGCGAGGTGTAGGTGGGTAGCTGTTTGAGCACTTCAAAGAAGGTGGAGTTTTGTAGCCAGGCCCGCGTTACAGACCGGAGGGCCACATCGTTGGCGGCCAGCTCTTTGAGAATATTCATTTGCACCCGAGTATGGGCCATCAGGTCTAAGAAGTTGAAGATCATGACGACGATTTCGTAAGTGCGGAGGAGGTTAGGGAGGTTGTGGAGGAGGTCTCGGCCTTCTTCGGTTTTGAGGATTTTGGCGTAGGCGATTTTAGCGGCGACCTTGTGGCGTAGGAGGAAGTCGTTGAAGAATTCTTCCTCAAAGAGGTTTTTGCCGCCTTCTTCGTCGTCGTCGGCCCAGTAGCGGGGGAAGCGGTTAGCGATTTCAAGAGGGTAGAGCCCTGCGAAGAGGCTATTGCGGGCGTATTGGGTGGCTGTGGGCAGAATAGAGTAGAAGAAATGCTCTTCGGCGATATTGTAGTAGGGGGCGAGAAGGGCTTCTAAGACTTTCCACTGGTCGTAGCGCATGCCATCAATGAGCATTAAGACGAGGGGGCCTCCTTTTTCGCCTACGTGGGGCAGGAAGTACTTTTTGAGCACATCGGGGGATAAGTCGGGCTTAGAGCCTTGCGAGGTATTGACCCAATCCAGGTACCGAGTGGTGAAGTACTTAGCAAAGACCGTTTCGGCCTCGGCGCGCTGAGCCTCAAAAGTCTCGCGCAGCTCCGGCGAATCGGCAGACTCTATTTTGAGGTCCCAGTGCACAAGCTCCTTATAGAGGGCTATCCACTCCTCATGGTCTAAGGGGCCCATGAGTTTTCGGGCTATCATCGCAAAAGCTCGATGATATTCCTCTATGAGCTGCTGGCCTTTGATGCCATCGGCCTGCACCAAACGCAAACATACCGAATACAGCTGCTGTATCTTGACGGGCTTAATGAGAAAGTCGGAGACTTCTGCGCCTACGGCATCTTCGGCGAGACGCTCGGCTTCATCTTGGGTAACCATCACGATGGGGAGATAGGGGTAACGCCGCCGCACCTGCCGAACCCATTCCAGCCCGGACATCCCCGGCAAATGCTCATCTACAAAGGCCAAGTCCACAGGATGGGCCTGAATGTAGGCCAGAGCCTCTTGGGGATGGGTAAAAGTCTCTACCGAAAAGCCCTTCTGCCTGAGGTACTGTACATGCGGCTCCAAATGCTCTATCTCATCGTCCAACCAT
>Ga0308391_1001070_pt1 | contig 11595 bp, 9 predicted proteins | sample Hotspr20Samplet1_FD_202363 | JGI IMG/M metagenome (GOLD analysis project Ga0308391, IMG submission 202363) | Hot spring phototrophic mat microbial communities from Octopus Spring, Yellowstone National Park, Wyoming, United States - 20050623_t1 ... | reverse complement strand
TCGGTCCCGGTCGACAAGAGCACGAACCCCGCGCCGCCCGAGGCCGCGCTCGGCGATCGGCCGTGCATGGCGTTCTCCGGCACTTTCGTCGTCGCCGGCCAGGGCACGGGCGTGGTCGTTGCGACCGGTGCCGAGACCGAGCTCGGCAAGATCGGCACCCTCTTGGGCCGGGTCGAGCGGCTCGAGACCCCGCTCTTGCGCCAGATGGCGGGCTTCGCCCGGACCCTCACGGCGGTGATCCTTTCGGTCTCGGTGGCCGCCTTCCTCTTCGCCTGGCTCGTCCAGGCCTATCCGCTCGACCTTTCCTTCATGGCGGTCGTCGGGCTCGCGGTGGCCGCCATCCCCGAGGGCCTGCCCGCGGTCATGACGATCACGCTCGCGATCGGCGTGCAGCGGATGGCCCGGCGCAACGCCATCATCCGCCGCCTGCCGGCGGTCGAGACCTTGGGCTCGGTCTCGGTCATCTGCTCGGACAAGACCGGCACGCTCACCCGCAACGAGATGACCGTGCAGACGATCCGCACCGCTTCGGCGCTCGTGCGCGTCTCCGGCAGCGGCTACGCCCCCGAAGGTGAGTTCACGGTCGAGGGCGCGCGGACCGATCCGCTGGCGGATCCCCTCCTCGAGGAGCTGATCGAGGCCGGCCTGCTCTGCAACGACGCCGAGGTCCGGCACGGCGAGAAGGGCTGGATCGTCGACGGTGACCCGATGGAGGGCGCGCTCGTCGCGCTCGCGATGAAGGCCGGCCTCGACCCCGCCACCTTGCGCAAGGACCTCACCCGGATCGACGAGATCCCGTTCGACAGCCGCCACCGCTTCATGGCGACCCTGCACCGCAGCCTCGGCGGAGAACGCTTCGTGATCGTCAAGGGCGCACCCGAACGGTTGCTCGAGATGTGTCGGGCCGAGCGCACGGCCGCAGGCGAACGGCCCCTGAACGGTGGCTTCTGGCGGGCCGCTGCCGAAGAGCTCGCCTCCCACGGCCAGCGGGTCCTGGCGCTCGGCCGGGCACCCGCGCCACCCGGCGACCGGCCGCTCGAGCCCGCGACCCTCGAGGGCGAGTGCGTGCTCCTGGGCCTCGTGGGCCTGATCGACCCGCCGCGGGAGGAGGCGGTAGCGGCGGTCGCCGAATGCCACACGGCCGGCATACGCGTTGTCATGATCACGGGCGACCACGCCACGACCGCCAAGGAGATCGCCCGCCAGCTCGGCATCGCCCGCGAGCCGACGGTTGCGACCGGCAACGAGCTCGACGCGCTCGACGCCGAGGGGTTCCGCCGCGCCGCCCGGGAAGTCCACGTCTTCGCCCGCACCACCCCGGAGCACAAACTCCGCCTCGTCGAGGCGTTGCAGGCGGACGGCCGAATCGTCGCGATGACCGGCGACGGGGTCAACGACGCCCCGGCCTTGAAGCGCGCCGACGTCGGCGTGGCGATGGGCCTCAAAGGTACCGAGGCGGCCAAGGAAGCGGCGCAGATGGTCTTGGCCGACGACAATTTCGCCTCGATCGTCGCGGCCGTCCGCGAGGGCCGCACGGTCTACGACAATCTCATGAAGGTGATCGGCTGGACCCTGCCGACCAACGGCGGACAGGCCTTCGTGATCCTGGCCGCCCTCGCCTTCGGCCTCGCGCTGCCGGTCTCGCCCGTGCAGATCCTCTGGGTGAACATGGTGACCTCGGTGGCCTTGGGTCTCACCCTCGCCTTCGAGCCGACCGAGCCCGGCACCATGCACCGCCCGCCGCGAAGGCCCGACCAGCCGATCCTGTCAGGCGAGCTCTTGTGGCGGATCCTGTTCGTCTCGCTGCTCTTCGTGATCGGTGGGTTCCTCGTCTTCTTCTCGGCCCTCGCCGCCGGTCGCGAGACGGAGTACGCCCGCACGCTCGTGGTCAACACGATCGTGGTGATGCAGATCTTTTATCTCTTCAATGTCCGCTACGTTCACGGCCCGTCATTCACTCTCGAAGGTCTGGTCGGCACGCCGGCAGTTCTCGTAGGCCTGGTCTCGATCACCATCCTACAGCTGGCCTTCACTTATCTGCCGTGGATGCAGCTCCTGTTCGACACGCGACCGGTAGCACCGGCCGACGGGGCCTACGTGATCGCCCTCGGCGTGGCCCTGTTCGCGATCTGCGAGCTCGAAAAACGCGTCCGCCGGGCGGTCCTGGACCGGGCGGACCGGACCTTCCCCTTGGCGCCCGGCCCCGGGCGGGCCTAGGCTCGCGCCGCCGCGCCCGTCCGGGAATTCGAGCCGATGCCCGCCCCGTCCGCCGCCGAACGAGCCAATCCGCTGAAGCTCAACCCTCTGCAGCTCAAGACGCTGGCCATCCTCCAAGCGCTCGCCGCGGAGCCGACCTTCGCCGACCCGCCCGATGCCGAGGGGACGGTGCGGATCCGCGCCTTGCCGCACGCCCACGGCGACCATTTCCACATCGGTCGCTTCCTCGTGCTCGCCCGCGACGCCACCGGGCTCGCCAACCCCAACGTCTACAACGTGCTCGCCCGCAAGGGTCTGATCCTCGCCGGGCCGGCGGGCGAGCCGGTCCTCACCGCCCGAGGGCTCGCCTACGAGACCGGGATCGCCGAACGGATCCTCCACCGCAGCGAGCATTGACCGCGGTCTTGGATCGGTCACCGATCGCTGCTAGCCGTCACCGAGATGGGCGAGGAGGTGCCGCGTGGCCGAGCGGGCGACGATCGAGAACCGGACCTTCGAGGAGATCGCGATCGGCGAGAGCGCGAGCCTCGAGAAGGCGATCACCCGCGAGGACATCGAGCTCTACGCCGCCGTCTCGGGAGACGCCAACCCGACCCATCTCGACGAGGAGTTCGCCGCCAAGAGCCCGTTCAAGGGTGTGGTGGCGCACGGCATGCTGACTGCCGGGCTGATCTCCAACCTGCTCGGCAACAAGCTGCCCGGTGCGGGGACGATCTATCTCGGCCAGGATCTGCGTTTCCACCGCCCGGTCCGCGCCGGTGACGTGGTGACCGTCACGGTCACCGCCAAGGACAAGCGGCCGGAGAAGCGGATCGTCGTTTTCGATTGCCGCTGTACCAACCAGCGCGGCGAAGTGGTGCTCACCGGCACGGCCGAGGTGATCGCGCCCAAGGAGAAGGTGCGCCAGCCGGCCCCTTCCCTTCCCGAAGTGACGGTCCGCCGGCACGAGAAGTACGAGCGGCTGATCGAGCGGACCGAGGGCATCCCGCCGATCGCCTGCGCGGTCGCCCATCCCTGCGAAAAGAGCGCCCTCGAAGGGGCGCTGCTCGCCGCCGAGCGCCGGATCATCGTACCGATCCTCGTGGCGCCGATCGCCAAGCTCCGGCGGATCGCGGAGGAGGCCGGGCGCTCGCTCGACGGCTTCGAGATCGTCGACGTGCCGCACAGCCACGCCGCCGCCGCCAAGGCGGTCGAGCTCGTGCGGGCCGGCAAAGCACAGCTCCTCATGAAGGGCTCGCTCCACACGGACGAGCTCATGGCCGAAGTCGTGGCGCGCGAGACCGGGCTCAGGACCGAGCGCCGGATCAGCCACGTCTTCATCATGGACGTGCCGACCTACCCCGACCCACTGTTCATCACCGATGCCGCGATCAACATCTTCCCCGACCTCGAGACCAAGCGCGACATCGTGCAGAACGCGATCGACCTGCACCTCGGGCTCGGGCTCGGCGAGCCCCGAGTGGCGATCCTCTCCGCGGTCGAAACCGTCACCCCCAAGATCCCGGGCACGATCGAAGCCGCCGCCCTCTGCAAGATGGCCGAACGCGGCCAGATCACGGGCGGGCTCTTGGACGGGCCCTTGGCACTCGACAACGCGATCAGCGTCGAGGCGGCCGAGATGAAGGGGATCCGCTCGGCGGTGGCGGGCCGGGCGCAGATCCTGGTCGTGCCCGACCTCGAGGCCGGCAACATGCTCGCCAAGAACCTCTCGTTCCTGGCCGGCGCCGATGCCGCGGGCGTGGTGCTCGGCGCGCGGGTGCCGATCATCCTCACGAGCCGGGCCGACAATGTGCGCACCCGCCTCGCCTCGGCGGCGGTGGCCGCGCTCTACGCCCACGCTCGGATGACGGGCAAGCCGGCAGCGGAGTGAGGCACTTGGCCGAGACCATCCTCGTCCTCAATGCCGGCAGCTCGTCGATCAAGTTCGAGCTGTTCGAGGTCGGCGCCGGGGATCGTCTGGAGAGCCGCTTTTCCGGCCAGATCGAGGGGATCGGGGTACGCCCCCGGCTCCTCGCCCGAGCCCGTTCCGGCGAGGCGCTCGCCGACCGCGTGCTGCCGCTCGAGCAGGCGACCGATGTCGAGACGGCGCTGTCGGTGGTCGAGGCCTGGCTCGAAGCCGAGCTCGACGCGCCGCTCTCGGCCGTGGGTCACCGCGTGGTCCACGGCGGACCCGCCTTCCTTGCCCCGGTACGGGTCGACGAACGGGTTCTCGCTACGCTCGAGACCCTGGTGCCCTTGGCCCCTTTGCACCAGCCGAACAATCTGGCGCCCATTCGCGCGTTCCTGCGTCGCCGGCCGGAACTGCCGCAGATCGCCTGTTTCGACACCGCCTTCCACCGCACCCACGGCGAGCTCGCCGACCGCTTCGCGATCCCCGAGGCGCTGTGGGAGGAAGGCATCCGCCGCTACGGCTTCCACGGGCTGTCTTACGAGTACATCGCCTCGCGCCTCGCCGAGCTCGACCCGGAGCTCGCCCGCGGCCGGGTGATCGTCGCGCATCTGGGTTCGGGCTGCTCGATGTGCGCGCTGCGCGTCGGGAAGAGCGTCGAGAGCACGATGGGCTTCACCGCCCTCGACGGGCTGCCCATGGGCACCCGGCCGGGCCAGCTCGACGCCGGCGTGGTCCTCCATCTGATGACCGCCAAGGGCATGGACGCCCGGGCCCTCGAACGGTTCCTCTACCACGAGTGCGGCCTCAAGGGCCTTTCCGGCATCTCCAACGACGTGCGCCTCCTGCTGGCCTCGAGCGACCCGCGCGCGAAACTCGCCTTGGATTTCTTCGTCTACAAGATCGCCCAGATGACCGGCTGGCTCGCGGCCGCCCTCGAAGGGCTCGACGGCTTCGTCTTCACCGCCGGGATCGGCGAGAACGCGCCCACGATCCGCGAGGCCGTGGCCCATCGCCTCGCTTGGCTCGGCATGCGGCTCGATCCGCGCGCCAACGCCACGGGCGGCCCGCTGATCTCGGCCCCCGACTCGCACCTGCGCGTCTGGGTGATCCCGACCGACGAGGAACTCATGATCGCCCGCCACACCCTGGCGCTCCTGCGCCGCCCGCAGAGGGGAGCGGTCGCATGATCGACCGCGCGCGCGTCAGCCTCGAGGGCCGCAAGGGCCTCGTGACCGGCATCGCCAACGCCCAGTCGATCGCCTGGGGCTGCGCCAAGGCCTTTCGCGGGCTCGGAGCCGAACTCGCCGTCACCTACTTGAACGACAAAGCGAAGCCCTTCGTCGAGCCGCTCGCTCGAGAGGTCGAAGCCACGCTCGTGATGCCGCTCGACCTGCGGATCGAGGGCCAGCTCGAGGCGGTCTTCGCGCGCATCGAGAAGGAATGGGGCCGGCTCGACTTCGTTCTCCACTCGATCGCCTACGCGCCGAAAGAGGATCTCCAAGGTCGTGTGGTCGATTGCTCCAAGGCCGGGTTCCTCCTCGCCATGGAGATCTCCTGCTGGTCCTTCATCCGCATGGCCAAGCTCGCCGAGCCCTTGATGGACCGCGGCGGGGCGCTGTTCTGTATGACCTATTACGGCTCGCAGATGGTGGTCGAGCATTACGGCATCATGGGCCCGGTCAAGGCCGCGCTCGAGAGTGCCACCCGCTATCTCGCGGCCGAGCTCGGACCCAAGGGGATCCGTGTCCACGCGATCTCGCCCGGGCCTTTGAAGACCCGGGCGGCCTCCGGGATCCCGGAGTTCGACGAGCTCTTGCACAAGGCGCAAGCGAAGGCGCCGGTCCGCAGTCTCGTCTCGATCGACGACGTGGGCCTCGCCACCGCCTATCTCGCGACCGACGCCGCCAAGCTGATCACCGGCTCGACGCTCTACATCGACGGCGGTTACCACATCATCGACTGAGAGCGTCGCCGGCACGAAGCTTGCCGAACGGGCGGGCGGTTCTTAGCCTCGGCGCATCGCGATCGTTCAACGGGGAAACGCGGATGCCCTTCCTCGACCGCATGCGCCCACCGCCCGGCTTACGGGTGCTCGTCACCGCCGGGGCTTCGGGGATCGGTGCGGTGATCGCCCGCGCCTTCGCCGAAGCCCATGCGCGCGTGCTCGTCTGCGACGTCGACACCGCAGCCCTCGCCCGGTTCACGGCCGAGAACCCGGCGATCCACGGCGTGCCTTGCGACCTGGCCGACGAAGCCCAGGTCGAAGCACTCTTCCGCGAGGTCGAAGCTCGGCTCGGCGGGCTCGACGTGCTCGTCAACAATGCCGGCATCGCCGGACCCACGGCCGGGGTCGCGGAGATCTCCCCGGCCGAGTGGCGGCGCACGTTGGACGTGAACATCACCGGAATGTTCCTCTGCACGAGGTTGGCGGTACCCCTCCTCCGAAAGACGGAGGAGGGCGTCATCATCAACCTTTCGTCGGTGGCCGGACGGCTCGGTTACGCCTACCGAACACCCTACGCCGCCTCGAAATGGGCGGTCGTCGGCTTCACCCAGAGCCTCGCCAAAGAGCTCGGCCCCGAGGGTATCCGGGTCAACGCGATCCTCCCCGGGGTGGTGAGAGGCGAGCGGATCGAGCGGGTTTTCCAAGCCCGAGCCGAGGCGCTCGGCGTGTCGGTCGAGGAGGTCCGCAAGAGCTATCTCGACAAGGTGTCGCTCCGGCGGATGGTCGAGCCCGAGGACATGGCAGCGATGGCCCTCTATTTGTGCTCGGAGGCCGGCCGCAACATTTCGGGGCAGTCGCTCTCGATCTGCGGCAACACCGAGACGATCTGAGCGGCGCGATCGGCGCTAGGAACCCGCAGGCGCCGGCCGGAACCCGGTGGCGAGCAGGTAGAGCTCGGAGGATTCCGCGCGCGTCGCCTTGGGCCGGATCAGCCGATGCGCGGCGAAGCGCTGCCGGACGAGGGGCAGGATCGCCCCTTCGGCTCCTTTGAGCAACTTGACGAGGCAGGCACCACCCGGGCGCAGCACCCGGCCCAAAAGATCGAGGACCGCCTCGACCACCGCCTCGACCTTGAGCCGGTCGACGTTGCGCAAGCCGGTGGTGTTCGGCGCCACGTCGGAGAGCACGACGTCTGCCGGCCCGCCCAAGAGCTCCCGCAGCCGCTCCTGGACCGCGGGGTCGGTGAAGTCGCCCCGGACGAACGCGGCCCCCGGCACCGGGGCCATCTCGAGCAGGTCGCAGGCCACCACCCGGCAGCCCTTCTGTACGGCGTATTGCGTCCAGCTCCCGGGTGCGGCGCCGAGGTCGAGCACGGCCATGCCGCGCCGCAGGAGCCCGTGTTTCTTGTCGATCTCCTCGAGCTTGAAGACGGAGCGGGCGCGGAAGCCGCGCCTCTTGGCCTCGGCCACGAAGGGGTCGTCGAGCTGGCGCTGCAGCCAGCGGACCTGGGCGGCGGTCCGGCCGCCGCGTGCCCACACCCGCTCGCCGGTCCGGCGCGGGGCCGTCATGCCGCCACCCGCGGCCGCAGCGCGTCGCCGAGCGTGGCCCCCATGAGCTTGGCGAGGATCCCCTCGCGCAGCCCGCGATCGGCCACGGTGAGCCGCTCGACCGGCCAGAGCCGGTGGACCGCGTCGAGGATCGCGCAGCCCGCCACCACGAGATCGGCCCGTCCTTGGCCGATGCAGGGATGAGCGGCGCGGCTGGCGTTGTCGAGGGCGCGGAGCTGGGCCGCCACCGCCCGGATCGCGGCGAAGGGCAGGACGAGCCCGTCGACCTTGCGGCGGTCGTAGCGGCGCAGCCCGATGTGCAGGGCGGCGAGCGTGGTGACCGTGCCCGAGGTGCCGAACATCTCGACGGCGCCGAAGTCGGCCTCGAGGCGTGGCGGGGCGAGCGGCCGCAGCTGCTCGTAGACGAGCTCGACCATGCGCGCGTAAGCGTCCGGCGTCACCTCCTGGCCGAAGGTCTCGGCGAGCGTGACGACGCCGAGCGGCAGGGAGAGCGCGATGCCCGGCTCGCCCGCGGTGGGTTCGGCACGCCGGTCGAGCCAGAGGAGGTCGGTCGAGCCGCCACCGATGTCGACGACCACGAGCCGATCGGCGTCCGGGTCGGCGAGCGGCAGGCAGCCGAGCATGGCGAGGCGAGCCTCCTCGGCATGATCGAGCAGCTCGAGCTCGAGGCCGGTCACGCGCCGCACCCGGCGCAGGAAGTCGGGGCCGTTGACCGCCCGGCGGCAGGCCTCGGTCGCCACGCAACGCACCGCGACGCAGCGATGGCGGGCGATGATCCGGGCGCACACCTTGAGGGCCGCCAGGGTGCGGGCCATCGCTGCCTCGGAGAGCCGGTCCTGGCGCGAGAGCCCCTCGCCCAAGCGGACGATCCGGGAGAAGCTGTCGACGACCCGGAGCTCGTCCGTGCCGACCTCGCAGACCAGCAAGCGGCAATTGTTCGTGCCGAGGTCGAGCGCGGCCAGCCGGTCGCCCGGGCGCGGCCGGGTGGCGGCGGTCGTGGGGTCGGCGGACTGTACCCCGGCTTGCATCGGATCTGCTCGTGCAGGTGGAGGGCATTCATGCACCGCACGAGGCGGGCGACGCAAGAAGCGAGCGGGCCGCCCTTGCAGCCGGCCAGGCCGGTTGCTAACCGCAACCCGGCCGGCGGCGGTCGAGCGGGCGAGGTCGCGATGAGTGATCGGGTGATCGCGCAGAAAGCTCCCTTCAAGGTCGAACTCGTCGCGGGTGAGACCTATTGGTGGTGCGCCTGCGGGCGCAGCGCCAAGCAGCCCTTCTGCGACGGCTCGCACAAGGGGACCGGCCTCGCGCCGATGAAGCACGTCGCCCAGGCGAGCGGCCCGGCCTTCTTTTGCGGTTGCAAGCACACCCAGCGGCCGCCCCTCTGCGACGGCACCCACCAGAGCCTGTGAGCGCGCTTCCCCCTCTCGCGCGGCTCGCGCTGCTCGCGGCGGTCGCGGCCACCGCCGGCTGCGCGCGCCAGCCGACCACACCGCCGCCCTGCCCGCGGCCGGCGATCCTCGACGGCGCCCAGACGCTCGAGCGGCGGACCGGCCCGGGTCCGGCCGACTTCGCCTGGCGGGCGACGCTCACCGGGATCGGCGGCGGCTGCCGCTACGATGCCGACGGCGTCCAGCTGCGCTACATGCTCGATCTGGCGATCGTGCCCGGGCCGCGCGGCGGAGCGGGACGGGACGGCCCGCTCGAGCTGCCCTGGTTCGTGGCGGTGGTCGATCCGAGCGGTGCCGTGATCGACAAGCAGACCTTCACGCTCCGGGCCGAAGCACCAACGGGTCCCGGCCCGCGCGTCTCGAGCGAGCGGATCGAGCAGCGTATCGCCGGGGTCGGGCCGGCCGAGGGACCGGCTTGGCGGATCTATTTCGGCTTCGAGGTCGACCCCGAGGAGGGCTTGCGCCGGCTGCGCGAGCGCGGTGCCCGCCCCTAAGCTCGACGGGTCTCGGTCGAGGGCTCGGCGACGAACCGTCGATAGAGCCAGCCGACCGCCACGAGACAAAGGCCGAGTGCGAGGAACGAGCCGGCCCGATAGAGCCCCTCGAGGTCGGCCAGGTCGAAGAGGAAGGCCTTGAGGATCGCGGCGCCGCCCACGAGGAGGGCGGCGGCCCGCAGCTCGCGGTCGGCGGCCACGATCCCGGCCACGAGGAGCCCGCCCGCGAGCGCCAACCAAGCGAGCGAGAGTGCGAGATACTCGGCATCGCTCCAAGGCCCGGCAACGTAGGGGCCGTGGAACCCGCGGCGCAGCTCGAGGCTCGACCAGAGGAAGGCGAGCGCGAGGGCCGCGATGCCGAACGTCCGAGCCGAGTGGTGGCCGCCGAGGAGCGCCCACAGGCCCGGCAAGCGGTCGAGGGCCGAGCCGCGGGCCGCCCAGAGAAAGGCGATCGCCGGCAGGAGATAGGCCGGCAGGAGAAGGTTGAGGATCGGCCAGGGTCCGACCGGCTCGCCGGTCACGGCCGGGTTCGCGACGAAGACGAGCCCCAGGAGCTGGAGAAGCCCGCCCACGAGGAGGAACCCGCCGGCGACGACGGCGGCGGTCGGCACGGCCGGGCGCTCGCCCAGCCGGAGAAGCGCGAGGCCGGTCAGGAGCCACGCCAGCATCGAGCCCGTGCGCATCGGTAGCCGGGCGAGCTCGTCGAGCCGCTCGGTGCCGGTCAGGAGGCGGAGGAGTTCGGTCAGGAGCAGGACCCAGAGCAGCACCGCGGCCGTCGCGAGCATGCCCTCGAGCCCGGCGACCGGCGGGGCGGGCGCGCGGGCGAAGAGGCGCGCGGCGAGCCCGAGCGCGAGCAGCGGCGAACCATAGGCGTAGAGGACCACGGAGAGCGGTGCTGCCGGGGCGTCGAGATCGGTGGCGAGGACGAGCCGGGCGAGGACGACGAGCAGGAGAACGAGGGCCGGGCGACGCAAGCCGGAAAGCCCGGTGCGCGCCGCCACCCAGCCGATCGCCGCGATCTCGAGGGCGAGCGCGACCGTGAGCCAAGCCGTCTCGAGCGCGATCGTGAAGCCGAGCGCCAAGGCTGCCGAGGCGCCGATCGCCCAGACCGCGGTCGCGGTCTCGAGGCCCTCCCGGTGCGCCGTCCGCTCGGCGAGCAGGACGAACAGGAGCGCCAGAGCGAGGGCCAGGCCGGCGAAGGGTGGGCTCACGGCGAAGGCGGCGAGCCGCCACCAGGCCGCGGCCAGCGCGAGCGTGGGGATCGTCACGGCGAGCCCCGCCCAGAAGCCCGGGTGCGGGCGGCGGAACGAGCCGAGGAGCCCCAGAAGGCCGTGGACGAGCGCGACGAGCGCGAGCGCGGTCGCGAGCGGCCGCGCTTCGGGTGCGAGCCAGAAGGCCGGCTGCAGCGCGACGGAGGGATCGAAGAGCTGGCTCGTCGGCTCGACGAAGGGGCCGATCGACCAGGTGGCAGCGGCCACGAGCCCCGCGCCGGCGAGCAGGCCCAACGCCCGATGCTCGGCCGGCCGGCGCCAGGCAGCCGCCGCGGCGGCGAGGCTCGCGAGCAGGAGCGCCGCCACGACGCTCGGGTCCTCGCCGCTCACCCGGACCCAGAGAACGAGCGCCGCGACGGTCGCGACGAGCAGGAGCCCGGCGGCCCGCCCGGGATGGAAGCGGCGCAGGGGCTCGTCGAGGCTCGCCGCGAACCCGAGCGCCGCGAGGCCGGCGCCGAGCAGGTAGAGCGCGAAGGGCGCCGGCTCGTCGAACGCGTCGGCCGCGACGGCGAACAGCAGGACCCAAAGCGTGCCGCCGATGGCCGCGGTCCAGGCGAGCCAGGGCCAGCGCGCGAGCCGGGCGATCGCGAGCAGCGTGGCGATCGCGACCACGAGGTAGACGGCGAGCCCCCAGGGGTTCGGCTCCGGCGCCCCGATCAGCAGCGGCGCGGCGAGCGCGCCGAGCGCCCCGAGCAGGGCCAGGAGCGCACCGAAGCGACGGGCGAGGGCGAGCGCGAGGACGCCGGTCGAAACCAGGAGCG
>Ga0308391_1001062_pt1 | contig 11643 bp, 10 predicted proteins | sample Hotspr20Samplet1_FD_202363 | JGI IMG/M metagenome (GOLD analysis project Ga0308391, IMG submission 202363) | Hot spring phototrophic mat microbial communities from Octopus Spring, Yellowstone National Park, Wyoming, United States - 20050623_t1 ... | reverse complement strand
CAGCAGCTCGACGAGCCGGCCGTCGAGCACCGCGACGCCCGCCCCCCTCGCCCGCGCTTCGGCGTAGGCCGCGACGATCCGGCGGGCCTGTTCGACCGCCGCGGCGTCCGGTCCGAAGGCCGCGTTGGCCGGGCCGATCTGGCTCGGATGGATCAGCGTCTTGCCGTCGAAGCCGAGTTCGCGGCCCTGCCGGCAGGCGGCGCGGAAGCCCTCGGCGTCGGCCAGGTCGAGATGCACCCCGTCGAGGATCGCGATCCCGGCCGCCCGCGCGGCCAAGAGGCAGGTGCCGAGGGCCACGAGCATCGGCAACCGCTCGCCGGTGTGCAGCGCGTGGAGGTCCTTGGTGAGGTCGGAAGTGCCCATGACGAGGCAGGCCACCCCCGGCGCGTCGGCGATCTCCTCGGCGCGCAGGATGCCGCGGGGCGTTTCCATCATGCACCAGATGGGCAGATCCGCCCGTGCGCCGGCCTCGCCGAGAACCGCCCGCGCCCGCCGCACCGCATCGGCGCTTTCGACCTTGGGGAGGAGGATCGCGTCGGCACCGGCCGCGGCGAAGGCCACGAGATCGGCATGGCCCCAAGGCGTGTCGAGGCCGTTGACCCGGACCATGAGCTCTCTCGGGCGGTAGCGATCGCGCCCGGCGAGAGCGGCCGCCACGGTCGCGCGAGCCGCCTCCTTGGCGTCGGGGGCGACCGCATCCTCGAGGTCGAAGAGCAGCACGTCGGCGGGCAGTTCGCGAGCCTTCTCGAGCGCACGCGCGTTGGAGCCCGGGACGTACAAGGCGCTGCGGCGGGGGCGGACGGTGGCGGCCATGCGGGACTCCGGGGCGATCGCTGCAGCGCGATAACCGAGCGGCCGGCGACGGTCGAGGCGACCGGGCAGCGCAGCGGGGAAAACGCCACAATGCGCAGTCTGCTGGCGCACCGGAACACAACGCGGAACGGCGCTTCAGAGCCTCCCTGTTTGCGATCGCCTCCAGCGGCCCATTCAAAAAAAAGCGTGAAGCGCTCCCCCACGGCCGGGAAGCGCTCCACCGCCTTACTGTGGCTCGGTCGGCGGTAATTCGCGAACCACGATATCAGATCGAAGCGATCTGTCCGCCGCGCCGTTGCGCGCCCCGTTTCGGCAGGGCCGATTTGGCAGCCTTAATCTTTGCCGGTCCGATCGACGTGATTTGACCGCCAGCAGCGGTTACAACGTCGAGCTGCTCACTCGACAAACGATAGCCATCGGCACGGGCGCCGCCGACCAAACAAAGCAAAGTGACCAAGCCCGTCGCAACGATAACCGAAGTCCGCATTTCGCTAGCTCTCCTTAAATTAAAACTTGATGCGTCAGTGGCTATAGACGCCAGCGGCGGCGGGCGTCAATTACTATTTTGTGGATAGCGGCGTTAGGTGATCGCGCCTTGGTTACTCGGGGCGCAGCCTACGCATGGTCCCACAAAGTCTCCCCGGAGCTTACCCAACTCGTTGCAAGAGTGGGGGGGTGTGGGGCGTGAAGAGGCTCCTCGGAAGTGTCCGTGGCGGAGAGGCCACCTGGCAGCCCTCGTAGATCGGCCCAGAGCGGGCTCGCGGGCGGATCGCGGCGGGCGCTCTTTTTCGCCACTGGCCCGCAGCCCAGCAGAGGCGAGCTCGCTGCCCGAGCGGCCACCACCGGGAGGCTGGCGGTCGGAGCCAGCGCGAAGCGCCGAGTGCGGCGCCGCCCGAGCCTGCCCGCTTGACCGACCACTGGCCGCTCAAGGAAGGTATCGGTCGTCGCCGGGTGCCGAGCCCGGCCGGGTCGTTCGGGAGGGCGGCGAATGCGGCATCGGCTCCGGGTCGTTCTGGTGGGCGCGCTCATCCTCGACGCGGGCCTGGCCTCCGCCGGCTGGCAAGAGGACCTGGCGATCGAGCTGCGCGTCGCCAAGGGCTGCACGGTCACCTTTTTGAGCCAGGTCGTCGAGCGGTCCGTGGACGGTCGCCAAGTCGTCTTCGCGAAAGCCCATTGCGAGGACGGGCGGGTGTTCGACGCGACCCGGACCGACCCGGTCATGCCGTTCGACTTCAAAGAATGCCAGCCGCCCACCGGCCCGCAGGCCTGCTGAACCGGTCGGCGGGGGCGGCCCGCGTCGCCGCGTCGGCGGGCCGCCGCCGGCTCAGAGCAGGCGCCGGGCGAGGAAGCCCGCGACCTCGGCGATGAACAGCTCGGCGCGCGGCAGCAGCCGGCTCATCTGGAAGCAGCCGTGGGTGACGCCGCGCCAGAGCCGCCAGTCGAGCTCGATGCCGGCCTCGATCAGCCGGTGCGCCAGCCGTTCGGAATCGTCGCGCAGCGGGTCGAACTCGGCGGCCGCGAGGAAGATCGGCGGCAGCCCGCGTAGATCGGCCCAGAGCGGGCTCGCGAGCGGGTCGCGGCGGGCCACCGGGTCGGGGAGGTAGTGGTCCCAGAACCAGCGCATGGTGGCGGTGGTGAGAAAATAGGCGCCACCGCCGAAGGCGGCATGGCTCGGGCTGTCGAGGTCGGCCGAGAAGCAGCCGTAGACCAGGGCGGCGGCGCGCAGGATCGGCTCGCCCGCATCGCGCAGGCGCAGGCAGGCGGCGAGCGCCAAGTTGGCGCCGGCCGAATCGCCGGCCAAGGCGAGCCGGCCCGGATCGACGCCCTCGCTCGCCCCGTGCTCGGCGAGCCAGCGCAGGGCGTGGACGGCGTCCGACAGGCCCTGCGGGAACGGGTGCTCGGGTGCCAGACCATAATCGACGCTCACCACCACGAGGCCCGCGGCGCGGGCCAGCCGGCGGCACACATGGTCGTGGCTGTCGAGTGAGCCGATCACCCAGCCCCCGCCGTGCAGGTAGACGATCGCAGGCGCGGGTTCGCCCACGCCGTGCGGCACGTAGAGGCGCAGACGCAGCGGCCCGCGCGGACCCTCGATCGTCACGTCGTCGATCTCGGCCAGCGCCGGCGAGTCCTGGTTCCAGAAGGCGTTGCGGCGCTCGCACTCGGCCCGCGCCTCGGCCGCCGCCATCGTCTCGTAAGGCGGCAGGGCCTCGGCCTGCAGCATCGCCAGGATCTCGGCCATGGCCGGATCGAGCTCGGGCATCGGTCGCTTTCCGTTGGCCGCGCATGGGTGCGGCGATACCGCCCGCGGCCGGGAACAGGGCCCGGCCGCGCCGGGCCGGTCAAGCCTCGCCGCGCACGAAAGCGGCGATGCGCGGCGCCTCGTTGACGGCGAGCGAGATGTGACCCGCCTCCGCGACGATCTCCAGCCGTGCCGCCGGCAACCGGCTCGCGTACCAGCGCGCGTGCGCGACCGGCACCGTATGGTCGCGCCCCCCGTGCAGGACGAGGGTCGGACAATGAACCTCGTCGGGACGGACGTCCCAGCGTCGGGTGAGGTTGTCGAGATCCGCCTCGGCCCCGGCCAGGCCACGCCGCGTGCCCTCGCGCAGCGAGACGAGGATGAGCCGCTCGAGCGCCGCGACGTCGACCTCGGCGCGCAAAAGTGGGCGTTCGGGCAGGAGGATCAGCCGCAGCACCGTCTCGTCGAGGCCGTGGAGGCGCAGATGGCGCAGCAGAACCGGCGCGAGCCCGAGCGCGAAGCGGCCTCGGCGTCGGGCCAGGTGCATCAGCCGGACGGCCCCTCCCTCGCGGCGCAGGACCTTCTTGTTGGCGACAGCCGCCACGAGCGCCAGCCGGCGCACGCGGGGACCCAGCGCGGCGGCGGTCGCGAGCGCGCAGGGGCCACCCGCCGAGACGCCCACGACCGCCGCCTCGGCGAGCCCGAGCGCATCGAGCAGGGCGCCCATGTCCGCCCCGAACCGGCGCAAGCTGTGCTCGGGCATGGGGTCGGAGGCGCCGTAGCCGGGTCGATCGGGTGCGAAGAGGTAGAGGCCCAGATCGCCGGCGATGCGCGGCTCGAGCCGGCTGCCGAGAAAGCCGTGAAGGTAGAGGACCGGGAACGACAGCCCGGGGCGGCCGTATTCGGCGCAAACCAAGCGGCGACCGTCCGGCAGCCGGATCCGGTGCTCGGCGGCCGGTGCCGGCGCGCTCATCGCGAGGTTCCCGTCGCCCGCCTCACGTGGCTCGCCTATATCGGGGCCGGGGCGGCTGAGGAAGGGTGCCATGGCGGGTGGCGGTTCGATCCTGTTGGGCAAGGGCGAGCGGGAGGTCCGGCTGCATCTCCCGCTCGCCAACCGGCACGGGCTCGTGGCCGGGGCCACGGGCACCGGCAAGACCATCACGCTGCAGGTGATGGCCGAGAACCTCTCGCGGGCCGGCGTCCCGGTGTTCTGCGCCGACGTCAAGGGCGATCTCTCGGGCCTCGCCGTGCCGGGCACCCCCAACCCCAAGCTCGAGAAGCGGGCAGCCGAGCTCGGTGTCAGCGACTTCGCCTACGAGGCGGCACCGGTGATTTTCTGGGACCTGTTCGGTCGCCAGGGCCATCCGATCCGCGCCACGGTGAGCGAGATGGGCCCGCTCCTGCTCGCGCGTCTGCTGGAGCTCAACGAGGCGCAGGAGGGTGTCCTCAACATCGCCTTCAAGCTGGCCGACGAGGAGGGCCTGCTCCTCCTCGACTTCAAGGACCTGACGGCGATCCTGCAGTTCGTGGCCGAGCAGGCCGATCGGATCACCACGACATACGGCAACGTCTCGAAGGCCACGGTCGGCACGATTCAGCGTCGACTCCTCACGCTCGAACAGCAGGGCGGCGAGCATTTCTTCGGCGAGCCAGCCCTCGAGCTCGAGGATCTCTTGCTCACCACCCCCGACGGGCGGGGCGCGGTCAACGTGCTGATGGCCGACCGGCTGATCCAGAGCCCGCGGCTCTACGCGACTTTCTTGCTGTGGCTGCTCTCCGAGCTGTTCGAAGAGCTGCCGGAGGTCGGCGATCGTGACAGGCCGAAGCTCGTGTTCTTTTTCGACGAGGCGCATCTGCTCTTCAAGGACGCGCCCAAGGCGCTGGTCGACAAGGTCGAGCAGGTGGTCCGGCTGATTCGGTCCAAAGGCGTGGGCGTCTATTTCGTCACCCAGAACCCGCTCGATCTGCCCTCGAGCGTGCTGGGCCAGCTCGGCAACCGGGTGCAGCACGCGCTCCGCGCCTTCACCCCCCTCGAGCAGAAGGCGGTCCGGGCGGCGGCCGAGACCTTCCGCCCCAACCCGCGCTTCAAGACCGAGGCGGTGATCACCGAGCTCGCGGTCGGCGAGGCGCTCGTTTCGACGCTCGAGCCCGGGGGCGTGCCGGGAATCGTCGAGCGGGCGCGGATCTGCCCGCCCCGCTCGCGGATCGGACCGCTCACGGAGGAGGAACGGCGGGCGGTGATCGAGCAGAGCCCGCTCTTGGGCAAGTACGAGGATCCGATCGACCGCGAATCGGCCTACGAGATCCTCCAAGGCCGTGCCACGCGGGCGCCCGAACAAGTCGAGCCGCATCTGCCGCCGGCCAGCGGGCCGGCGCCCACCCGCAGCGGCAGCCCCTGGGGCACGGCGCCCGCCGGGACGGCGCGGCGCATGGGAGGCGGAGCCGTGGGGGGCGCGCCGGTGAGCCCGAGCGGGCGGCGGCGAGCTCCCGAGCCTCAGCCGCCACAGCCCGGCGGCACGGGTGGTATTCTGGGCGACATCCTGACGGGTAGCGGTGGCCGTCGGCAGGGGGTCGCCGAGGCAGCGGCCAAGACACTCGCGCGCACCGTCTCGGGCCAGATCGGCCGGCAGCTCGGGACGGCGCTCGTGCGCGGCATCCTGGGCTCGCTGCTCAAGCGGTGAAGCGGGGCGGACCCGTTCCTTCCCGCCCGCACCGCGACGGGTGGCGGAAACGGGCCCCGCCGATGTCGATCGGCGCCGGCTGGTTCGTGGAGCTGGGACGAGCCGCTCGCTGCGGATCCCGTGCCCGACGCTTACAGCGGGCGAGCCTCGCTCTCGCTGCGCGGCGCCGGTACCGAAAACATCGGCAAAAGCGATCGGCGAAAATCCGCGTGCGCGCCTCGCTCCTTTCGCGAACCGTGACATTCGGTGCGCGGAGGCTACGAGTGGCGCTCGAGCCTTTGGGCCGAGGGCGAGCGGTGCGGCTCAGCGGCTCACCTGCAGGCCCGTGAGCCAAGCGAGGATCGCTTCGAGCTCCTCCTGGCTCGCCGTATCCTTCCAGGCCGGCATGACGAGGCCGGACTGGGTTTGCAGCCGGCCCTCGCGGACCGTCTCCCAATAGGCGTCGATCCAGCCGGTGCGGTAGCGGATCTTCATCCGGCGCAGATCGCGAGCCTTGTCGGGCCCCACGGCATCGGGCCCGTGGCAATGCGCGCAGCCGAGGACCGAGTTGAAGAGCTCGCGGCCCCTCTCGGCGATCGCCTGGCCGTCGGCACCGGCCGGCGCTTCGGCGGCGACGCGGACGATCGGCGAGCGGGCGAGGGGTAGCTCGCCCCGCTGTTCGGCCGTAGCCGGCAGCCAATTCCAAGCGATGCGGCCGTCGTAGCGCAAACCGTAGCTGCGGGCGATCGCGGCGATCTCGGCGCGCATCCCCTGCAGGATCTCGTCGAGCCGGTCGCGCAAGGGCTTGTTGGCGCGGGCGACCCCGGCCGCCGACTGCCAGCGCAGACGGGGGCCGTCGACCGCGATCACGGAGAAACGTCGGCCGCTCTCGCGCTCGATCCAGGGAACCGGCGCCTCCCAGACGAAGGCCACATCGGCCTCGCCCGCGGCGAACGCGCGCAGCGCCTGCTCGGGCTCGCGGAAGGTCACCGGGACGATTCCGTCCAAGGTGGCGAGCGCGTTCTGCGCCTCGCTGTTGAAGGCCACGGCCACCCGCTTGCCGCGCAGCTCCTCGATGCCGGCGAGCGAGGCGCCCTCGGGCAAGACCAGCACGTAACCGAGCTCGAGCAGCGGGCCGGCGACCAAGAGGCGCGGCCCCATGAGGCCTTTGACGTTCGCCACGCCGAGCATGACGTCGCAGCGATCGGCGAGGAGCGCGAGGCGGATCGCCCGTTTGCCGAGATCGGTCGGCCACCAATAGACCTGGAAGGGCCGGCCGAGGGCGGCCGCGAGCCGCTCGCCGACCTCGTAGTAGATGCCGTGCCGCTCGCCTTGGACCATGCTCAAGGGTGGGGTGTCGGGGTCGAGGCAGACCCGGAGTGGCTCGGTGGCGGTCCCGGGCCGGGCAGCGAGGAAGGCGAGCGCCGCGGCTGCAGCGAGCTTGGGGAGGCGTCGCATGGGGGGGCGTCTCCACGAGGTAGGGAGACGGGCGGCCGGAGCCGCCCGTCCGCAGGACGTCACTCGAGGGTGAAAGCGAACAACATGCCGGCGGTCGGTTGAGCCTCGATCATCTGGCGACCGATTTCGCCCAAGAAGCCCGGGATGGTCTCGGAACGCCCCACCGCGACGACGACATATTGCTTGCCGCCGACCTCGTAGGTCGAGGGACCGGCGTGGATGCCCGATCCGAGCTGCTTCTTCCAGAGGATCTCGCCGGTCTTGGCGTCGACCGCGCGGAACTCGCCCTCGTAATTACCGGCGAAGACGAGGCCGCCCGCGGTGGCGAGCACGCCGCCGTTGAACGGCCACTTCTCCTTGATGCCCCAGACCTTGCTTTGCTTCACCGGGTCCCAAGCGACGAGCTCACCGAGATAGCCGCCCGGACCCGGCTTGGTCGGGAAGTCCTTGCCGAGGTAGAACGAGCCGCGCTTGTACTCGACCTCGCTGTCCTCCATGTCCATGCAAAGATTGTTGGCCGGGATGTAGACGAGGTTGGTCTGCGGGCTCCAGGCCATCGGCATCCAATTCTTGCCACCGATCAGGTTCGGGCAAATGTCGACGGCCTTCCGCTTGAGGCCCGGGCGCTTGGCCGGATCCTCGATCGGCCGCTGGGTGGCGAGGTCGAATCCCTTGGCCCAGTTGGTCGGCACGAAGGGCTGGGCGGAGAGCGCCTTGCCCGTCACCCGGTCGAGCACGAAGAAGAAGCCGTTGCGGTCGGCCTTGAGCCCTACCGGGTCGGGCTTGCCGTCGCCCGTCACGTCGATGTCGACGAGCACGAGCTCGTTGACGCCGTCATAGTCCCAAGCATCGTGTGGCGTGCCCTGGAAGCCCCAGACGATCTTTCCGTCGTCAGGGTTCACGGCGATCGTGGCAGCGGTCCACTTGTTGGAATATTGGCCGAAATCGGACGTGTTCGGACCGCGGACATGGGCCGCCCATGGGGCGGGGTTCGAGGTCCCGAAATAGGCGAGGTTGCGCTCGGGATCGTAAGAGGCGATCAGCCAGACGGTTCCGCCACCGTGTTTCCAGCTGTCCCCCTTCCAAGTCTCGTTGCCGGGCTCGCCCGGACCGGGCACCGTCCAGGTCTTCCACCGCTCCTTACCGGTCTTCTTGTCGTAGGCGACGATGTAGCCACGCGCACCGTACTCGCCGCCGCCGAAGCCGGTGATGACGAGGTCCTTCACGATCAGGGGCGGCGAGGTGATCACCGAGCCCTGTTTGTAATCGACGACTTCGACGGTCCACTTTTCTTCGCCGGTTTTCGCGTCGAAGGCCGAGAGCGCACCGTCGAGCCGGCCGACATAGATCATCCCGTCGCTGTAAGCAGGACCGCGGTTGACCACGCCGCAGCAGGCATATTGTTGGACGCCCGCCGGCATCTCGAGCTCGACCTTCCAGCGGATCGCCCCCGTCGCCGCGTCCAGCGCCATCACATATTGCGGGCCGTTGGCGCTCGTGACGTAGAGCGTGTCGCCGATCACGAGCGGCGTGCTTTCCTGCGAGAACGCGTTGCCGAGCGAACGGGCCCAGGCGAACGACAAGTTCTTGACGTTGTCGCGGTTGATCTTGGTGAGTTCGCTGTAGTGCCACTTGGCGTAGTTGCCGCCGTACATGGGCCAGCCCGTATCGGCGGCGGCAGCGCCTGCTGCGACGAGCGCGGTCGCGGCGCAACCGGCCAAGAACACGGCATGTGTTGAACGCATGGAACCTCCCTTCCCAGCGCATGGCACGGGACCCCGCGGGTAGGCACGAGCAGCCCACGCGTTGTCAAGGGGGCCGCGGCGCGGCGGCGCAGGGGGGTCGAGGCTCAGCGGCGCCAGCGGTCTAACCGGCGGGCGAGGGGCTCGAGTGCGCCCCATTCGACGAGCTGGACGATCGCCACGAACGCGAAGGCGTAAGCGAGGATCGTCGCCACGTCGAAGAGCTGGAAAGCGGTGTGGATCTGGAAACCCACACCGTTGGGACGGCCGAGCAGCTCGACCACGAGAACGATCTTCCAAACGAGCGCGAGGCCCGAGCGGGCAGCACCCAGGAGGTACGGAGCGAGCTGCGGCAAGACGAGGTGGGCGAGGACCCGGCCGCGCGGGACGGCGAAAGCCTGGGCCATCTCGAGCAGACCGCGATCGAGCGCCTTGGCGCCCTCGCGGACGGTGACCGCGACGTTCGGGATCTTGTTGAGGGCGACCGCGGTGACCGCCGCCGTCTCGATGAGCCCGATCCACACGTAGCAGAGCACGATGGTGACCAGGGCCGGCATGTTGAGGGCGAGCAAGAGCCAGGGGCGGCCGAATTCGTCGGCGAGCGCCGAGCGGCCCATCAGGATGCCGATCGCCGAGCCCACGGTCATGGCGATCGCGAAGCTCGCCGCGACCCGCGCCAAGGTGGCGCCCAGATGGTGCACGAGCTCGCCCGCGAGGAGCTCGCGCCAAGCCGCGTCGAGAACCGCGAGCGGGCCGGGAAGCGTGCGTGGCGCCTGGGCGAGGGCGGCGACCACCGCCCAGAGCGCGACCAAGAGGAGGAACGAGGCGAGCTGCAGGAGCCGGCGGGGGCGCGAGCCCACCGCCGGGGGGGCGAGCGCGACGTCGGCCGCCTCGGCGGGTGTCAGCCCGGCCTCACCAGACAAGGGGCCAGAACGTGCCATCGGGCAGGCTCTTGGCTTTGCCGACGAGTTTCTCGCCGCCGAGCTCGGCGAGGACCGCGAAGAGCTTGGCGGCCGCCTGCCGCTCGGCCTCGCCCCAGCTCGCGACGATGCCTTCACGATAGCGCTGGCGCAACGCCACGAGCGTGGCGTCGTCCTCGGCGCGCGTGAGTGGCCGCAACCGATCCCACTCGGCATCGCTCTCCTTCATGATCGCCTTGGCGGCGCGCGAGGCGCGGGCGAACGCGGCGACCCTCTCCGGGGCTGCCTTGGCCCAGCTTTCCTTGAAGATGTAGCCGAGCTGCGGCGTGGTGCGCGGCACGCCGAGTGCTTCTTGGACGTCCGCGATCGCGATCAGCCGGTGCAGACCGCGGGCCTCGAGCCGGGCGGCGAACGGCCAGTAGACGAGGGCGGCATCGAGCTCGCCTTGAACGAGCTTCTCGCTGAGCAGCGGCGGGGCGCCGAACACCGGGCTCGCCGCGGCCGCGAGATCCAGCCCCTGCCGACGAGCCAGGGCTTGGAGCATGAGCCAGCTCTTGTCGAGCGCGCCACCGGCCGCGCCGAGCTTCTTGCCGGCGAGATCGGCCAGGCCGGTGATGCCACGGTCGGGTCGAGCGATCACCGCACCGATGGCGCTGGAATAGGGAAGAAAGGATATCGCCACGCCTTCGGCACGTTGGCGGGCGACCCAGAGCCAATCCTCGACGATGACGTCGACGGCGTCACCCATGAAGGCGACGTTGGCCGCGTCGTTGGCGGCGAACTCGCTGACCACGAGCGTGAAGCCCTCCCTCCGGTCGAGGCCGTGGTGCTTCATCACGTCGAGCTCCCAGCTCACCGTCCCAAACTTGAGGACGCCGGCACGGACAGTGCCGAGCTCGCCGGCCGAGGCGAGCGGCGCGACGAGCAAGCACGCCAGCATCACGAGGAGCGGGCGCCGAAGAAAGCGCGTCGAGCGTGTCACGGTGAAACTACCTCCCCCGCGAACGACCTTTCGGAGCGTGGCCGCTTCGACAGCAAGTGGGGCCGGCGAGCGCCCCGTCAAGCGCCCGCGGACGAGGACTTGACGGCGCCGATGAGTGCGCCTTATGTGCCCTATAAGCGCCGCTTCGGACGCGGCGCGGCAAGAGGGGGGCGCCGATGATCAAGGGCATCGTCGCGGCCGCGCTCGGCGCGGTCGTCTGGGCGGGATCGGCGGAGGCGGCCGGCAATCTGACCGCGCGTGCCACCCGATTGCCGCCGCTCGTCTTCGACAAGGAGCTCAAGCCCTCGGTCCAGAGCTACGAGCTCACCACGGGAACCTATTATCGTCTCACCGTCGAGAGCAAGGCCGGCGACGAGTGGCAATTCGCAGCGCCCGAACTGTTCGCGAATTCCTTCGTCGATCAGATCTCGATCCGTGACATCGAGATCCACGGCGCACGATCGCTCGGCTGGATCGAGTTCGACGCCGACGGCGCGGTCAACATCTTCTTCATCCCCATCCGACCTGGGGAATACGGTTTCGGCGTGCGAGGTCGCGAGCCGGTCGGTAAGTTCGTCGTGAAGTGAGGCCGAGACGGGGAGGGCCGGCGGTGAACCGGCGTCTTCGAGCGTTGGCGGCGGTCGCGTTCCTCTTCGTGGCACCGCTCGTGGCGACAGCCCAGGAGGCGACACGGATCACTTTCGGCTATCTGGGCCTTGCCGACGATCCGCGGCACCGGGCGCTCGAGACCTACGCGAACGTGCCGATCCGCCCGGCGATCGTGCCCCTCGACGGCGCCAAAGTGGCGCTGCGCGAAGCGCGCGTG
>Ga0308391_1001060_pt1 | contig 11647 bp, 14 predicted proteins | sample Hotspr20Samplet1_FD_202363 | JGI IMG/M metagenome (GOLD analysis project Ga0308391, IMG submission 202363) | Hot spring phototrophic mat microbial communities from Octopus Spring, Yellowstone National Park, Wyoming, United States - 20050623_t1 ... | reverse complement strand
AGTTCCTCGAGGCCGGAGGGGCCATCCCGGAAGAGCTCATTCAGCGGGCGACAGTGCTCGCGGGGCCGGAACCTCCCCGAGCAGGCCGGGTTTACGCGGCGGGACTGGACTTAGCCCGTTTGGCCGACTGGTCCAGCCTGAGCATCCTCGACGTGACTGAGCTTCCCTACCGCCTGGTTCACCAGGAGCGCTGGCAGGGCGAGTGGAGCTATACCGAGGCGCGGGTGCTGGGGCTGCTCGAGCGCTACCAGGCTCGGCTCACGGTAGACGCCACCGGGGTGGGCGATCCGGTGTACGAGCGTCTCCGCCGAGCCTGGCCGCAGACGCACCCCTTCCGCTTCACCGCCCAGTTCAAACAGCAACTCATCAACGAGCTACGTCTGTCCCTAGCAGAAGAGCGCCTGCACCTCTACCCAGAGCCCACCCTGCTGGCCGAGTTACGGGCCTTGCAGGCCCGCCAGACCGCCTACGGGGTGAGCTACGAGGCCCTCAGTGGGGCCCACGACGACACCGTGATGAGCCTAGCCCTGGCCCTCTGGACGGTGCGCGGTGGGCCGCCGGAGTACATCTCGGTTCGGGTGCGCTCGAGGTGGGGATGAGCGGGAATAGATTCCCGTTTGTGGTACACTATGCCTAGACTAGGCAAATTCTACCCTGTACCCTGCCCGCGCTGTGGGAGCGTTGCGGTTCGCCTGCGCGGGCGTGTGGGTTTGGAGGGAACATGGCCGGATGTAGCGCTGAAACGTCGTTACAATTGCAAAAATTGCGGGCACACGTTCTATACGCTCGAGCTCAGCGAGGAAGAGCCGACGTTGCTCTCCTCTTCGCCGCCGGCCTGCGGGCGCGAATGAGGCGGATGGGCGCTCCCAGCCAGTGGAGCGGCCTCGAGCAGCCCTTCCTCTCCAGCGCGAGCTGCTACGCGCTGCGGGTGGAGCGGTGGGAGATTCCCTGGAGCCGGGTGCAACCCCTGCTGCGCGCGGCCCTCGAGGTTGATGTTCCCGCTAAAGCGCGCAGCCAGGAGGCTCGCGATCTGGCTGCTTTTCTTCACGCCGAGCGGCCCACCCGTATCCAGTACATCCTGGCGAGAAAGAAACTGATGGAGATATGGCAAAACCTCAACCGCAACTAGTCAACGAGCCCTCTGCGTGGGGGCGCACCGAGTGGGCCCCTGCCGACCTTGGCACCGCCTGGCGCTTGGCCCAGGGGGGCAACCTTTCCCTGGCCGCTGAGCTAGCGGAGGCCACGCTGGCGGACGACCGCGTCCAGGCCACCCTGGGCACCCGTATACGCGGGCTGCTGGGCCTGCCCCTCGCGTTCGAGCCCCCCAACAACCGCGAGGGGCGCACCATCACGCGGGCCCTCGAGGCCGATTTCTGGGCCTTCGCCCCAGAAGAATCCCTATATCAACTCGTGGCCTGGGGGCTCCTGCTGGGGGTGGGCCTGGCCCGGCTGGACTGGCAGGAGGGCGAGAGCGGGCGGGTGTTGCCGGTGCTCGAGGTCTGGCACCCGCGCAACCTGCGCTACGACCTCCAGCGCGGCGTCTGGCAGGTGCAGACCCGCGAGGGAGGGACGGTAGAGCCTCGTCCCGGTGCCTGGTGGCTCTATACTCCCTACGGTGCCCGGCGACCCTGGAGCCATGGCCTCTGGCGCGCGCTGGCTGTGCCGTGGCTGGTCAAAAATGATGCAATACGCTATTGGGCGCGCGATAACGAGGTAGGGGCGCTGCGGGTGGGCCAGGCCAGTGGCCCCACCACCGCCGAGGCCCGCGAGCAGCTGGCCCGTGACCTAGCCGATCTGGGCAGTTCCACCGGCATCGCCCTGCCCGAGGGCTACAGCCTGCAGATTCTCTCGCCCTCCGGGGATGTGTGGCAGAGCAAACAGGCGGCCATCGAGTGGGCCAACACCGCCCTGACTACGGCCATCCTGGGCCAGAACCTCACCACCGAGGTGCGGGGTGGTTCGTTCGCCGCGGCCCGCGTGCACGACGCAGTGCGCCGGGATTTGTTGGAGGCCGACGCCGAGGGGCTCTCCACCTCCATGCGCGAGCAGGTTTTGGCCTATTGGGCCGAGTTCAACTATGGCGACGCTCGGCTGGCTCCCTGGCCGCGCTGGAATACCGATTTGCCCGAGGATACCGCGCAGGCCGCCGCCACCCTCAGCCGGCTAGCCCAGGCCGTGGCGGCTTTGGCCCAGGCTGGAGCCCCGGTAGATGTGCCGGCCCTGCTCGAGCGCTACGACGTACCCCTACAGGCCCCCCAGGCCGGGCTGGTGCGGCTGGCCTCGGGCGACCAGGTGCGCACCTCCAGCGGCTTCGTGCAAGGCCAGCTCTACGCCGACCGGCTGGCCGACAACGCGCGAGAGGCCGGAGCGACATCAATGCGCCCCATCCTGGCCCGCGTACTCGAGGCCATAGACCAGGCCGAGGGTTACGATGCACTGCGCGCGCGGCTGCTTGAGCTATTCCCCAGCCTGAACCCCGACGACCTGGCTACGCTGATGGAAAACGCCTTAATCCTGGCCGACCTGGCCGGGCGCTACGCGGTGCGATCCGATGTGGAAGGTTAGCGCCAATCCGGTCAACCCCGAAGAGGCTATTGCCTGGTTCCGCTCCCGGGTGCCCCTTCCCAAAGACGAGTGGCAGGCTCTTCAGGAGCAGGCTAGGCGCAAGGCCTTCACCGTGGCCGGGGTGGCTTCCCTAGACCTGCTGGCCGAGGTGTGGGACAGCCTGGGCCGGGCGCTGGAGGAGGGCATTCCCTATGCCGAGTGGGCTAAGGAGGTAAGGGGAAAGCTCGAGGCCGCCTGGGGCCGCCCGAATGGGCAGCGGCTCGAGACGATTTTTCGCACCAATGTGCAGATGGCCTACTCCTCGGGCCGCTGGACGCAGATGACCCGCCCGGAAGTGATTGAGCAGCGCCCCTACTGGATGTACGACGCCGTATTGGATAGCCGAACTACGAGCATTTGCCGAGAGCGCAACGGGGTCGTGCGCCCGGCGGACGACCCGTGGTGGAGATCGAACTGGCCCCCTTTGCACTTCAACTGCCGCTCCGGCGTGCGCAGCCTCACTTCAGAGCAGGCCCAGGCCAGAGACATCACCCAGCAGCTGCCAAAGGAATCTCCGCAAGAAGGCTTCGGCAATGCCCCCCGGTCGTGGGAGTGGAGCCCTGACCCCAGGGATTACGATTCTCAGCTGTGGGCGGCTTACATCCGGGCGTTGGGGGCAGTGTTTGCGCGGGACGCACGTCGAGCAAGGGAGCTCCGTGCTCGGCTGGCGGCCATCGCTCGGGGAGAAGAGAAGGCCGCGGAGAACGATGCTCCCCTTGCACTGGCGCTGGTGGCGGTGGGAGAGTTCCCGCAAAAGCCCGCAAAGGTCATAGACCCCAAAGTTCGAGCCTTTCTTGGGGAAGAGGCCCCCCGATTGTTGCAAAAACTGATTCGGCACGCCGTCATCGACCGCCAGTTCCGCTCCGACCTGTCTCCTGAGCGATACCTGGAGATTCTGCGTCGGGGGGCTGTCCACCCTGGGGCTGCCGTGGTTGTGCATGCCCCGCCCCGAGGCCCGGTGGCCCTGGTCATAGCTCCAAGCGAAATAGCTGGGGATGATTTAGGTCCCGAAGCCGAACCCTGGATCGTGGTAGTCTACGATCTGACACATGGTACACTGGTAACCGGATATCTCGCTTCGTCTTTGAAGACGATCACGCTATGGCCCAACCACACCTGGCTCAAAACCCTACCCCAGCCCGACCTTTAGAACGGGCGGAAAACCGGTGGGCCGTCATTCGTGACGCGCTGTATAACCCGGACGGCTGGGACGACCAGGATTGGCTGAGCGAGGTATCGGAACTGACCAGGGTTTATGATCTGTTGAAAGCTGCCCAACCCAACACTCCTGAGGAGCGAGCCCGCCTCAACCGCCTTTTGCAAGAGATCCGCCGAGCGGCTAAAGAGTTCGGTTTTACTCCACCCCCGCCCATCTGAGCGTGCCCCCTTGGAATCTATTCCGCTTTGTGCTAAGCTAACACTAGAGTAGGAAAACTCTACCCAAGGAGCCCCAGGTGCAAGCCTGGGGATAATCTATGCAACGGCACAAACTGACCCTCGAGCTACCCCAGGGTGCCCCCCCTGGGGAGTTTCGTATTTTCCCCTTCGGCTATATAGAGACCACCCAGGGCGTGTTCCTGTTCGACTCCGAGGCCGCGGCAAGCGTGCTCGAGCGCTGGAAGGAATACGGCAACCGGCTCTCGATTGACTATGAGCATCAGGCGCTCGAGCCCGTGAGCAATGGCCCGGTTCCAGCGGCGGGCTGGTTCGACCTCGAGCTGCGGGAAGATGGCCTATGGGCGATCAACGTGGAGTGGACTGAGCGGGCTCAGGCGTTACTCGCGTCCCGCGAGTATCGCTACTTCAGCCCGGCGTTTTACACCGACAAAGAAGGCCGGATTGTGGAGCTGATCAATCTGGCGCTCACCAACATACCGGCCACTAAGCGGATGCAACCGCTGGTAGCTAGGAGGAACAGCATGCAAGAAATCGTACGGATGTTAGGGCTCAGAGAGGACGCCACCGAGGCCGAAGCCGGAGCAATGATTACCCGGCTCGCTGGCCTCGAGCGTCAGTTGACCACGCTAACCGGGCGCACCAGCGCCGACGAGGCGCTGGCCGTGGTACAGGCATGGCGCTCTGCCGCCGAGGAGCTGCCCCGTGTTCAGGAGCGCCTGGCTGCCCTGGAGGCCGAACGCGCAAACGAGCGCAAGCGCTCTCTGCTCGAGCAGGGCAAACGGGAGGGCAAACTCACCCCGGCGATGCTGGCCTGGGCTGAGAAGCAAAGCGTTGAAGCGCTCGAGGCATTTTTGCAGGTGGCTCCTCGGATACTCCCCGAGCCTGCCCAGGAGCCGGCAGAGAAAAATCTCTCCTGGAATACGCTATCGGCTCGCGAAAAACAGGAGTTGTACCAGCAAAACGTAGAGCTGTACCGTCGCCTGCGCAAAGAGGCGCTGGGCTATTAGGAGGTCATAGATGCCTGCAACTACTCGTTCCAACCTGGTAATTCCGGAAATCCTGGCCGATGCGGTAGCCGCTGGATGGCCGAATCGTATTGCGCTCTACGGCTCCGCTGCGGTAGTTGAGTCGTCAACACTGCCGGAGTCTGCTCGGGGTGGTGATACGCTAAAAGTCCCGCTTTTTGGTTCAATCGGGGAGTTTGACGATGTAGCCGAGGGGGTTGCGCTGACTCCGGCTACGCTGACGATGACCAGTGAGACCAGCACCGTGCAGCGGGCAGGAAAAGCGGTCGAAATGACGACTTGGGCGCAGATGGCCGCCATGTATGCTGATCCCTACGCTGAGGCCAGCCGTCAGATCATCGAGGGCGCTCGGCGCAAATTTGATAGCGCTTTGATCAGTAAAGCAGCGGCACCTGGCACGGGAGGTATGGGGGCTATTGATCATGACGCTTCCACCGCTACTATCAGCTATGATGCCATCGTGGATGCGCTGTATAAGTGGGGCGATGACAACAATGATGTAGCCGCGTTTGTGGTGCATTCCAAGATTGCTAGGGATTTACGCAAGGTCAAGGATTCCAATGGACTTCCGTTGTTTGCCGACCCTCAGGGGGGGGGTTTGCCCAGCGTGCTAGGGTTGCCCCTTATCGTCTCTGATCGCGTTCCCGTTATCACCGGTAGCCCCGTCAAATACGTCTCGCTCCTCATCAAGCGCGGCGCGCTGGCACTGTGGTACAACCGCGTTCCCACTATTGAGACCGACCGCGATATTCTTGCCGACTCTACTATTCTGGCTACAAACATCTACTACGTGGCCCATCGTTACGGTCGTTTGCCCAACAGCGACAAAGCCGGCGTGGTGCGGCTAATCACTCAGTAGGAGGAATGATGGGGCTCACTGCACTACGGCGGCATTGGCGCGAACGTCAAGAATTAGCGGATCAAGCCCCTCTGCCGGAGGACTCCTCAAAGGCGACCGAAACCCCTCTGCCGGAGGACTTTCCCGCCCGCACCAAACTCGAGGCCGCCGGACTTACAACCCTCGAGGCGGTGCGGGCCAACCTCAGCAATCTACGCAAGCTGGGCTTGACCAAACGCGAGATAGAACAGGTTGAAGCTGCACTCGGGTAAAAGCTCGAGTGAGGATTGAAACGACCGCAGTATGGCTTACGCTACCCTCTCCGATCTCTACCGGCTGGCCCTGCGCGCGCCTGCGCTGAACGGCATATCCAGCGCCGAACAGAACCAGGCCCTCGAGGCCGCCAGCCGCGTGGCGGATAGCTACCTCCAGGCGCGCTACCGGCTGCCGCTCGCGGCGTGGGATTACGACCTGCGCCGGGCGGTGGCCATCATTGCAGCCTACGACCTGTTGTCGGGGCGCGGCTTCGCTCCTGAGGGCAGCGACGAGCACGTGCGATTGCGCTACGAGGATGCGCTGCGCTGGTTGCGGGACGTGTCGCTAGGGGTAGTCACTCCGGTGGGCATTGTGGACGCCAGCCCCACCGCTCCCAACGAGGGCATCCACGCCGTGACCAACCCCCGGAGGTGGTGATGGGCATTCGGGGTGATTTCGCCCGGCTCAATCGGCTCATCCTGACGGTGGAGCGAATGAGCCGCCCGGCGTGGCGGACGGGCCTGGCCCGCAATGTGGCCGAGGCCGCGCTCGAGCAAATCGCCACCTCGTTCGAGCAGGAGCGCGACCCCTACGATAGGCCCTGGCAAAAGTCCTTGCGCGCCGACCTCGAAGGCGGTCAGACTCTCTCCGACACCGGTCGTCTGCGCCGGAGCTTTACCTACCAGGCCAACGACCGAGGCTTCGTTGTGGGTACCAACGTGCGCTATGCGGCCATCCACCAGTACGGCGGAACGATTCGCCCCAAGCGGGCCAAGTACCTTCGTTTCCGGCTGGCCGGAGGCTCCAGTAAGCGTAAGAGCGGGCGTGGTGGGTGGGTGCAGACCAAACAGGTCAGTCTCCCACCGCGCCCGTTTATCCCCGAGCCGGAGCTATCCCCCCGCTGGGAGCGCGCATTCAGCGAGGCCGTTGAGCGCTATCTATCGCGATGATCACCGAGCTTTACAACGATCTGGTGTCGCGGCTCCCCCCGAGCATCCCGCTGTACCTGGGGCGGCAATTTCTAGGCCAGCACGACCGCCCTCCGCGCATCGTGCTCTACCCGCTGAGCGAGCGCTTTACCCCTCCAGATCGCCCTCAACCGCAACCGGGGCGGGTGCTGGCGCTGCGCGAGGTCACCCTCGAGATGCAGATCTGGGGGGATAGCTACGCCCAGGTGGAGACAGTACTGGCCGAGGTCATCACTGCGCTCTCGGCCAGCCTGGGGACATCGTTGCAGCTGCAAACGCTGACCTGGGAGCCCGAAGGCTGGAATCAGTTGGGAGTGGCCGTAGCATTTTCCTTTACCGTGACCACCCCGGTGATCCGCACCGAGCGGTTTGCCGTTCTCGAGCAGATCGCCCAGGAGTGCGGCGGCTTGATCAGCTGACAGGAGGTACCTGATGGCAAAAGAAGACAAAGCTAAAGACGAGACTCCCGTGGTGCGCCCCATCGAAGAGTGGCAGGCGCTGTTCGCTACCCCCGACTGGCTCTTCGCAGCGGCGAGGGCCAAATACGCCTGGCCTCGAGGCCAGGAGGTTACCGAGAGCGGCTATAAAGCCGCGATTAAGGCCGCTGAGAACGAGGTGATCCGCTAATGCCCCAACCCTTGCTTCCTGATGTATGGTTCTCCATTCAGGATGGTGCGCTGGGCATTCTGCCCCCGCTTACCGATGGGGTATCGGCCAAAATCGGCGTGGCTACCGCCGGGCCGGTGAACCAGATTGTAGCCGTGACCAACCTCAAACAGGTGCGGGAGGTGTTCCAGGGAGGGCCGCTGGCCGAGGCTTTAGCTACGCATCTGGCCCTATCGGGCGCGCCGGTCTACGCCGTGCGCACAAACGCCTCGGTGGCCGGGACTGCGGGCAACGTGACCAAAACCGGCAGCGGTACCGGAACCATGACGGTAGCCGGGGCCCCGCTGGATGCCTACAGCGTGCAGATCAAAATCACCCGCGACGGGACTAACCTGGCTGCGGGTACGGCGGCGTTTCAGTACACCCTGGACGGGGGGGATAACTGGAGTCCCGAGATCGCCTTGCCGGTATCCGGCACCTACACCCTGCCGGGCACCGGGCTCAGCCTCACCTTCGCCAACGGCGCATCCGGCACCAGTTTCGTCAAAGGCGATCTGTACTCGTTTACCTGCACCGCTCCGGCCTATACCCTGAGCGACCTCAACGCCTCATTAGACGTGCTGCTGGGCGACCCCCGCGAGTGGGGCTGGGTGCACGTGGTCGGGGCAGCTACCCCGACCGTTGCCGCAGGGGTAGCTACCAGAATGCAAGCGGCCGAAACCACCTACCGCTTCGCCTTCGCTCTGCTCGAGGCCGCGGATGACACCGACGCCAACCTGCTCTCGACCTGGGCCTCCTTCGCCGATAAGCGGGTGGCGGTCGCGGGGGGGTACTGCGAGCTGGCCAGCCCCCTTAGCGGGCAGGTGCAGAAGCGCTCGGTGGCCTGGCCCGCATCGGGCAGGCTGGCGGCCATCCCGGTGCATGAGCACCTGGGACGCGTGCTCAGCGGGCCGGTGCAGGGCGTGGTTAGCCTGTACCGCGACGAGTTCAAGACTCCCGGCCTGGACGAGCAGTTTTTTATCACCATGCGCACCATCATTGGGCGTAACGGCTTCTATTTCACTCGAGGGCGCATCAAGGCCCCAGCCGGGAGTGATTTCCAATTTATCGAGAACCGCCGGGTGATGGATCGGGCCTGCCGCATCGCCCGCAACGCGGCGCTGCGCTACCTGAACGACTCTGTGCGGGTGGACAGCGCGGGCAACATCTACGAACCCGACGCGCGGGCCATCGAGGCCTTTGTCGAGGGGCAGCTTTTAGCCGGGCTGGTATCTCCTGGCCACGCCTCGGAGGTGCAGGTGAGCCTCAAGCGCGACTCCAACGTGCTATCGACCCGTAGCACCACGCTGACCGTGCGGGTGCGACCGCTGGGATATTTGGAATACCTCGAGGTAGATATCGGCTTCAGCAACCCCGCCTTCGAGGTAGCTACGGCTTAGGAGGAGTCACATGGATTATCCGCTGATCAACGGCCACCGCTACAGCTACGCCTCGATTGAGGCTGACGTGAACGGGAAGAAATTCTACGGTCACAAGGAAATTTCTTATAGCCAGGAACTTGAGCCTGGTGAAGTGCGCGGCGCGCACAGCCAGGTGTTAGGCCGCACCAAGGGCGACCTCAAAGCCGAGGGGAGCCTCACCACCTACGTCGAGGAGTGGAAGGAGCTGCTGGATGCTTTGGGGAATGGCTACATGGAGAAATCTTTTGACATTACCGTGAGCTACGCCGAGGAGGGACGGCCCACCGTGACTGACAAGTTGCGAGCCTGCCGCATTAAAAAGGTGGAGGAGTCTCACAGCCAGAGCACCGACGCTCTGACCGTCAAACTGGACCTGCACATCCTCTGGATCGAGTACGGCGGCAAGAAGCCGCTGAAGAAAATGTTGAGCTAATATGGCGCTCGACACAAAGACCATTGAACGGATCAAAGCCGAGCACGGCGAGGTGTACGTGCTCGAGGCCGCCGGTGTCAGCGTGGTGGTGCGCCCGCCCTCCCGCGCGGCTATGAAGCGCTTCTTCAACCTCTCCAGCCGGGAGGATCGGCGCTACGAGGCTCTCGAGGCGCTGCTGCAAGATTCGGCGGTCTACCCCGAGCCCGCTGAGCTAGCCCGACTGCTGGAGAAAAAACCCGGCCTAGTGGCCCCTTTTGGCGAGAAGCTGGTAGCCCTCGCCGGGGCCACCGAGGAGGCTGAATTTCGCCCGCTCTAGAGCGCTCTACGAGCGGGCCATTCACTCTCGAGATTTAGTCACAGCGGCTCGCTGTCTGCTGGCCTATCAGCGCGGTGAGGATAGTCCTGAGGCGCTAGCTGGGGCGCTGCTCATCTCGGCCGACTTAATTGCTCGGCTCAACCCGCCAAAATGACCCGCCTGCAATGGACGTTTGACCTGCTCGACCGGGTGACCGCCCCCGCTCGGCGCATGGGCCAGGCCCTCAAAGCTACTGACGCCGCGCTGAAAAAAGTCGCGGGTAGCGGCGAGGCCGCACAAAGAGCGCTGCAGCGTTCGTTCGGACTCTCCGAGCGTGCGGCGTTTCGGCTTACTGCGGCCGTCGCCACAGTCGGGCAGGTTCAGGGGGCCATCGGCGGGCTGCAATCGCGTGTGGGAAATCTACAACAGGCGTTTCGCGGGGTGGCCGATTCGGTGTTCAACCTGAAGAACGCGCTGGTGGCTGGAACCATCGGCTTCGCGGCCAAGTCGGTGATCGACCAGGTGGGCTTCATCGAGCAGCAGCGCATCGCCCTGGGAACCATCCTGGGCTCGCCCATCCGGGCCAAAGCCGCGCTGAGTTGGGCCATCCAGTTTGCTGACCAGACCCCCTTTCAAACCCCACAGGTACTCGAGGCGATGCGTTCGGCGCTGGCAATGGGGTTCAACACCCGGCAGATTCAACCCCTGCTGACCACGCTGGGTGATACGGCATCAGCGCTGGCGTTGGGGCCGAGCGGGTTGGGGGAGTTGGTAGACGTTTTTGCCCAAATTCGTAACAGCGGGAACTTGATAACAAACGACGTGCGACAACTGACCAATCGAGGGATTCCGGCGTTCGAGATTTTGGCGAAAGCCTTCAGCACCGACATCCCGACCGTGCGCCAGATGATCGAGAAAGGCCAGATCGCGTCTGAAGCTGCTCTGGGAATACTCTACCGAGGGCTGAAAGCTCGATACGGCGGTAGTTCAGCAGCGCAGTCTCGCTCCATATTTGGCCTCATCAGCACATTGCGCTCGAGGCCGCAAACTATCGCATTCCGCCTCGAGGAGCGAGGGGCCCTTGAGCCGTTCCGCCGGGTGCTGAGCAATCTGGCCGACCTGACCGACTTCAATAAGCCGCCAGGCTCTACCATTGGCGAGCGGCTCACGGCGGGCATCGGAGGCTTGTTCAAGGCGGCCTTCGGGCCGCTCGCGGCAGCCACCGAACCTAAACGAGCGGGCGATGTGATTCTGGCGTTCGTAAACCGCGCTACCACCGCAATCAACCGCGTTCGCGCTGCCTGGCCTACATTAAAAGCGGCGGTATCGGATTTTATCTCCGGCGTGCGCTCCGGTTTCGACCTGCTCGCGGACACCTGGCGCACGGTTGAGCCGCTTACCTCCGGCCTGAGCCGCCTCGCGGGTTCGTTCACCGGTGCGCAGGCCAGTATGGGCGAGGCTAACAGCAGCGCCGTAAAAATCATTGGCACAATAGCGGCCCTGGCGGCAGTCTGGCGCGTGCTAAATCTAGTTACCCTGGGCGGTGCCGGGGCGATAGCGCGCTGGGGTGCAGTTGCGGTCTTTAGCCTGATACAAGCGGCTACGATAGGGCTGCCTATTCTATGGGGCAAAATCGGCGCGCTGACCACACTGGGGGTCGCCGCTCTGCGTGCATCCGGGCAGGCGCTGCTTGCCGGAACGCGCATGGCTGCGGCCTGGCTGATCGGACTGGGCCCTATCGGGTGGCTCATCGGTGGTATAGCGG
>Ga0308391_1001057_pt1 | contig 11676 bp, 6 predicted proteins | sample Hotspr20Samplet1_FD_202363 | JGI IMG/M metagenome (GOLD analysis project Ga0308391, IMG submission 202363) | Hot spring phototrophic mat microbial communities from Octopus Spring, Yellowstone National Park, Wyoming, United States - 20050623_t1 ... | reverse complement strand
GGGCCGGAGCCGATGATCGCCACCGTCTTGCCGGTGCGGTGCTTCGCAGGTTGAGGCTTCACCCAGCCTGCCTGCCAGGCGTACTCGATGATTTCGAGTTCGACCTGCTTGATGGTCACCGGGTCGGCGTTGATGCCGAGCACGCACGCCGCCTCACACGGGGCCGGGCAGAGGCGGCCCGTAAACTCCGGGAAGTTGTTCGTCGCGTGCAGGCGCTCGATGGCGTCGCGCCAGCGGTCCCGGTACACGAGGTCGTTCCAGTCGGGGATGATGTTGCCGAGGGGGCAGCCCTGGTGGCAGAACGGGATGCCGCAGTCCATGCAGCGGGCCGCCTGCGTCTTCAGCTTCTCGAGCGGGAACTCCTCGTAGACCTCGAGCCAGTCGTGCACGCGCTGCTCGACAGGGCGGCGCTTCGGGGTCTCGCGCGGAAATTCGAGGAATCCGGTCGGCTTAGCCACGGGCAGCTCCCACGGTTGAGTTTTGCGTGCCCTGGGCCTGCTGCTGCGACTGGAGGCGCTGCTGCTCGAGCACGCGGCGGTAATCGGTCGGCATGACCTTCACTAACCTCTTGGCGGCTGCCGGCCAATCGGCGAGCAGGCGCTGGGCGACGGTGCTCCCGGTGTATTCGACGTGGCGCTCCAGCAGGCCGCGGACCAGGTCGAGGTCCTCCGGCTCCTCGAGCGGCTCGAGACCGACCATCTCCATATTGCAGCGGGTGTGGAAATCGCCGTCCTCGTCGAGGACGTAGGCGATCCCGCCGCTCATGCCGGCGGCGAAGTTCCGGCCGGTGCGACCGATGATGACCGCACGACCGCCGGTCATGTACTCGCAGCCGTGGTCGCCGGTGCCTTCAACCACGGCCACGGCGCCCGAGTTGCGGACCATGAACCGTTCGCCGGCCACGCCGCGGAAGAAGGCCGCCCCGCTTGTCGCGCCGTAGAGGGCAACGTTGCCAATGACGATGTTCTCCTCCGGGACAAAGGTGGCGTCCTTCGGCGGGTAGACGATGATCTTGCCGCCGGAGAGGCCCTTGCCGATGTAGTCGTTGGCGTCGCCCTCAAGGCGGAGCGTGATGCCCGCGGGGAGGAAGGCGCCGAAGCTCTGGCCGGCGGAGCCGTGGAAGGTGATGTCGATGGTGTCATCCGGAAGCCCGGTGTGACCGTACCGCCGGGTCAGCTCGCTCCCGAGCATCGTGCCGACGGTCCGGTTGACGTTCCGGATCGGCATGTCGAGCACGACCTTTTCGCCCCGCTCGAGCGCGGGCTGTGCGAGCCGAATCAGTTCGTTGTCAAGCGCGCGTTCGAGGCCGTGGTCCTGTGTCGTCACGCAGCGGACCGGCACCGACCGGTCGACCTGCGGACGGTAGAGGATCGCCGAGAGGTCGAGCCCCTGGGCCTTCCAGTGGTCCACAGCGCGCCGCACGTCGAGCAGGTCGGTGCGGCCGATGATCTCATCGAGTGAGCGGTAGCCGAGCTGGGCGAGGTACTCGCGGACCTCCTCGGCGATGAACCGGAAGAAGTTCACCACGTGCTCGGCGCGCCCGGCGAACTTCTCGCGCAGCGCCGGGTTTTGGGTTGCGATGCCGACCGGGCAGGTGTCGAGGTGGCAGACGCGCATCATGACGCAGCCCATGACGACCAGCGGTGCCGTGGCGAAGCCGTACTCCTCAGCGCCGAGCAGGGCCGCGATGATGACGTCACGCCCGGTCTTCATCTGGCCATCGACCTGCACGACGATCCGGTCCCGGAGCCGGTTCATGACGAGGGTCTGCTGCGTCTCGGCAAGGCCGAGCTCCCAGGGGAGACCGGCGTGCTTGATCGACGTCAGCGGGCTCGCGCCGGTGCCGCCGTCGTGGCCCGAGATGAGGACGTGGTCGGACTTCGCCTTTGCGACGCCGGCGGCCACGGTCCCGACGCCCACCTCGGCCACGAGCTTGACGCTGATGCGGGCTCGGGGGTTCGCGTTCTTCAGGTCGTGGATGAGCTGCGCGAGGTCTTCGATTGAGTAGATGTCGTGGTGCGGCGGCGGGCTGATGAGGCCGACGCCCGGGGTCGCGTGACGCACCTCGGCGATCCACGGGTAGACCTTGTTGCCCGGAAGCTGGCCGCCCTCGCCCGGCTTGGCGCCCTGCGCCATCTTGATCTGGATTTCGTCGGCGTTCACGAGGTACTCGCTCGTGACGCCGAAGCGGCCGGAGGCCACCTGCTTGATGGCCGAGCGGCGGGAGTCGCCGTTGGGGTCGGGCGTGTACCGGCGGCGGTCTTCGCCGCCTTCGCCTGTGTTGCTCTTGCCGCCGATCCGGTTCATTGCGATGGCGAGCGTTTCGTGCGCCTCGGCGCTGATCGAGCCGAACGACATCGCGCCGGTAGCGAACCTCTTGAAGATGTTCTCGGCGGGTTCGACCTCCTCAATCGGGATCGGCTGGCGGTCCGACTTCAGCTCGAACAGGCCGCGGAGCGTCGCCAGCCGCTTGCTCTGGTCGTCAACGAGCCGGGTGTACTCCTTGAAAATCTTGAACTGGCCGGTGCGGGTCGAGTGCTGCAGGCGGAAGATCGTCTCCGGGTTGAAGAGGTGGTACTCGCCGTCGCGCCGCCACTGGTACTGGCCGCCCCACAGCAGCTCGCGGAGGCCGCCGTCGCGCTCGGGGAAGGCGCGCTGGTGGTGAGCCAGCACTTCCTGCGCAACCTCGTGGATGCCGATGCCGCCGATGCGCGACACCGTGTTCGTGAAGTACTTGTCGATGAACTCCTCGCTCAGGCCGACGGCTTCGAAGATCTGCGCGCCGCGATAGCTCTGGATGGTGGAGATGCCCATCTTGGACATCACCTTGACCACGCCCTTCTTGATCGCCTTGAGGTAGTTCGCGCGAAGCTTCTCGATCGGGTAGTCCGCGGTGATGTAGCCGTCCTCCCGGACCTGTTCGAGGGAATCGAGCGCGAGCCACGGGTTGACTGCGCCGGCGCCGTAGCCGATGAGCAGGGCGAAGTGATGCACCTCGCGGGCGTCACCCGTCTCGACCACCAGCCCGACCTGCGTCCGCTTCTTTTCGCGGACCAGGTGGTTGTGCAGGCCGGCGACAGCCAGCAGCGACGGAATGGGTGCGTGGTCGGCGTCCACGCCGCGGTCGGAGAGGATGAGAATCTTCGCGCCCTGCTCGATTGCCCGGTCGGCGGCGCGGCACAGCTCTTCCATGGCGGCCTCGAGGCCCGCCGGGCCGGCCTTGGCCGGGAAGAGCATCGGGAGGACCGTGGCCCGGAGCGCATGGTCCTTCAGCGACTTGAACTTGGCGAGCTGCTCGTTGTCGATGAACGGGTTATCGAGGCTGATCAGGTGGCAGCTTTCCGGTTCCGGGTCGAGGAGGTTGCCCTCGGGGCCGATCACCGTCTTGACCGACGTCACGAGCTCCTCGCGGATGGCGTCGAGCGGCGGGTTTGTCACCTGCGCAAACAGCTGCTGGAAATAGTTGTAGAGCGGCTGGGGCCGGTCGCTGAGGACGGCGAGCGGGGTATCCGTGCCCATTGAACCGACGGCCTCTTCGCCGTTCTGGGCCATCGGACCAAGGTGGTACTTCTCGTCCTCAATCGTGTAACCGAAGGCCATCTGCTGCTCGAGCAGGAGGTCGGGCGGCAGCGGCGGCGGCGTCTCCGTCGCCGGGATGTCATCAATGTGGACCAGGTTCTCCTTCAGCCACTGGGCATAGGGCCGCTCGTTCGCGAGCTTCATCTTCAGCTCGGTGTCGTCGATGATGCGGCCTTCTTCGAGGCTTACGAGGAACATCTTGCCGGGCTGGAGGCGGCCTTTGATGAGCACCCGCTCGGGCTCAATCGGCAGGACGCCGACTTCGGAGGCCATGATGACGAGGTCGTCCTTCGTCACATAGTAGCGAGACGGGCGGAGGCCGTTCCGGTCGAGGACGGCGCCGATGTTGCGCCCGTCAGTAAAGGCGACCGAGGCCGGGCCGTCCCACGGCTCCATGAGGCAGGAGTGGTATTCGTAGAAGGCCTTCTTGGCCGGGTCCATGCTCTCGTGTTCCTGCCAGGCCTCGGGAATCAGCATCATCATGGCGTGGGGCAGGCTGCGGCCGGCCATCACAAGCAGTTCGAGCGCCTCGTCGAGGCTGGCTGTGTCGCTCCCGTGTTCGTTGATGATGGGGAGGATCTTGTTGATGTCGTCGAAGAGCGGCGATGCGAAGAGTGCCTCGCGAGCGGCCATCCAGTTCCGGTTGCCGCGGAGGGTATTGATTTCGCCGTTGTGGGCGATCATCCGGTAGGGATGGGCCAGCTCCCAGCTCGGGAAGGTATTGGTGCTGAACCGGGAATGGAACATGGCCAGCGCGCTGATGAGGTGCCGGTCGCTCAGGTCGGGGAAGTAGCCACGCAGCTGCCGCGCCGTGAGCATGCCCTTGTAGACGAGGGTGCGCGAGGAAAGGCTCGGGAAGTAGAACCATTCGGCATCGCGGATGCCCCAGCGCTGAATCGCCTTCTCGAACCGCTTCCGGATGACGTACAGCTTGCGCTCGAACGCATCGTTGTCGGCCACGTTCGCGCCCTGGCCGATGAAGACCTGCCACATATCCGGCTCGGCCGCCAGCGCTGTTGCGCCGAGGTCAGCGTTGTTGTTCGGCACCCTGCGCCAGCCGAGGAGGTGCTGGCCCTCCTCCTCCACGATGGCGGCGAAGAGCGCCTTCGCCTGTTCGGTGGCCCGGGGGTCGCGGGACGTGAAGAACAGGCCGGCACCGTAGTGGCCGGCCTCGGGCAGGCGGATGCCGAGCTGGGCGCACTCGCGTCGCAGGAACTCGTGGGGCATCTGGACGAGGATGCCGGCACCGTCACCGGTGTTCGGTTCGCTGCCGGAGGCCCCGCGGTGGTAGAGGTTCTCCAGGGCCGTCAGCGCATCCTGCACGATTTGATGGGAACGGTGTCCCTTGAGGTGAACGATGAACCCGACGCCACAGGCGTCATGCTCAAGCCCCGGTTGGTAAAGCCCCTGCCGTGCGGGCCTCCCGGCATGCTGCATGCTGCGTACCCCTCGATCCGACTCACCGGTGCGCGGGGATTGCGAAATGAAAAAAGCTGTGGGCGCCTCCGAGATTTCGGGGCGCCATTTGTGAAATGCTTCGCAATCTCTCGCGAGACGGTGGGTGAGCCTAGAGTATAACAAACCGGTCAATCAGCGTGTCGAGCCCCGCGGCGCCGGCCGGTTCCCCAGGCCCGAGCGCGTATAATCCGGGCACTCTTCCCGCCGGAGCAGCCGCATGGCCGAGCCCTACTGGACCCCCGAACGCGTCGACCAGGTGGTCAGCGCCCGCGCCCGCATCCTCGGACCCCAGGTCTGGGCAGCGGCTACACCGGACCCTCGCCACCTCATCTCCTTCGCGGGCGGCCTCCCCGATATCCCGTCTCTCCCGGCCGACGAGCTGCTCCGCGCCGCCCGGACCGTGCTCGACCGCGAGCGGAAGGAGGCACTGGAGTACGGCGGCACATTCGGGCCGCTCCCGCTGAGGGACGCTATCGCCGAGCGCTGGACCCGCCTCGAGGGCGTTACCGTCACGCGGGACCACGTCATCATCGCGAGCGGTTCGGCGCACGCAATCGGCATGGTATGCGAGACCCTGCTCGACCCCGGGGACATCGTCATGGTCGAAAGCCCGAACTTCCCAGGCTCGATGCGCACCATCCGGTCGTTTGGCGCAGAGATGGTGGCGATCCCGCTCGATGCCGACGGCATGCGGACGGACGTCCTCGAAGAGAAGCTCGCTGCGCTCGCGGCCCAGGGCCGGCGGGCCAAGTTCATCTACTGCATTCCGAACCACCAGAACCCGGCCGGCTGCACGATGAGCCTCGCGCGCCGGGAGCACCTCCTCGACCTCGCCCGCAAGTACGACACCTTCGTCCTGGAGGACGACGCCTACGGCGAGCTGTGGTTCGAAGAGCCCCCGCCGCCATCCATTTTCGCCCTCAGCAATGGCGAGCACGGGGTCAAGGTGTGCAGCTTCTCGAAGACGATCGCCACGGGCCTCCGGATGGGCTGGGTGCAGGGCCCGCCGGCGCTCATCTCCCGGATTGCCGCGCTCCGGTACGACATGGGCTCCAGCCCGTTCCTCGGCCGGGTGATCGCTGAAATGATTCGCAACGGCGACCTGGACCGGCATGTCGAGCGGCTCCGGGGCATCTATCGGCGCAAGCTCGAGCGGGTCGAAGCAGCCCTTGCCCGGTACTGCGCCCCGTATGTGAGCTATACCCGGCCCCGGGGCGGCTTCTTCCTCTGGCTGGAACTCCGGGAGGGTCTCAACTCCCGCGAGGTCCAGCTCGCTGCGAACGAGCGCGGCGTCATCGTCGGGCAGGGCCCGCAGTTCTTCGCCGACGGGAAGGCCACGAACCACCTCCGCCTCGCCTTCAGTTATGTCGCAATGGAAGAGATCGAAGAAGGCATCCAGCGGCTCGGCGAGGCGATGGCCGATGTTGCCGCCCGCTCCGGGTTGAAGTAGGAGCCCGGCAATGCCCGCCATCGACGCGGTCTCCATCGGGTCAGTCACCATTGCACCGCTGCTCGACGCACCGGTCCTCATGAACCCGCGCCACTTCCTGCCGCAGCATGCCGACCGCTTCTACGACGAGTTCGGTACCGAGGCGGATGAGCGCGGGCTGTTCACCATGAGCGTCACCTGCTACCTCGTCCGTTCCGCGGGCCGGACCTTGCTCATCGACACCGGGCTCGGCCCGCGGCGGAGGCCGGGCTTCCCCGTGGGCCGGCTTGACGAGGCCCTCCGGGGCGCAGGGGTGGACCCGGGCGACATCGACCTCGTGGTCCATACCCACCTGCACATCGACCACGTCGGCTGGAACACCGTCGACCTCGACGGCGGGCGACGCGAGGTCTTCTTCCCAAAGGCGGAGTTTGTCATTCAGCAGACGGAATGGGACTACTGGATGGCGCCGGAGCGGCTCGAGGCGCCGGGAAACGACCACCTGCGGGAGTGCGTTGAACCCCTTCGCGACACAGGCCGCATCCGCTTCGTCGAGAGCGAGACCGCGCTCGACGAGCATCTCGTGTTCGTGCCGACGCCCGGGCACACGCCGGGACACGTCGCCATCGGCATCGTCGACGGGTTCGGAAGGGGGTCTCATCATCGGCGATGCGTCGCACCACCCGGCCCAGCTCATCCACCCCGACTGGTCGCCCGCGTTCGATGTCGACCCCGTGCAGTCCGCGGCGACGCGCGAAGCGCTCTTCGAACGCGCCATTGCGGAGGGCGTTCTCTGGATGGCCGGGCATTGGCCGCACCCCGGCATCGGGCGGCTCACCCGGCGGGACGGCCGCCGCGTCTTCGAGCCGCTCTAGCGGCGAGTTGCGGGCGCAGCAGCCGAGTCGGTAGCGTGTCGGGCAATGAGCGCCCGGACCGGCCTCCTCCTGCTTGTTGCGGTGGCAGCAGTCCTTGCCGGCGGCGGTGGATGGCCCCCCGCTGCCCGGGCGGCCGGCATCGTCACCGTGACATCGACGGCCGACGCCGCAGGGACCTGCCCGCACCCGAGCAACTGCACCCTTCGCGCGGCAATCGCCGCGGTCAACAGCGGAGGGGCGTCGACCATCCGCTTCGACCCGGCCGTCTTCCCGGCGCCTGTCCCGGCGGTCATCTCGCCGGGCTCGAGCCCGCTCCCGCCGCTCACAGCCGACGGGGCAACAATTGATGGCTCCGGCAGCGGCGTCATCCTCCGCAGCGCCTCGGCCAGCCTGAGCGTTCCGCACCATGGTCTGCGCGTGACCGGCTCTGGCGCCACCATCCGGGGCCTCGCGTTCGAGGGCTTTTCGGGCATCTGCCTCCACGCCGAAGGGGCGAACGCCACGGTCGGCTCCCCGGCGGCTCCCAATCGGTTCCACGACTGCGGCGTCGCGATCCGGGTCGCCGGAGCGGCCGGCACGGTCGCTGCGAATGACATCTCGGCTCACCCGGCCTCGCTCCCGGACGCCATCGGGATCCTGGTGTCCGGGAGCAACGTCACCATCGGCGGGGCCGGCGCTGCCCGGAACACGATCGACGGGACGGCGGTCGGGGTCCGGGTCACCGGCGGCTCGGCGCCCGTTGCGGGGGTGACCATCGAAAACAACAGCTTCCGCCGGATCAGCAGCGCCTGTGTCGACCTGGCCACCGGCACATCCGGCACCACGGTGCGCGGCAACGCCTTCGAGGACTGCGGAACGGGCATCGTGGTCGCACCGTCGGTCGAGCCGGCGCCCGTCGACCGCAACAGCTTCGCCGGGAACACGTTCAGCGCGCTCCGCGGGCTGGCGATCGATCTCGGCGCCGACGGCCTCCGGAACCCGCCGGGCCAGCCGCCGCCCGGTCCGAACGGCTGGGTCGCGTACCCCGCAATTACGCGCGCGACTCCTTCCGGCATCGAAGGAACAACCTGCCCGGGCTGCCGCGTGGAGATCTACCTGGCCAGCCATACGCCCGGCGGGCAAACCGACTACGGCACGGTGCCCCTCGGGCCGCCGGTGACCGCCGATGCGAGCGGTCGTTTCTCCGCGGCCACGATGGTCTCGCCCGGGCAATGGCTGGTTGCGCTGGCGACCGATGCGCAGGGCAACACCAGCGAATTCAGCCGGCCGGCGCGGGTTGGGTCGGGCGCCGTTGTTTGCGGCAATGTTCAGCTCCTGCCGGGGTGGAACCATGTGGCGTACTTCGGCAGTGCGCCGCTGATCCTTGGGGATGCCTTCCCGTCCGCCGAGTCACCCGCCGTGACAGCCATCTACCAGGCGGTCGACGGGACGTCGCAGTACCGCAGGTGGCTGGCTGCGACCAGCGCAGGGCGCACGCTGGCGGCACTCGAGCCGGGGCAGGAGTACTGGTTTCTTGCCACGGCGCCGGTGACATTGCCGGGCGGCTTCTCGGTCTCGTTCCCGGTGCCGGTCACGCTGCAGCCGGGCTGGAACGATCTCGTCTACATCGGCGGGTCCGCGGACCCGCGCGATGCGCTTGCCTCGCTGGAGGGAAAGCTTCTCGAGGTCGCGAAGTGGGAGGCCGGCACCCAGCGCTGGCGCCGCTTCGGCGACGGCACGGCACCCGCGTGGACGGCGGGCTTCGACCTCATGGAGGCGTGCTCAGCCTACCACGTGCGGGTCAGCGAGACTGTCACCCTGCAGCCGCTCCAGCCGTGACCATGGCTGCGTATACTCTCGCGCCATGACTATCGAGATTCGCCCCTGCGCAGACCGGGATGAGCTGCGCGAGTACGGCCGCATCGTCTCCTACGTCTTCGCCAGCGAGGAAGGGATGGACGACGAACTCGCTGCCACGCAGCCGGAGTGGACCGTCTGCGCGTTCGTCGACGGGAAGATGGCGTCGACCCTTGGCGTCTGGCCGTTTACGGTCCGGCTGAACGGCGTTCCCGTCCCGATGGGCGGAGTCACCGCCGTCGGGACCCTGCCGAACTACCGGCGCCGCGGGCTGCTGCGCCAAACCATGCGCAAAGCGCTGGAGACGATGCACGAGCGGCGGCAGCCGCTGGCCATCCTCTGGGCGAGCATGGCGGCGATCTATCAGCGGTTCGGCTACGGCCTGGCCTCGACGCGTGTGGCGTACCGGTTCGACCCCCGCCTTGCCGCGCTTGCGGAGCGGCCCCAGGTGCCGGGACAGATTGAGCTGCTGAACGTCGAGGAGGCCTATCCGGTCATCAAGCCCGTCTTCATCGAATGGGCCACACCGCGGAACCTGGTCATTCACCGCTCGGCCGAGCTCTGGCGCGTCTCGACGTTTCGCCCGCCGAAAAAGGGCCTGCCGGTGCACGTCGCCGTCTATCGCGACGCTGACGGAACCCCGCGCGGGTATGCGGTGTACACCGCGCAGGGCGTGGAACACACTCCCGACGAGGGTGAGCAGGAGCTCCAGGTACATGAGCTGGTCGCGCTCGACGCAACGGCGTGGGCGGCGCTGTGGGAGTTCCTGCGGGCGCACGACCTCGCCCGGCGCGTCGAACTCCGGGCTGTCCCTCCGGATGACCCGGCCCCGCTGCTCCTGCTCGAGCCTCGGGTCCTCAACCGTCGCACGCAGGACGCCATCTGGATGCGCGTGGTGGATGCCGCGCAGGCGCTTGAAGCGCGCCCGTACGGGGCGCCAGGCCGACTGACCATTGCGCTCAGGTCTGATGAGCAGTGCCCGTGGAACGCAGGCACGTACGAACTCGAAACCGACGGGCCGCGGGCGGAGGTGCGCCGCGTGCACGGGCCGGACGCAGACATCACCCTTGAGCCCGCCGCGCTGGCATCGCTCCTTGCCGGCCAGTGGTCAGCCAGCTTCCTTGCCCGGGCCGGGCGGCTTCAGGCCGCCGACGACCGAAACTCCGGCTCGCCGATGACCTGTTCAGGACCGCGTACGAGCCGTTCTGCCCGAACGGCTTCTAGCTGCCACCGGCACCGACGAGGCCGAGGTAGCGGTCGCGGTCCGCAGCCCGCGCCGGCTTGTGCTTCACGTCGTCCGGGCCGAGCGGCCGTGTCCAGGTCGCGAACTCGAGAAGGATGCCGTCCGGGTCCTGGAAGTAGAAGGAACGGATGAAGGTGCCCTCGTGGACCTCGCGGGAGACCTGCCGCGGGCTGTCGTCGTGGTTCAGGATCGGGGTGACCTTGATGCCCTTGGCCTTGATTTTCTCGTAGTACTCGTCGAACTTCTCGGGCGGCACGTCGAACGCGACGTGGTTCATCGACCCGTGGGCGGTGGCCAGTTCGCCTTCACCGGGCATGCCGGCCGGCGACGCAATACCGGGCGCGGCCTCGGGAGCGTTCGGGAACCAGAAGAAGGCGAGCGAGTCGCCGTTCCCGATGGCGAAGAAGAAGTGCTGGCCCATGTTGTTCGGCAGCTCGATCGTCTTGATGAGCGGCATGCCGAGCACGTTGCAGTAGAAATCGACGGTGCGCTCCATGTCCCGGCAGACGAGCGCGAGGTGGTTGATGCCCCGGAATTCGAATTCGGTGTTCTTGCGTTCCATACTGCCTCCTGCCGCCTGAACGGTCGGCCAAAATACAGTACACCACGGCAGCGGGGGCCGGCTACGGGGCGGTCCTGCGTCAATCCAGGTCGGCGCGGCGGTTGCCGAAGCGGTCCCAGTGCGTGACCGCGCCGAGCGGCTTGCGCGGGGCGACGCCGAACCGGCCGCGGGGCCGGCCCATCGGCACCAGCGCCGCGATTTCGTACCGGTCGGGGATGCCGAGGAGCTGGCGGACCTCGTCCTGGTAGATGCGGATGACCGTCGTCAGGGTCGTCCCGATGCCGAGGGCCCGGGCCGCGAGCATGAAGTTCTGAACCGCCGGGTAGACGGATGCGTAGGGAGAGCCGACATCGAGCGGCCCCTCGGCGTCGCGGAGCGTCATGCTGATGTTCGGCATGAGGAACAGGACAGCAACCGGCGCCTCGGCGAAATGCTCGGCGAGGTGCCGTGCCGAGGCCACAGTTCGGCGGTGGCGCTCAGCCTCGGCGTCATCGCGGAACTGCGGCGTCGCGGCCAGCATCGCTGGCTCGTAGCGATCGTAGGCACGGCGGTAGATCTCCCCAAGGGCCGCACGCGTGGCCGCGTCTCTGACCACGAGAAACTGCCACGGCTGGATGTTCCCGCCGCTCGGCGCCTGGCGGGCCGCACGGAGGCAGGTCAGCACTTCGTCGTCGGTCACGGGCGCGGCCGTGTA